>Ga0126307_10000106_pt1 | contig 48229 bp, 42 predicted proteins | sample Plot28_FD_89955 | JGI IMG/M metagenome (GOLD analysis project Ga0126307, IMG submission 89955) | Serpentine soil microbial communities from UC McLaughlin Reserve, CA, USA - Plot28 | ecosystem: Environmental > Terrestrial > Soil > Grasslands | place: USA: UC McLaughlin Reserve, Lake County... | reverse complement strand
GCAGCCGAGCAGACCGCCGGCGCGGGCGACCCACAACCAGAGATAGGGCGCGAGGTCGTGGCCCAACAGCGAGAACGGGGTGGTGAACAGGATCGGGAGCGGCTTCCACGAGGGGCCGCCCTCGGTCACGAGATCGAGGTGGGTGATCTCGCGCCCCCACATGATCCACGCCCACGGGTCATACGTCGGCGTGGAGGGGAAGAGCAGTGTGAGCGCCGACACCGCCAGGCAGCCCGCGAGTATCCACGCCATCTGGACGCCGTGGCTGCGGGCGGCGCCGCGCGACGCGGCGCGGCCGCCGTTCGCCGATCTCGAAGCGCCCGGTGCTCGCCGCTCCCGCGGGCGCAGCAGCGGCAGCTGTGGCGCGGACACCCGCATCGGCGGGCGCCTACAGGGTGGGCGCCTCTGCGCCTGAGGGCTGGGGCTTCGGCTGGGGTGGGCGCGCGTGAGCCGGGCGCGGCGCCGGCTCGCCCTCCGCCTCCTCGGTGACGCTGCGCGCGGAGCGCAGGGCATCGCGCAGGCGCGACCAGCCGCCGTAGCGCGTGACGAGCACGAGGAAGCCGACAAGCGTGATCGGCACGTACAGCATGAAGCGGAGGATCAGCAGGTAGGAGACCGCCATACCGCCGCTCGCGCCGAGCCGCTTCGCGCCGAAGGCCACGGCGGCATCGAACGTGCCGATCGAGCCGGGCGCGGCCGGGAGCGCCGCGACGAAGTTCGTGAGAGCGACGAGATAGAGCGCGCCGCTCATCGAGATCTCGAGGTCGATCGAGCGCGCGACGCTCCAGTAGACCGCCGCCTCAACGCTCCACAGCACGAACGTGGCCGCGAGCAGCACCAGGCCCTGGCGGCTCTTCAACGCGCGCGGGGCGTCCGCAAGTGGCCGCAGCCAGTCGCGGATCCGCTCGAAGACGTGGTAGTTGCGCAGGATCCAGATGACCGCGGCGACGCCGAGGACCACCGCCACCAGGATCGCCGCCATCAGCCGCGGGTGATCTGTGGGCAGCACGTCGGAGCTCAGCACCGCATACACCGTCACGACGAAGATCACGGCGAGCGCGACGACGTCGAGCAGGCGCTCGGCGACGATCGAGCCGGCGATCGTGCGCTTGCTGGCGTCGCAGCGAGGCGCGAGCAGCACCACCCGGAGCAGCTCCCCGGCGCGCGCGGGCAGCACGTTGTTCCCCATGTAGCCGACCGTGGTCAGCGCGTAGCAGTCGCCGCGGGAGGCGTGCACCCCGGTGATCTCGAGCACGCGGTGCCAGCGCTCGCCGCGGATCAGAGTGGCGAGCGCGTACAGCGCGAGCGCGATGGCCAGCCAGGCCCACGCGTCCGCGCCGCTCGGAAGCTCGGGCGCGTCCTGCTTCGTCGCCCACCAGACGACGGCGGCCAGCGCGACCAGCGAGACGAGGGCTTGGATGAGAGCGAAGCGTCGGTTCATTGGATCTGAAAACGGCGCCCGCTCTCGGCATTCGCGGGCGGCACCCGTATCCGGGCGGTCCGGCGCAGGCCGACCGGCCGGGGGCCGGTCGCGGAAATGCACGGTAGCAGTCGCCGCAACCAGCAGCCCGAGCAGGTGTTCCCGCGCGGACACGCCGCTACCCTGCGGCGCCGGCCCTCAATCTCGCGTGTTCGTCCGCCTCCTCCTCATAACCTCGCTGGCCTTCGCCGGCGTCCCCGCTACGGCGCTCGCTCAGGGCGGCAGCGAGGGACCGCCGAGCGGCACCCCGCAGCCGCCGCAGCCACCGCCACCGCCGCCTCTCGTGGTCGAGCCGCCACGCGGCAAGCCGCTCATCCGAGAGGGGCAGGCGCGCCGCAAGCTGCTCGGCGGCACCTGGTACTTCCGCCAGGACGACGCGTTCGTCGGCGACACCGAGCGATGGTTCGCCCAGCGCGACCTGAGCGGCTGGACTCCCATCACGGTGCCCCACAACTGGAACGCCACCGACACGCTGCTGAACAAGTCGTCGGTCGGCTGGTACCGCAAGGAGTTCAGGCTGCCCGAGGTGCCGAAGGACGAGCGCAAGCTTCACTTCTGGAAGATCCGCTTCGAGGGCTCGAACTACCGCACGAAGGTCTTCCTGAACGGCCGCGTGATCGGCGGCCAGGTGGGCCTCTTCCCCTTCGAAGTCGACCTGGAGGGCCTGCGCAACGGCCGCAACACGCTCGTCGTGAAGGTCTCCTCGCTGCGGAGCAACACCGACCTGACGCACTGGCGGCCCGCCGCCTTCAACGGCTTCGGCACGGGCGGCTGGTGGAACTTCGGCGGCCTCCTGCGCGAGGTCTACGTCCGCGAGATCGACACGGTGGACATCCAGGACGTTCAGGTGCTGCCCCACCTGCGCCGGGTCCGAGGCCCGGCGAAGGTCGAGGTGCGCGTGCAGCTTCGCAACCCGACGCGCAAGGACCGCGACGTCTCGCTCGTGCTCGGCGTTGCGGGCGAGCGCATCCGGCTGAAGCCGGAGACCGTCGCCGGCAGCGCCGTCCGCACGCTCGAGACGCGCTTCACGATCAAGCGGCCCCGGCTGTGGCAGCCCGGGAGCCCCGAGCTCTACCGCCTGAGCGTCGGCGCCGAGGTCGACGCTGAGCGCAAGTCGACGTACAGGCTCGACTTCGGCGTGAAGAAGCTCGAGGTGCGACCGGGCGGCGTGCTGCTCCTGAACGGCCGGCGGCTCGCCCTGCGCGGCGCCAGCATCCACGAGGACGACAAGGAGGAGGGCGGCGCGCTCAGCCAGGGCACGCGCAACCTGCTCGTGAGCCGCCTGAAGGATCTCGGCGCGACGGTGACCCGCTCGCACTACCCGCTGCATCCGGCGTTCATCGAGGCGTTCGACCGCGCGGGCATCCTCTACTGGGTCCAGTCGCCGGTCTACCAGCTGTCGAACCAGCTCTTCGACCAGGTCCGGCCGGCCGCGCTGCGGGCAACGATCCTGACGGTGCGCAACAACCTGAACAACCCGTCGATCTTCACGTGGTCGCTCGCCAACGAGCCGGCCGAGAGCGAGGCGGAGCTCGGGGTGATCGGACCGGGGCTCGAGCGCTACATCGCCGACGCCGCCACGGCCGTGCGCGAGCTGGACGACACTCGCCTCGTAGGGCTAGACCGCCACTCGCGCATCGGCGAGCCCGTCACGAGCCCGGCCTACGAGTACCTCGACGTACTCGGCGTTAACGAGTACTTCGGCTGGTACGACTCCGTGAGCGACTACATCGAGCGCGGGCCCTCGACGACGGAGGAGCTGAGCGGCTTCCTGGACACCGTGCACGCCGCGAATCCCGATCTGCCGCTCGTCGTCACCGAGTTCGGCGCCGAGGCGTCGCGCTCGGGCCCGGTCGAGCAACGCGGCACATACGAGTTCCAGCGCAGGTGGGTCCTCGACCACCTGGCGATCCACGCCTCCAAGCGCTACGTGGCGGGCTCGATCCACTGGGCGCTGCGGGACTTCCGCGTGCACCCCACGTGGGGAGGCGGCGCACCGGCGGCGTGGGCCACTCCCCCGTGGCACAACAAGAGCCTGATCGAGGAGAACAACGGCAGGAAGCCCGTGTACTTCGGGGTGCGGCGCTTGTTCAGGCGGACCAAGACGCTCCGGTAGACCGTCGCGCCTCCACTACGCTCCGCCGCCGTGAAGCGCGCCCTTGTCGCACTGGCGCTCGTGCTCGCCCTCGCCGCCTGCGGGTCCGATGACGCCGCACCGATATCGGACGACGCACCGGCGCCGGAGGCGGCGCTCGCGTGCATCCAGGGCAAGGGCCTCGACGCGCGACTCGAGGGCGACAGCGGGGTGCTGGTGGGCGACGACGGTCCGAAGATCCGTTTCTACCTGACGGCGGCCGAGGCCGAGGCCGCCCAGTTCCGCGGTGACGGCGAGGGCGCCGAGCAGATAGGCCAGGCGCTCCTGTTCGTGGAGCCCGAGGTCACGGACGAGGGCGAGGAGCTGCTCGAGGACGTCGAGGCCTGCCTGCAGGAGCTCTAGGCGCTCATTCCACGAGGTGGACGCTCACCCGGTTGCGGCCGGGTCGCAGCGCGTCCTCGGGGATCATCACCGACACGAGCTCGCTGTCGTCGCCCTCCGCCAGCGTGAAGGTGTTGCCGCTCGCCACGATCGTGCCGTTCACCGCCACCACGACGTCGCGGCCGGCGTCGGGGTCGCCGTCGCGCACGCGGCCGACAACGTGGGTCGGCAGGTAGCCGGAGTCCGGGTCCACGTTCGCGTAATCGCTCGCCGCCGGCAGCTCGACTTCGAGGCGCTCTCCCGCCTCTGAGGCCGGGCGCCCGATCAGCTCGGTGGCGGGGCCGAGCCGGTAGATGCGGTCCGGGCCGTCGGCGCCCGACCCGAACAGGCGCTGGTTTCGTGCCACCACCGCGTCGCGCTCGGGCTCGAACTCGTCCGCGGGGATGCGCAGCACCTCGAACGTGTTCCGGATCAGGAAGCGCAGCTCGTCGCGCCGCTGGACCTCGGGGCTGAACGCAGAGCGGCCGTCCATCTTCACGCGCGGATCGAGATCGAGGATGTCGAAGATCGTCGGGAGGATGTCGATCGTCTCGACCCAGGCGTCGTTCACCTCGCCCTTCGTCTGGCCGGGCGCCTTCATGAACAGCGTAATCGGCGCAATCTCGGCGGCGGTCGAGCGCTTGAGCCTTCGGCGCTGGCGGGCGTGCGGGAACGCCACGCCGTGGTCCGCGGCGACGACGATCAGCGACTTGTCCCAGAGCCCCTCGCTCTTCAGCTTGTCCCAGGTGCGCTGGAGCTCGAGATCCGCGAGGCCGGTCTGGAGCGTGTGGCGCTGCAGCAGCACGTCGAGCTGGCCCTGGTCGCGGTAGGCCTGCGTCGAGAGCCCGGGCACCAGGTCCGCGGCCTTCTTGCGGTAGCGCGCGCCGGAGGGCAGATACTGCCAGGGCACGTGCGGCAGCAGTGTGTGCTTGAAGTTGAGCGCCGGACGGCGGCCCGGCTCGATGGCGTCGATCCACTCCTGGAAGCGCACCGCCCGCCCGCCCGCCAGGTTCGCGAGCGTCTCACGGGCCGAGCGGCTCTCGCCGCGCGGGCGAGTGGTCTCCTCCTCGTCGTCGCCGCCGAAGTTGCCCCAGTTCTCCGAGACGCTCGTCAGGTCGCGCTCGATGTCGGGCGGGGAGACCACGTGCAGCCAGACGAGCCCGAGGTCCTCGGCCATCGAAGAGAGCCGCGACGGGTACGTCTCGTCGAGGCGCTCGTCCTCACAGAGATCGCGTGAGCAGACCGACGTGGCCTCCTCCGACACGTTCATGCGGTGCGTCTTGCCGAACAGCGAGAAGATGCTGTTCGGGTGGTCGCCGGAGATCGGCTGGTTGTCCTTCTCCGGCAGGTTGCCGTCCATGATCGCCGGCTGCGCGCGCTCGGTCGAGTCGTAGACGGTGTAGGCGTTGCGGAACCAGGTGGCGTCGCGCGCCAGCTCCCCGAAGCCGGGGAAGCGCTCGTCGTCGAGCCGGCCGTTCGCGTCCATCAGCGTCGTCACCGGCAGCTCGTCGAGCAGGATCACCACGATCGGCGCGCGCGCAACGCCGCCGATCGTGCGCGCCTTCGCCTCCGACGGGAATGCGAGCTCGTTGATGTCGCTGCTGAACAGGAACAGCAGGAGGAAGGCGAGCGGCGCCGGCGAGAGCACGTTCAGGAACGAGCGCACCGGCTCCGCGCGCGCCCACAGCAGCGCGAGCCCGCCGCCGACCGCGAGCGAGAGCACGATCAGCACGAGGTCCGAGGAGTCGATCGCCTTCTTCAACGCCTGCGCGGCGATCAGCGCCACGAGCGAGCCGATCAGCACCACGTGCGCGCCGCGCTGCGCCGGGCGGCCGGCCAATCCGACGAGCAGCTCCACACCGAGAAGCAGCGCCGGCGGCAGCACGACGAGCAGAAGCGAGAACGAGACGATGTCGAAGCCCGAGGAGCCACGCGCAGCGAAGAACTCGGCGTTGTCCTTCAGCAGGTCGAAGAGCGGCTGCGCGACCGCGAACGTCCACAGCACCGCCAGGTTCAGGTATGCCCACGCCGCCTCCCTGGCGGCACTGCGCTCCGGCTTCGGCGCGGGTGGCGCGTCCGCCGGCGCGTCCGTCATCCCCGCTTGGGCCGGGCGTGGTAGAGCACGCGCGTGCCCGACTCGAGGCGCTCCGTGCGCTCCACCTCGAACGCCTCGGCCAGGCAGCGCTCGAAGAAGCTCAACTCGTAGTCGGGGTGAAGACCCTCGCGCTTCGGCGCGAGCAGCTTCTTCACCATCGGGTCCTCGCGCGTGGGGAACTCGATCACGAGCTCCGACTCGAGCGAGGCGAGCCAGTCGATGAACTCGCGGACGGGCACGTTCGCGCTGATCGCGACGTGATGGATGAGCGCGAGCGCCAGCACGAGGTCCGGCGTCCCGCGTTGCGACAGCGCCCGGCGCTCGAGCCCCCGCCAGCCGAGCCCGGGCGACGGGTCGGCCAGGTTCATCGTGAGCGGCAGGATGCGCTCGTCACCCTCGGCGCGCAGGTCGCGGTACAGGAGCTCGACCGGCCCCTGGTCGGCGTCGACCGCCACGATCGTGCGCGCTCCCTCCGCGGCGATGCGCGAGTAGCGGCCGTTGTTGGCGCCGATGTCCCACACGAGCTCGAACGAGCGGCTCGTCGCGACCTGGCGAACGAACTCGTCCTTGCGACGCGCGTCGTCGTCGGTGTACGTGTTGCGCTCGCCGTAGGCCGTCCAGACGCCCTCGGGCGGGTCCCACGAGAGGCGCTCGACGAGCTTCCGCATCTTCCGCACGTTCGCCACCAACAACTCCTTGCGAAAGACGCGCTTCACCTCCTGCTTGACCTGATCGGGGCGGTCGGCGTAGCGCGCCTCGAGCTTCGCGTGCAGGAAGACGTTCGTGAAGACGCCCCTGCGGAAGCGGTCGCGGAAGGACATCAGCCCGCGCATCTGCCCCGGCGTGATCCCGTCGATCGAGCCGCGCAGCCAGGGCTGGAAGGGAACGCCCTTCAGCGCCAGGAGCATCAGCGGGTAGAGGTAGAGCATGCAGAACTGGCGGTAGCCCACCCAGGGCTCGCCCTCGCGCAGGCGCTCGAACGAGCCGATGTCCACGAAGCGCGGGCTGGCCCCCTTGAACTGCACGTTGTACGGCGTCGAGTCCTTCACGACCATGTCGTGGTCGAGCGCGGCGAGCAGCAGGTCGAGCTGCACGAGCGCGGCGTCCTTCAGCATCGAGAACGTCCACTCGTAGGGGTACGACACGAACGGGATGCGCTCGTGCCGAAGCACGCCCGCGGGCTCGTGCACGAGCAGCTCGCGAAGCAGGCCGACGCCGTCGGCGCGCTCCGTGCGCACCATGCGCGGGTCGTCGAGCAGCCCGGTGGAGCTGAGCGCCTCGAAGTCGCTCAGGCCGTCCGGCGAGAGCGCCCTGTAGACCTCGTCGCCCGCGTAGAAGACGCGGCTCTCAGGGTCACGGAACGAACCGGGCTCGAGGTTGGCGTGCGTCGGGGCGCTCATGAGCCCGCCGCACAGTAGTGAAAAGAACGAGCGCGCCAGCGGCGCGCCCGTGAGGCGATCGGAGGTCCGGCTGAGCCTACGCGGAGTCCGTGCCGCGCGCCTCGCCCGGTGCGGGCGTCTCCGGCTCGTCCTTGCGAATACGCAGGAACCTGAGGAGGCGGCCCCAGTACAGCTTGGCGGTGACAGCGACCGCGGCGAGACCGCCCGCGATGATCTGGAGGATCATGCTCCCGCTGCCGGGATCGAGGTATCCGAGAACGGTGCTCATGTTGGAAAGTGCTCCAAGAAGCCGGGGTCGTGAAGAAAGAGATCCACGCGCACCCGGCCCCCGCCGAACGCCCGCGGCTGACGCAGGCTACCAGAGGTGTTGCCGGCCGGTGAACGCGTCGTTGTAAGCCTGTTACAACCCGGACCCCGCGATCCATGCTTCCGTGTGCCAGTGTGAAACCCCTGCAAAAGTGGTGTAAACGAGCTGAGGCGGAGTTGCACGTTCGCCGCCGGCCGCGCGGCGCTCGGAAGGGCCGTAGGGCGGTCGGCGGGCGGGAGTGTCGAGCGCCGGTAACGGGCACGTGGAGCGCATACGGATGCGCCGACGTCCGGGCGGTCTTTACGCTACGGCTCCGGGTCCCATGAAGCTGATCATCCAGATCCCCTGCCTCGACGAGGAGCGCACCCTCCCCGGGACGCTGGCCGACCTGCCACGTGAGGTCTCCGGTGTCGACGCGGTCGAGTGGCTCGTGATCGACGATGGCTCGACCGATCGCACCGTCGAGGTGGCGCGCGAGAACGGCGTGGACCACGTGGTGCGGCTGACCAACAACAAGGGCCTCGCCGCCGCCTTCCAGGCCGGTCTCGACGCGTCGCTGAAGCTCGGCGCGGACGTGATCGTGAACACGGACGCCGACAACCAGTACCACGGCGGCGACATCGAGAAGCTCGTCGCTCCGATCCTGGCCGGCGAGGCCGACATGGTGATCGGCGACCGCGAGACCGACCAGGTCGAGCACTTCTCGCCGCTGAAGAAGCGCCTGCAGAAGCTGGGAAGCGCGGTCGTGCGGCGCGCGTCCGGCACGGACGTCCCCGACACGACCTCGGGCTTCCGCGCCTACAACCGCGAGGCCGCACTCCAGATGCAGGTGGTCTCGAAGTTCACCTACACGCTCGAGACGATCATCCAGGCCGGCAAGCAGACCGTGGCGGTCACGCACGTCCCGGTCAGGACGAACCAACAGGCGCGCGAGTCGCGCCTGTTCCCGTCGATGGGCTCGTACGTGCGGCGCAACAGCGTCTCGATCTTCCGCATCTATGCGCTCTACGAGCCACTGCGGCTGTTCGTGGCGGCCGCGATACTGGCGGCGCTCGCCGGCGCGTTCTGGTGGATCCGGTTCCTGGTGTTCGTGATCCAAGGGGAGTCGAGCGGGCACATCCAATCGCTTCTCCTCGGCTCCACCCTCTTCATAGTCGCCGTGCAGTTCGCCGCTCTCGGGGTGCTCGGCGACATCCTGGCCGGCAGCCGCGTGCTCCAGCAGCGGATCCTCGAGCGCGTGCGGCGAGTGGAGCTCCACCTGGGAGTGGAGCCGTCGCACTACGAGCCGGGCGCGAGCGAGACGGGTCAGGAGCCGACCACCGGCGCACGCGCAGGTCGCGCCACCGGGAAGACGGAGGAGCGGGAGGCGCTCAAGCTGTGAGTGGCGCCACCGCCGTCCCAACAGGGAACACCTACGACAAGTACGGCTCGACGAACCCGGTGGTGAAGCGGCTCATGGCCGGCTTCCACTCGGCAACGGACGAGCTGCTCGCACGCGCGGCGCCCCGGTCGATCCTCGACGTGGGCTGCGGCGAAGGCGTGCTCACCGAGGAGTGGGCCGAGCGGCTCGGCGACGGGCGCGTCGTCGGTATCGACCTTCCCGACCCGAAGCTCGAGGCGCAGTGGGAGCGGCGGGCGCGCGCCAACCTAGAGTTCCGCGCAGAGGAGGCCACCCGGCTCTCGTTCGGCGACGACGAGTTCGACATGGCCTGTGCGATGGAGGTGCTGGAACACGTGCCCGAGCCGGAGTCGACGCTCGTCGAGATGGCGCGCGTGGCCCGGCGGCACCTGCTCGTATCGGTGCCGCGCGAGCCGCTCTGGCGGGGACTCAACTTGGCGCGCGGCGCCTACCTGCGCGACCTGGGCAACACGCCCGGGCACGTGAACCATTGGTCCAAGCGGGACTTCGTGTCGCTCCTGTCCAGGCACGGCACGGTCGAGGCGGCGCGCTCGCCCTTCCCCTGGACGATGGCGCTTGTCAAGGTCGGGTGAGGATGAGATCCGGGGGCACGCGCCCCCGGACCCCCGGGGAGATTGGCTTGTCCGCTAGCTATGCGCGCGGCGCCGCCGTCCTCTCCGTCGGCATCGGCCTGACCGGGCTCATCACGTTCGGCTACTTCTCGCTCGCGAGCCATTCCCTCGATCCGGACGAGTACGGGCGCATCTCGCTGCTCTGGTCCTCCGTCTTCATCACGGTGTCGGTGCTGTACCGCCCGGTGGAGCAGATGCTCGCGCGGACGATCGCCGACCACGACGAGCGCGGGGTGCCGGGCACGCACCACCTGCGCGTTGCGGCGACCATCCAGCTCGCGCTCGGCGTGCTGTTCGTCGGGGCGGCGCTGGCGCTCCGCGGTCCGCTCCAGGACGAGCTCTTCGGCGGCTCGGCGACGCTCTATTGGATCATGGTCGTCGCGGTGCTCGCCTACGCGGCGAGCTACTTCGCGCGCGGGTTCCTCGCGGGACACCACCGCTTCGGTCTCTACGGCGGACTCGTCCTCATGGAGGCGAGCTCACGCTGCCTGTTCGCGCTCGCCGTGGCGGTGGGGATCGCCGAGGGCGAGAACGCGGTGGCGCTCGGAATGGCGGCGGCACCGATCGTGTCGCTGGCGGTGGTGCCCTGGGCGCTCGGCCGGCGACTGCGCCGGCGGCCGGATCGGCTGCCGGGCGACCCGGCCGACCCCGAGACCGACGCCGCGGGTGACCCTGAGTTCACGCTCTCGCGCGGCACCGGCTTCGCCGCGGCCGTGCTGCTCATCATGCTCTGCGAGCAAACCTTCCTGAACGCCGGCCCGCTGCTCGTGGAGGCGACCGAGGGCGCGGCCGGGGCCGCGCTGGCCGGCTTCACGTTCAACGTGCTGTTGATCGCGCGGGCGCCGCTCCAGCTCTTCCAGGCGGTGCAGGCGTCGATCCTCCCCCACCTGACGCGTCTGCGGGCCGGCGGTGAGACGGACCCCTTTCGTCGCAGCGTGAACCTCACGCTCGCGGCGATCGCCGGGTTTGCGGCCGCGGTGGCAGTCGTGCTGCTCGCGGCCGGGCCGCTCCTGATGGAGCTGCTCTTCGGTGACGAGTTCGACTACGACCGCGGCGGGCTCGTCATCGTCGCGGCGGGGATGGGCCTCTACCTCGCCGGCGCGACGCTGAACCAGGCACTGCTCGCACACGGTCGCGCGCCGCGGGCGGCGTCCGTGTGGGCGCTCGCGGCGGCCGGGTTCGTGCTCTTTCTCGTGGCGGCCGACTTCGACGACCGCGTGCTGCAGGTGCAGCTCGCGTTCACCGGCGCGGCGGCCTGCCTGTGCGGCGGCCTCTACGCGCTCTACCGCAGCACCGTATCCTCCGCGCATGTCGAACGGACCGCAGCTCGGCGATCCGGCGCCTGACTTCGAGCTCGACGGCACGGAGGGCCGCTTCCGCCTCTCGGAACACCGAGGCGAGCGCGTGGTACTGCTCTTCTACCCCGGCGACGACACGCCGGTCTGCACACGTCAATTCTGCTCCTATCGCGACAACGCCGAGGCGTTCGGCTCGCTCGACGCCACCGTGGTGGGGATCTCGTCTGGCGGGCTCGACTCGCACAGGAGCTTCAGCTCCCGGCACGACCTCAACGTGCCGCTGCTCGTGGATGCCGGCTCGCGCGTGGCGAAGCTCTACGGCGCCCATCGGCCGGTGGTCGGCACGCGTCGCGCGGTCGTGATCGTGGACGAGGGCGGCGTGGTGCGCCACCGCCACGACCACCTGCTCGGACTCGACTTCCAGACCGTGGACGACCTGCGCGAGGCGCTCGAGTCGCTGCCTGCGGCTGGCGCACGTGACTGAGACGCTCACCATCCCGGCGCGCTTCAACGGACCGCCCGAATCGGCCAACGGCGGCTACACCTGCGGCGCGCTGGCCGCGCTCATCGACGCCGAGGAGGTGGAGGTCACGCTGCGCCAGCCGCCGCCGCTCGAGCGACCGCTCGCCGTGCTTCGCGACGGCGGGCGGGTGGAGCTGCGCGACGGCGACAACGTGGTGGCCGAGGGCGAGCCCACCGAACTCTTCCTCGACGTGCCCGACCCGGTGCCCTACGACGAGGTCGAGGCGGCGGTGCGGGACGGCCGCGAGCGCTGGACGGCGAGACACCCGTTTCCCACCTGCCTCGTCTGCGGGCCGCAGCGGGCGGAGGGCGACGGGCTGCGGATCTTTCCGGCTGAGCTGCCCGGCCGCGACGGCCTCTGCGGCGCGGTATGGACGCCCCACGCGAGCCTCGCGCTGGTGAGCGAGCAGGTACGGCCGGAGCTCGTCTGGGCGGCGCTCGACTGCCCGACGAGCGCGCCGGTCGCGAACTTCGGCGAGGGGCCGCCGATGGTGCTGGCGAGACTCACCGCCAGGCTCGCCTGCCCGGTCAAGCCCGGCGAGCCGCACACGCTGCTCTCCTGGCGACTCGGCGTGGACGGGCGCAAGCGCGAGGCCGCCTGCGGGCTATACGACTCGACGGGCCGGCTCCTGTGCGCGTCACGCGCCCTTTGGATCGAGCTGCGCGCCGGTTAACCTGCGCGAATGCCTACCACGCACTTCCGCACCTGTCCGTTCTGTGAAGCCACCTGCGGGCTCGAGGTGGAGACGGAGGGACGCGAGGTGGTGGCGGTGCGCGGCGACGCACAGGACGTGTTCAGCCACGGGTTCCTCTGTCCGAAGGCGTTCGGGCTGAAGCAGCTCCACGAGGACACCGACCGGCTCACGGCACCGCTCGTGCGTCGTGACGGCGAGCTGGTCGACGCGAGCTGGGACGAGGCGTTCGCGGAGATCGAGCGACGCCTCCCCCCGATCCTCGCCGACCACGGCCGCAACGCGGTGGCGGTGTACATCGGCAACCCGGCCGCGCACAACCTGTCGTCGATCATCTACGGCCCGGTGCTGCTGCGGGCGCTCGGCTCGCAGAACGTGTACACGGCGTCGACCGTCGACCAGATGCCGAAGCAGGTGTCGTCCGGGCTCATGTTCGGGGGCGGCCTGTCGGTGCCGGTCCCGGACGTCGACCGCTGCGAGCACCTGCTGATCTTGGGCGCCAACCCGCTCGTCTCGAACGGCAGCCTGCTGACGGCGCCCAACATGCGCGGCCGGATCCGCGCGATCCGCGAGCGCGGCGGCAAGGTCGTGGTGGTCGACCCGCGCCGCACGCGTACGGCCGACGAGGCGAGCGAGCATCACTTCATCCGACCTGGCATGGACGCGCTGCTCCTGGCTGCGCTCGCGTGCACGATCGTCGAGGAGGGGCTCGAGCGGACCGGCTCGCTCGGGGCGCACCTCAACGGGCTCGACGACGTGCGCGAGCTCGTACGCGGCTTCCCGCCGGAAGCGGTCGCAGCCGCCTGCGGGATCGCATCCGGCGAGATCCGGCGGATGGCGCGCGAGGTGGCCGCCGCGGAGCGGGCGGCGGTGTACGGGCGCATCGGAACCTGCACGCAGGAGTTCGGCACGCTCGCCTCATGGCTCGTGGACGTGCTGAACGTCCTGACGGGGAATCTCGACCGCGAGGGCGGCGCGATGTTCACCCGGGCGGCGGCCGGCCAGCGGAACTCACAGGGAGAGGGCGGCGGCGGCAAGGGCATGGGCCTCGGCCGCTGGGCGAGCCGCGTGCGCGGGCTGCCCGAGGCCTTCGGCGAGCTTCCCGTGTCGGCGCTCGCCGAGGAGATCGATACGCCTGGCGAGGGACGGGTCCGCGCGCTGATCACGATGGCCGGGAACCCGATCGTGTCGACGCCGAACAGCGCTCGGCTCGAGCGCGCTTTCGAGTCGCTCGACTTCGTGCTCGCGATCGACATCTACGTGAACGAGACGACGCGCCACGCGGACGTGATCCTGCCCGCGCCGGAGCCGCTCGAGAAGTCGCACTACGACGTGGCCCTCTACCAACTCGCCACCCGCAACGTCGCGAACTACTCGCCTCCCGTCTTCGAGGGAACCGTCCCCGAGGAGTGGGAGACGCTGCTGCGGCTCTCCGGCGTCGTGACCGGGCAAGGGCCGGACGTCGACGTCGAGGCGCTCGACCAGTTCGTGGTCCAGACGGTCGTCCAGCGCGAGCTCTCGTCGCCGGGCTCGCGGGTGGCTGGCCGCGAGCCAGCCGAGCTGATCGCGGCGCTCGAGCCACGCCGGGGCCCCGAGCGCGCGCTCGACTTCATGCTGCGCGTGGGGCCGTACGGCGATGGTTTCGGCGCCGAGCCGAAGGGGCTCACGCTGTCGCTGCTCGAGGAGAGCCCGCACGGACTCGACCTCGGCCCGCTCGAGCCGCGGCTGCCCGACGTGCTGCGCACGCCGTCCGGGAAGGTGGAGCTCGCGCCCGAGCCGCTGGTCGCAGACATGGAGCGCCTGCGCGCCGCGCTCGACCGCGAGCGCAACGGCGGCATGATGCTCGTCGGGCGCCGTCAGCTGCGCTCGAACAACTCATGGATGCACAACCTGCCGGCGCTCGTCAAAGGCAAGGAGCGCTGCACGCTGCACGTGCACCCCGACGACGCCGAGCGTCTCGGGCTCGGCGACGGCGGCCGCGCGCTCGTGCGCTCGGCGGCCGGCTCGCTCGAGGCGCCCGTCGAGGTCACGGACGCGATCATGCCGGGCGTCGTCTCGATCCCGCACGGATGGGGGCACGACGCCGACGGCGTGCGACTGAGCGTCGCGTCCGAGCACGCCGGTGTGAACAGCAACCTGCTGGCGGACGAGTCGCAGGTCGATCCGCTATCGGGGAACGCCGTGCTGAACGGCATCCCGGTGGAGGTGGCGCCGGCCGGCCTCGCAGCCGAGCCCGCGACGGCCGCTGCGGCGGGCGCCTAGCTCAACTAGATCTCCTGGAGCATCGACCCGCCGCAGTTGCGGCAGGTCACGTTCGCGGTGTCCGACATACGGGCGATCGTCGAGTGGGCGCCGCAGTTCGGGCACTCCGAGCGCAGCTCGAAGCGGTGCATGCAGTAGACGCAGCGATAGCGCCCGGCGAGGGTCGTGCCGCGCAGCCACGGCTCCCCGCAGGAGGGGCACGCCGGCCCCAAATCGGTCTTCTCACCGGCGGACACGCGCTGGCAACGCTAGCCGTTTGCGACCAGTCGGTCGCCGTGCCCACGCAGCCAGGCCCCGGCGTCCATCGGTCGCTTGCCCGCCGGGTGCACCTCGACCAGCTCGAGCGCGCCGGTGGCGGCCCCGTACAGGAGGCGACCGTCGCGGACCGCCAGGACGCCCGGCTCGGGGTCCTCGCTGGGAACGAGGGCGGCACGGCGCACGCCCAGCCGCTCGTTCCACGGCAGCTGGACGTACGCGCCCACGTGCGGTCTGAACGCGCGCACGCGGCGCTCGAGCTCCGGGGCGCCGAGCGCGGGGTCGAGGAGCCGCTCCTCCGGCGAGATCTTCTCGGCGTACGTCACTCCCGCGTCGGGCTGCTCGCGGAACGGCGGCCGCGTGTCGAGTGCCTCCACGAGCAGCTCGCCCCCGAGCGCGGCCAGGCGGGCGGCGAGCGTCGCATAGTCGTCATCGGACCGAATCGGCTCGCCGCGCTGCAGGCAGACCCGCCCGGCATCGAGCTCGGCCGTCAGGCGCATGATCGAGATCCCGGTCTCCTCGTCGCCGGCCTCGATCGCCCGCTCGATGGGCGCGGCACCACGCCAGCGCGGCAGGAGCGACGAATGCACGTTGAGGAGCTCGTGGTCCGACAGAAGCGGCTCCTTCAGCAGCGCGCCGAAGGCGCACACGACCACGATCTCGGGTTCTGCGTCCGCGATGGCGGCGCGCACGTCGGGCGAGTTCACCTGCTCGGGCTGGAGCGTCTCTATGCCGAGCAGGCGGGCGCTGCCGGCCACCGGTGGCGCGGCCATGCGCCGGCCGCGTCCCTTCGGGCGGTCGGGCCGCGTGACCACCAGCTGCGGCCGGTGCGGAGTGAGCGCCAGGCGGTCGAGCACGGCCACGGCGAACTCGGAGGTCCCGAGGAAGACCGTGCGCATTCAGGCTCCCATCAACACCACGTCGAGCGTGCGCGGACCGTGCACGCCCTCGACGCGGCTCAGCTCGATGTCCGAGGTGGCCGACGGGCCCGACACGAAGACGAGCGGCCGCGCCTCGGCCACCGCGGCCGCGAGCCGTTCGACCGCCTCCGCGGCCGAGGTGGCCGACGGGCCCGACACGAAGACGAGCGGCCGCGCCTCGGCCACCGCGGCCGCGAGCCGTTCGACCGCCTCCGCGACGAGCGCCACGACGTTCCGTTCGTCGACGATGCAGAGGTGGTAGTCCGGCATGAGCGACAGCGCCCGCCGGCCCTGTGCGCGACCGCCGTCGAGGACGATCGTGCCGGTCTCGGCGATGGCGAGCGCCGACCCGGTGAGCGCGCCGTCGAGCGCGTCGAGCTCGCGAGCGGACAGGAGCTCGTCGGGCACGAGCTCGACGCCCTCGGGCGTCCACTCCGGCGCGAGGTCGGGCGGAGCGGCAAGGCGGACGACGCCGCGCGCACGGCAGCGGCTCGCCAGAAGCTCCGCCAGCTCCCCGGGCCCGGTGCGCCAGACCTCGGCCCGGTAGTCGGTCACCCGATTGACGAACAGGTCCGCGAGCTCGACGCGCGAGCGGTCGTCGCGGCGGCGGTAGTCGCGTGCGACCGGCGCGGGATCGGGCCTGTCCGCCAGCGCGGCGTGCAGGCGAGCCAGCACCGTCTCGCGCGCGCCGCCCGGCTCGGCCGCCGCGCGGTGCCGCTCGGCCTGCCGGGCGGGGATCTGCGCGCTGATCGCGGCATGCTCTGACGCGGAGCCGCGCTCGCGAGCCCACCAGTCGCGAACGCTCTCCGCCGGCGGCGACGGCATGTCGCGCGTCGCGGTCCATCCGGACAGCGGCCAGGGTAGGCGGTGGATGCGGCCGTCGCGCGCGAGCGGGCGCCCGCCCGCGCGGGCAGCCCGCTGGGCGCGCTCGTACGCCCGGCGCGAGAAGAACGCCCGGAAGAGCGCCCCCATCGCGAGCCCCTCGGGCGCGAGCCGCGGCTCGCCCTCGACCACGCGCCTGACGTGCACGGTGCGGATACCTACCGCATTCCGGTTTCCCAGCAGGCGCGAGGGGCACCTGCCAGCCAGGCGATCGACGAGGGAGGAGAGCCGCGTACGAACCGTCTTCCGTAAGGTGCTGGGCTGGAGGCTCGTGCTGATCCTGGTCATGTGCGTGCTCGTGTACCTGCAGTCGAAGGCGGTGCTCGTTTGGATGGTCGTGAAGTGACTTCGCGCGCGGGAGCGGGGCCTGCCTGGGGTGAGGGGCCGCCTCCGCGCAGCGCGGAGCAGGCGTCCCGGCCCGCGGCCGATCTCGGCCCCCTGGTGACCGAGCTTCGCGCGCTGATCGGCGATGAGCACGTGGTGACTCATGAGCATCAGCTTCGGACCTACGAGTCGGACGGCCTGCTGCAGTACGCCGTCACGCCCGGCGCCGTGGTCCTCCCCGGGTCGGCCGCGGATGTGCAGGCGCTGGTGCGCGCGTGCCACCGCGCCGGCGTGCCGTTCGTGGCGCGCGGCGCAGGGTCGGGCCTCTCCGGGGGAGCCCTCCCGGTGGAGGGCGGCGTGCTGATCTCGCTCACGCGCATGACTCGCGTGCTCGAGGTCGACCTCCCGAACCAGCGCGTGGTGGTGGAGCCGGGAGTGACGAACGTCGCTGTCTCGCAGGCCGTGGGCCCCGACCACTTCTATCCGCCCGACCCCTCGTCGCAGATCGTCTGCACGATCGGCGGCAACGTGGCCGAGAACTCGGGCGGCGCGCACTGTTTCAAGTACGGCTTCACGACCAACTACGTGACCGGTCTCGAGATCGTGCTTCCCGACGGCGAGCTAGTGCGGCTGGGTGGCAAGGAGCTCGACCCACCCGGGCTCGACCTGCTGGGCGCGTTCGTCGGGTCGGAGGGCACGCTCGGCGTCGCGACCCGGATCTGGCTGCGCGTGGTGCCGAGGCCCGAGTCGGTGCGCACGCTGGTCGCGTTCTTCGGCTCCACCGTCCAGGCCGGCGAGGTTGTCTCCGAGATCGTCGCCGCCGGCGTCGTGCCGGGTGCGATCGAGATGATGGACAACCTCTCGATCCGGGCCGCGGAGCGAGCAACCGGTGCCGGCTACCCGCCCGACGCGGGCGCCGCGCTCGTCGTCGAGCTGGACGGCTCCGAGGCCGAATGCGCCGCGCGCTTCGATCAGGTCGTCGCTATCTGCGAGCGCGCGGGCGCCGACTCGGTGCGGGTGGCACGCGACGAGGCCGAGCGCGAGCTGATCTGGAAGGCGCGCAAGGCGGCGTTCGCGGCGATGGGCCGGATCGCTCCGAACTACTACGTGCAGGACAGCGTGATCCCGCGGACGCGGCTCGCCGAGGTGCTCGGCCGGATCGAGGAGCTCGCTAGCGAGCACAGGCTGCAGGTGGCGAACGTCTTTCACGCGGGCGATGGGAACCTCCACCCGCTCGTCTGCTACGACGGCGCGAGCCCGGGCGAGGCGGAGCGCGCTGAGGCGCTCGCGGGGCTGATCGTGCAAGCGTGCGTGGACGCGGGCGGCTCGATCACCGGCGAACACGGCGTGGGCGTCGACAAGAAGCGCTACATGCCCGCGATGTTCGACGACGCCGACCTCGCGGCGTTCCAGCGCCTGCGCTGCGCGTTCGACCCCGAGCAGCGCGCGAACCCTGGAAAGGTGATGCCGACGCCACGCCTCTGCGGCGAGGTCCCCGGCCCCTATCGGCGCCACCCGCTCGAACAGGCCGGCGTGGCGGAGCGCTTCTGATGGCGAGCACCGCCGTGACCGCGCCCGCGAGCGCGGAGGAACTGGCGGCGGCGCTGGCCGAGTCGCCCGCGCCCGTGCGTGTGCGCGGAGCGGGCACGAAGCTCGGCTGGGCGCTCCCGGGCGCGGCGCCGGCGAGCGAGCTCGCGACCACCGGGCTTGATCGGATCGTCGAGCACAACGCCGGAGATCTCACCGCCGTGGTCCAGGCGGGCGTGCCGCTCGCGCGCGCCCAGGCCGCCTTCGCGAAGGAAGGACAGATGCTCGCACTGGACCCGCCCGACGCCGGCGCCACCGTCGGCGGGGTGGTGGCGAGCGGCGACTCGGGGCCGCTTCGCGCCCGCTACGGCGGTGTGCGCGACCTGGTGGTCGGGATGCGCGTGGCGCTCGCCGACGGCACGCTCGCGCGCAGCGGCGGGAAGGTGATCAAGAACGTGGCCGGATACGACCTCGCGAAGCTGTTCGCGGGTTCGCTCGGCCGCCTCGGCGCCGTCGTGGAGGTGTCCGTGCGCCTGCACCCGCTGCCGCCCGCCACCTCCACCGCCCTGGGGGCGTCGCGCGACCCCGACGCGCTCGGCGCCGCCGCGCTCGCGCTCTCGCACGCACCGCTCGAGCAGCTCGGGCTGGATGCCCGCTGGGCAGGCGGCGAAGGAGCGGTGCTCGCGCGCTTCGGCGGCAGCGAGGCGCGCCCCCAGGCCGACGCCGCCGAGCGGCTCCTGCGGGAGGCCGGCTGCCGTACCGAGATCGTGGACGACGACGAGCCGCTGTGGCGGGCTCAGCGCGACGGTCAGCGGTCAGGCGCGGGCGTGGCGCTCAGGGTCTCCGCACTGCAGACGGATCTGCCCTCGCTCGTCCGCGTCGCGGAGCGCCGCGGCGCCGAGCTCGTCGGTCGCGCCGGCCTCGGCCTCTTCTGGCTGCGGCTCGATCAGGGGGACCTCGGCGGGCTCGTGCACGAGCTGCGCGCGAGCCACCCGGTCCGCGTGCTCGACCGGCCCTCCGACCTCGAGGTCGAGCCGGAGTCGCCTCTGGAGCCGGGCACCGCCGCGCTCATGCGCCGCGTAAAGGACCGCTTCGACCCCGAGGGACGGCTGCCCTGATGGCGGCCTGGGACGACACGCGGGCGCCCGCGCTCGAGCTGATCGACGACTGCGTCCACTGCGGCTTCTGCCTGCCGACCTGCCCGACGTACGTGCTCTGGGGCGAGGAGATGGACTCGCCGCGCGGGCGAATCGTGCTGATGAAGCAGGGCCACGAGGCGATCTCAGCGCCGCTCGTGGAGCATCTCGACCGCTGCCTCGGCTGCATGGCCTGCGTCACGGCCTGCCCTTCGGGCGTGAAGTACGACCTGCTGCTCGAGGACGCGCGCGCCCAGGTGGAGCGGAACTTCGACCGTCCGCCGCTCGAGCGCCTCCAGCGCAGGCTCGTGTTCGAGCTTTTCACGCGTCCGGGGCGTCTTCGCGCGGTTGCGCCCGCGGCGGCCGTCGCGCACCGGCTCGGCTTGCCGCGGCTGGCGCGCCGGCCGCGCCTTCGCCGGCTCGTGCCGCGACTCGCCGCGCTCGCGGCGGTCACGCCCGACGTTCCGCTTCGCCGCGCGCTCGGGCGGCTGCCGTCGCGCTACGAGGCGCGAGGTGAGCGCCGCGGAACGGTCGCGTTGCTCCAGGGCTGCGTGCAGCGCGTCTTCTTCGCACACGTGAACGACGCCACCGCTCGCGTGCTCGCGGCCGAGGGCTTCGAGGTGCACGTGCCGCGGCTGCCGCGCTGCTGCGGCGCACTGCCGCTGCACGCCGGCGCGGACCCGCAGGCCCGCGCACTCGCGAAGGAGACGATCGCGCGGCTCGAGCGCTACGACCGCGTGGTGGTGAACGCCGCCGGCTGCGGCTCGGCGATGAAGGACTACGGGCACGTGCTGCGCGACGAGCCCGCTTGGGCCGAGCGAGCGGAGCGCTTCTCGGAGCGGGTGCAGGATGCCACCGAGCTCCTGGCCGCGGCGGGACCGCCGCGCGCGGCCCGGCGACCGGTGGCGATGCGCGTGGCCTATCACGACGCCTGCCACCTGGCGCACGCGCAGGGCGTGCGCGCGCAGCCGCGCGAACTGCTGCGCGGGGTGCCCGCGCTCGAGCTCGTCGAGCCCGCGGAGTGGGAGCTGTGCTGCGGCTCCGCGGGCATCTACAACCTCGTCAAGCCGGAGCCGGCGGCGGAGCTCGGCGAGCGCAAGGCGCGCAACCTGCTCGCGACCGGCGCCGACGCGGTGGTGGCCGCCAACCCGGGCTGCGCCCTCCAGATCACGGCGCACAGCGAGCGCCTCGGCCGGCCGCTGCCCGTCTACCACCCGATGGAGCTCCTGGCGCGCTCGCTCGACGACGACCGCTAGCCTCGGCGGCCATGTCCTCGCAGTACATCTTCACGATGTACAAGCTGTCCCGCGTGCACCCGCCCGACAAGCGGGTGCTCGACGACATCTCGCTCAGCTTCCTGCCCGGTGCGAAAATCGGCGTGCTCGGCCCGAACGGGTCCGGCAAGTCCACGCTGCTTCGCATCATGGCCGGGCAGGACACCGAGTTTCGCGGTGACGCGCAGCTCGCGCCGGGCGCCAGCGTCGGGCTGCTCGAACAGGAGCCGCAGCTCGATCCCGCCAAGGACGTGCGCGGAAACGTCGAGGACGGCGTTCGCGACCTGCGCGACATGCTCGACCGCTTCAACGAGCTGGCCGCGAACTATTCGGATGACAGTGCCGCCGAGTTCGCCCGCCTCCAGGACGCGATCGACGCCGCGGACGCGTGGAGCCTCGACACGACGCTCGAGATCGCCATGGACGCGCTGCGCCTGCCGCCCGGTGACTCGGACGTGGCGACGCTCTCCGGCGGCGAGCGCCGCCGGGTTGCGCTCTGCCGTCTGCTGCTCAGCGCGCCCGACCTGCTGCTGTTGGATGAGCCGACCAACCACCTCGACGCCGAGTCTGTGGCCTGGCTCGAGAAGCACCTCGAGGACTACAAGGGCACCGTGGTGGCGGTCACTCACGACCGCTACTTCCTCGACAACGTCGCCGGCTGGATCCTCGAACTCGATCGCGGCCGCGGGCTGCCGTTCAAGGGCAACTACTCGGCCTGGCTCGAGCAGAAGCAGGCGCGGCTGACGCAGGAGGAGCGACAGGAGTCGGCCCGCCGTCGGACGATCGCGCGTGAGCTCGAGTGGGTCCGGGAGTCCCCGAAGGGGCGCCGGACCAAGGCGAGGGCACGCCTCAAGCGCTACGAGGCGCTGCTCGCCGAGGAGCAGAACGTGAAGCTCGACCAGGTGCAGATCCACATCCCGGCCGGCCCGCGACTCGGCTCGCTCGTGCTCGAGTCCGACGGTCTACGGAAGGGCTATGGCGACCGCCTGCTGATCGAGGACCTGAGCTTCTCACTTCCGCCGGCCGGCATCGTGGGCGTGATCGGCCCTAACGGCGCCGGCAAGACCACGCTCTTCCGCATGATCGTCGGCGACGAGGAGCCGGACGCTGGCAGCCTCGGGCTCGGCGACTCCGTCGAGCTCGCGTACGTCGATCAGTCGCGGGACGCGCTCGAGCCCGAGAGGACCGTGTGGGAGGAGATCTCGGACGGCTACGACCACATCAAGGTCGGTGACCGCGAGATGAACTCGCGCGCCTACGCGGCCGGCTTCAACTTCAGGGGATCGGACCAGCAGCGGAAGGTGGGGGCGCTGTCGGGCGGCGAGCGAAACCGCGTGCATCTCGCGAAGCTGCTGCGTCGTGGCGGCAACCTGCTGTTGCTCGACGAGCCCACCAACGACCTCGACGTCGACACGCTGCGGGCGCTCGAGGAGGCGCTTCTCTCGTTCGCCGGCTGCGCCGTGATCATCTCGCACGACCGCTGGTTCCTCGACCGCGTGGCCACGCACGTGCTGGCCTTCGAGGGCGACTCGCAGGTCGTTTGGTTCGAGGGCAACTTCGAGGCCTACGAGGAGCACCGCCGTGCGCGCCTCGGCGCCGAGGCCGACCGCCCCCACCGGATCACCTACAAGCGACTCACACGCACGTGACCGTGGAGATACAGGCAGCGCTCGAGGACCGCTACGACGAGGTTCTCACCGACGACGCGCTGACGCTCGTGGGGCGCCTCCACGAGGAGCTCGACTCGACACGGCGCGGGCTGCTCCGAGCGCGCGCGGAGCGCCAGGCTGACCTCGACGCGGGAGCTCGCCTGCATCTCGTGCCCGCACCGGAGGACTTCCGGATCGCACCCGTGCCGCCGGCGCTGCAGGACCGGCGCGTCGAGATCACAGGGCCGACGAGTCGCAAGATGGTGATCAACGCGCTCAACTCCGGGGCGCGCGGCTTCATGGCCGACTTCGAGGACGCCAACTCGCCCACCTGGGCGAACATGGTCGGCGGCCAGGTGAATCTCGCCGACGCCGTGCGCGGCGAGATGGAGCACGACGAGGGCGGCAAGCACTACCGGCTGGACGAGGACCATGCGGTGCTACTCGTGCGCCCGCGCGGGCTGCATCTCCCCGAGCGTCATCTCGAGGTGGCGGACGAGCCGGTGGCCGGCGCGTTCGTGGACTTCGGCCTGTTCGTGCACCGCAACGCCGGCGAGCTGCTGGAGCGCGGCGCGGGTCCGTACCTCTACATCCCAAAGCTCGAATCGCACCTCGAGGCGCGGCTCTGGCGCGACGCGTTCGCGATCGCCGAGGACGCGCTCGGGCTCGACCGCGGCACGATCAAGGCGACCGTCCTCATCGAGACGATCCCGGCGGCGTTCTGCATGGACGCGATCCTCTACGAGCTGCGCGACCACGCCGCTGGGCTGAACGCCGGCCGCTGGGACTACATCTTCTCGGCGATCAAGCGCCTCCGCGAGCGGCCCGAATTCGTCCTGCCCGACCGCAGCGCCGTGACCATGACCGTGCCCTTCATGCGCGCGTACACCGAGCTGCTCGTGAAGACGTGTCACGCCCGCGGCGCGCACGCGATGGGCGGCATGGCGGCGGTGATCCCGAGCCGCAGCGACGAGGAGGCGAACGCGCGTGCCTTCGAGGCCGTGCGCGCCGACAAGGAGCGCGAGGCGGGTGACGGCTTCGACGGCACCTGGGTCGCCCACCCCGACTCCGTCGCGGTGGCGACCGAGGCCTTCGACGAGGTGCTTGGCGAGAGCCCTAACCAGCTCAACCGCCTCCGCGACGACGTGGACGTGGAGGCGACGGATCTGCTGGCTGTGGGCGAGACTCCGGGCGAGGTCACCGAGCAGGGCCTGCGCTCGAACGTGAACGTGGGCATCCAGTACATCTCCTCCTGGCTTCGCGGCAATGGCGCCGCGGGCATCTACGGCCTCATGGAGGACGCCGCAACCGCGGAGATCGCTCGCGCACAGGTGTGGCAGTGGATCCGGCACGGGGCGCAGCTCGACGACGGGCGCACGGTCACGCCGGACCTGGTCCGCGAGCTCGAGAGCTCGGAGCTCGAGCGGATCCGCGGCGAGATCGGCGACGACACCTGGTTCCGCGAGCAGGGCCGTCCTGAGCTGTCGCGCTCCTTGTTCGAGCGGGTCGCGGTGAGCCCTGACGAGTTCGTCGAATTCCTGACGCTCCCCGCGTACGAGGAGCTCCTGAAGCTCGAGGGCTAGGCCGCTTCGCGGGCGCGCTCGGCCTCGCGGAGCTCGCGCAGCGCGCGCTTGCGCTCGTCGCGGCTCGTGCGGTCGAGGATCAGGATCCCCTCGAGATGATCCATCTCGTGCTGGATCACCCTGGCCTCGAGGCCGGACGCCTCCACCCGGCGCTCCTCGCCCTCCTCGTCGAGCGCGCGCACGCGCACATAGACGGGGCGCTCGACGTCGACCGTGATGCCTGGAATCGACAGGCAGCCCTCGTCCAGGACCTCCTGATGCGTGCTCGCCCACTCGATCTCGGGGTTCGCGAGCGCGATCACCGGAGCGTCCGGGCCGACGCGGTACACGAGCAGCCGCTGACTGATGCCCAGCTGCGGTGCGGCGAGGCCCACGCCGAGGGCGTCGTTCATGATCCCCGCCATACGGCTCACCTGGTTTCGGAGCGAGTCGTCGAAGCGATCGACCGGGGTGGCGCTCGACTTCAGGACCGGGTCGCCGAGCCGGCGCACGAAGGACATCGCGGCGGCGCGCCGTGCCTCGAGCTCGGGGTCGAGCCGCGGCTCCTCGTCGTCTTCGGTGACGGAGTCCTGGGGCTCTTCGGCCATCTGGGGCCGAGTCTAACGGCGACTCCCGCGCTCCGCGCGCTACCCCGGATCCACGTCCACGGCGAAGCTGACCTGCCCGTGACGGCGCTCATCGGCCACCGCCTCGACCGCCTCGCGCACCGCGGCGATCGCCGCAGCGCGCTCGTGTGCGCGCACCACGAGCTGGGCGCGGTGACGGCCCTGCCGGCGAAAGAGCGGCGCGGGCCCCATGACCGGCACGCTCGCCCTCTCAATCCGTCGGCGCAGCGCATCGGCCGCGGCCGTCTCCGGTCCCGACTCCGCCGAGGAGCAGACGACGCGGATCAGGTGCCCGTACGGCGGGTACGCGAGCAGCTTGCGCCGCGCGAGCTCGCCTTCGAGGAAGCCGTGCGAGTCGTGCCGGGCGGCGTAGCCGAGCGCGCGTGCCGCGGGGTCGAGCGCCTGCACGATCACGCGCCCGCCGCGCGGCCCGCGGCCGCTGCGGCCGGCGAGCTGCGCCACGAGCGCGAAGGTGCGCTCCTCGGCGCGGAAGTCCGGAAAGCGCAGCGTTGCGTCCGCGTCGAGCACTACACCGAGCGTCACGTCCGGGAAGTCATGCCCCTTCGCGACCATCTGGGTGCCGACGAGCACGGCGGCGGGCGCCTCCTCGAAGCGGCGCAGCACGCTCTCGATGCCGCCAGCCACCGCGACGTCGGAGTCGAGCCGGAAGACCGGCAGCGGGGCGACGAGCCGCTCGAGCTCGCGCTCCAGCTGCTCGGTGCCCGCGCCGTGCCGCGCCACCGAGACCGAGCCGCAGTCGGGGCAGGAGCCGGGCACCGCCTGCCGGTGGCCGCAGTGGTGGCAGGCGACCTCGGCGGCCGCGCGATGCATCACGAGCGTCACGTCACAGTTCGGGCACTCCCAGACGCGCCCGCAGTCACGACAGGAGAGGAAGTTCGACCACCCGCGCCTGTTGAGGAGCACGATCGCCTTCTCGCCCCGCCGCCTGACCTCGCTGAGCGCCTGGCGCGTGCGCTCGTGAAGTGGCCCGGCTGCTCCGGCGATGGCACAGAGCTCGACGGGCGGAAGGCCGCGGCCGTCCACCCGCTCGGGCAGCCCCAGGCGCTCGTAACGGAGCGCCGACTCGGGTCTCGGAGTAGCGCTGCCCGCCACGAGCAGGACCCCCTCCTCCACCGCACGTCGCTCGGCGACCGTCCGGGCGTCGTAGCGCGGGTCGCCCTCCTGTTTGTAGGAGCCGTCGTGCTCCTCGTCGACCACGATCAGGCCGAGGTCGGCGAACGGCGCGAACACGGCCGAGCGCGGGCCGACGCACACGCGCGCCTCGCGGCGGCGCATGCGCCACCACTCGTCGTAGCGCTCGCGGGCAGACAGACGCGAATGCATGATCGCGACCGACTCGCCGAAGCGCTCGACGAAGCGACCGGCTGTCTGCGGCGTCAGCGCGATCTCGGGGACCAGCACGATCGCCGAGCGCCCGCGCTCGAGCACGGCCGCGACGGCACGCAGGTACACCTCGGTCTTGCCCGAGCCGGTGACACCGTGGAGCAGCAGCGGCTTCCCGACGGGATCGTCGAGCCGCGCCTCGATCGTGTCGACCGCGGCCCGCTGCGCGCCGGTCAGCTCGACCCGCGTGGCCCGAGCGCCCACCGCCTCGACGCTCGGCCGGCGAGGCGGCGCAGCGGCGTAGTCGAGCCTCAGCAGGCCGCGCCTCTCGAGGCTCCGAAGCGTGGAGTGATCGCAGCCGGCGCGACGCGCGAGCGTGGCGGCGCTGAGCGGGCCGCCGCCGAGCAGCTCGAGCGCCGCGCGCTGGCGCGGGCCGAGTCGCTCGCTCCCGGCCACGGCCGTTTCGCCGGCCGGCGTGACCGCTGCGCGCAGCGCCCGCTTCGGGATCAGGGGCCGCGCCGACCCGACTCCGGTGCCGGGCGGCAGCACAAGCGCGAGCCCGCGGGCCGGCGTCGACACGTACTCGCGCGCCACCCACAGGCCGAGCCGCACCAGCGACGCGGGCACGTCGGCCTCGAGCGCGGCGATCGGCTCGGTCAACCGCTCCGCGGGGAGCTCGCTCTCCTCGGCCACGCCGACCACCACGCCGAGCATCCGCCGCCGCCCGAACGGGACGACGAGCATGCTGCCCACGTCCACCCGCTCCATCGGTCCGGCGAGCAGGTAGTCGAACGGCCCGCGCAGCGCCCGCGCAGGCGTGAGCGGCTCGACCTTGGCGATCACCGGTCCGAAGCTACGACAGCCGGCGGACGGCGCCCGCCGGCGCGCTGACGCGCGCCGCCAGGCACCATGTGCCGCCGTGGCGATCGACTTCGAAGCGGAGGGCCTGCTCGAGGGAGCCGCGGACGAGCGCGCCCGGCGGGCGCGGCTCGAGCTCCTGCGGACGCTCGAGGACGAGGGGTTCACGCTCGATGAGCTCCGCGCGGCGGCCGCGGAGGACCGGCTCGCGCTGCTTCCGGTCGAACGGGTGCTCGAGGGCGAGGGCCCGCGCCATACCCAGCGCGAGATCGCCGAGCTGACCGGCCTCGAGCTCGATTTCCTGCGGCAGGCGCGCCGAGCGCTCGGTGCACCGGCGGTAGAGCCGGATGCGCGCGAGCTCACCGAGGAGGACCTCGAGCTGTCGCGCAGCGCCGCCGCGCTGATCGCGGCCGGTCTGCCGCGCGATGACTTCCTCGAGCTCACGCGCGTGATGAGCCAGGCGATGAGCGGTGTGGCGGCCACGTTCGCCTCGATCTGGGGCGCGGCGCTCATGCGCCCGGGCGACACCGAGCGCGACCTCGGCCTGCGCTACGCCGAGTCGCTGCGCGAGCTGGGACCGCTCGCCGGCCCGACGCTCGGCCACATGCTGAACCTGCGCATGCGCGAGCAGGTGCGTCAGGCGGTGGTCGGGGAGGCCGAGCTCCGCAGCGGGCGGCTGCCCGGCTCTCAGCCGATCGTGGTTGCGTTCGTCGACATCGTGGGCTTCACCCGCCTGGGTGAGCAGGTGGCGCCGGAGGAGCTCGGGCCGGTCGTCCGCACGTTCGAGGAGAACGTCGAAGCGGTGGTCCGGCCACCCGTGCGGCTCGTGAAGACGATCGGCGACGCGGCAATGCTCGTCGCCCCACGCGCCCGACCGGTTGTGGACGCGACGCTCGAGCTCGTCACCGCGGCCGCCCGCGAGATGCCGGAGCTGCGCGGCGGGATCGCCGCGGGCGATGCCCTGCCCCGCGCCGGCGACTGGTACGGCCGTCCGGTAAACCTGGCCGCGCGACTCACCTCGTTCGCGCGGCGCCGGAGCGTCGTGGCTTCGGGTGAGGTGCGCGAGCTGGCCGGCGACGACGGCTACGCGTGGTCCTCCGCCGGCCGGCGCCGCTTCAAGGGCGTGAAGGGCGAGATCGATGTGTTCCGCGTGCGCCGGACGGCGCCGTAGTCGTCAGGCGCCGGCCGCGGTGGTGCTGCGCTCGCCGAGCCCGGCGCCGGCGCGCAGCTCCTGCGCCTTGTCGGTCTTCTCCCAGGTGAAGTCGTGGTCCTCGCGGCCGAAATGGCCGTACGCGGCCGTCTTCTGGTAGATCGGGCGGTGGAGCCGCAGGTAGTCGCGGAAGGCGCCGGGGCGCAGGTCGAAGTGCTCGTCCACGAGCCGGGCGATGTCGGAGCGCGAGATCTTCTCGGTGCCGAACGTCTCCACCATCACGGACACGGGATGCGCGACCCCGATCGCATACGCCACCTGCAGCTCGCAGCGGTCCGCCAGCCCGGCCGCGACCACGTTCTTGGCCACGTAGCGCGCGGCGTAGGCCGCCGAGCGGTCGACCTTCGACGGGTCCTTGCCGCTGAACGCGCCGCCGCCGTGGCGAGCCATGCCGCCATAGGTGTCGACGATGATCTTGCGGCCGGTCAGCCCGGCGTCGCCGACCGGGCCGCCGATCACGAACTTGCCCGTCGGGTTCACGAGGAAGTTGCGCCCCGAGTCGTCGAGCAGCTTCTTCTCGTCGTACAGCTCGCCCGGCAGGATCGGGTGCACGACGTGCTCCCAGATGTCCGGCCTGATCAGCGTGTCGGTGTCGACCCCGTCCTTGTGCTGCGTCGAGATCAGGATGCGCTCGATCTCGATCGGTTGGCCGTTCTCATAGCGGACGGTGACCTGCGTCTTGCCGTCCGGGCCGAGGTACGGCATGAGCTCCGCGCGGCGCACCTCGGCTAGCCGGTGCGCCAGCTTGTGCGCGAGCGAGATCGGCAGCGGCATCAGCTCGCGCGTCTCGCGCGTCGCGTAGCCGAACATCATCCCCTGGTCTCCGGCGCCGGCCACGTCGAGCGCGTCGTCGTCGGCGGGATCCGTGCGCGCCTCGTAGGCCTGGTCGACGCCCTGCGCGATGTCGGGCGACTGCTCGTCGATCGCGGTGATGACCGCACAGCTCTCGGCGTCGAACCCGTAGCGGTTGCCCGTGTAGCCGATCTTGCGGATCGTCTCGCGGGCGATCTTCGGGATGTCCACGTAGGTCTCTGTCGTGATCTCGCCGGACACCACGACGAGCCCGGTGTTCACGAGCGTCTCGCAGGCCACCCGGCCGGCCGGATCGACGGCCATCACGGCGTCGAGCACGCCGTCCGAGATCTGGTCCGCGATCTTGTCCGGATGCCCCTCGGTCACCGACTCCGAGGTGAAGAGGAACTCGTTGTCTGAAAGCTGCTCGCTCGTCATGAAGGCGCGAAGGGTACAACCCACGGCGTGACCCACTTCCGAACGATCATCGAGCCGTTCCGCATCCACGCGGTCGAGCCGATCCGCCTGACCACGCCCGAGGAGCGCGCGGCGGCCCTGCGCGCGGCGGACCACAACCTGTTCCGGCTGCGTGCCGAGGACGTGCTCATCGACCTGCTCACCGACTCCGGCACGGGGTCGATGTCGAGCGAGCAGTGGGCCGGGATCCAGCGCGGCGACGAGAGCTATGCCGGGTCGGCATCCTGGTACCGCTTCCGCGACGCGGTGCACGAGCTGTTCCCGTTCGAGCACGTGATCCCGACACACCAGGGCCGCGCCGCGGAGAAGATCCTCTTCAGCGCGATCGCGGGGCCTGGGAAGACCGTCCCGAACAACACCCACTTCGACACCACGCGCGCGAACGTCGAGTTCACGGGCGCGGAGGCGCTCGACCTGCCGGTCCCGGAGGCGCGCGTGCCGAGCTCCCGGCACCCGTTCAAGGGGAACATGGACGTGGACGCGCTCGAGCGGGTGCTGGCCGAGCGCGACGTGCCGGTGGTCTTCATCACCGTGACGAACAACTCCGGCGGCGGCCAGCCGGTGTCGATGGAGAACCTGCGCGCGGTCCGCGCGGCCTGCGATCGCCACGGCGTGCCGCTCTTCCTCGACGCCTGCCGCTTCGCCGAGAACGCGTGGTTCGTGAAGCTGCGTGAGGGCGGCTACGCCGGGCGGCCGGTGGCCGAGATCGTCCGGGAGATGGCCTCACTCGCCGACGGCATGACGATGTCGGCCAAGAAGGACCCGCTCGGCAACATCGGCGGCTGGCTCGCGCTGAACGACGACGCGCTCGCCGAGCAGGCCCGCAACCTGCTGATACTCACCGAGGGCTTCCCCACCTACGGCGGGATGGCCGGCCGCGACATGGAGGCGATCGCGCGGGGGCTCGGCGAGGCCGTCGACGAGGACTACCTGCGCTACCGGGTTCGCTCGACGGAGTATCTCGGCGAGGCTCTCGACCGGGCCGGGATCCCGGTGGTGCTGCCGGTCGGCGGCCACGCGGTGTACCTCGACGCGCGAGCGCTCCTGCCGCACATCCCGCCGCTCTCGTACCCGGGCCAGGCGCTGGCGGTGGCGCTCTACCTCGAGGGCGGCATCCGCGGCTGCGAGATCGGCACGGTGATGTTCGGCCGCCGCCCCGACGGCTCCGAGCAGCCGGCGGCGATGGACCTCGTACGACTCGCGATCCCGCGGCGCACCTACACGCAGTCGCACGTGGACTACGTGATCGAGGTGTGCGAGCTGGTCGCGTCCCGCGCCGGGGAGCTGCGCGGCCTTCGCATCGTGGAGGAGGCCCCAGCCCTGCGCCACTTCACCGCGCGCTTCGAGCCGCTCGAAGCCGCGTCCGAAGCAGGCATACAACCCGTTCCGGCTCCTCCACGATCTGCCACCAGCTGAGCCGGATCACGTGCAGGCCCGAGAGCTCGAGGTCGAGGTCGCGCCGGCGGTCCTCGTGGAACGCGTAGGCGTTGTCGTGGGTGGCCCGGCCGTCGGTTTCGACGACGAGGCCGTGGTCGGGCCAGACAAAGTCGACGCGGTGGGACGCCCGGTGGCGGTTCACCAGCGGCATCGGAAGGCCCGCTTCCGCCAGCACGCGCAGGAACAGGCGCTCCAACTCGCTTCTGGTGAGCTTCGACGGCTCCAGAAGGCGACGGAGGAGGCGGCGGAGGTTCTTCGTACCCGGTCTGCCGTTGGCGTGGGTCAGCGCCTCGCGCATTCGCGTCGGGCCGATCAGCTTGAGCGCGAAGGCCTGTTCGAGCATGCGCTCGATGCGAGGGTCGGCCGCGAGGTCGATCAGGGTGCGCTCCGCGGTGGTGACCGGGATGCGGTGGCGGCGGGTCCAGTCGCTGCGCTCCAGGCGGCGCGTCGCGTGGACGACCAGCCCGGCGCGCTCGCCGCCGTTGGTCCCCGGAACGGTCACGTGAATCGGGCCGGCAACCGGCCGCAGCAGCCCGAGGTGCTCCGCACCCGAGCTGTGACTCACGACCGCGGCCTCGCCCGCGGCGAGCACCGCCGCCATCAGGCGGGCGAGCCTGTCGAGCTCGCTGGTGCCGACGGAGAAGACACCCGGATGCTGCTCATAGAGCCGCCCGACTCGGATGCGGTGGCGAACCGCATCGCGCGTGACCCCCGCCGCGCGGCGCTGCCTACGAGCGACGACCCGGTGCTGGCGCCCCGCGATCGAAGCGATGATCTCGTCGGGTGTCTTGGAATGTGGGGGTATAGCACCCACTTTTCAAGACACCTAAGCGCCGGGCGGCCTGAACTCGCCCCCGGCGGCCAGTCAATTCCGCCCGCGCGATGTCTTGAAGTCGATCACCAGCGGGACGCCCTGGAGCTCGTAGCGGTCGCGCAGGCGGTTCTCGAGGAAGTACGCGTAGTCGCGCGTGATCAGCCCGCGGTCGTTCACCTGTACGGCGAAGCGCGGCGGTGCCACCTCGAACTGGGACATGTAGTACATGCGCAGGCGCTTCCCGCGGACCGCCGCGGGCGCGCGGGCGGCCTGGAGATCGCCGAGGAAGCGGTTCAGCTCGGGGGTCGGGATCCGCTCGGCCGAGCGGTCCGCCACCGCGAGTGCGGCCGCCATCAGCCGCTTCATCCCTCTTCCGGTCTTCGCGGAGACCGCGAGCACCTGGGGGCGCTGGCGGAGCTTGCGCGAGGTCCGGCCCTTCGCGTCCTCGAGGTCGGTCCGCGTGATGTCCCACTTGTTCAGCGCGAGCACCGTGGCGCACTTCTTCTGCATCGCCAGCTCCGCCACCCGCAGGTCCTCGGAGGTCACCCCCACGCTCGCGTCGCAGACCACCACTGCCACCGCGGCGCGCTCGGCGGCGCGCTCCGAGCGTAGCTGCGCGTAGTAGTCGACGGTCCCGGCGACCTTGCCGCGCGGCCGGAGGCCCGCCGTGTCGACGAGCACGACGGGACGGCCCTCGAATGAGATCGCGGTGTCGATCGAATCACGGGTGGTGCCCGCGACCGGTGTCACGATCACCCGCTCCTCACCCAGCAATCTGTTGACCAGGGAGGACTTCCCGACGTTGGGACGACCGATGACCGCGAGCCGTACCGCCTCGGAAACGGCGGCGGCGCGGCGCGGCAGCCGCGCGACGACGAGATCGAGCAGATCCCCCGTGCCCAGCCCCTGGGTGGCCGAGACCGCTACGGGCTCCCCGAGCCCCAACCCGTAGAACTCCGCCGCCAGCCCCGCCTGGCGCGGGTCGTCGACCTTGTTGGCGGCGACGACCACCGGCACCGCTCCGCCGCGCAGCTCGTTCGCGAGCTCCGCGTCCCCGGGGCGCAGGCCGGCGCGCGCGTCGACGACCATCACCGCCAGATCCGCCTCCGACAGGGCGACCAGCGCCTGGCGCCGGATCTCCTCCGCCATCTCGTGCTCGCCGGCGAAGTCCACGCCGCCCGTGTCGATCAGCGTGAACTCCACGCCGTTCCAGTCGGCGTCGATCTCCTTGCGGTCGCGCGTGACGCCCGAGGTCTCGTGCACCACGGCCTCGCGCGTGTCCGACAGCCGGTTGACGAGGGTCGACTTGCCTACGTTCGGATACCCGACGACCGCCACCCGCGGCCGGCTCACCGCGCGCGCTCCACCAGCTCCGCGACCTTTGCCACGACCTCGCCGACCGAGAGCCCCGTCGTATCGAGCTCGACCGCGCCCGGTGCGCGCTCGAGCGGCGAGTGCTCGCGCCCGGCGTCCTGGGCGTCGCGCAGCGCCTGGTCCTGCATGACCGTCCGGAGATCGGCGCCCAGCTCCTCCGCCCGGCGCCGCGCTCGCTCTTCTGGAGAAGCGGTGAGGAAGACCTTCACCTCGGCGTTCGGCGCCACGACCGTGCCGATGTCGCGCCCTTCGGCGACCCAGTCGCCGGACGCGAGCAGCGCGCGCTGCTTCTCCACGAGCGCCGCCCTCACTTCCTCGTTCGTGGCAACCTTGGACGCGGCCTCGGAGACCTCCGGCGTGCGAATCGACTCCGTCACGTCCTCGCCGTTCGCCAACACTCGCGGGCCGAGTCGGATCTCGAGCGCCCGGGCGTGCTCCGACGCCGCGCCGCCGTGCCGAAGCGTCAGCAGCCCCACCGCCCGGTACATCGCGCCGGAGTCGAGATATGTGAACGCGAGCGCGTCCGCCACCGCGCGCGCCACGGTGCTCTTGCCCGCGCCAGCGGGCCCGTCGACGGCGACGACCATGGGCGACAGGCTACGAGGGCTTCGTCGCCATCGCCCAGATGGCCACGACGTACGCTACCAGCGAGATGCCGACCAGCACCAGCGTGGTGGTGCGCAGCCCGCCCCCGCGCACCCTGCGGGCCGCAACCCCCGCGCAGACCGTGGCGATGATGAGCAGGAGGAAGCTGCCCTCGGAGGTGCCGTAGCCGATGCCCACCCAGGCCGGTGCCGGGTCGATGTCGTCGACGTGCTCCTTCGAGGCGATCCACTGCGCCCCGACGCGCATGACGATCCAGGACGGGATCGCTCCGATGAGCAGCGCCCGGTAGCCGAGCCGCAGGTCGCTTCCCGCGAGCGCCGTGGCGACGAGCACGAGCGAGCCGAAGAGCGCCATCGCGCCCGCCACGTGCACGAACAGCGCGATGTTCCAGTCGTCCGGCCGGATGGCGGCGAGCACGCTCATGCGCCCGGCTTCCAGATCATCAGGACCAGCAGGCCGAGCACGACGAGGGTGCGCAGCCAGTGCATGGCCGCGACCTGGGCGCTCTCGCCCGCCGGCGTGCGCCGCTGGAGGCTCTGACCGAGGCCGGTCGCGACGAACCAGAGCACGATCGCGCCGATGATCCAGCCGTCGAAGAAGTCGTACTCGTCGAGGTACAGCGCGAGCCAGATGCCAAGCAGCAGCGTGCCGAGCCCGCCGACGTCCCAGCACCGGTCCGCGACGAACAGCGTCCGGCCGGGCGCCGCCGCGCCGAGCGCCACCGCGCTGTACACCACCACGGTGACCGCTAGCAGAAACGCGGCGATCAGGTGCAGGAACAGCAGCCAGTCGTACATGCGCCGGGCAACCTATATGAGCGCCCGGAGGTCACGCTCGAAGTCGGGATAGGACACGGCGGCCGCGTCCATCCCGCGCACGTCCACGCCGTCGAGCGAGGCGAGCCCCGCGACGGCGCCGAGCATCGCCATGCGGTGGTCGCCGCGGGCGTCGATCGTCCCGCCGCGCAGCGATGAGCCGTCGCCGCGCACGGCGAACCCGTCCTCGGTCGCCTCGATGTCGGCGCCGAGCCCGCGCAGGCCGTCCACCACACCCGCGATTCGGTCGGACTCCTTGAGACGGAGCTCCTCCGCCCCTCGCACCACGGTCTCGCCCTCGGCGTACGCTCCGAGCAGCGCGACGAGCGTGAGTTCGTCGATCGCGAGCGGCACCTCGTCGGGCGGCACCTCGGTGCCCTCCAGCGGGCCCGACGCCACGTCGAGCTCCCCGACCGGCTCGGACTCGGCCTCTGCTCCCGGCTGCTCGAGGTCGCCGACGATCACGGCCCCCATGCGCTGGGCGATCGCGTAGAAGCCGGTGCGCGTCCAGTTGAGGCCCACGTCGCGTACCACGACGCGTGAGCCCGGCACGATCAGCGCGGCCGCCACGATGAACGCCGCGGACGACGGGTCCCCCGGCACCGCCACCGCGTCGAGCTCGAGCTCGTCCACGGCTGAGACGGTCAGGAGCTCGCCGTCGCGCTCGAGCGGGACGCGCGCCCGCCGCAGCATCCGCTCGGTGTGGTCGCGGCTAACGCGCCGCTCGCGGATCGTCGTGCTGCCGGCGGCAAGCATCCCGGCGATCAGGACGCAAGACTTGACCTGCGCGCTCGCGACCGGCAGCTCGTAGTCGATTCCCTGGAGCGCCGCTCCGCTGACGGTGAAGGGCGGGTAGCGCCCGCCGCGCGCCTCGACCCGCGCTCCCATCGCGCGCAGCGGCTCCGCCACGCGGTCGACGGGCCGGCGCCGTATCGACTCGTCGCCGTCGAGCGTCCACACGCCCCCCGGCACGCCCGCGAGCCAGCCGGGCAGCAGCCGCATGAGCGTCCCCGCGTTGCCCACGTTCAGAAGCCCGCCGGTGGCCTCGAGCGGCGCGTGCAGGCCGACGCCTCGTATCAGCACGCCGCCGTCGCGCTCCTCCACACCGGCCCCGAGCGTCATCACGGCGTCGAGCGTCGAGCGAGTGTCGGCCGAGTCGAGGTAGCCCGAGACGGGCACCGGCTCGTCGCACATCGCGCCGAACAGCGCGGCTCTGTGCGAGATCGACTTGTCGGCCGGGGGCACATAATCGCCACGCAGCGGACCGGCGGGCTCGAAGCGGGCGTTCACTCGGCCGCGACCGGGAAGCCGAGCCTCGTGATCAGCCCGCGCGCGCGCTCGGCCGCGTCGTCCCCCGCGATCCAGAAGCTCATCGCGCCGGAGCGCATGTCCTCCGCGGGCGCAAGGGCCATGTCCACGATGTTCACCCCCGCCCTGCCGAGCTCGAGAGCCACCTGGGCGACGATACCCGGCCGGTTCGGCACGGTCACGCGCAGCTCGTGGACCGGCCCGCCCGCCACGCTAGCCTCGAGCAACGCTCGGCGGTCCTCCCGTGCGCGGTCGTTCCAGCCCGAGGTCGCGCCCCGTTCGAGCAGCTCCTCGACTCGCTCGAGCTCCGCTCGGAAGCGGCGGACCTCGGCGACGATCGCGCTCCGATTTGCGGCGTAGATATCGCTCCACATCGCGGTGTTCGCGCCCGCCACGCGCGTCATGTCGCGGAAGCTGGGGCCGACCTGCCGGAGCGCCTCGCTGTGCTCGGAGAGCCGCTCGGCGGCCTGGCTCGCCAGGACGTTGGCGAGCACGTGCGGGAGGTGGCTGAAGACGGCCACGAGGCGGTCGTGCGTCTCGGGGTCGACCGCCACCGGGCGCGCGCCGAGGTCGGCCACGAACCTGTGGAGGCGCTCGTAGAGGAGCCCGCCCGAGCGATGGTGCGGCGTCAGGTACCAGACCGCGCCGTCGAACAGGTCGGCGCGGGCGCTCTCCACCCCGGACGTCTCGGCGCCGGCGATCGGGTGGCCGCCCACGAAGCGCGGATCGTCCAGCTCGCGGGCGAGCGCCTCCTTGGTCGAGCCTACGTCGCTCACGACGCAGTCGGGCCCGGCGGCCGCGAGCGCCTCGCTCACCAGTCCGGGGAGCGCGCCGACGGGCGCGCACGCGAAGCAGATCCCCGCGCCGTCGAGCGCCTCACCGAGCGAGCCAGCCGCGTCGTCGATCGCACCCAGCTCGCGCGCGTGCCGAAGCCGCTCCGGATCACGCCCGAATCCCACCACCTCCACGTCCTGCCGCTTCGCGGCCAAACCGATCGAGCCGCCGATCAGCCCGACCCCTAGGACGGCTATCCGCATCTGCGCGAAGCGCCGTCCGTCACACCGTCGAGAACTGCTTCCCGGCCAGCTCGGCGGCCGCCTCGAGCCGGCGCAGGTAGTCCGCGAACGCGTCGGCGTAGAGCGCCTGCGGGCCGTCGCAGACGGCCTCTTCCGGGCACGGGTGGACCTCCACGATGATCCCGTCGGCGCCGGCGGCCGCCGCCGCCAGCGACAGCGGCTCGACGAGCGAGCGCTTGCCGGCCGCGTGGCTCGGGTCCACCACGATCGGCAGGTGCGTCAGCTCGCGCAGCACGGGCACCGCCATCAGGTCGAGCGTGAACCGGTAGCTCGGCTCGTAGGTGCGGATCCCGCGCTCGCAGAGCAGCACGTCCGGGTTGCCCTCCTTCAGCACGTACTCCGCCGCCATCAGGAGCTCCTCGAGCGTCGCCGAGAGCCCGCGCTTCAGGAGTACCGGCTTGCCCGCCCGGCCGACCTCTGTCAGCAGCGTGTAGTTCTGCATGTTGCGCGCGCCGAGCTGGATCACGTCGGCCACCTCAAGCACGGCGTCGAGGTCGCGCACGTCGAGGAGCTCCGTGACGATCGGGAGCCCCGTCTCCTCCTTCGCCTCGGCCAGGAGCCTCAGGCCGGCCTCCCCGAGCCCCTGGAACGAGTACGGCGAGGTGCGCGGCTTGTACGCGCCGCCGCGCAGGAGCTGCGCGCCGGCCGCCTTCACCGCGCGCGCCGACTCGAGCATCACCTCGCGCGACTCGACCGTGCAGGGCCCGGCGATCGTGGCGAAGTGGTCGCCACCCACGCGCCGGCCGTCGATCTCGACGACGGTGCGCTCCCCCCGCCTGTACTGCAGCGAGGAGAGCTTGTAAGGCTTGAGTATCGGTACGAGGTGGTCAACCCCAGGAGCGCCGTCGAGGCCGAGGTTCGCCACGTGCTCGCGGTCGCCGATGGCGCCGATCACCGTGACCAGCTCGCCCTGCGAGATGTGGGCGTGCGCGCCGACCGCCTCGACCCGCTTCACGACGGCGTCGATCTCCGCCTGGGACGCCCCCTCTTTCATCACGATCATCATGTGTCCCTAAAGCCTCTCAGAAGTTCTTTCCTGCGCTTGCAACGGCGATGCGGAGGCGGCGTCCGGCGGACGAAGCGGGTGCGACGTGGGCGGCCGAGCGGGGCCGCGGCCGAACGCCTAGATAAATCGCCAATACGGGGCACGCCGAGCGGCGCCGGAAGCGGCGCGTGAGCTGCGGGTCGGCGTGGCCGGCTGGGACATGGACTGCGATTTGTAGCAGGCGGGGTTGCCGTGGATCAAGGCGTCGGCGGGCGCAGCGGCCGCCAGGCGGTCAGAGCAAGTCGTCGAGCGCGGCTAGAAAGCGGTCGTTCTCGCCGCGGTGGCCGTAGGTCACCCGCATCCGACCCTCCTCACCGAGCGCCCGGCCTGCCCGCACGATCACGCCCCGTTGCGCGAGCCCCGCCACCACGGCGTCCTCGCGCTCGCCGTCGCCGAGCGAGACCCAGGAGAAGTTCGCCTGGCTGTCGGTCGTGCGCAGGCCGCGCTCCTCGAGCTCAGTCTCGACGTGCATGCGCTCGATCGCCGTCTGCTCGATGCGCCGCTCGATCTCGTCGACGTGATTCATCGCCTCGACCGCGGCGGCCTGCGCGAGCGTGTTCACCGAGAACGGCTGGCGCACGCGGTCGACCGCCCGGCGGAAGCTCTCGGACGCGAGCGCGTACCCAACCCGCAGCCCGCAGAGCCCGTAGACCTTCGAGAAGGTGCGCAGAAGCACGAGGTTGGGATGGCGCTCGAGCAGGTCGAGCGAGTCGTCCGGATCCTGGAGCGAGGAGAACTCGACATACGCCTCGTCGAGCACCACCGCGACGTGGCGCGGCAGCTCGCCGATCCAGTCGTCGAGCACGGCGGGCGCCAACGCGGTGGCCGACGGGTTGTTCGGATTGCAGACGATCACCAGCCGCGTGACGGCTGTGACCTCGCGGGCCATCGCCTCGAGGTCGTGGTCGCCGGCACCGTTCAATGGCACTCTGATCGCGCGTGCCCCCGACATCGCCGCCATGTGCGGATAGATCGAGAACGACGGCCACGCGTAAACGATCTCCGCGCCCGGCTCGAGCATGGCGTCGGCCGCGGCCAGGAGCAGCTCGCACGACCCGTTGCCGATCGTGATGCGCGGCGCCGGCACCCCGGTGCGCTCCGAGAGCCGCGTTCGCAGGGCCGACTTCTCAGGATCCGGGTAGCGGTTCAGCGTGCGCAGCTGCGCCTCCACCGCCTCGAGCACCTGCGGGTGCGGCAGGTAGGGCGTCTCATTCGAGGCGAGCTTCACCAGGTCGCCCTCGAACGTGTACGTCGCGGCGGCCGGATAGACCGGGATCTCCTCGATTCGGCGGTTGAACTCGATGCCGGCCACGGTCACTGCGCTCCCTCGAGGTCGCGCCGGAGCACGACCGCCTCACGAAGATAGACATGCTTCGCCTCACTCGCCGGATCGGCGTAGCAATGGAGCAGCAGTCGAATCACGCGCGGCAGCGCGCCCGGAACGTCGATCTCGCGCGCGCACAGGAGCGGCACCGCGCTCAGGCCCAGGTTGCGCGCCGCCACCGCCGGAAACTCGGCGTTCAGATCCTCGGTGCAGGTGAAGATGCAGCTCACGAGCTGCTCCGGCTCGATCCCGTTGCGCTCCATCAGCTCGCGAACGAGCTCCGCCGTCGCGGCGAGTATCTCACCGGCGTCGTTCTCCTCCACTGTGATGGCGCCCCGGAGCGCTCGCAGCTTCAAGCGCGCCATTGTGCCAGGCGCGGAGATGGCGGCCCGGGACTCACGCTCCCGGACCCCCGCGGAGATTGGCTTCGCGCCCAGGTCGAGGCCGTTTCCGCGTCGGACGCTCCGCCGCCCGTCGCAGCCGCTCGATCTCGGCCTTCGTCAGGCGCCGGCTTCGGCCCTGCTCGAGGCCGCGCAGCCCCAGCGGGCCGAACGCCACGCGCTCCAGCTCGATGACGCGGTGTCCCACGGCCTCGAGCATGCGTCGCACCTGTCGCTTTCGTCCCTCTCGCAGCGAGATCTCGACCACCCCGGGCTTCGGCTGCCGCACGCCCGCCGGCGCCGTGCGCCCGTCCTCGAGCTCCACGCCGCCTCGCAGCGCCGCGAGCGTGCTCGGCGAGAGCCGGGGCGGGGCGACACGTGCGCGGTAGACCTTCTTCACCCCGTAGCGCGGATGGGTGAGCAGGTCCGCGAGCTCACCGTCGTTCGTGAGCAGGATCAGCCCGGTGGTGTCGGCGTCGAGCCGGCCCACCGGATAGAGCCGCCGCCGCGTGCGCACGAGCTCCACCACCGTCGGCCGGCCGTGCGTGTCGCGCGCCGTCGAGACCACCCCCGCCGGCTTGTTGAGCGCGTGGACCTCGCGCGGCTCGGGCGCGACCGGCCTGCCGTCGAGCGCCACCTCGCTCGAATCGTCCACGTCGCGCGCGGGGTCTGTCACAACCTCCCCCGCTACGGTCACCCGCCCAACCGCCACGAGCTCCTCGGCGGCTCGCCGCGAGGCGACTCCAGCGTGGGCAAGGAACTTCGCGAGGCGCACGGCCCGGAAGTCTTACCTGCTAGTCGACGGCCCGCAGGTGACGCCCGCCACCCGGGCGGTCGGGGTCCTTGTCCGCGTACATCGCGGCGTCCGCGGCGCTCATCACGTCGTCCGGGGAGAGCACGCCCTCCTCGAACGGCGCGCAGCCGATGCTTGCGGAGAGCTTGCCCTCGTCCGGCACCTTCACGTCGGTGGCGATCGCGTCGCCGAGCGCAACCGCGACCTGCTCGGCGGTCTTACGGTCGGCATGAGGCAGGAGCGCGGCGAACTCGTCGCCGCCGATGCGGGCCACGACGTCGCTCTCGCGAAGGCGCTGCCGTAGCGCGCCCGCGACCGCCGCCAGGACGCGGTCCCCAGCGCGGTGTCCGAAGCGATCGTTGACCTCCTTGAAGCCGTCGAGGTCGAGCACGAGGAGCGCCCCGTCCATCCCGTAGCGACGCCCGTGCGCCACGTGGCGCTCCAGCTCCTCCTCGAAGCGCCGGCGGTTGAAGAGCCCGGTGAGGGAGTCGTGATCGGCGAGGTGGCGCAGCCGCTGCTCGAGCTGCCGGCGGGCGGTCACGTCGAGCACCTGCGTCAGGACGTGCTCCGCGCCGCCGCCGGGGCCGGGCACGAGCGAGAAGTGGAGCTCGACCCAGACCTCGCTCCCGTCCTTGCGCAGCGCGCGCACGACCACCACCGGGAGGTCGCCCTCCTCGGCTGCCGCCAGCAAGACCGATTCCACAACGGGCACGTCCTCGGGGTGCGTGACATCGAACGCCGTCTGCGCGAGGAGCTCCTGCTCGCTGTGGCCGAGAAGCTCGCAGAGCCGCGGGTTCACGCGCAGGAAGCGGCCGTCGAGCGACGCCAGCGACATGCCGATCGGAGCGTGCTCGAATGCGATCGACAGACGCTCCTCGACCGCCGCGCGCTCCGTGGCGGCGCGTCGCTCATCGGTTACGTCCTGTCCCGAGCTCACGAGGTGCGTCACGCGGCCGTCGGCGTCGGTGAGTGCGGTCGTCGACCAGCTGATCAGACGTAGCTCGCCGTCGCGCCTGCGCCAGTGCAGCTCATAGGTCACCGGCGATTCGCCGGCCGTGAGCCGGGCCGCCGCGGCGACCGCGACCTCGTGCTCGTCGGCCGGCACGAGCAGCTCCTGCAATGGAGCGTCTCGCAGGTCGCGCTCGCCGTAGCCGCTCACGCGCTCGCACGCGCGGTTGCAGCGGACCAGCCTGCCCGCGGCGTCGACCACCACGATCAGCGAGGCCGCAGCGTCGAGCACGGCGTCGAGCAGATCGCCGGCTATCGGAACGGTGTCGCGTGGAGACGCCATGATCAGGGGACCTTCCGGAAATAATCGACCGGTACGCACAACGCTTTAGACCAATTCAGCCATGGATCTTGTGCTTTTGCACTCACAACTCGCAAAGCGCGGAGAGCCGGCCTTCCGCGGGAGGCAGGTCTGGGAGTGGGCCGCCCGCGGCGCGCGCTCGTACGACGAGATGACGAATCTCCCCGCCTCGCTGCGTGCCGAGCTCGCGGACGCGGTGCCGTTCTCGTCGCTCCGAGTGGTGCAGGAGGCGCGTGCGTCCGACGGCACCGAGAAGGTCCTCTTCGAGACCGGCGACGGGCGACCGCTCGAGGCGGTGCTGATGCGCTACCGCGACGGCCGGCGGTCGCTCTGCATCTCGAGCCAGTCCGGCTGCCCGCTCACCTGCACGTTCTGCGCGACGGGACGGATGCGCTTCGGCCGCAACCTCACGGCGTCGGAGATCCTCGACCAGGCGCTCCACTTCCGCCGCGAGGAGCCGGTGAACCATGCCGTCTTCATGGGAATGGGCGAGCCGCTCATGAACCTCGACGCCGTGCTCGCGGCGTGCGAGCGGCTGCCCGAGATCGGCATCGCGCATTCGAACACCGGCGTGTCGACCGTCGGTTGGATCCCGGGCATCGAGCGGATGGCCGGCGAAGGGCCCCCGGTGCGGCTCGCCCTCTCGCTGCACGCTGCGGACGACGCGCTCCGCAGCGAGCTGATGCCCGTGAACGAGCGCTACCCGCTGCGCGACGTGCTGGCCGCCTGCCGTCGCTGGCACGAGCGCCGGCGGCGGCCCGTGTTCGTGGAATACCTGATGCTCGGAGGCGTGAACGACCGCTACGAGCAGGCGCTCGAGCTGGCGGCGCTGCTCGAGCCGCGTCGCGCGTTCAAGGTCAACCTCATCCCGTACAACGACACGAATGCGCCGTACCGAGGGTCGACGCGCGAGGCGGTCGCCGCCTTCAAAGAGGCGCTCGAGAGCCGCGGCCTGCGGACCACCGTGCGCGTTGCCCGCGGCCGGGACATCGACGCCGCCTGCGGCCAGCTGGCCGCCCGCCAGGTCGCCGGCGCTACGCCGGAGCCGAGCCCGCCCGCTGCTCGCCGGCCTTGAGCAGCCGCTCGCGCAGCTCGCCCTCCTGGTCGGGCGTCGGGTCGAACGTGGCGGGGTCGGGAAGCGCGTCGAGCGAGCTCAGGCCGAAGAGCTTCTCGAAGAGCTCGGTGGTCCGGTAGAGCACGGCGCCGAAGCGCGAGCGCCCGTACTCCTCGATGAGGCCGCGCTCGAGCAGCGTGGCCACGGCGGACTCGGACGCAACCCCGCGAATCCGCGCGATCTCGGGCCGCGACACCGGCTGGAGGTATGCGACGATCGCGAGGCTCTCAGCCTGTGCCTGGGTGAGCGGCGGCGTGCGAGGCCGGGAGAGCAGTCGCCGGGCCGCGCGCTCGGCAACCGGGTCCGTCGCGAGCGTGAAACCGCCCGCGACCTCCCGCAGTACGACGCCCCGGTAGCCCTCGGCGTAATGCTCGCGCAGCCGCGCGAGCGCGTCGACGACCTCGCCCTCCGACACCTCGCAAGCGTCCGCCAGGCGCTCGACCGGAAGCGGGTCCGGCGAGAGGAAGAGCAGCGCCTCGACGGTGCGGACGAGCTCGTTCACGCGACGCTCACCGCGATCGGGCCGAACGGGACCTCCTGCTCCCAGCGCGCCTCGCCTGCCTTGTAGAGCTCGAGCAGCGCGAACAGCGTGACCGCCTCGGTCAGGCGGTCGGTGCCCTCAACGGCCTCTTCGAACGAGAAGCGCGCGCGCCGCCTGAGCAGCTCGCGGAGGTGGCGAACGCGCTGCTCCACCGATACGGCGGGGCGGCGAACGTGGCGAAGGTCGAGCGGCGGCGGCGTGCCGAGCAGATCGCCGATCGCGCTCGCCAGGCGGTCGGCGTCGTAGACCGGCTCCGCCAGCTCCAGCGAGACGCGCCGCAGCGCCGGCGGCAGCGGGGCGGAGCGGTAGCGATGCCCCTCCTCGGTCGCGAGGCACTCGCGCAGGTGGTCCGCCGCCTCGCGGTAGCGGTGGTACTCGAGTAGGCGCGCGAGAAGCTCCTCGGCGGCCTCTGCCGGCTCGAGGTCGAGCGCCTCCTCGTCCTCCGACGGCAGCATCAGCCGCGATTTCAGCTCGAGCAGCGCGGCGATCAGGACGAGGAACTCCGTGACGGCATCGAGGTCGAGCCGGCCCGAGCTCTCGAGGTGGTCGACGTAGGCGAGCACCACCTCCGCCAGATCGACCTCGAGCAGGTCGACCTCCTCGCGCACCACGAGCGTCAGGAGCAGATCGAACGGCCCGTGGAAGACCTCAAGATCGAGGTCGAGCGCGGCGATTGACATCGCGGTAAGGCTAGACGTGGATGCCGACGTCAGCGGTAACGAGCGTCCACAGGAGCGCTACGGCCAGCACGATCAGGAGCGGCCTGACGAGCGGACGGTCGAGCGCCTTCATGTTCTTGTGATCGGCGTTACAAGGAAGATCTTGAAAACGGCGCCGGACGCCTACGCGCTCGTCGGGCCGATGCCCATCACGCGCCGCGCGTCGCCGATCACCCCGCGGGCGATTCCGCGCGCCCGCTCGGCGCCCGCCGCGAGGATCGTCTCGAGAAGGGCCTCGTCCGGGCGCAGCTCGTCGTAGCGCTCGCGCACCGGAGCGAGCAGCTCCACGAGCGCCTCGCCCACAGCCTCCTTGAAGGCACCGTAGCCCTGGCCGTCGAACTCGCGCTCGATCTCCTCCGCCGCCGCGCCGCGCGCCACGGCGAGGATCTCGATCAAGTTCGAGATCCCGGGCTTGTCGGGCGAGCGGACGACCTCGCTGCCGGAATCGGTCTGCGCGCGCTTGACCTTGCGGCGGATCGCGCCGGGATCGTCGTCGATGTAGACGAGCCCGCTCTCGGAGCCATAGGTCGTGGACATCTTCGATTCTGGATCCTGGAGATCCATGATCCGGGCGCCCAGCTCCGGAATCACATGCCTCGGCTCGATGAGCACCTCCCCGTAGGTCGCGTTGAAGCGGCGGGCGATCTCGCGCGCGAGCTCGAGGTGCTGGCGCTGGTCGTCGCCGACGGGCACCTCGTCGGCGCGGTAGAGGAGGATGTCGGCCGCCTGGAGCGCCGGGTAGAGGAACAGGCTCGTGCGCACCAGCTCCTGCTCGCGCGCGGACTTCTCCTTGAACTGGTGCATCCGCTGCAGGTCGCCGTACGGGGTGACAGAGCAGAGCAGCCAGCACAGCTCCGCGTGCTCGTGCACGTCGGACTGGCGGAAGAGGATGCAGCGCTCGGGGTCGAGCCCGCAGGCGATCATCATCGCCGTCGTGTCGAGCACGTAGCGCGGCAGCGCGGCCGGGTCGTAGGCGACGCACGTCGCGTGCAGGTCGACCATGCAGTAGATCGCCGGGTCGCCGCGCTCCTGGCCCGCGAGGTAGCCGCGGACCGCGCCGATGTAGTTGCCCACATGCTTGCGCCCGGTGGGCTGGATGCCGCTGAAGATGCGCAAAGGCTCAGGCGCCGACCCGCACCGGGATCAGCTCTACCGCGTTGTTCGCATAGCCCTTCAGGTTCCAGGGGACCTCGAGCGGCTGGCCGTTGCCGGCCGCGTCGGTCGCTCGGGAGGAGAGCACGTGCTCGCCCGAGGCGGCGTCCCAGTCAAAGCTCCAGCCCCGCCAGGCGGCGGGGCCGAGCGGATCGGCGAGGCGCGCGGGCGCAAACGTGGCGCCGCCGTCGGTCGACACGTCCACCGACGCGATCTCGCCGTAGCCGGACCAGGCGCGGCCCTCGAGCGTGACCGAGCCGGGCTCGAGCAGCCGCTCGCGGGTCAGGAAGTCGGGCACGCCGGGGGGCACCATGAGCGAGCGCGGAAGCATGCGGCGCACCGGCTCGCCCGCAACGCCGTCCGCGTCGTAGAGCCGGTACCCCACCGCGTTCTGGAAGCCCTGGAACGGCTCCTCGAGCACGGTGATCCGCGTGAGCCATTTCACGTTCTGCATCCCGTACCAGCCCGGCACCACGAGTCGCAGCGGGAAGCCGTGCTGCGGCGGAAGCGCGGAGCCGTTCATCTCGTAGGCAAGCAGGGCCTGCTCCGCCTCGGCGAGAGGGAGCGCGCGCTCGTAGTCCTGCATCACGCCGCCCTCGAGCCCGCGGTCGAGCCCGGTGAACAGCACCTCCACCGAGCCGGCCCGGACGCCCGCCTCCTCGAGCAGCGGCCAGAGCGGCGTGCCCGCCCACTCCGCCGTGCCGACCGCCTCGGTCAGCCAGGGCTGGCTGAGCGGGCGCGGCTCGAGCAGAGCGCGGCCGTTGCCGGCGCACTCGAATGTGATCGGCATCGCCACGCGCTCGCGCGCGCGCAGGGCGTCGAGCGACAGCGACAGCGGCCGCTCGACAGCGCCGCCCACCTCGAGCACGAAGCCGTCCGGGTTGACGGCGGGGATGTCGTAGTGGATCAGGAGGTAGTGGAGCCCGGCCGGCGTGATCGGGTAACGCAGCGCTTCGCGCGGGAGCGCGTGGTTGCGAGCGGCGAGCCGCAGTTCGGTCTGGGTGATACCGGGATCGGCGATTGTGCCGGCTGGGGCGCTCTCCATGGAGCGATTGTATGCCGGTGGTCAGGTCGCGATGCCGCCGGCCCAGCCGTCCCCGAACCCGAGCACCAGGCTGAGGCAGGCGAGCGCGACGACCACGCATCCGGCCACGCAGGCGCGTCCCGCGCCGATCGGATACGCGTAGAGCGCCGCGACGGCGCCGAGGGCGAGCGCCAGCAATGCCAAGAAGAGCAGCGTGACGGCGCCGGCCGCGGCCAGCACCCAGGCCGCTTGGCGGTCGCGCCGCCGGCTGAGATCGCGGCTGCCCTCGCTGAGACCGCCGATTCCGGACATAGGCCGCTCGTTCCCCCGCCGGGCGCGCCGAAAACCGGCGTCCGCTACATCGCGCCGCTGCCGCTCGCCGGTGCCTCGCGGGCGCGCTCGGGGTCGCCCGGGTTTTCGTCGTACGGTCGCCAGCGCACCGCCGGGCGCTTCGCCGCGCCCGCCTCGTCGAGGCGCCTCACCGGAGTCGTATGCGGGGCGGTGCGCGCCACCTCGGGATCCTCTGCCGCCTCCTCGAGGATCTCGCGGACCACGTCGGCGAAGTGGTCGAGCCGCTCCTTCGTCTCCGTCTCGGTCGGCTCGATCATGAGGGCCTCGTCGACGAGCAGCGGGAAGTAGACGGTCGGCGGGTGCACGCGGTGGTCGAGCATGCGCTTGGCGATGTCGAGCGTGCGCACGCCGAGCTTCTCCTTCGCCCCGCGCCCGGAGAGCACGAACTCGTGCATGCAGGTGCGGTCGAACGCGATCGGCAGGTGCTCGCCGATGCCGTCCTCGGCGAGCCGCGCCTTCAGATAGTTCGCGTTCAGAACCGCCACCGCGGAGACGTCGGCGAGGCCGTCGCCGCCCAACGAGCGGATGTACGCGTAGGTGCGAACGAAGACGCCGAAGTTGCCCTGGAAGCCGCGCAGCTTGCCGATCGACTTCGGGCGATCGAAGTCGAGGTCGAAGAATGGGTCGCGGCTGCCGTTGGCGCCGCTTCGCTCGACCACCTGCGGCACCGGCAGGAACGGCTCGATCCGGTCGGAGCAGGCGATCGGCCCGGCGCCCGGCCCACCGCCGCCGTGTGGCTGCGTGAACGTCTTGTGCAGGTTGAAGTGGACGATGTCGAAGCCCATGTCGCCCGGGCGCGTGATCCCCATCACCGCATTCAGGTTCGCGCCGTCGTAGTAGAGGGTCGCCCCGGCGTCGTGCACGATGTGCGCGATCTCCTCGATGTTGCGATCGAAGAGCCCGAGCGTGTTCGGGTTCGTGAGCATCAGGCACGCGACGTCCTCGGACGCCTTCGCGCGAAGATCCTCGAGGTCGACGCCGCCGTCGTCGGCCGTCCCCACCTTCACCGCCTCATAGCCGGCCATGGTGACGGTGGCCGGATTGGTGCCGTGCGCCGTGTCGGGAGTGAGCACCTTCGTACGCCGCTCGCCGCGCTCCTCGTGGTAGGCGCGCGTGAGCAGCAGGCCCGTTAGCTCGCCGTGCGAGCCGGCGCTCGGCTGGAGCGATACGTGGGGCAGCCCCGCGATCTCGGAAAGCGCCTGCTGGAGGCGGAACATGAGGCAGAGCGCCCCCTGGGCGTACTCCGGCTCCTGAAGCGGATGCAGCTTCGCGTGACCGGGTAGCGCCGCCACGCGCTCGTGCAGCTTCGGGTTGTGCTTCATCGTGCACGAGCCGAGCGGGTAGAAGCCCTCGTCGAGGTGGAAGTTCTTGGAGGAGAGCGTGGTGTAGTGGCGCACCAGCTCGGGCTCGGAGACCTCTGGCAGCTCCGCCGGGCGCTCGCGGATCGCCGACGCCGGCAGGAGCTCCTTCACCGGCACCTGCGGCACGTCGTCCCGGGGCGCCGTGAACGCGCGCCGGCCCTCGCGCGAGCGCTCGAAGATCGTGACCGTGTCGCGGCTCACGCCGCCACCTGCTCGCGCGCGCGGGCGCTGAGCGCGGCGAGGCGGTC
>Ga0126307_10000105_pt1 | contig 48367 bp, 36 predicted proteins | sample Plot28_FD_89955 | JGI IMG/M metagenome (GOLD analysis project Ga0126307, IMG submission 89955) | Serpentine soil microbial communities from UC McLaughlin Reserve, CA, USA - Plot28 | ecosystem: Environmental > Terrestrial > Soil > Grasslands | place: USA: UC McLaughlin Reserve, Lake County... | reverse complement strand
TGCGCCCGCGAGCCCGGGCACCGCACGAAGATCGCCGTCTGGTCCAACGACGCGAACGTCGACCCGGTCGGCGCCTGCGTCGGCGCGCGGGGAGCCCGCGTGCGTCAGGTCGTCAACGAGCTTCGGGGCGAGAAGATCGACATCGTCCCGTTCTCCGACGACTCTTACGAGTTCGTCGCCAAGGCACTCTCCCCGGCCAAGGTCAAGGAGGTGCGCATCGACGAGACGACCGGTGTCGCGGAGGTGATCGTGCCCGACTACCAGCTGTCCCTCGCGATCGGCAAGGAGGGCCAGAACGCCCGCCTCGCCGCCCGGCTGACCGGCTGGCGCGTCGACATCAAGAGCGAGACCCAGCTGGCCGAGGAAGAGGCCTACGGCGGCCAGGACTGGGCCGAGGGCGAGTGGGTCGTCAACGCCGAAACCGGCGAGCAGGTGTGGCAGCCCGCGGAAGGCGGTCCGGCCGTCTCGGCCGAGCAGTGGGAACAGGGCGTCACCGACGAGGGCGAGGGTGAGGGCGCCGCCGAGGGCGCGCCCGCCGACGCAGCGCCGGACGAGCCCGCCGCTGCGCCCGCCGACGCCGCACCGGACGAGCCCGCCGCCGCGCCCGCCGACGAGCGTCCCTCCGCCGAGGTCTCGGCCGAGGGTGCGACAGCCGACGCCGAGTCGACCACCTGACTGCCATCGAGCCGGTCCGCACCTGCATCGGGTGCCGGCGGCGAGCCCCACAGTCGGCGCTCGTCCGCTTCGCGGCCGGACCCGACGGAAACCCGGTCGAGGGCCGTAGACTGTCGGGACGCGGGGCGTGGTTGTGCAAGGACACGCTCGTTGCGTGCCGGTCGACGGCCGAACGGCACGAGGCGTTCCCACGGGCGCTGCGGGTCACCGGCCACCGTCCGGATCGGCGCTAGCTCCCTAGCGTCGCAGGATCGCGCCACACCGTTCGTGCCGCTCGAGCGGGGTGCGCGACAATGAAGGGGCCGCGAACCGCACTGTCACGTGCACGGTCCGCGGCCCAACGAAAGACGAAGGGCTGGTCACAGAGAACTTGGCAGCGAAGATCAGGGTCCACGAGCTCGCCAAGGAGCTCGGGCTGACGAACAAGGAATGCCTCGACCTCAGCTTGGAGCTGGGGATCGGTGTCAAGACGCACTCGTCTGGCATCGAAGAGGCGCAGGCCGATCGCGTGCGCCGACGCGCGCACCGCGACGGCATGGTGCGCGCCGAGCAGCCGGACGAGTCCGGCGCGGCTGCGCCCGCGCCCGCCCAGCCTGCCGCTGCGCCCGCCACGTCGTCGAAGGCACCGGAGCGCACGAGCGGCGCCGGCCGCAGCGAGCCCGCCTCCCGGCCGGCCGCGGCCTCGGCCCCCGCAACCCACCGTCCCGCCGAGGGCGCCCCCTCGGGCGAACCGGCCGGAGCCGGCGCGCCCCTCGCCGCCGAGGGCGGCAAGGCGCCCCCCGAGCCGACGGCGCCACCGCCCGCTAGCCGCCCGGCCCGGCAGGCGCCGCCCCGGCCCACCGCACCGCCGCCCGGGCCTCCTCGCCCGCCCATCGGCTCGCCGCGTCCCCCGGGTCCGCCCGGGCGGCTGGTGACGTCGTCGGGCAGCGAGCTGCCGCCCCGGCCGCCGCGCCGGCCCGAGGGCGAGGCCGTCGTGGCCCCGCGCCCTGCGGCCGCCGCTCCCAGCGAGGCCCCGAGCCGACCGGCCCCCGCGCCGTCGCCGGCCGAGGCCCCGCGCCCGGCACCGGGTGCCGGCCGCCCGGCCGTAGACGGCAACCGGCCCACGCCGGCCGACATCGGTAGCCGCCCGTCGACCGGCGACAAGCCGGCCGCCCGCGGTGCCCGGCCACCCCGCCCCGCGGCACCGCCGCCGGGGCTCCCCACGCCGTCGCCCGCCGGCGGTGGTCGCGGTGCCCCCGAGCCGGCGGCTCCGCCTCCCTCCCCGACCCCGTCGTCGGGCGAGCCGATCCCGCCTGCGCCCGGCCCGCCGATGTCGGGCTCGGGCAAGCCGATCCCGCCCCCGCCCGGACTGGGTGGGCGTGGGCCCGCGCCAAGCCGTCAGCGCCCGGGGGGTCCCCCCGCACGCAGTCGCCCCGGTGGCGGCCCCGCCGGTGGTCCCGGTGCGGGCGGCGGTGCCCCCCGCTTCGGCGGGGGAGCCGGCGGCGGTGGAGGCCCCCGTCCCGGTGGCGGCGGCTTCGGCGGTGGTCCAGGTGGCGGCGCCTTCGGCAGCGGTCCGGGTCGCCCCGGTGGCGGCGGCCCCCGCGGCGGCCAGCGCCCGCCGCGTCGGCGCGGTCGTCGCCGTCGCAGCCGTGAGGAGCTGCAGCCAATGGAGGCGCCGAGCTACACCCCGGCGTCGGCCCCCGTCCCCGAGGGCACCATCGTGGTCGAGCGCGCCTCGACCCCGCAGGACCTCGGGCCCAAGCTGAACCGCACGGCCGCCGATGTCGTCCGGTTCCTCATGCAGCAGGGCGAGATGGTGACGGCCACCCAGTCGCTCTCCGACGACATGATCGAGCTTTTCGCCGCCGAGATCGGGGCGGAGATCCGCCTCGTCGACCCCGGCGAGGAGCAAGAGGTCGAACTGCAGCGGCGCCTCGGCTTCGAGGAGCTCTTCGACGACGAGGACTACGAGGACTACGAGCCCCGTGCCCCCGTCATCACGGTCATGGGCCACGTCGACCACGGCAAGACGAAGCTGCTCGACCGCATCCGCAACGCCAACGTGGTCGCCGGCGAGGCCGGCGGCATCACCCAGCACATCGGCGCCTACCAGGCCGAGTCCAACGGTCGGCGGGTCACCTTCATCGACACCCCGGGCCACGAGGCGTTCACCGCCATGCGCGCCCGCGGTGCCGAGGCGACCGACATCGCCGTGCTGGTCGTGGCCGCCGACGACGGCGTCATGCCCCAGACCGTCGAGGCGCTGAACCACGCCAAGGCGGCCGAGGTGCCGATCGTCGTGGCGATCAACAAGATCGACCGCGAGGGCGCCAACATCGACCGGGTCAAGCAGCAGCTCTCCGAGCAGGGCCTGATCCCCAGCGACTGGGGTGGCGACACCGAGATGGTCCCCGTTTCGGCGCTCCAGGGCGACGGGGTCGACACGCTGCTCGAGACGCTGCTGGTCGTGGCCGACCTGCAGGACCCCCCGATCGCCGCCGAGCCCGACGGCCGCGCCGCCGGTGTGGTCCTCGAGGCCCACCTCGACGTCGGTCGGGGTCCGGTGGCGACCGTGCTGGTCCAGCGGGGCACCCTGCGCGTCGGCGACCCGCTGGTCGCCGGGGCGGCGTGGGGCCGTGTCCGGGCGCTCATCACCTACAGGGGCGAGCAGGTCAAGGAGGCCGGACCGTCCATGCCGGTGCAGGTCCTCGGCCTCGACGAGGTGGCCGCCGCGGGCGACACGTTCGTGATCGCCCCCGACGAGAAGACCGCCCGCTCGGTGGCCTCGACCCGTGAGCACTGGCAGCGGCTGGCCAACCTGGGCCGCGAGGCCGCCGCCACCAGCGGCGGCGCCAAGCTGGAAGACATCTTCAACCAGATCCAGCAGGGCGAGGTGGCCACCCTCAACCTCATCATCAAGGCCGACACGACCGGCTCGCTCGAGGCGCTCACCGAGGCGCTCCGCAAGCTCGAGCGAGACGACGTCAAGCTGGCCTTCGTGCACCGCGGCGTGGGCGGCATAACGCAGTACGACGTGCAGCTGGCCGCCACCTCGAGCGCCACGATCATCGGCTTCAACGTGCGCCCCGACCGGGCCGCCCGAGAGATGGCGATGGCAGAGGCCGTCGAGATCCGCAACTACGAGGTCATCTACCAGATCCTCGAGGACATCGAGAACGCCCTGCTCGGTCTGCTGCAGCCCGAGTACCAAGAGGTGGTCACCGGCGAGGCCGAGGTGCGCAAGATCTTTTCTGTGCCCCGCGTCGGCCGGGTCCCCGGTTGCTACGTCACCAGCGGCACCATCACGCGTGGGTCCAAGGTCCGCTTCCTGCGAGACGGCGCCATCATCTGGAAGGGCACGGTGTCGTCGCTCAAGCGCTTCAAGGAAGATGCCCGCGAGGTCCAACAGGGCTTCGAGTGCGGCATCGGCCTGTCCGACTTCCAGGACCTGAAGCAGGGCGACGTCATCGAGACGTTCGAGGACCGCGAGATCCCGCGCACCTGAGCCTCGGAGCGTAGGGCGGGCGCCTCCGGGCGCCCGCCCTACGCTGTGGGCGTGCACGCTGCCGTCGTACGGATCGAGCTCTACCTGCGCGACTGCCGCTCGCTGAAGGCCAAGCGTGCGCTCATCCGCCCGATCGTCGAAGGGCTCCGCAAGCGCCACCGGGTCTCGGTCTCCGAGGTGGCGCACCACGACGCCTGGCATCTGGCCACGCTGGGGGTGGCCGCTGTGGCGCCCTCGCAGACCCACCTTGTCGAGATCCTCGACGAGGCCGAGCGTTTCGTGTGGTCGTTCCCCGAGATCGAAGTGCTCAGCGTCACCCGCAGCTGGATCGAAGAGGAGGACCCGTGAGCCGTCGATCGCAACGCAGCACCGGCGCCCGTGACTATCCGCGCACGGCCCGGCTGAACCACCTGCTCCAGGAGATCATCGCCGAGGAGATCGAGCGCATCGACGATGCGCGCCTCGGCCTGTTCACCGTCGTGGCCGTCGAGGTCGACTCCGACCTCAACCGCGCCACCGTGCACTACACGACACTCGGCGGCGGCGAGGCCGCCGAGTCCGACCGCCCGGCCGACGGCGACGCCGCCGCCGACGCGGGCTCGCCCGAAGACGCCGGCTCGGCCGACAAGGCCGGCGACCCGGTGGCCGAGGCGCTCGCCCGGCACCGCGCCCGCCTGCAGTCGGCCATCGCCCGGCAGGCCCGCATTAAGCGCACGCCCGAGCTGGTGTTCCGCCCCGACACGGTCATCAGCCAGGCGTTGCGCATCGAGGAGATCCTCCACGACATCGCCGCCGACCGCGAGGCCTGAGGGTGGGCCTGGCCGGGCCGGTCGGCGCGCCCGCGGTCGAGGGCGTGGCCGTCGTCGACAAGCCGGCGGGGTGGACGTCGCACGACGTGGTGGCGAAGGCGCGCGCACTGCTCGGCACCCGCAAGGTCGGCCACGCCGGCACGCTCGATCCCGACGCCACCGGGGTGCTCGTGCTCGGCGTGGGCGCGGCCACCCGGCTGCTCACGTACCTCTCGGGCCTCGACAAGACCTACACCGGTGAGGTTGTGCTCGGCGTCGCCACCACGACGCTCGACGCCTCGGGCGAGGTCACGGGCACCTGGGACATGGCCGGCGTCGACCGCGACGCCGTGCGGGCGGCGGCGGCGGGGCTGACCGGCGACATCGCCCAGGTGCCGCCGATGGTGTCGGCCAAGAAGGTCGACGGGCGGCGCCTGCACACCCTGGCGCGCCAGGGCGTCGAGGTCGAGCGCGCCCCCGTGCGGGTGCGGGTCGACCGCTTCGAGGTGGGCGGCGCCGTGGCGCCCGGCGTGTGGCCGGTCATCGTCACGTGCTCGTCGGGCACCTACGTGCGCTCGCTGGCGGCGGACCTCGGCGCCGCCCTGGGCGGCGGTGCGCACCTGCGGAACCTGCGCCGAACCGCCGTGGGCCCGTACCGCCTCGACGAGGCCGTGGCGCTCGAGGCTCTGACGCCCCATGGCCTGCTGCCGCCGGTCGAGGCCCTGCGGGGCCACCCCCGGATCACGGTCGACGGCGACGTGCTCGGCTTCGTGCGCCACGGCCGGGTGCTGCCCCGCGCCGTCCTGGGCGTGCCCGCGGCGCCGGACGGGGGCGACACGCCGGGCGGGGGCGACCCGCCGGGCGCGAGCGACGCGCCGGACGGGCCGTGGGCCGTCATCGGGCCCGACGGCGCGCTCGTCGCCGTCTACGTCGCCCACCGCGGCGACACGGTGAAGCCGGCCCTGGTCCTGCCGAGCGCCTGACCGGTGCCGGTATCGTCGAGCCGTCCACCTCGACAAGGGGGTCCAGCGCTGGACGACGCGACCGACATGCCCGACGAGCCGCAGATCGCCGACTCGCTCCTCGACCTGATCGGCGACACGCCGTTGGTGCGCCTGGGCCGGGTGGCCCGCGGCCTGCGGGGTCCGGTGGCCGCCAAGCTCGAGATGCTCAACCCGGGCGGCAGCGTGAAGGACCGACCGGCCCTCGCCATGGTCGAGCAGGCCGAGCGCGAAGGTCGGCTGCGCCCCGGCGGCACGATCGTCGAGCCCACGTCCGGCAACACCGGCGTGGGCCTGGCCATCGTGGCCGCCCAGAGGGGCTACGACTGCATCTTCGTGGTGACGGACAAGGTGGCGCCCGAGAAGATCCGGCTGCTCGAGGCCTACGGGGCCCGGGTCGTCGTGTGCCCGGTCGCGGTCGAGCCCGACGACCCACAGTCGTACTACTCGGTGGCAGAGCGGCTCGTGCGCGAGACGCCCGGGGCGTTCCGCCCGAACCAGTACGACAACCGCTGGAACCCGTGGGCCCACGAGCAGTCGACCGGCCCCGAGCTGTGGCGGCAGACCGCCGGGCGCATCACCCACTTCGTGGCCGGTGTCGGCACCGGCGGCACGATCACGGGCGTGGGCCGCTACCTGAAGGCCCGCAACCCGAACATCCAGATCGTGGGGGCGGACCCGGCTGGCTCGGTGTACTCGGGCGGCTCCGGGCGGCCGTACCTGGTCGAGGGCATCGGCGAGGACTTCTGGCCGTCGACCTACGACCCCTCGCTCGTCGACCGGGTCGTGGCCGTGAGCGACGAGGACAGCTTCCTCATGGCCCGGCGGGTCACCGCCGAGGAGGGCCTGCTCATCGGCGGATCGGGCGGCACGGCCGTCGCCGCCGCCCTCGAGGTGGCGCGCGACGCGCGCCCGGACGACCTGATCGTCGTGCTCATACCCGACTCGGGCCGCGGCTACCTGTCGCGGGTGTTCGACGAGCGGTGGATGGCCGGCTACGGCTTCGTGCGCGGGTCGGACCACACGGTCGCAGACATCATCGAGGCGCGGGGCGGCGACATCCCGCCGCTCGTCTACGTGCACCCCGAGGACACGGTCGAGCGGGCCGTGGAGGTCATGCGGCGTTACGGCGTGTCGCAGCTGCCGGTCGCCAAGGGCGAGATGCCGCTGGCGGCCGCGGAGATCGTCGGGGCGGTCGACGAGCTCGCCCTCATGGACCTCGCGTTCCGCGACCCGCAGGTCATGGAGGAGCCCGTCGAGAAGGTGATGGGCGACCGTCTGCCCACGATCGGCGTCGGCCAGCCGATCGCGCTCGCCGTCGAGCTGCTCGACCGCGCCCCGGCGCTCGTCGTGCTCGCCGGCGGCCGTCCCCACACCGTGTTCAGCCGCACCGACGTGCTGAACCACCTGGCCCAGGGGCACATGTGAGCGCGTCCGACCACCGCGACGGCTTCGAGACGCGCGCCATCCACGTCGGCCAGGCGCCGGATCCCACCACCGGCGCCGTGGTGCCGCCGCTTACGCTGTCGACCACGTTCGCCCAGCGGGCCGTGGGCGAGCACCAGGGCTACGAGTACGGCCGGAGCGGCAACCCCACCCGAGCGGCGCTCGAGGCGTGCGTGGCCTCGCTGGAGGGCGTCCGCCACGGCTTGGCGTTCGCGTCGGGCCTGGCGGCCAGCGACGCCGTGCTGCGGCTGCTCGGCCCAGGCGAGGGCGTCGTGCTCGGCGACGACGCCTACGGCGGCACGTTCCGCCTGATCGACAAGGTCGTCGGCCCAACCGGTCACCCGTGGGTGCCGCGCGACCTGCGCCATGCCGACCGCCTCGCCGCCGACTGGCCCGAGGGGACTCGCCTCGTGTGGGCCGAGACCCCCACGAACCCGGCCCTGTCCGTCGTCGACATCGCAGCGGTAGCCGAGGTGGCCCACGCCCACGGGGCGCTGCTCGTGGTCGACAACACGTTCGCCACGCCCTACCTGCAGCAGCCCCTGGCGCTCGGGGCCGACGTGGTCGTGCACTCGTCGACCAAGTACGTCGGCGGGCACTCCGATGTGGTGGGTGGCCTCCTGGCCACCGGCGACGCCGGGCTGGCCGAGCGCGTGCGGTTCCTGCAGAACGCCGCGGGCGCCGTGCCCTCGCCGTTCGACTGCTACCTCGTGCTCCGCGGGGTGAAGACGCTGGCGGTCCGCATGGACCGTCACTGCGCCAACGCCCGAGCCGTGGCCGAGGCGCTCGCCGGCCATCCCGCCGTCGAGCGCGTCATGTGGCCGGGCTTGGCCGACCACCCGGGCCACGACGTCGCCGCCCGCCAGATGCGCGACTTCGGGGGCATGGTGTCCTTCGTCGTACGGGGCGGCGAGCAGGCGGCGCTCAAGGTCGCCGAGCGCACCCGCCTGTTCACGCTCGCCGAGTCGCTCGGGGCGGTCGAGTCCCTGATCGAGCACCCGGCCCTGATGACCCACGCGTCCGCCGCCGGCTCGCCGCTCGCCGTCGACGCGGGCCTGATCCGCCTGTCGGTGGGCATCGAGACCGCCTGGGACCTGGTCGAGGACCTCCGCGAGGCACTGAACGGCGTGTGACTTCGGCCGCGGGCCGCTCCTCTCGGGGTCAATACCAGGGGATCGGATGTCGACCGGTCCGAGGGGCGCCGCCCGGTACGCTGCCGCGCCGATGGAGGTGCTGCGCGACCAGACCGCCTGCCCCCGGCCCGCGGAAGGCACGGCGATCACGATCGGGGCCTACGACGGCGTGCACCTCGGGCACCGCGCGGTGATCTCCGAGGTGCGCCGGCGGGCGGCCGCGCTGGGCTTGCGCAGCGCGGTGGTGACCTTCGACCGCCACCCGGCCTCGGTGGTGCGGCCGGCGTCCGCGCCCCTCCTGCTCACCGACCTCGACCAGAAGATCGAGCTGCTGGCCGAGACCGGCGTCGACTACTGCCTCGTGGTGACGTTCGACGAGCGGCGCAGCACCGAGAGCGCCGAGGACTTCGTGCACGAGGTGCTGGTGGGCTGCCTCAACGCCCGCACCGTCGTGGTCGGCGAGGACTTCCACTTCGGCCACGGCCGGGCCGGCAACGTGCCCCTGCTGCGCAAGCTGGGTGCCCAGCTGGGCTTCACCGTCGAGGGCCTCGAGCTGGTCGGCGCGGCCGGGTCGCCCGCGGACGCCGGCGACCAGGTGTCGTCGACCCGCATCCGCCGCCTGCTGTCCGCCGGCGACGTCACCGGGGCCGCGGCCCTGCTCGGCCGCCCCCACGAGGTGCGCGGCGTCGTGAGCCACGGCGACGCCCGGGGCGGCACCCAGCTGGGCTACCCGACGGCCAACGTGTCGGTGCCGGGTAGCATCCTGCTGCCGGCCGACGGCATCTACGCCGGCTGGTACGTCCGGCCCGACGCCGTCGTGCACGCGGCCGCCCTGTCGCTCGGCCGCCGGCCCACGTTCTACGAGACGGCCGACGCCAGCATGCTCGAGGCCCACCTGCTCGACTTCTCGGGCGACCTCTACGACGAGCAGGCCCGCGTACGCTTCGTGGAGCGGCTGCGGGGCGAGGAGCGCTTCACGTCGGTCGTGGCCCTGATCGAGCAGATCGGGCGCGACTGCGAGGACGCCCGCCGCATCCTCGACGCCGGCTGATCCGACTGCCGGCCACCGGCTGACCGGGGCGCCGGACGCCGGCTGATCCGGCCGCCGGCCGCCGGCGGGGGGCCGGCTCGGGTCCGCCCGCCGCCACGGCGACGCATCGTGGCCGGCACACGACCTTGCGCCACCGACCACCGTTTTGTCACATGCGTGGCTTATGGTTCACCCACCATCCCCGTGCCGCACCGGTGCGGCCGACTGAACGTTGGTCGGAGGACCGATGGCACGAGATGACACGACCGGGCCGAGTCCCGGGAAGGGCCGGCCCGGCGGCGGCCCGGTGGCGCCCGAGGCGGCGCTCGCCACCGTGATCCCGCTGCCGAACGCGGACGCGGGCGCCCGGCGCTCGCGCGACCCCATCGTCGGGCCGCTGCGGGGCGACGCCGACAGCGAGGCCCCGCTCGTGGTCGTGCCCCGCCTGGCCCGCCACGAGATCGTGCTCGACGACGAGCACCGCGTGGGGGTGGCCGTGTGCGGCCAGGGGCTACCCGTCGTGCTGGTCCACGGGTTCACGGCCGAGGGCATCCTCTACGCCCAGACGCTGTCGCGCCTCGTGCGCATGGGCTTCAAGGTGGTGGCGATCGACGTCGCCGGCCACGGCGGCACCCAGGGCCTGCCCACCGACGGCGCCAACCTCGACGCCTACGTCCGCCTGCTCGGGCGCGTGCTCGACGAGCTGGGCATCCGCCGGGCGGTGTTCGCCGGCCACTCGATGGGCGGCCGGCTCGTGGCCCAGCTCGCCGCGGAGAACCCCGACCGGGCGATCGCGGTGATCCTCATCGACGCCGCCGTGGGCGACCTGTGGGACAAGCTGATCGGCGTCTCGCGCTTCGCCCCGCCGGTGCTTCTCGCCGTGGCGGCGCTGCTGGCCCTCGACACGCTCTCGACCCTCCCGTGGCTCAGCGACCCCCGCCAGGCCGCCAAGCTCGGCCGCCTGGTCGTACCCACGCTCGTCGGTCACGCCGTGAAGCCGTGGCGGCTGCTCGGCCCGGCGATCTCGCTCCTGCGGTCGCAGGGCACCGGCCAGATGCTCGAGGAGCTGGCCGACAGCCGGGTGCCGGTGGTGGTCATCCACGGCGACCGCGACGTCGCCGTGCCGTACCGCACGGCCGTCGACGCCGCCCGGCGGTCCAACGGCACGCTCGTGACCATCCGTGGCGGCACGCACTCGTGGGTGCTGAAGGACCCCGAGACGCTGCCGGCCGTGGTCGCCCAGCTGCTCGACGGACCCCTCGCCCGGGTCCGCGCCGCGGCGCTCGGGGCCGCCGGCCTCCGCCCCGACGCCACGACCGCCCAGATCGAGGACGTGTTCCTCGGCCCCCACGCCTGGGTGCGGCGCCTCACGCCCCCGCTGCAGTTCCGCACCGGACCCGAGCAGCACCGGCCGGCCCGCTACACCTGGACCGTCGACCAGCCCGGCTCGACCGCGACCCAGACCGCGAGCTGATTCGCGCACTGGGTAACGCTGCTGGTAGCGTTGTCGGCTGCTCCGGGTCCGGCCTCGCCGACCGCAGGGGCCGGGTAATCAGTCACCCATCCGAAGGAACAGGCACACGTGTCCGATCAGATCGACGCCGCCAAGTCCGGCATCATCGCCGACAACAAGCTCCACGACAGCGACACGGGCTCGCCCGAGGTGCAGATCGCGCTGCTCACCACGCGCATCAACCACCTCAACCAGCACCTGTCCAAGCACAAGAAGGACCACCACTCCCGCCGGGGGCTGCTGCAGCTCGTCGGTCGGCGGCGTCGCCTGCTGGACTACGTCCGGTCCAACGACGTCGAGCGCTATCGGGCGATCATCGCCAAGAACGGCCTCCGCCGGTAGGTCGAAGCGAGCCGAGCGGCCTCTCGGGGCCGCTCGTGTCGCATACTGGTGCAGAACCCCGTGAGCCGGCGGATACGGCTCCGGGTGACAACCGAGATCGGCGGCACCGGTCAGTTGTCAGTCGCCCGTTCCCACGACGTGGGGGCCGCCGACTGGGAACTGGCCCCGCCGCCCCGAAACCGGTGACCGAGGGTCGCCGGAGAGGAGAGCGAACGATGGCAGATCCCATCGTCGTATCGGCGCCCGTGTCGGGCACCGAGCAGTCCCTGTCGTTCGAGACGGGCAAGCTGGCATTCCAGAGCCAGGGTTCCGTCGTGGCCACGCTGGGCAGGACCCAGGTGCTGGTCACGGCGAACGCCGCGCGGAACATCCGGGAGGGCATCGACTTCTTCCCGCTGACGGTGGACGTGGAAGAGCGCATGTACGCGGCCGGTCGCATCCCCGGCAGCTTCTTCCGCCGTGAGGGCCGGCCGACCGACCTGGCCATCCTCACCTGCCGGCTGATCGACCGCCCCCTGCGGCCGAGCTTCGCCGACGGCTACCGCAACGAGACCCAGGTCGTCGTCACCGTCACCGGTGTCGACGGCGAGAACCCCTACGACGTGCTCGCCATCAACGGCGCGTCCGCGGCGCTGATGGTGTCGGGCATCCCCTTCGAGGGCCCGATCGGCGCCGTGCGGATCGCCTGGTCCGCCGAGGGCCAGTGGGTGCCGCATCCCACCTACGCGCAGGGCGAGGACTCGACCTTCGAGCTCGTCGTGGCCGGGCGCCAGCTCGATGACGGCGACATCGCCATCATGATGGTCGAGGCCGGCGGCACCGAGACCGCCTGGAACCTCTATCAGTCCGGCACGCCGCATGTGACCGAAGAGGTCATCGCCGGCGGCCTCGAGTCCGCCAAGACCTGGATCCGCGAGTCGATCGAGGCCCAGCACCGGCTCGTCGACGAGGCCAAGTCCCGCGACCTGATCACCCCGCTCGAGTGGGAGCCGCAGGTCGACTACGGCGACGACGTGTTCGCTCGTGTCGAGGCCATCGGGTCGGGCCCGCTGTCCGAGGTGTCCGGCATCACGGTCAAGGCCGAGCGCGAGAAGGCCCAGGGCGAGGCTGCCAAGGCCATCATCGAGCAGCTCGCGGCCGAGTTCCCCGAGCGGGTGCGCGAGATCAACAACGCCGCCAAGGCGCTGCTGAAGAAGATCATCCGGAAGCGCATCGTCAGCGAGGGCGCCCGCATCGACGGCCGTGGTCCCCGCGACATCCGGGCGCTGTCGGCTGAGGTCGGCGTGCTGCCCACGGCCCACGGCTCGGGCCTGTTCCAGCGCGGCGAGACCCAGGTGCTCAACGTGACCACCCTCGGCATGCCGAAGATGGACCAGATCCTCGACAACCTGGGCAATCGCGACCGCAAGCGGTACATGCACCACTACAACATGCCGCCGCACGCCAACGGCGAGACCGGCCGCGTGGGCAGCCCCAAGCGCCGCGAGATCGGCCACGGCCTGCTGGCCGAGCGGGCCCTCTTGCCCGTCGTTCCCAGCCAGGCTGAGTTCCCCTACACGCTGCGCCTCGTGTCCGAGGTGCTGGCATCGAACGGGTCGACGTCGATGGCGTCGGTCTGCTCGTCGACCATGTCGCTGATGGACGCCGGCGTGCCGGTGAAGTCGCCGGTGGCTGGCATCGCCATGGGCCTGGTGTTCGCCGAGGGCACCTACACGACCCTCACCGACATCCTGGGCGCCGAGGACGCGTTCGGCGACATGGATTTCAAGGTCGCCGGCACCGACGAGTTCGTCACCGCCCTGCAGCTCGACACGAAGATCGACGGGCTGCCGGCCGACGTGCTGGCCCAGGCGCTGCAGCAGGCCTACGAGGCCCGCACGCAGATCCTCGCCGTGATGCGCGACGCGATCGCCGAGCCGCGCGACGAGGTGGGCGAGACCGCCCCGAAGATCCTCAGCTTCGAGATCCCGATCGACAAGATCGGCGAGGTCATCGGCCCGAAGGGCAAGGTCATCAACGCCATAACCGCCGAGACCGGCGCGGACGTCAGCGTCGACGACGACGGCATGGTGGGCACGGTCACCGTGGGCTCGACCGACAAGGGGGCGGTGGAGGAGGCCCGGCGCCAGATCCAGCTGATCCTCAACCCGCCGACCGCCGAGGTGGGCCAGGCTTACCAGGGCCGCGTGGTGAACATCACCAAGTTCGGCGCCTTCGTCAACATCCTCCCCGGCCGCGACGGCCTGCTCCACATCTCGAAGATCGGTGGGGGCAGGCGCATCGACAAGGTCGAGGACGTGCTGTCGCTCGGGCAGGAGGTCGAGGTGAAGGTCGACGACGTCGATCCCGGCGGCAAGGTCTCGCTGAGCCTGGCCAACGCCCCCGACGGCGTCGGCGAGCCCTCGGGCGGCAACGGCCGGAGCACCGCCGGCAACGGCGGCTCGACCCCGACCGGCGAGACCGTGTCCTTCGAGGACGCTTTCGACGCCGAGCTGTCGGGTGAGCTGGGCGACCTCGGGCCCGCCACGGCGACGGCCAGCCCGGGCGGTGGCGAGGGTCGCGGCGGCGAACGGGGTGGCGGCGACCGGCGCCGGCGCCGTCGTCGCTGAGGTCCCCTTGGCCGACTCGACCGTCGAGGACATCGAGGACATCCGGCTGGCCAACGGCATCCGTCTCGTCACCGAGCGCATGCCGGAGGCCCGTTCGGTGACGGTCGGCGCCTGGGTCGGCGTAGGCGGACGCGACGAGCCCGCTGCGCTGGCCGGGGCGTCGCACTTCCTCGAGCACCTCCTGTTCAAGGGCACGACCGCCCGCACCGCCCGCCAGATCGCCGAGGCGATCGACGCAGTCGGCGGCGAGATGAACGCGTTCACCAGCCGCGAGCACACCGCGTACTACACGCGGCTGCCGGCGTCGCAGGCCCAGCTGGGCTTCGACATCCTCGGCGACGTGCTCACCGACCCGCTGTTCCGACCTCACGAGGTCGACGCCGAGCGGCAGGTGATCCTCGAAGAGATCCTCATGAACCTCGACATGCCCGAGGACCACGTCCACACGCTTCTGGCCGAGTCGCTGTTCCCCGGGCACCCGCTCGGGCGCGAGGTGCTCGGCGACCGCGAGACGGTCGAGGCCGTCACCCGCGACCAGATCGCCGAGTTCTTCGCCCACTGGTACCGGCCCCGGAACATGGTGGTCACCGCCGCGGGCGACCTCGACCACGACGACGTGGCGGCGGCGTTCGAGCGGTCACTCGCGCCCCTGTCGGGCGGCGACGCGCCCGTGCGCGAGGCCCCGACGACGCCGCCCGAGTCGCGGGTGGTCAGCCGCGACGACACCGAGCAAGCGCACATAGCCATGGGGTGGCGGGGCCTCGACCACGACAACGACGACCGCTACGCCCTCACCGTGGCCAACCAGGTGCTGGGCGGCGGCATGTCGAGCCGCCTGTTCCAGGAGGTCCGCGAAGAGCGGGGCCTCTGCTACTCCGTGTACTCGTGGGCCTCGACCTACGCAGATTCCGGCTGCGCCGGCGTCTACGCGGGTACTGCCCCCGGTCGCGTCGGCGAGCTGCTGGCGGTCATCGACGACGAGATCGCCAAGATCGTGGCGTCGGGCGTGACCGAGTCCGAGCTCACGGTGGCCAAGGGCTTCATCGAGGGATCGCTCGTCCTCGGTCTCGAGGACTCGGGGTCGCGCATGGCGCGCCTGGGTCGCAGCCTCATGGCGCGCGACGAGGTCGTGACGGTCGACGAGCAGCTGGCCCGCATCAGGGCGGTCACGGGCGACGACGTCGCCCGCGTCGCCGCCGACGTGTTCGGCGGCCAGCGCACGCTCACCGTCATCGGCCCCCTCGACGACGCCGACCTCGCGTGAGGTCGGGCGGGCGCCCCGCTGCGGCGCCCGTGACCGGCGGCGTGGTCGTGCGGCCGGCCGCGGCCGGTGACGTCGCGCGCATGCGGGCCGTGAGCGCAGCGGCCGGGCGGCGCTTCGCCGAGGTCGACGACTCCCGCATCGCCGAGCGCGCCGACGACCCGCCGATCCACGTCGAGGGGCTGACCGCCTGGGTGGCCGCCGGCCGCGCGTGGGTCGCGGTCGACGCCGGCGTCGTCGCGGGGTTCCTCGTCGCCGACGTCGTCGACGGCGACACCCACGTGGAGGAGGTCTCGGTCGATCCCGCCGCCCAGGGACGCGGGATCGGCACCGCCCTTCTCGCCGCCGTGGCCGAGGCGGCGGCCGGGTGGGGGAGCGGGTCCGTCACGCTCACGACTTTCCGCGATGTGGCGTGGAATCGGCCCTTTTACGAGCGGCGCGGCTACGTGGTGCTGGGGCCGGAGGAGATCGGACCCGAGCTCGCCGCCCGGGTGCGCGACGAGGCCGCCGCCGGGCTCGACCCCGCGTTGCGGGTGTGCATGCGCCGGCCACCGTCGGGGTAGGGGGGCCCTGGTCGGCGGCTCGACCGTCGGAGCGACGGCGTCGTACGCTTCCGCCCGGTGCCCTCGACGTGAGAGGAGTCGCCGTGAGGCCCTCCAACCGGTTCCTGCTAGAGCGCGCCCTGGGGGCGGCGGCCACGGCCACGGCCCTGCGACCGCTCGACCGCTACGGCCCGGGTGCACCGATCGCGTTCGTCACGGGCCTGCCCACCTCCGAGATGCCGATGCAGACCATGGCCGTCCAGGCGGTGACCGGCGTTCTCGCCGCCCGTCGCGGCGGCGTCCGCAACGTCCGCGGCGCGCTCGGCCTCGCACTGACCGCAGCGTCGTTCCGGGGGCTCTGGCAGCTGCACCGCGACGCCCAGGCGACCGGCGACGTGCTGGAGGCCGCCCTCCAGGACGACCTCGGCCCCGGCTACCGCACCCGCATCACGGAGCCGTTCACCCCGCTGCCGGACGTGCCGCTCACCCGGCGGGCCCTGCTCGTGCCCGACCTACGACAGACACGCCGCTACGTGGTCGCGGGCAACGTCGCGTATGGCGAGTTCGGCCGGCGCAACAGCCTCGACGTACTGCGGCGGGCCGACCTGCCCGCCGACGCCGGGGCCCCTGTGCTGCTGCAGGTGCACGGCGGTGCCTGGGTCATGGGCCAGAAGCGGGGCCAGGCCCAGCCACTCATGGCGCACCTGGCCGAGCGCGGTTGGGTCTGCGTGGCCATCAACTACCGGCTGAGCCCCCGCTCGTCGTGGCCTGATCACATCGTGGACGTGAAGCGGGCGATCGCCTGGATCCGGGAGACGATCGAGCAACACGGCGGCGACCCGTCGTTCCTCGCCATCACGGGCGGCTCGGCCGGTGGTCATCTGGCGGCGCTCGCGGCGCTCACCCCCGACGTCGCCGCGTTCCAGCCCGGCTTCGAGGACGCCGACACGAGCGTTGCCGCCGCCGTCCCGTTCTACGGCGTCTACGACTTCACGAACCGCGACGGCACCGCCAACCCCCGCCTGGCCCCGCTGCTCGAGCGCAGCGTGTTCAAGACGCCCTTGGCCGACGACCGCGAGCGCTACGACCAGGCCTCGCCGATGAGCCACGTGCGGCCCGACGCCCCGCCGTGCTTCGTGCTGCACGGCACGAACGACACAGTCGTGCCGGTCGAGCAGGCACGGTCCTTCGCCGGCCTGCTCCGGTCGGCGTCGCTGCAGCCCGTCGTCTACGGCGAGCTGCCCCGGGCCCAGCACGCGTTCGACGTGTTCCCGTCGGTGCGGACGCATCACACGGTGCACGCCGTCGAGCGATTCCTCGCCGTGGTGCGCAGCGAGCACGGCGGGGCGACGCCCGCCGAGGCCGTGACCTCCGACCGGGTCTGACCGGCCGGACTCCGGCGCGGAGCGGACTCCGCTCCGACGTCGACCCGACGCCGGTGGGCTCAGGCGGTCGGCGTGATCAGCTCGATGCGCAGCCGTGGTGGCCGTGACGGGAGTGGCCAGTCCGGTCGGCGGCGCGCCTCCTGCGGCGCGGCTCAGACGGGAACGGTCACGGCGCCGTCGGCCACCTGGACCGTCGAGGTCACCCCCACGCCCTCGAGCAGCCGACGGTCGTGGGTGACCAGCACGAGGGTGCCGGTGAAGGCCGCCACGGCCTGTTCGAGTTGCTCGATCGCCGGCAGGTCGAGGTGGTTCGTGGGCTCGTCGAGCACGAGCAGGTTGACGCCGCGAGCCTGGAGCACGGCGAGCGTGGCCCGCGTGCGCTCGCCGGGCGACAGCGAGCCGGCGGCCCGGCCGACGTGGTCGGCGCCGAGGCCGAACTTGGCGAGCACGGACCGCGACTCGGACAGCGTGGCGATGCCGCTGGCCGCCTGGAAGCCGTCGAGCAGGCTGCGGGCCCCGTCGAAGACGTCGCGGCCCTGGCTGATCTCGCCGGCGACCACGCCCGGTCCGAGCCACGCGGTGCCCTCGGCCAACGGCGCCCGCCCGAGCAGGGCGTCGAGCAGCGTCGTCTTGCCCGAGCCGTTGGCGCCGACGACCGCAACGCGATCGCCGAAGCGCACCTCCAGCGTGACCGGGCAGGCGGAAGCCGGGGCCGCCGTCGGGCGCGGGGTGCTCGACGACGGCGCCGTCGAGCCGTGCGACGATGTCGCCGCTGCGGCCGGCATCGGCGATCTCGAGGCGCAGGTCCCAGCCCTCCCACGGCTTGTCGATCGACTCGAGCCGGGACAGCGCCTGCTCGGTGCGCCGCGCCTTGCCGGCCAGCTTCTCGGACATGGCCGCGTTGTGGTGGCGGATGAACTTGTCGCGCTCGCCCGAGGTCTTCACCCGCTTGATGCCCTTCGCCGACCACTCTCGCTGGGTGCGGGCCCGCTGGGTCAGGGCGTCGCGGCGGTCGACGTAGGTCTCGTAGTCCTCCTCGGCGTGCTGGCGGACCCGCCGCCGCTCGTCGAGGTAGGCCAGCCACCCGCCGTCGAAGCGGCGCAGCGAGCCGTCGTGGTCGTCGATCTCGGCGACCGCCGTGACCGTCCGCTCGAGGAACGCCCGGTCGTGCGAGACGATCACGCTCGGCCCGGCCAGGCCGTCGACGAAGCGCTGCAGGCGGTCGAGCCCATCTGTGTCGAGGTCGTTCGTCGGCTCGTCGAGCAGGAACACGTCGAAGCGGGCGAGCAGCAGCGCCGCCAGCTGGGCCCGGGCCGCCTGGCCGCCCGACAGGCCGGCCACCGGACGGTCGAGCAGGGCCGTGGGCAGGCCGAGGTCGTCGGCCACGGCCCCGGCCCGCGCGTCGATGTCGGCCCCGCCGAGCGCCAGCCACCGGTCGAGGGCGGCGGCGTAGGCGTCGTCGGCCCCGGGCGCGGCGGCCGCCAGCGCCGCGATGGCGGCGTCGAGAACGGCGCTGGCCTCCGCCACGCCGGTACGCCGGGTCAGCAGCTCGGCGACGGTCTCGCCGGGACGGGGATGCGGCTCCTGCGGCAGGTAGCCGACCGTGGCCGCCGCCGGCGTCACGCGGACCCGGCCGCCGTCGGGCGCCCTCAGGCCGGCGAGCGTGCGCAGCAGCGTCGACTTGCCGGCGCCGTTCGGGCCGATCAAGCCCAGACGGGTGCCGGGGCCGACACTGAGGTCGACCCTGGCGAGCAGGGTGCGCGGCCCGATGGACAGCGTCAGGTCGTGGGCGACCAGGGACGAGAGAGACGATGACACGGGGGCAGCTCCGGGGGTCGGCGGGGCGGACGAGCGCGCCCACCGGGCGGGCGCGGTGCCAGAGGTGCCGTGTCACTCCACGGCGCCACCCTACGGCCCGGGCACCGTCGCAACACACGTCAGCATCGACCTATGCGGCGCTGACGGTCGGTCGGGCGTCCCTGCGGCGTCCCGCCGGCTGCCCTCCGCCGGCCGCGCCGCCGCCCCCGGCTGCTCGGGACGCCGTCCGGGGCCGACCGCAGGTCAGGGCCCGGGCGGCGCCGGCCCGCCCGGTAGGGTCGCGCCGCATGACGATCCGTGTCGCAGTCTTCGGGGCCACCGGGCGCATGGGCAGCCTCGTGTGCCGGGCCGTGGCCGACGATCCCGAGCTCGAGCTGGTGGGCGCCATCGACCCCCACCACGCCGGGTTCGACCTGCAGCACGCCACCGGCGTGGACGTGCCCGGCGTGACGGTCGACGCCGATCCGTCGGTGCTCGTCGACCGGGGCGTCGGCGTGGTCGTCGACTTCACGCTCGTCGACGCCGCCCGGGCCAACGTGGCGTGGGCCGCCGAGAACGGCGTGCATGCCGTGGTGGGCACGAGCGGGTTCGGCGAGGACGACTTCGCGCAGATCCGCAAGGCGTTCACCACGTCGAACTGCCTGGTCGCTCCGAACTTCGCCATCGGCGCCGTGCTCATGATGCGCTTCGCCGAACTGGCCGCGCCCTACTTCGAGACCGCCGAGATCATCGAGCTGCACCACGACCAGAAGGTCGACGCCCCGTCGGGCACGGCGATGATCACGGCTCGGCGCATGGCTGCGTCGTCCGACCAGTGGAACGACGACCCCACCACCAACGCCGTGCTGCCCGGCGCCCGCGGCGCCCGTGGCCCGGCCGGCATCCCCCTGCACTCGGTGCGCCTGCGGGGGCTCGTCGCCCACCAGGAGGTGCTGCTCGGCACGACCGGCCAGTCTCTCACGATCCGCCACGACAGCTACGACCGGTCGAGCTTCATGCCGGGCGTCGTGCTGGCCGTCAAGCAGGTGGGCGAGCGGCCGGGCCTGACGATCGGCCTCGACGAGCTGCTCGGCCTGTAGCCATTCGCCCAGCACGGCGGCGCTACTCTCCTGACGTAGCGTCAGAAAACGGGAGGGGACCGTGCTCGAGGCAACCGACATCTGGGCCTTGATCGCCCGCCGGGCCGACGAGACGCCCGAGCGAGAGATGGCCGTCGACGAGGCCGGGACCCGCCTCACCTTCGGCGCCTACCGCGACCGGTGCGAACGCGTCGCGGCCGGTCTGGCGGCCGAGGGGGTGCGCGACGGCACGGTCGTGTCGTGGATCCTTCCCACGTGGCTCGAGGCCATGGTGCTCTTCGGCGCCCTGCGGCGCCTGGGCGCCGTACAGAACCCCATCCTCCCGATCTACCGCGAGCGCGAGGTCGGCTTCATCGTCCGCCAGGCGCATCCAGCCCTGCTGGTCACGCCCGGTACCTGGAAGGGCTACGACTACGCGGCGCTCGCCGGTTCGGTCACCGAAGGCACCGCCACCCGGACGCTGCCCTGCGGGCGCGACCTGCCCGAGGGTGATCCGGCGACGCTGCCGCCGCCGCCCGCCGACGACGCCCGGGCCGAGGGCGACGTGCCGGTCCGGTTCGTGTACTACACCTCCGGCACGACGGCCGAGCCCAAGGGCGCGAAGCACGGCGACCGGTCGCTGCGGGCGGCGTCGGTGGGCATGTCCGAGCGGCTGCACCTCGCCGAGGACGACCGCTTCGCCCTCGTGTTCCCGATCACGCACGTGGCCGGCGGCCTCTACCTGTACGCCGCGGTTGCCTACGGGCTCACGTTCGTGCTGTCCGAGGCGTTCGACCCCGACACGACGATCGAGCTGCTGCGCCGTGAGCACGTCACCCAGGCCGGCGCGGGCACCTTCTTCCATCAGGTGTACCTGGCCGCCCAGCGGGCCCTGCCCGAGGGCGAGCCGCTGTTCCCCCACGTGCGCACGTTTCCGGGCGGGGGCGCCCCGAAGCCGCCCCAGCTCCACTACGACATCAAGGCGGCGTTCGGCGGTGCCGGCGTCGTGTCGGGCTACGGCATGACCGAGGCGCCGATCCTCACGATGAACGACGCTGACGCCAGCGACGAGGTGCTGGCCGAGACCGAAGGCCCGGCCGTCACCGGCGCCCGGCTGCGGATCGTCACGCTCGAGGGCAAGGAGGCCGGCATCGGGGAGGAGGGCGAGGTTCGGGCGAAAGGACCGCAGGTGACGCTCGGCTACCTCGATTCGGCGCTCGACGCCGCGGCGTTCGACGACGAAGGCTGGTTCCGCACCGGCGACCTCGGGCGTGTCGACGAGGCCGGCAACCTCACGATCACCGGGCGCTTGAAGGACGTGATCATCCGCAAGGGCGAGAACATCTCGGCCAAGGAGGTCGAGGACCTGCTCTTCACCCACCCCCGGGTCGCCGACGTGGCCGTGGTCGGCGTGCCCGACGCCGAGCGGGGCGAGCGGGTGTGCGCGGTCGTGGTGACCACCACCGGCGCCCCCGACATCGACCTGCCCGAAGTGTGCCGCCACCTGCGCGAGGCGGGACTGATCACCCGCAAGCTGCCCGAGCAGCTCGAGGTCGTCGACGCCCTGCCCCGCAACCCGTCGGGCAAGGTCGTGAAGTTCGCGCTGCGGGACCGGCTCGGGGGCTGACGGGCGAGCGGCGGCCAGGGTCAGGCCCGGGTTGCCACCAGTTTGAGGGGCGGATCCGCGAGGGCGGCCGGGGCCTCGTCCCAGGGCACGACGGCCGAGGTCACGAGCGACGGGTCGAAGCGCCCGGCCGCCACGAGGTCGAGTACGGCGGGGATGGCCGGGCGGACGTGCGCCCGGCCGGTGTGGAACGTGCAGCACCGCGAGTACATGCGAAACAGCGGCATCGTGGGGTCCTCGAGGTAGACCGACGCGCTCGTGCACGTGCCGTCGAACGCCGTGGCGTCGAGCGCGGTGTGCAGCGCGTCGGGCGTGCCGCCGGCGTCGACCGTGATCGGGAACGCCCCGAGCCGGGCCGGGTGCGTCCCCTCCACCGCTTCGGCGCCGAGCGCGGTGGCGACGGCCAGCCGGTCGTGGTCGTGGTCGTGGTACACGACCCGCCCGGCGCCGAGCGCGACGGCCAGGCCAGCGGCGTACAGGCCGATCGACGTGCTCCCGCCGCCGCCCACGACCAGCACCTCGCCCCCCGGCTCGGCGGCCAGCTGGGGCCCGACCGTCCGAAAGGCGTCGGGGATGTTGTCGCTGGCGCTGGCGACCACGGCCGGCGCCACGCCGTCGGGCAGCGGGACGAGCATGGCGTCCGCGTGCGGGACGAGGGCGAGGTCGGCGAGAAGCCCGCCCCACTTCAGCCCGCCGATCGTGCCGATGCCGTACGTCGACAGCGGCGGATGCGTGGCGCAGTTGCCGGTCCGGCCCCGCCGGCATGGCGCACACGTGCCGCACGAGATCTGGAACGGCACGACGACGAGGTCCCCGGGCGCCACGGTGCTGACCTCGTCGCCGACCTCGACGACCTCGGCCACGCCCTCGTGGCCGAACGGGTAGGGACCGGCCAGCGGGAAGCGCCCGTGCAGGACCGCGCCGTCGAGGTCGCACGTCGCGACCGCCACCGGGCGCACGACCGCCTGGTCCGGCCCGCTCGGCCGCGGCTCCTCGGCCTCCTCCCACCGCAGCGCGCCTGGCCCGTCGAGCATCAGTCGTCGCATCGGTCCACACTCCTCGTCGGTCGAACGGTCAATCCGCGCCTTCAGCCCAGGCGGGTGGTCGGCGAGGTGCCGTACCGGGCGGCGAGCGCCCGCTTCAGGCCGCGCACGCCTGAGAGCGCGGCGCTGCGGTGGCCGTTGACCAGCTCGCGCTGGCAGGCGCCGTCCCCGTCCCACGCCCGCTGGCACCCGGCGACGTCGAGGTTGGCCAGCGCCACGATCGCCCCGCTGGCGCCCATGGCCTTCGCCTGCAGCAGCACGGCCGCACTACCGGTGTAGAGGCCCTCGGGCATCGCGTCGAGCTCGATGGCCAGGCGGGACGGATCGCCGGTCGAGTCCTTCATGCCGGCCACCGGCAGGTCGCCGACCACGTCGACGGGGATGCCCGGCGCAGACGCCGTGGGGTAGTGGTAGGCGAGCACCGGCACCCCGACCGCCCCGGTCACGGCGTCGTAGTACGGGCGGGGGTCGTCCACCCAGGGCGGGGACAGCACGAGCAGGGCGTCGGCCCCGGCGTCGGCCGCCTGCTGCGACAGGGCCACCGCCTGGCGCATCGAGGCCGCGCCCGTCCCGGCGATGACCGGTACGCGGCCGGCCACGGCCTCGCGCACGGCGACGAGAAGGTCCAGCCGCTCGTCGGGCTCGAGCGACGCCGCCTCGCCGGTCGACCCGGCGACGACCACGGCCTCCACGCCGTCGTCGACGAGGCGGGCGGCGTGGCGCCCCGTGGCGCCTGCGTCGAGGGCACCGTGGTCGTCGAACAGCGTGACCAGTGGGACACCGATGCCGCGGTACGGAGCGTGGCGGTGCTGCATCGGCTGGACGCTAGCGGCGCGCACGCCGCTCCGGGCGGAAGGCGTCCGGTCCGGGCGGAAAGGCGGCGGTCCGGCCGGGACGACCCAGCGCTGGTCGTGCTCGCAGCGCCGTAGGCTGGTCTGTCCGCCCTCGTGGCCCCTCCGGAGAGGAACCAGCTCGTGCAGATCCGCGCCGACCTGCGAAACGTGGCCATCGTGGCCCACGTCGACCACGGCAAGACCACGCTCGTCGACCAGATGCTCTGGCAGTCGGGCGCCTTCCGTGAGAACCAGGACGTGGCCGATCGCGTCATGGATTCGATGGATCTCGAGCGCGAGAAGGGCATCACGATCCTCGCCAAGAACACGGCGGTCCGCTACGGCGACGTGAAGATCAACATCGTCGACACACCCGGCCACGCCGACTTCGGCGGCGAGGTGGAGCGGGGCCTGTCGATGGTCGACGGGGTTCTGCTGCTGGTCGACGCCAGCGAGGGCCCGCTGCCCCAGACCCGCTTCGTTCTACGCAAGGCCCTGGAGGCCCGGCTGCCGGTGATCCTCGTGGTCAACAAGGTCGACCGGCCCGACTCGCGCGTGAAGGAGGTCGTCAACGAGGTAGAGGAGCTGTTCCTCGACCTCGACGCCGAGGTCGACCAGCTGGACTTCCCGATCGTCTACTGCGTGGCCCGGGAGGGCCGCGCCTCGATGGAGCAGCCCGCCGACGGCGCCGGCCTGCCCGGTGGCGAGGGCCTCAAGCCGCTGCTCGACCTGCTCGTAGAGCGCATCCCCGCCCCGAGTTACGACCCCGAGGTGCCGCTCCAGGCGCTGGTCACGAATCTCGACGCATCCCCCTACGTCGGCCGCCTGGCGCTGTGCCGGGTGCGTAGCGGCACGCTGCGCAAGGGCATGGCGGTGGCGTGGTGCCGGGTCGACGGCTCGACGGAGAGGGCGAAGATCACCGAGCTCTACGTGGCGGAGGCGCTCGACCGCGTGCCGGCCGAGTCGGCCGGACCGGGCGAGATCGTGGCGATCGCCGGCATCCCCGAGATCACGATCGGGGAGACGCTGGCCGACCCCGACGACCCCCGGCCCCTGCCGGTCATCACGATCGACGAGCCCAGCCTGTCGATGACGGTCGGCATCAACACCTCGCCGCTGTCGGGCCGCGAAGGCAAGTCGCTGACCGCTCGCCTGCTCAAGAACCGCCTCGACGCCGAGCTCGTCGGCAACGTGAGCATCCGGGTGGAACCCACCAGGCGCCCCGACACCTGGGAGGTGCAGGGCCGCGGCGAGCTGCAGCTGGCCGTGCTCGTGGAGATGATGCGGCGTGAGGGCTTCGAGCTGACGGTCGGCAAGCCGCAGGTGCTCACGAAGGAGATCGACGGCGTCATCCACGAGCCGGTCGACCGCGTCACCATCGACGTGCCCGAGGAGTACCTGGGCGTGGTCACCCAGCTTATGGCTCTGCGCAAGGGCCGCATGGAGCAGATCACCAACCACGGGACCGGGTGGGTCCGGCTCGAGCACGTCGTGCCCGCGCGGGGCCTCATCGGCTTCCGCTCCGAGCTGCTCACCGAGACGCGCGGCACGGCGCTGGTCCACCACGTCTTCGAGCGCATGGAGCCGTGGGCCGGCGAGATCCGCCCCCGGCGCAACGGCTCGCTGGTGGCCGACCGGAGCGGCCCGACCACCGCCCACGCTCTCATGAGCCTGCAGGAGAGGGGCCAGCTGCTGGTCGGGCCGGGTGTCGAGGTCTACGAGGGGATGATCGTCGGCGAGAACGCCCGGGCCGACGACATGAACGTCAACCCCACGAAGGAGAAGAAGCTCAACAACATCCGGTCGTCGACCGCCGAGAGCTTCGAGAAGCTGATCCCGCCCCGCACGCTGTCGCTCGAGCAGGCGCTCGAGCACATCGCGGAGGACGAGTGCGCCGAGGTGACCCCCAAGTCGGTGCGCCTGCGCAAGGTGGTGCTCGACCAGCCCACGCGGGCCCGGGCCGCCAAGCGCGCCAAGGCCTGACGTCCCTCCGCAGTGCACCAGGACCGGGTCGCTGCCTAAGGTGCGCCGGCCTGCGGCCACCTCCCGATCCGTCCCGCACACGGTGGAGGCGTGGTCGGCTCGCCACGGACAGCGCTGGGCTGTCAGTAGGCCGGCGGGCCCGGTTACCGTCGGGTAACCGGCACCGAGTACGCCCTCAAGCGGCTGCTCGACCGGCCGGCGCAGTGGGCCGTCGCCATCGCCGTGGCGCTCGAGCAGGGCGGCGTCATCGCCGCGGGCACACCCGACACCGTGCTCGCCGACGCCCGCGTCGTGTCGTCGTACCTGGGCACCAACGAGGACGTCGTCCACCGGTCGGGCGACCGCCCGGCGCAGGTCCGCTACATGAGCGGCCAGCAGCGGGCCGTCGGGGGCCGGGCCGATCCGGCCCCGGCACGCGGCTCGGTGTGGGGCGGGTGGACGGAGACCCGGATCGCCCGCGACGACCCGGGAGGGTCGAACTGGACAGAGCGCTCGTCGTGGTAGCGAGGGCCGCCGGCTGAGCCCGGCCGGTCGGTCGTCGCCTGTCAGTCATCGTCGGCGGCGGGCCACCCGGCGCGACGCTCGGCCGGCGGACCGGACTCGGGCGCGTCGGCGCCGTGGCCGTCGTCGGCGGCGGGCCACCCGGCGCGACGGTCGGCCGGCGGAGCGGACTCGGGCGCGTCGGCGCCGTGGCCGTCGTCGTCCGCAGGTGCCGGCGTCGCGTCCGTCCCCTCGCCCTCGGCGCGGGCGGCGTTCTCGGCGGCCGCCTCCTCGAGCTCGTCGTCGAGGTGGGCGAGCGCCGTCACCTCGGTCTCGCCCTTCTTGGCCTCGAGCGCGAGCGACAGCAGGACCACCCCCACGGTCACCACGAGCAGGGGCACGCGGTGGTCGCCGATCCACGCGACGACATCGTCGATCGGGCCCTCGAAGGCGTCGCCGAACCGCCGGACCAGGTAGAGCCGGACCAGCGTGCCGCTCACGTTCACGGCGAGGAACGCCGCCACCGGTATGCCCGCCGCCCCGGCGAACAGGCAGATGTACTGGTTGGGGGCGACGAAGAGGAGCGGGTAGGCCGCCTTGTGGAACCAGCCCTCGGCCGCGCGCAGGGTCTTGCCCCAGGTGCGGGTGCGCTTCTCCATCCAGGTGACGGCCGCATCGCCGTACCACCAGCCGAGCAGGAAGAAGAGCGGGTCGCTGGCCACCAGCCGGGCCAGGCCGATGCCGTAGTACGTGACGGCGTCGAGCTGGTTCGTGACCAGCACGAGGTTGCGGTTGCGGGCGTTCAGCGCCAGCAGCAGGGCGGGGTGCGACACGACGAGGTCGGGGGCGGCGGCGTCACCGATGTTGCTGGCGACGATCATGCCGACGAGCGGCACCGCGACCAGCGTCACCGCCCAGCGCGGCGGGCGCCGGTCGGGCGGCGCGGCGTCGGGGGCGTCGGTCGTCATGAGGGGGTCGAGCCTAGTGGTCGGGCTGCTCCGTGGCCCCGCACTCTGCCACGGCCACCGCCGGCCCCGTCTGAGAGGTGCCGGTCCATGGCGCTGGCGTACGCTGCCAGGCACGCCGACCAGGTCAAGGGGGATGCCCGATGAAGGGCTTGATGCAGGACTTCCCGCTCACGCTGCCGCACCTGCACGAACGTGCCGAGCGGCTCTTCTTCGACAAGGAGGTCGTGACAGTCACGGCCACCGGCAAGGAGCGCACCAGCTACGGCGACTGGGCGACCCGCACGCGACGGCTCGGCGGCGTCCTCGACGATCTCGGTATCAGCGCCGACGGCCGGGTGGCCACGTTCGGCTGGAACACGGCCCGCCACCTCGAGCTGTACTTCGCGGCGCCCTGCACGAACCGGGTGCTGCACGCCCTCAACATCCGCCTGTTCCCCGAGCAGCTCATCTACGTCGCCAACCACGCCGAGGACGAGGTCGTCTTCATCGACAAGTCGCTCACGGCGCTGGCCTGGCCGCTGTTCGAGAAGTTCGACACTGTCCGTCACATCGTGGTGATGGACGACGGCGCTCCGGGTGACGTGCCCGAGGCTCCGGCCGGCAAGCAGGTGCACGACTACGAGGCGCTCCTGGCCGCCGCCGAGCCGGTGGACTTCCGCGTCGACGACGAGGACCAGGCCGCGTCCATGTGCTACACGAGCGGCACGACGGGCAACCCGAAGGGCGTCGTCTACTCGCATCGCTCGACCGTGCTGCACACGATGGGCGTGCTCATCTCGGGCCTCGGGCCCCGTGAGGCCGACCGCATCCTGCCCGTCGTCCCGATGTTCCACGCCAACGCCTGGGGGCTCGCGCACGCCGCCGTGGCGTCGGGGGCCGACCTGCTGTTGCCCGGCCCCGGCATGGCGCCGGCGGCGCTCGCCGAGCTCATCGAGACCGAGCGGGCCACGATCGCCGCCGGCGTGCCCACGATCTGGATGGGCGTGCTGCCCGAGCTCGAGGGGCGCGACACCTCGGCGCTGCGCGCCATACCGTGCGGCGGCTCGGCGGTGCCCAAGGCGCTGTCCGAGGCCTACCGGAACCAGATCGGCCTGCCGATCCTCCAGGCGTGGGGCATGACCGAGACGTCGCCGGTGGCGTCGTCGGGCGAGATCAAGTCGACGCTTGCCGCCGGCCTCGACGACGACGGCATGGCCGACATGCGCACGACCGTGGGCACCCAGCTGCTCGGCGTCGAGGTGCGCATCGCCCTGCCCGGCACGACCGAGGGCCTGCCCTGGGACGGCGAGGCCCAGGGCGAGCTACAGGTCCGCGGTCCGTGGATCGCCAAGGCGTACTACAACGACGACCGCTCGCCCGAGTCGTTCACCGAGGACGGCTGGCTCAAGACTGGCGACGTGGCCACGATCGACCACCACGGCTACATCCGTCTCGTCGACCGCACGAAGGACGTCATCAAGTCCGGCGGCGAGTGGATCAGCTCGGTCGAGCTCGAGAACGAGATCATGGCCCACACGGCCGTGGCGGAGGCGGCCGTCATCGGCCTGCCGCACGTGAAGTGGGGCGAGCGACCGCTGGCCTGCGTGGTGCTCCGCGAGGGCCAGTCCGCCACGGCCGACGAGATCCTCGCCTTCCTCGACGGGCGCGTCGCCAAGTGGTGGTTGCCCGACGACGTGGTGTTCATCGATGCGGTGCCGAAGACGTCGGTGGGCAAGTTCTCGAAGAAGGATCTGCGCGACCGGTTCGCCGGCCACGTGTTCTCGACCCAGGACTGACCGGCCGACCGCCGCCCCGCCCGCCACATCACCCGTGGCGGGGCGGCGGTCGTAGCCTGGACGGGTGGCCCGTGCCCGCTTCCTGCTGCGCCCCCGGTGGCTGCTGTCGCACCTGCTCGTGGCGCTGCTCGCCGTCACCATGGTCAACCTCGGGTTCTGGCAGCTGCGCCGCCTCGACGAGAAGCGCGACCGCAACGCGCTGGTCGAGGCCCGTATGGACGAGCCGACGGTCCCGGTCGAGGACCTGCTCGCGCCCGGCGACGGCGACGCCGCGGTCGACGGCACCCGCTTCCGCGAGGTCACCGCGTCGGGGACCTACGACGTCGACGCCACCGTCGTCGTCCGCAACCGCAGCCAGGACGGCGCGCCCGGCGCCTGGCTCGTCACCCCGCTCACGCTGTCGACCGGCGACCGGGTGGCGGTGATCCGCGGGTTCACCGGCTTCGCCGCCGACGGCTCGGTGCCCCAGCCCGACCCGGCCGCCGGCTCGGTGACGGTCACCGGCCTCGTCGTCGATCCCGACCGGCTGGGCGGCACGGCGGGACGCGACCTGTCGGCCCTGCGCGCCGCCGACGACCTGCTCCCCGGCTTCGTGCAGGCCAAGTCGTCCGACCCCGAGGAGCCGGCGATGGCCGCCGCGGCCTCCGGCGCCCCGGAGGGGCCCGAGCTGCTGGCGCTGCCGGCGCCCGAGCTGTCCGAGGGGCCGCACCTGGGCTACGCGGTCCAGTGGTTCATCTTCGCAACGATCGCCGCGGTCGGCTACCCGATCATCCTGCGCCGGGTGGTCGTCCGTCGGGGCAAGGAGGTCGACGACGCCGAGGGCGGCGACGGTGACCCCGGCGGCGACGACCTCGACCGGGAGATCGAGGGGCTCCTGCGCGGGGGCACCTGACCGTGCAGGAGCAGGCCCCGACCCGGCTGCTCCGGCGGCCCGAGGCGGCGCCGGCGGGCGTCAACACGCTGGGTGCTCACCCGCGACCCGGTGAATATCGTCGGACACACGGACATGTGAGGGAATTTCCGCAGCCGGGCGGGCCCCGTCAGGGCCCTGCGGGCGTATCCTGCCGTAAGTGACCACTGTCCGTGACGCCGCAGCCTTCTGGGGTACGGGCGACACCGAGACAGGCGCCGGCCCCGTGTGCGTCGCTCTCGTGACCTGCGCGGAGCACGCCGACGGTGAGGGTGTGGACGCCGTGCTGACCGACGCGCTCACCCAGCACGGCGCCGATGCCTGCTGGGTCACCTGGACCGACGCGGCGGTCGACTGGTCCGACTTCGACCTGGTCGTCATCCGCTCGACGTGGGACTACCCCGAGCGGATCGACGCCTTCCGCGACTGGGTCGTGGACGTGGCAATGAGCTCGACGCTGGTGAATCCGCCCCGCCTCGTGCTCGACAACCTGCACAAGGGGTACCTCACCGACCTCGACGACGCCGTGCCCACGCTCGTGGTGCCCGCCGGCATGACCGTCGAGCTGGCGCACGTCGGCTGGCCGGGCGCCGTGGTGAAGCCCGCCGTGGGCGCCGGCGGCGACGGCGTCGTGCGCGACGCCACGCAGGCCGACCTGGACGCCCTCACGCTGGCGGCAGACGGCGGCGTCGACGTGGTCGTGCAGCCCTACCTCGACGGCATCGAGCAGGCCGGTGAGGTGTCGATCGTCTGCGTCGAGGGTGAACCGACCCACGCCGTCCGCAAGCGCGCGGCCGCCGGTGAGTTCCGCATCCACTCCCACCGGGGCGGGACCGTCGAGACCGAGCCGCTGACCGACCGGCTCTCGGCCCTGGCCCGCGGGGCGCTGGCCTCACTGCCGGTGGCCCCGGCCTACGCCCGCGTCGACGTGATCGAGCACGGCGACGAGCTGCTGATCGTCGAGCTCGAGCTGGTCGAGCCGCAGCTGTGGCTCGACCGGGCACCGGCGGCCGCCGGGCGCCTGGCCACGGGGCTCCTGGCCCGGGCCAGGGCTGCCCCGCGCTAGCCGGGCCGGCTTCTCGCCGCAGAGCCGGCGTGAGGCCCACGTCCCCGGGACGGCGGGACGGCCGCTGGTACCCTGCGCCCGTGGCGCGCCGGTCGGATCCTCGTCTCCTGGTGCTCCACGGCCTGCGCCTGAAGGCTGTCGCCGAGCCGCCCGCCGTCGCCGAGGCGGTGGGCCTGACGGCCTCGGACGTGGCCGACGAGCTCACCGCGCTGGAGGCCGCCGGCCTGGTCGTGCACCGCACCGGCGCCCTGACGGGCTGGTCGCTCACGCCCGCCGGTCGCACCGCCCACGAGGTCCTGCTGGCCGCCGAGGCCGAGATCACCGCCGTGCGGGGCATGGTCGAGGCGGCCTACGGCGGGTTCCGCCGGCTCAACCCCCGGGTGCTCGACGTGTGCAGCCGCTGGCAGGTCCGCCACCGCGGCGGACGCCCCGTCCGCAACGACCACGCGGACGCCGCCTACGACCGGGCGGTGGTCGGAGAGCTCGCCGCCGTGCACGCCGACGCCACGCCCGTGTGCGACCGGCTGGGCGGCGCGCTCGACCGCTACCGGCCCTACGGGCCCCGGCTCGGCCACGCCGTCGAGCGGGTCCGGGCGGGCGACACCGACTGGTTCACCAAGCCCGCCATCCCCAGCTACCACACGGTCTGGTTCGAGCTGCACGAGGACCTCCTCGCCACGCTCGGGCTCGACCGCGCCGGCGAGGTCGGCCCGTGACCGCCCTCGCCGACCCGCCCGCCCGCATGAGCCAATGTTGTGCACGAGGTGCGGTCCTGACCGCACGGTCTGCACAACAGTGCCGCAACCGAGGAGCGACGTGATGGGCAACGCCCGTTTCGGCAAGGTCGTCACCGCCATGGCCACCCCGTTCGACGACGACGGGGGGCTCGACCTCGACGGGGCCGCCGAGCTCGCCCGCTGGCTCGTCGCCCACGGCACCGAGGGCCTCGTCGTGGCCGGCACCACCGGCGAGGCCCCGACGCTGTCCGACGACGAGAAGGTCGAGCTGTGGCGGGCCGTGCGCGCCGCGGTCGACGTCCCCCTGCTGGCCGGCACCGGCAGCAACGACACCCGCCACACGATCGGCCTCTCCCAGCGGGCGGCCGAGACCGGCGTCGACGGCCTGCTCGTCGTGTCGCCGTACTACAACCGCCCGCCCCAGGCCGGCATCGAGGCCCACATGCGGGCCGTCGCCGCCGCCGTGGACCTGCCGATCGTGATGTACGACGTGCCGGCCCGCACCGGGCGGGCCATCGCCGCCGACGTCATCGTGCGCCTAGCCACCGAGGTGCCCGGCATCGTCGGGCTCAAGGACGCGGGCGGCGACCCCGGCGCCACCGCCCGCGTCGTGGCTGCGTCGCCCGACGACTTCGACGTCTGGTCCGGCGACGACGCCCTCACCCTGCCGCTGCTTGCCGTGGGTGCCGTCGGCGTCATCGGCGTCGCCACCCACTGGTCGGGCGAGCTGCACGCCGAGATGATCGCCGCGTTCGCCAAGGGCGACCTCGAGACTGCCCGTGAGATCAACGCCCGGCTGCTCGACTCGTTCGCGTTCGAGGTGGGTCCCACATGGGTGCAGGCGTCCGCGGTCAAGGCGGCCCTCGCCGTGTCCGGCCTGCCGGGCGGTCCGTGCCGCCTGCCGCTGCCCCCGGTGAGCGACGAGGCGATGGCCGAGGCCCGCCGCGTCGTCGGGGCCCTCGGCGTGTCGCGGTGACGGCCGCCGCCCCCGAGGGGGACGCCGGGCCCCGCCCCCACGCGCCCGCGCCGCCGGTTTCGACCACTTGGTGCAGCGGCTACCGTCGAGCGAGCTCATGACCGCACCGGTACGCATCACGTTCCTCGGTGGTCTCGGCGAGATCGGGCGCAACTGCGCCTGCATCGAGGTCGAGGGCCGCATCCTGCTCCTCGACGTCGGGCTCATGTTCCCCGACCTCGACATGCTCGGCGTCGACCTCGTCCTGCCCGACTTCACCTACCTGCGCCAGAACGCCGACCGCATCGACGGGGCGATCATCACGCACGGTCACGAGGACCACATGGGTGGCCTCAGCTACCTGCTCCGCGAGATGTCGTTCCCGATCTACGGGTCAGCCCTGACGCTCGGCCTATCCCGGAACCGCATCGAGGAGGCGGGTCTGCTCGATCGCACCGAGCTGATCCCTGTCACCGACGGCGAGCGCCGGCAGATCGGCCCGGTCGAGGTCGAGTTCATCCCGGTCACGCACTCGGTGCCCCACGGCTTCGCCACGGCGTTCCACACGCCCCAGGGCACGATCCTGCACTCGGGCGACTTCAAGCTCGACCTCACGCCGGTCGACGGGCGGCTCACGGACCTGGCGCTCATCGGCGCCATGGCGAAGGACGAGGGCATCCGCGTCCTGCTGTCCGACTCGACGAACGCGGACGAGAAGGGCCACTCCGGCAGCGAGACGTCGGTGGGCAAGGTGCTCTTCGACCTGTTCCACGCCCACGAGGGCCGGCGCATCGTCATCGCCTGCTTCGCCAGCCACATCCACCGCGTGCAGCAGATCGCCGATGCCGCCTTGTCCTTCGGGCGCAAGGTGGCGACTCTGGGCCTGTCGATGAAGAAGAACGTGCGCCTGGCCCGCGAGATGGGCCTGCTGCGCATCCCCGACCACGCGCTGGTCGACATCGACGACATCAGCGACCTGCCGCCGGGCCAGGTGTGCGTCATCTCCACCGGCAGCCAGGGCGAGCCCATGTCGGCCCTGGCGCTGATGGCGACCCGCAACAACCGGTGGCTCGAGGTCGGCCCGCACGACACGGTCATCCTCTCCTCGCACCCCATCCCCGGAAACGAGATGAACGTCTCAAAGGTCATCGACGGCCTCGTCCGCCTGGGCGCCGAGGTCGTGCACTCGGGCATCGAGGACGTGCACGCCTCCGGCCACGCCAAGCAGGAGGAGCTCAAGACCCTGCTGTCGATCGTCCGGCCGGAGTGGTTCGTGCCGGTCCACGGTGAGTACCGCCACATGGTGGCGCACGCCAGGCTCGCCACCGGCATGGGCGTGGTCGACGGCGACCACGCGCTCGTCTGCGTCGACGGCAACCAGCTCGTGCTCGACGAGCAGGGCCTGCGCCACGAGACCGACGTGCCGGCCGGGTACCTCTACGTCGACGGCATCGTCGGCGACGTGGGCCACGGGGTGCTCCGCGACCGCCGCGTGCTGGCCGAGGAGGGTGTCGTCGTGATCATCCTCACGATCGACGTGGCCACCGGCGCCATCATCACCGGCCCGGAGGTCATCACCCGCGGCTGGGTCTACGCCCCCGAAGCCGAGCCCCTGCTCGCCGAGTGCGCCGACGAGGTGCGCACGGCCGTGAAGGAGGCGTTCTCCTCGGGCGCGACCGACATCGAGAATCTGCAGCGGGTCGTGCGACGGGCCGCCGGGCGGTTCGTGTCCGACACGACGAAGCGGCGCCCGATGATCGTCCCCGTCGTCATGGAGGCCTGAGCCCCCGGGCGCACTGCCGTGCCGGAGCTGCCCGAGGTCGAAACCATCCGCCGCCAGCTGGAGCCCCTCCTTCGGGGGCGCCGGTTGGTCGACGCCTGGGCGTTCCCGCACCCGAAGTTCACCCCGGCGCTCGACGCCGCCGGCGCGACGGTCGACACGGTGAGCCGGGAGGGCAAGTATCTCCTCCTCGGGCTCGGCGACGGCCGTGACCTGGTGATCCACCTGGGAATGACGGGCTCGCTGCGGGTCCGGCCCCAGGGAGAGCCCGGCGACCCGTACGTGCGGGCTCACTGGGTGCTCGACGGCGGCGGCCCGGACGGCACGGCTGCCGGGGCTGGGCACGGCGCCGGCGAGGCGCTGGAGTACCGCGACGTGCGCCGGTTCGGCCGCCTCGCCGTCGTCCGCCCCGGCGAGCACCACGGCACGCTCGGCGTGCAGGGGCCCGACGCCCTCGACCCGGCGCTCACCGACCCGGCGTTCTGGCGGGCCCTTCAAGGCAGCCGGCGGGCGCTCAAGACGCAGCTGCTCAGTCAACGTCCGATCGCCGGGGTCGGCAACATCTACGCCGACGAGGCGCTGTGGCGGGCCCGCCTGCACCCGGCGCGGCGGTCCGTGACCCGGACGCAGGCCGCGGCGCTGCTCGATGCCCTGCGGGCGGTGCTGACCGAAGGCGTCGAGAACGGCGGCACGACCCTGCGGGACTACCGCACGGTGGCGGGGGAGCGGGGCCGCAACCAGACCCGCCTCGACTGCTACGGCCGGGCCGGCGAGCCGTGCCGGCGGTGCGCCACTCCGCTGCGCCGCATCGTCCTCGACGCCCGCTCGACCACGTTCTGCCCGGTCTGCCAGCGCCGCTGACCCTCAAGGCGTGGGGAAGGGCGCGAGCGTGGCGAGCTCGGCCCGCCCGGCGATGCCGAGCTTGCGGTACGCCCGGCCGAGCTGGTTGTCGACGGTCCGCACGGACAGCTCGAGCCGGTCGGCGATCGCCCGGCTGGACAGGCCCCGCGCCGCCAGCAGCACCACTTCGCGCTCGCGGCGGGTGAGCTCGTCGAGGCCGGCCTCGGTGGCCAGCGACGGGGGGCTGGCGCCCTCGCATACGGCGCGCAGGTGGCGCGCTCGCTCGGCGGCGGCCGTCGCTCGCGCACCGTCGCCCGCCTCGTCGTGGACGCGGGCGGCGTGGGCGGCCGCCTCGGCGGCGTGCAGGTCGAGGCCGAGCGCCACGCACCGGTCGGCCACCGCGTCGAGCGCGCACCCGTCAGCGCCGGCCAGGCCGGCGGCGAGCGCGGCGAGCACCTCGGCCCGCACGCCGTCGACACCGCCGGCGACAGCCACGAGGCGTTCGCCGACGCCGTGACCGCCGAGGCGCAGTGCCACCTCGAGGAACAGCAGCTCGAAGCCGACGTAGCCGGCGGCCCGGGCGTCGTCGGCCCGCTCGATCGCCCGCCGCGTGGCGCCGGTGACGTCACCCTCCGCCGCCGCCACCCAAAGCTCGGCCCGCTCGACGTCGCAGGCGTAGCGGCGGCTGAGGCCCCGAATCGGGCGGGCGTCGAGCGCGTCCCGGGCCCCGTCGCCGTCGCCGAGGAGGGCGCGCGCCTCGGCCAGCAGGGCGAGCGCCCAGCCGCGGCGGCCGAGCGGGTCCGCGCGCTGCAGGGCGATCGCCGCCTCGCCGAGGGCGATGCCGGCGGTCACCGGCCGCCCCCGCACCAGCGCGGCCCGGCCCCGCAGCAGGGCGAGCGTGCCCCCGTCGTGGTGGCGGCGGGCGGCCCGGTCCGCTGTGGCGGCCTCGACTATCGCCTCCGCCTCGTGCGCCCGGCCGGCGGCCGTGAGGGCCGCGACCGCGGCGGTGGCCGTCCATCCTCGGGCCCGGAGGAGATCATCCTGGTGGGTCACGGCGACCGGCAGCAGCTCGCGTGCTGCACCGACGGCGTCGTCGGCGCGTCCCACGTGGATCAGCAGCGTGGCGGCGGTGGGCAGCGCGCGCAGCCGGACCGTCTCGTCGGTGCGGTGCAGCAGGGCGAGCGCCAGGCAGCCGCCCTCGTCGAGCTCACCCATGTGCCCGAGGGCATCGGCCAGGGCGGCGCGGACCGTGTCGGCGGCCGTGGGGTCCGCGATGCCGGTTGACCGCGCCACCTCCCGCACGTGCGCCACCTTGTCGGGGCTGAGCATGGCGTCGGCGATGCGGGCGGACGCCACCCGGGCCCGCTCCGCGTCGTCGGTGGCCAGCACCGCCAGCGGGGCGAGCACGGCCTCGGCTTCGTCGGGGCGGCGCAGGTCACCGAGCGCCTCGCCGAGCGTGAGGGCGGCGGCGAAGCCCGTGCGGCAGGGCGGGGGCACCGGCGCCGGCGTGCGGGCCACGCCGGTGGACGGAGCTTGACCGAGGGCCGCCCGGGCCAGGCGCTCGGCCAGGGCCGGGTCCTGGCGGCGCAGAGCGTCGTGCGCGGCCGCCGCCAGCAGTTCGGGATCGACCTGGTCGTGGCTGCTGATCGACCACACGGCAAGGCGCAACCGGTCGTCGACGTCGAGCGGGCGGGCGCCCGGTTCCTCGGCGTCGGCCCGGGTGCCCCGCACGAGGGCGGCGTACATGTCGCCGGCCTCGAGCGGTCCCAGCCGGCCCCGGATCGCCTCGGCGACGAGCGGGTGGGTCAGGCGCACGACGGACCGCCCCTCGGCCCGCTCGACGGTGGCCAGGTCGCGGGTACGCAAGCGGTCGAGCACGTCCGGCGCCGACAGCGCCTCGACCACGCCGAGCCGGACCGGCTCACCCAGGGCGAGCAGGCCGGCCAGCCAGCGCTCGTCGGACGAAAGCTGGCCGACCCGGGCGGCGATCAGGTCGTGGAGGCGCGGGCCGCTGGACGGGGTGGATGCCAGCACCCACACGCCGTGCTGGCGCCGGAGGGCGCCGCAGTCGAGCACCTCGCGGCACAGCTCGCGAAGGAACAGGGCGTTGCCCTGGGTGGCGTCCCACAGGCGCTCGACGGTGAGCGACTCGACCTCGCCGCCGAAGGCGTGGGCCACGAGCACCCGCACCTGGTCCTGATCGAGCTCGGCCAGGGCCACCCGAGGCCAGCCCCGGTCCTCCCACAGCGCCCGGGTCGCCCGGTGGACCGGATCACCGTCGCGCACGGTCGCCAGGACCTGCACCCGGCCGTCCTCCACAAGCTCGCCGAGCAGCGTCGCAGTCGCCTCGTCGAGCAGGTGGGCGTCGTCGACGCCGACGACGAGCGTGGCTCCTCCGGCCGTGAGCTCGGCGACGGCTCGGCGGGCGGCGACCAGCACGTCGTCGTCGCCCCACCCGGGGCCGGACCCGGGGCTCGTCCCGGCCGTGGCGCCGGCGCCGGCACTGGCGCCGGCACTGGCGCCGGCGCGAACTTCCGCGTCCGAAGCCGCGGTCGCCGAGCCACCCGCGTCCGCCGATCCCGCACCGGCGGGGAACGAGGCGAGCAGGGGAGCGGCGGCCCCGTAGGGGATCGTGGCCGCGGCCTGCGTGGCGGCGAGGCGCACGACGGGGGTACCCGCGGCCTCCACCTGGGCGAGGACCTCCTCGGCCAGACGGCTGCGGCCGACGCCGAGCGGACCCGTGACGACCAACCCGCGACCGCCCGCCGCCAGCACCCGGTGGGCCGCCGCCAGCTCCGCGGCCCGTCCCACGAGTGGCCAGGCGGTCGCTCCCACGCCTGGCATCGTAGGGAGTTCGCGACGGATGGTGCGCCGGCGGCCCCGGCTGCGACCCGCCCCGGTCACCCTGTTGGCCCTGTGGCTACTGATAGCGTTGTGGCCACTGTGACGACGCGCCAGCGCTCGCGCGCCCCTTCCCGCGGCCGGTCGGGCGGCACGTCCCGGTCCTCCGGTCGCTCCAAGGGCCCGCCCCGTTCGACGCGCGCCGCCTCCACCCGACGGTCACCGCCGCGGCGGCCCTCTCTGCCGGCCCGGGGCGCCCGGACGACGTGGCGCGTGCTCGCCGACCACGCCGACGACGTCACGGGCCTGCTTCTCGTGGCCGCCGCCCTGGTGGCAGGGCTCGGTCTCTACACCGACGCCGGCGGTCCCGTGGGCCAGGCCGTGGCCGATGCCGCCGGGCGGGCCTTCGGGTGGCTGCGCCTGGCCGTGCCGCCGCTGCTGCTGCTGGCGGGCGGTGCCCTGATCTGGAAGCCCGTGCCGATCGAGGACGAGTCGATCGACGTGCCCTCCGCCCGGGCGTACGTCGCCGTGGGCGGCGGCCTGCTGCTCGTCGCCACCGCCGGCCTCCTGCACCTCATGGGCGGCCGGCCGAACCTATCGGCGTCCGACGCCGAGCTGCGCGACGCCGGCGGCCTGTTCGGCGTGGCGATGGGCAAGCCGCTCGACATGCTGGTGGGCACGACCGGGGCGGCGGTCGTGCTGGCGCTCGTCGCGGTCGGGGGCCTCGTCGTGCTCACCCGCACGCCGATCCGGGTGGCCACCGACCGCACGCGGGCCGGGGTCCGCCCGTTCACCTCCGTCGTCAACCAGCGCCTGGCCGCCCTGTTCCGGTTGCCCTACGACGACGGCACCGGTGACCCCGCCGCGCTCGACGCCGAGCCGGTCCTCGAGCCCGGGCCGGCGCGCCGCCGCCGGTCCGAGGGCCAGGACGACACGGTCGAGGACATCCTCGACGACGGCGACGACCACGTCGGCCCCGACGCCGCGGCCGGCGGGGGCGACGAGCCGCCGACCCGCCGGCGGCCCCCCAGGGTCGTGCTGCCCGAGCCCGACGAGGCCGCCCCCGAGCAGATCGAGCTGGCGCTCGGCGCCGCCGCCCGGGGCTCGGCCTGGAAGCTGCCGCCGATCACGCTGCTCGAGCGCACCGGCAGCCAACAGGTCGATCGCAAGATGATCGAGGACACCGGCCGCACGCTCGAGAAGGCGCTCGCCGATCACGGCGTCGAGACCCGCCTCGTCGGCATGGTCGTCGGCCCGACCGTCACCCGCTACGAGATCGAGCTGGGCCCCGGCGTGAAGGTGAACCGGGTCACCAGCCTCCACAAGGACATCGCCTACGCCATGGCGACGCCCGACGTGCGCATCCTGGCGCCGATCCCCGGCAAGCAGGCCATCGGCGTCGAGGTGCCCAACGCCCGCCGCCAGATCGTGGCCGTGGGCGACATCCTCGTCAGCGAGGAGGCTCGCCGCGCCACCCACCCGCTCGAGGTGGCGGTCGGCCGCGACATCAACGGCCGCTCGGTGATGATGAACCTCGCGTCGATGCCCCACCTCCTCATCGCCGGGGCCACCGGGGCGGGCAAGTCGAGCTGCCTCAACTCGCTCCTCACGTCGATCCTCATGCGGTCGACCCCCGACCAGGTGCGCATGATCCTCGTCGACCCCAAGCGGGTCGAGATGGGCCAGTACGACCGCCTGCCCCACCTGCTGACCCAGGTGGTGACCAGCCCTAAGAAGGCCGCGAACGCGCTGGCCTGGGCGGTCAAGGAGATGGAGCGGCGCTACGACCTGCTGGCCGAGGTCGGCTTCCGCGACATCACGGGCTACAACCGGGCCGTCGACAAGGGCGACCTCGTGTCCGAGACCGACGCGGCCGGCGACGTCTTCCGCGACTACCCCCGGCTGCCGTTCATCCTCGTGGTCATCGACGAGCTGGCCGACCTGATGATGGTGGCGGCCCGCGACGTCGAGGAGTCGATCGCCCGCATCGCCCAGATGGCCCGCGCCGTCGGCATCCACCTCGTGATCGCCACGCAGCGCCCCTCGGTCAACGTCATCACCGGCCTGATCAAGGCGAACGTGCCCGCCCGCCTCGCCTTCGCCGTGTCCTCGGTGACCGACAGCCGGGTCATCCTCGACCAGGCCGGCGCCGAGCGGCTCATCGGCAAGGGCGACATGCTGCTGCTCGACGGCGGCTCGTCGGTGGCCCGGCGCATCCAGGGCGCGTGGGTCACCGAGGACGAGGTCCGCAAGGTGGCCTCGGTGTGGAAGCGCCAGGCGCCGGACGTCAGCTTCGACGACTCGGTGCAGGGCACCGAGGGCGACGGCGCCGGTGCGGCCTCCGGCGGCAGCGGCTCCGGTGGGGGCGGCGACGATGACGACGACATGCTCTTCCAGGCCATGGAGCTGATCGTGCGCAGCCAGCTGGGCTCGACGTCGATGCTGCAGCGCAAGCTACGGGTCGGCTTCGCCCGGGCCGGCCGCCTCATGGACCTGCTCGAGCAGCGGGGCGTCGTCGGCCCGTCCGAGGGCTCCAAGGCCCGGGCCGTGCTCATGACGGTCGAGGAGCTCGACGAGCTGCTCGACCAGCGCGACTGACCCGAGGCGCGCTGGCCACGAGGGTGGGGACGGCTAGCGTCCCGGCCGGCGGCGGGCTTCCCCCAGGGCGGACGGATGGGTCCCCCGGAAGGACGACGAGGGATCACCACACCGGTTGATGACCCCCTCGCGTCCGGCCCTTACGTTTCGAGGTGTGCAACCGATCATGACTTCCCCCGGCATCGAACAGGTCCTCGACACGGCGGCGAACGCCGTCGGCGCCACGAAGGTCTACGGGCGCGGCGACACCGCAGTGGTGGCGCTCGACGACGTCACCGTCGCCATGCCGACGGGTCGGCTCACCGCGGTCATGGGCCCGTCCGGCTCGGGCAAGTCGACGCTCATGCATTGCATGGCCGGGCTCGACTCGCTGACGTCCGGCAAGGTCTACGTGGGTGACAGCGAGCTGACCGAGCTGTCCGACAAGGAGCTGACCCAGCTGCGGCGTGACCGCATCGGGTTCGTGTTCCAATCGTTCAACCTCGTCCCGACGCTGACGGCGAGCGAGAACATCACGCTTCCCATCGACCTCGCCGGCAAGAAGCCCGACAAGGGGTGGCTCGACGGCGTGATCGCCGCCACCGGGCTGGAGCCCCGCTTGGGCCACAGGCCGAGCGAGCTGTCCGGCGGCCAGCAGCAGCGCGTGGCCGTGGCCCGGGCGCTCGCCAGCCGGCCGGCGATCATCTTCGCGGACGAGCCGACCGGAAACCTCGACTCCCGCAGCGGCAACGAGATCCTCGAATTCATGCGCCGTGCCGTGCGCGATCTGCAGCAGACGATCGTGATGGTGACCCACGACCCGTCCGCCGCCGGCTACGCGGACACCGTGCTGTTCCTCAACGACGGGCGCATCGTCGACGAGATGGAGGACCCCACCGCCGAGCGCGTGCTCGACCGCCTCAAGCGGTTCGGTGAGGCCTGAGCGGTGCGCCGCGTCGCCCTCCGGGGCCTCATCGACCACAAGGGGCGCCTCGTGGCCACGTTCCTGGCGGTGGCGCTCGGCGTCGCCTTCATGGGTGGCGTGCTCACGCTCACCGACACGATGAACCGGGCGTTCGACGACCTGTTCGGCGACGTCTACCGCGACACCGACGCCGTGGTGCGTTCGTCCGAGACGATCGGCGGCAGCGACGCCTTCAGCAGCGGCACGCGCGCCCAGGTCGACGAGTCCGTACTCGCCGAGGTGCAGGACACCGAGGGCGTCGAGGCCGCCGACGGGTCGATCCAGAGCTACGCCCGCATCATCGACAAGGACGGCGAGGCGGTCGGCGACCCGGCGTTCGGCGCGCCGACGTTCGGCGCCAACTGGACCGACGTTGACGAGCTGAACCCCTTCGAGATCGCGGACGGGCGGGCCCCCGAGGCGCCGGACGAGATCGTCATCGACAAGGCGAGCGCGGACTCGACCGGCTACCAGGTCGGTGACAGCGTGCCGGTCCAGGCCCGCGACGGCGTGGACGACTACACGCTCGCGGGCATCGCCACGTTCGGCACTGCCGACAGCCCGGGCGGCGCCAGCTACGTGTTGTGGGACACGGCGACGGCGCAGCGGCTGATCGGAGAGTCCGGTCGCTTCAACTCGGTCTCGGTCGTGGCCGACGACGGCGTGTCGCAGCAGCAGCTCGCCGACGACCTGCGCAGCTCGGTCGGCGGCGACGGCATCGAGGTGCTCACCGGCCAGGAGATCACCGAAGAGACGCAGAGCGACATCGCCCAGTCCCTGTCGTTCATCACGTCCTTCTTCCTTGTGTTCGCCGCCATCGCCATCACGGTCGGCACGTTCGTCATCTACAACTCGTTCTCGATCATCGTCGCCCAGCGCACCCGTGAGATGGCCCTGCTCCGGGCGATCGGGGCCAGCCGCAAGCAGGTCCGTCGGGCTGTGCTGACGGAGGCGGCGATCGTCGGAGCCGTGGGTTCGGCGGTCGGCTTCGTGCTCGGCCTCGGCGTCGCCACGCTGCTGGGGTCCTTCCTCGACCGGCCCGACGGCGGCCTCGCCATCCTGCCCACCTCCGTGGCCACGGCCTTGCTCACCGGTCTGTTCGTCACGCTGGCCTCGGCGTTCGTCCCCGCGCGCCGGGCCTCGAAGGTCCCACCCCTCGCCGCCATGCGTGAGGTGGCGGTCGACGACAGCGGGCGGTCGCGCGTGCGCCTGGTCATCGGCCTGCTGGTCACGGCCGTCGGCGTCGTCGGCGTCGTGTCCGGGGCGGCCGACAGCGAGATCCGGACCGTGGGCCTCGGCATCGCCGCCGCGTTCGTCGGCCTGCTGCTCCTGGGCCCCGCCCTGGCCCGCCCGGTCAGCACCGTGCTCGGCGCCCCGCTGCGCCTGCTCGGCGTGACCGGGTCGCTCGCCCGCGAGAACGTGGGTCGCAACCCCAAGCGCACCTCGGCCACGGCTCAGGCGCTGATGATCGGCGTCGGCATCGTGGCGTTCTTCCTGGTGATCAACGCGTCGATCCGGGCCTCCATCGACAAGGCGCTCGACGACGGCTTCGCCGGCGACTTCGTGGTCGACTCGGGAACGTTCGGCGTCGTCGGGCTGCCGCCGGACGTCGCCCGGCAGATCGCCGAGGTGCCCGACGTGGCGTCGGCCACCCCGGTCCGCTTCGCCCCGGCCGTGGTCGACGGCGACGAGTCCGGCGTGGCCGCCAGCACGTCCGACGTGTTCGGCCTGCTCGACCTCGACGTGCTCGAGGGCAGCGACGCCCTCGGCCCCGGCGAGACGGTCATCTCGCGAGACAAGGCCGACGACACCGGCCTGGCCGTGGGCGACACGGTCGACATCGAGACCGTCGACCAGCTCTCGGGCGGCGTGGCCTGCGCCCACGACTGCACCTATACGGTGGCCGGCATCTACGACGGTGGTGCCGGCGGCGACCTCGGGGCCTGGCTCATCGGCCTCGACGACTACGACGCGGCCGTGCCCAACGCCACCGACGCCCAGGTGTTCGTGCAGCTCGACGACCCGTCGGACATCGACCGGGTCAAGCCCGAGATCGAGAGCATCGTCGATCCGTTCGTCACCGCCGAGGTACAGAGCGTGGACGACTACAAGGACACGATCAGCAGCACGCTTGACCCGATCCTGATCCTCATCCTCGTGCTATTGGGCCTCTCGATCGTGATAGCGGCGCTGGGCATCGCCAACACGGTGGCGCTGTCGATCATCGAGCGGACCCGTGAGATCGGCCTGTTGCGGGCGGTGGGCATGTCCCGGCGCCAGCTGCGCTCGGCGATCCGGTGGGAGTCGGTGATAATCGCCGTGTTCGGCACCGCCCTCGGCCTGGCCGTCGGCGTGCTGGGCGGGTGGGGGCTGGTCACGGCGCTCGGCGAGGAGGGCTTCAACGTCTTCCAGGTGCCGTTCGCCTGGCTGGCCGGGCTCGTGCTGCTCGCCGTGCTGCTCGGCGTGCTCGCCGCCCTCGGGCCGGCCTGGCGGGCCAGCCGCCGGGACGTGCTCCAGGCCATCTCCACGGAGTAGCGGCACCCGGCGTCCCCCCGGGCGGACGGCGGCGGGGACGCCGGGACCGTCGGTGCACGGCACGAACCACGCCGTGACGCCCAGCGGCCTCTGAGCGTCCTGGTCGGCGCCGGCGAGATGGTCCGGACCGGCTGGATCGTGCCGTCATGATGGGGACGGGCGTACGGGCGGGCGGTAGCCTCGCCGGACCATGTCCCGCAGGTTCTGGGTCGAAACCCTGGGCTGTCCGAAGAACCAGGTCGATTCGGACAAGCTCACCGGCACGATGCTCGCTGACGGGCTGGTGCCGGCGGTCTCGCCCGACGACGCGGACCTCGTGGTTGTCAACACCTGCGCGTTCATCGAAGAGGCCCGGCAGGAATCGATCGACGCCATCCTCGACCTGTCCGACCGCCGCGCCGTGGGCGCCGAGCTCGTCGTGACCGGCTGCCTGGCCGAGCGCTACGGCGACGAGCTGGCCGAGGCCCTGCCCGAGGCCGACGCCGTGGTCGGCTTCGGCGTGCCGGTCACGCTCGGTCCTGCTCGCAGCTCGCAGGCCGAGGCGCGGGGGGGCGCCGTGCCGTCGCTCGACCTGCTCGAGCTGCCCCGTCCGCCGGCCGCGGCCCCGTGGGCGTACGTGAAGGTGGCCGAGGGGTGTGACCGGAAGTGCGGCTTCTGCGCGATCCCGAGCTTCCGCGGGGTGCAGCGCAGCCGCACGGTCGACAGCGTGCTCACCGAGGTGGACGGGCTCGCCGCGTCGGGCGTGCGCGAGGTCGTGCTCGTCGCGCAGGACCTCGCCGCGTACGGCCGTGACCAGGGCCGCGGCGAGCGCCGCATCGTGCCGCTGCTCGGCGAGGTGGCGCGCCGGGTGCGGCGGGTCCGACTGCTGTACCTCTATCCCTCCGACCTCACCGACGGGCTGATCGACGCCATCTGCGCCACCGGCGTGCCCTACTTCGACCTGTCGTTGCAGCACGCGTCTGGTCCGCTGCTGCGGCGCATGCGCCGGTGGGGCGACGGGCCCCGGTTCGAGCGGCGCATCGCCGCCATCCGGGCCCGCGAGCCGGACGCGGCGTTCCGGTCGAGCTTCATCGTCGGCTACCCGGGCGAAACCGAGTCCGACCACGACGCCCTCCTGGCCTTCGTCGATGGGGCCGGGCTCGACTGGGCCGGCTTCTTCGCCTACAGCCCCGAGCCCGGCACCTACGCCGCCGGCCTAGCTGGCGCCGTGCCCGCCGGGCTGGTGGCCGACCGCCTCGCCGAGCTGCGCGAGCTGCAGGACGGCATCACCGCCGTCGCCCGGGACGCCCTCATCGGACAGGTTCTCGAGGTGATGGTCGACGCGCCGGGCGTGGCCCGCAGCCACCGCGAGGCGCCCGAGATCGACGGCATCGTCGCCGTGCCCGACCACGTGCGTCCGGGCGAAGTGGTCAAGGTCCAGATCACCGGGGCGGCCGGCCCCGACCTCGACGGCACCCTCGTGTGACCCGCGCCAAGTCGTTCGGGCCCTCGGCCCTCGCCACACCCGCCAACGCCATCACCGTGGCCCGCCTGGTGCTCTCGCCTCCGCTGTGGGCGCTGATCGTGGTGTTCGGCCCGTCGTGGGTGGCGCTGCCGCTCTGGATCGTGCTCGCCGCCACCGACGGGCTCGACGGCTACATCGCCCGCCGCATGGGCACCACCCGCTCGGGCGCGTTCCTCGACCCGCTGGCCGACAAGGCGCTCGTGCTCGGAGCCATGTGGGCGATCGTGGCCGCCGGCGGCTTCTGGTGGCTGCCCGTGGCGCTGATCACCGTCCGCGAGCTGGCCATCTCGCTGTTCCGCTGGTACTGGAGCCGCCGCGGCCTGGCCGTTCCGGCTCGCTTCCTGGCCAAGGTCAAGACCATCGTGCAGGCGATCGCCGTCGGCTTCGCCCTGCTGCCCCCCGTGGCCGACCACGACGACCTCACCTGGATCGTGAGCGCCTGGCTGTGGGCGGCCGTGGTGTTGACCCTCGTGACCGGCGTCCAGTACATGCTCGAGGGCAGTCGGGCGACGACCGCGGAGGGCGTGCGGGCCTGACCCGCCCCGCCCCCGATCCATCCCTCGAGGAGGAGGACGCATGCGCTGCGAGATCGTCGCCGTCGGCACCGAACTGCTGCTCGGCCAGATCGTCGACACCAACGGAGCCTGGATGGGCGAGCAGCTGGCGTTGGCCGGCATCGACGTCACGCACCGCCAGACCGTGGGCGACAACCTGGACCGCATCGTCGAGGCCGTGCGCCTGGCCCTGTCCCGGGCCGACGCCGTCGTGCTGTGCGGGGGCCTGGGGCCGACCCAGGACGACATCACCCGCGACGCCATCGCCGCCGTCATGGGTGTCGAGCTCGTCGCCGACGAGGAGGTAGCCGAGCGCATCCGGGGCCTGTTCGGCTCCCGGGGCCGCACGATGCCGGCCAACAACCTGCGTCAGGCCCTCGTGCCCGCCGGCGCCACCGCGATCGCCGACCCCCAGCCCGGCACGGCCCCCGGCCTGATCTGCCCGGTGGGCGACAAGGTCCTCTACGCCGTGCCCGGCGTCCCCTACGAGATGCGCGAGATCATGACCGGGGCGGTCCTGCCGGACCTGTCCCGGCGCGCCGGCCAGGTCGCCGTCATCCGGTCGCGGACGCTGCGCACCTGGGGCGACAGCGAGTCCGGGCTCGCCGAGCGCCTGGCCGACCGCATGGTCGAGCTCGACGTCCCGGGGGCCGAAGGGGCGCCCACACTGGCGTTCCTCGCGAGCGGCATCGAGGGCATCAAGGTGCGCATCACGGTCAAGGCCCGCGACGTGGCGACCGCCGTCCGCCTGCTGGATGCCGAGGAGAAGGTGCTGCGGGGCATCCTCGGTGACATCGTGTTCGGCGTCGACGACGAGTCGATGGAGCACGCCGTCGCCAAGCTGCTCGAGGAACGCCACCTCACCCTGTCGGTGGCCGAGTCCCTCACCGGCGGCCTGGTGGCCGCACGCCTCGTCAACGTGCCGGGGGCAAGCGACTGGTTCCGCGGTGGCGTGGTCGCCTACGCCACCAACCTCAAGTTCAAGCTGCTCGACGTGCCAGAGGGGCCGGTCGTGACCGATGACGCCGCCGCGGCCATGGCCGAGGGCGTCCGGCGGGTCATGGACGCCGACGTGGGTCTGGGCATCACAGGCGTGGCCGGACCCGACTCCCAGGAGGGCCAGCGCCCCGGCACCGTCTTCATGGCGGTGGCGATGGGGGAGGACGACCCGGTGACGACGATGGTCCGTCTTCCCGGCGACCGCCAGCGGGTGCGGCAGTTCGCCTGCATCTCGCTGCTCGACCTGCTGCGCCGGCGCCTGAGCGGCGAACCGCCCCGGCCGCGCATCCTGTAAGCGGGGGACCGTTCGGGCCACCGACGCGGAGGCGGGCGTGGGCCACGTCGGCGCGGTCTGAGCCGCTCGTCGACTCCCGCCATCCTTGAACGAACAGGCGTTCGAAACTACACTGGTGTCGTCCTCGGCGCGCGGGGGCAGCTACGGCTTGGTTGTCACACCCCTTCCTTAGGGTCTGGCTCACGAGATCGCAGCGGGGCACGTCGCCCTGCGCCCACGATCCCACCGCAGGAAAGGACCCCACACCGGTGGACCGACAGAAGAACCTCGACGTCGCCCTCGGCCAGATCGAGAAGCAGTTCGGCAAGGGCTCGGTCATGCGCATGGGCGAGAAGACCACGATGAACATCGAAACGGTGTCCACGGGCGCGCCCTCGCTCGATCTCGCCCTCGGCATCGGCGGCCTTCCCCGGGGTCGCGTCACCGAGATCTATGGGCCCGAGTCGTCGGGCAAGTCGACGCTCGCCATGCACGTGGTCGCCGAGGCCCAGCGCAACGGGGGCATCTGTGCCTATGTCGACGCCGAGCACGCCCTCGACCCCATCTACGCCACCAACATCGGCCTCGACATCGACGAGCTGCTCATCTCCCAGCCCGACACGGGCGAGCAGGCGCTCGAGATCACCGACATGCTCGTGCGCTCCGGCGCCATCGATGTGGTGGTGATCGACTCGGTGGCGGCGCTCACGCCCCGGGCCGAGATCGAGGGCGAGATGGGCGACAGCCACGTCGGCCTGCAGGCCCGGCTCATGTCGCAGGCGCTGCGCAAGCTCACCGCCAACCTCCATCGCTCCCAGACCATCGCCATCTTCATCAACCAGCTGCGCGAGAAGATCGGCGTGATGTTCGGTTCGCCCGAGACCACGCCGGGCGGGCGGGCGCTCAAGTTCTACTCGTCGGTCCGGCTCGACATCCGCCGCATCGAGTCCATCAAGGACGGTGTCGAGGTCGTCGGCAACCGCACCCGGGTCAAGGTCGTCAAGAACAAGGTGGCCCCGCCTTTCAAGCAGGCCGAGTTC
>Ga0126307_10000104_pt1 | contig 48421 bp, 45 predicted proteins | sample Plot28_FD_89955 | JGI IMG/M metagenome (GOLD analysis project Ga0126307, IMG submission 89955) | Serpentine soil microbial communities from UC McLaughlin Reserve, CA, USA - Plot28 | ecosystem: Environmental > Terrestrial > Soil > Grasslands | place: USA: UC McLaughlin Reserve, Lake County... | reverse complement strand
CCCGTGCTCATGCTGACCGCGCGCGACGCCGTGGACGACCGCATCGACGGGCTCGACGCCGGCGCCGACGACTACGTGGTCAAGCCCTTCGACGTCGGAGAGTTGAAGGCCCGGCTCAGGGCGCTCCTTCGCCGCAGTCTCGGGGAGGGCGACCCGGACTCGCTCAGCTTCGAGGAGCTCCGCATCGACAGCGCGCGCCACGGCGTGGTGGTAGCTGACGAGTTCGTCGAGCTCACGCGCACCGAGTACGGGCTGCTCGAGCTGTTGATGATGCACCCGCGCCGAGTGCTGCCGCACGACCTGATCTACGACCGCGTGTGGGGCTACGACTTCGGGCCCGCCTCGAACGCGCTGCGCGTGTACATCGGCTACCTGCGGCGCAAGCTCACCGATGCGGGCGCGCGGCCGCTCGTCCACACGGTGCGCGGCGTGGGCTACGTCCTTCGGGAGCCATGAGCCTGCGAGTGCGGATGGCGCTCGCCACGGGGCTCGCCGTGGCGCTCGCGATCCTCGTGGCCGGCGTGGCCGTCTACGCGGGCGTGCGCTCGCAGCTGCGCGGCGAGGTGGACGACAGCCTCCGCGAGCGGGCAGAGGCGCTCGTGCACGCCCCGCGCCCGCGCGGAGCCGGGCTGCCTCCGGGCGCGCCGCCAGCCGGCGCGCCACCCGCCGACCGTGCGCGGCCCGAGCGCTTCGGCGGCCCGCTCGCATACGTGCAGGTGGTCTCGCCCGTAGGCGACGTCAGGCGGCTCCCGTTCTCGCGCGGCGAGCTGCCGGTGACGGACGAGGCGTTGGCCGTCGCGCGTGAAGGCGGCGAGAACCTGTCGGATCTGACGGTCGACGGCGCGCACGTGCGCGTGCTCACCACGGGGGCGCCGGGCGGCGGCGCCTTCCAGGTCGCTCGCTCGCTCGAGGAGGTGGACAGCCAGCTCGACCGGATCGCGGTCGTTCTCGCGGTGGTCGGGCTCGCGGGCATCGCGCTGAGCGCAGCGCTCGGTCTGCTGGTGGCCAACACCGCGCTCGCCCCGATCGAGCGCTTCACCCGGAGGACGGAGGAGCTGAGCGGCGACCCGGACCCGTCGCAGCGGATCGAGGACGGCGGCGGCGACGAGCTCGCCCGCCTCGCCCGCAGCTTCAACGCGACGCTGGACGCCCTCGAGCGATCGGTGGAGTCGCAGCGCCAGCTGGTGGCCGACGCGAGCCACGAGCTGCGCACCCCAATCGCGAGCCTGCGCGCGAACATCGAGACGCTCGAGCACGCCGACCGCCTGCCGCCGGTCGAGCGGGAGGCGCTCCGCCGCGACGTGATCGCCGAGCTCGACGAGCTGACCGGCCTTGTGGCCGACGTCGTCGAGCTGGCGCGTGGGGCGCGCCCAGGCGATCGCCACGAGGACGACGTGCGGCTCGACCACGTCGTCACCGCGGTCGTCGAGCGCGCGCGTGCGCGCGCGCCGGAAGTCGACTTCGACCTCCGCGCAGAGGAGACCGTCGTGCGGGGCGACCCGGCCCGGCTTCAGCGGGCCGTCTCGAACCTGCTGGAGAACGCCGTGAAGTGGAGCGCGCCCGGCGGCCGCGTCGAGGTGAACCTCGCGGGCGGAGAGCTCAGCGTGCGGGACCACGGCCCCGGCTTCGAGGAGGGCGACCTCCCGCACATCTTCGAGCGCTTCTACCGGTCAGGCGCCGCCCGCGCGCTCCCGGGCTCCGGCCTCGGCCTTGCGATCGTGCGACAGGCAGCGGAGTCGCACGGCGGCAGCGTGAGCGCGGCAAACGCGCCGGGCGGCGGCGGCCTCGTGCGCGCCTCGTTCGGTCCGGCATCGGGCGGCGGCTAACCCCGCCGCACCGCCGCGGCCGCCACGACGGCGTCCTCCCATGCCATCCCGGTGCTCTTGAAGAGGCGCGGGCGCCCGAGAGGCGGTGTGGACTCGCCGCGCACGAGCTGCGCGAGCGTCACGAGCTGGTCGGGGTCGAGCGCGCCGGCGCGTGCCGCGAGCACCACGTCGCCGGCCTCGCGCAGCGCGGTCGCGCGATCCTCCACCACGACGAACGCGCGAGCGGCGAGCCGCTCGTCCACCTCGCGCGCCTCTGGTTCGTGCGAGCCGATCGCGATCACGGCCGCGTCGTCCCCGACGGTGCCACCGTCGAAGAGCGGCTCGCGCGCGGTCGTGCAGCAGCACACGATGTCGGCCGCGACGGGTGCGTCCGCGTCGCCGGCGGACGCCGAGAAGCCGGCGTCGTGGCAGTACTCGAGGAAGGCGTCGAGGCGGCCCGGATCGCGACCGATCGCCTCGATCCGCTCGATCGGTCGAACCGCCGCGAGCGCCTCGACGTGAGCCCGCGCCTGCGGGCCCGTTCCGAAGACGAGCAGCCGGCTCGCGTCGGCCGGGGCGAGCAGGCGAGCGGCGAGCGCGGACACCGCGGCGGTGCGCACGGCCGTGAGCGCGATGCCGTCGATCAGCGCGACCGGCGAGAGCGTCTCCGCGTCGAAGAGCGCGTAGACGCCCTGGATCCGTGCGAGCCCGCGAGCGGGATTCGCCGGAGCCACGCTCGCGAGCTTCACGCCCACCGGTCCGGCGGCCGCGGACGGCATCAGCAGCAGCTCCCCGGCGGGCGCCGCGAGCGAGCTGCGCGGCGGGTCCGCAGCGGGGTCGAGCCCGCCCTCGAGTGCTGCCGCGAGCGCATTGACCGCCTCCGTTAGCGACAGCGCGCTGGCGAGCGCGTCGGCGTCGAGGAAGCGCGGAACCGTCACCGGAGCACGAAACCGTCGCGCAGCGGGTCGCGCGGGTCGAGCAGGAAGCGGTGCTCGCCAGTGCGGTAGGCGGCGCCGCTCACCTCGGTGATCACCGCGGGGCGACCCTCGGCCGTCAGCTCGTCGGTCACGTGCGCGCGGAACTCGGTGCCGACGATCGATTCGTGCACGAGCGCCGCACCCAGCGCCAGCAGGCCGTCCGCGTGCAGGACCGCCGCGCGTGCCGAGGTACCGGAGCCGCAGGGCGAGCGGTCCACCTGACCGTCCGCGAAGACGGTCACGTTCCGCTGACGCACGGGGCTCTCGCCGAGCTCTTCGTAGAAGATCGTCCCGTAGATCCCGGATAGGCGCTCGTCGCTGGGATGGCGAGCCGCCTCGCTGCCCGCGAGCGCGGCCTTCACGGCGCGCCCGGCCGCGATCAGGTCGGCGATCCGGGCCGGCTCCACCGACAGCCCGAGGGCGGCGGCGGGGAGCGATGCGTAGATGGCGCCGCCGAATGCGATGTCGACGGCGACACGCCGGCCGCCCTCGAGCGACAGCTCGAGACCGCGAGCAAGCACGTACGCGGGCACGTTTCGGAAGGTGACGCCGGACAGCGACCCCCGCTCACGGCGCACGCGGGCCAGCACGCGCCCCGACGGTACGTCGATCGCGAGGGGCGTCTCACCGTCGGCGATCGCCTCGACCCGGCCGGACTCGACGAGCCAGGCGCCGAGCGCGATCGTGCCGTGCCCGCAGGCCGTCGAGAAGCCGTCCTTGTGCCAGAAGAGTGAGCCGATCGCGGCGGCGTCGTCGTCGGGCGGCACGAGGAAGCAGCCGTACATGTCCGCGTGCCCGCGCGGCTCGTGACAGAGGAGCTTCCGCACGGCGTCGATCTCGGCGTCCGCGCGGGCGCGCTCTCGCCGCTCGCGGACCGAGGCCCCCGGGATGTCGGGCGCCCCTCCGACGACGATGCGAAAGGGCTCGCCGGCGGTGTGGTAATCGATCGTGCGGAGCTCCACGCCCCGCACAGCCTAAGCCGGCGCCAGGCCGCTCAGCGACACCTCGACGGCCGCCTCGAAGCGCGCGCGGATCGCAGCCGCGGCCGCCTGCTCCTCGCCGCGGATCCGCTCGGCCAGCCGGGCTGTCTCCTCGTCTCCGGCCCGCTCGGCCACGAGCCGCAGCTGCGAATACGCGGCGATCTCGAGGTGCTCGAACGCGAACGCGAAGCCGGCGAGCTTGGCGGGTGTGTCACCCGGCTGCGCGCCCATGAAGCCGCCGAGGTTGAGGCCGCCGATCCGGAGCACCGCGTTCTTGAAGCGCGACGGTCGCGACCCGCGCGCCTCGAGGCGCGCGCCCACGGCGGTCTGCTGCGCGCGCGTCTCCTCGAGGTGCTCCTCGAACGCCTTGCGCAGCTCCGGCTCCGCGGCGAGGACGGGGGCGGCCTCGAGCAGCTGGAGCGCCTGGGCCTCGATCGCGTGCGCGTCCTGCAGATAGCGGTCGAGCTGGGCGCCCAGATCGTCGGGATCCACCTCGCGCAGCGAGGCGTCCACCGCGCGCTCGAACCCGTCCGCCAGCCGCTCGGCCATCGCCGCCTCCTGCTCGCGGATCGAGCGGGCCATCTCGGCGGTGTCGACGTCGCCGGCGCGCTCCGCGACGTGCACGAGCAGGTCGTACGCCGCCAGCTCCATGTGCTCGTAGGAGTATGCGTGCGACACGAGCTTGCCGGGCGTGTCCGGTTGGGAGCGCGCGAACGCGACCATTCCGATGCCGCCCGCGCGCGCCACCAGGTCCTTCACGAGCGAGCGGTCTGCCGAGCGCGCGTCCAGCCGGGCGCGCACGCGGCGCTCCTGCTCGCGTGTCTCCTCGAGGTGCTCGCGGAACGCGCGCGCGAGCTGCGGGTCGCGCGCCATGCGCGGTGCGACGACCAGCTGTTGGAGCGCCTGCTCCTCGATCGAATGGACGTCGGTCAGATGCTTTACGAGCTGCTCGGTGACGGTGTCGGCCATGCGGCTCGACTACCCGGGCGGGCCGCGGGCTACCCGGACACGGGCGCCGACGCGTCCACGGCGAGCTCCTCTCCCTCCGCGGCGATCAGGACGCGCCCGGCGCCTCCGCCCGCCGCCTCCCAGCGCTCGACCGCCGCCGCGTGGAAGTCCTCGAGGAACGCGTCTGTGTGGAGGGGGTCGTGGTGGAACAGGGCGAGGCTCTGAACGCCGGCCCGGCGCGCGAACGCGAGCGTGTGAGAGATCGCCGAGTGACCCCAGCCGACGTGGTTCGGATACTCGTCGTCCGAGTACTGGGCGTCGTGCAGAAGCAGCGCCGCGCCCTGCGCGAGCGCGAGCCCCGAGATCCACTCGCCCTCGATCGTGTCGAGGTCGCCCGCGAGCACCGGCTCATGGTCGGGGATGTAGCAGAGCGTCGTGTCGCCCTCGGTGATCCTGTAGCCAAGCGTCGGCCCGCGGTGCGTCACGGACTCCGCGCGCACCGTGGCGGGGCCGATCTGCCATTCGCTGTGAGGCGCCTCGCGGAAGGAGACGTGGCAGGGGAGCTCGCGCACCTCCACCGGCGCGAGCGGCGCCGAGATGTAGCGCGCGATTCGGTCGAGGAGCGGCGCGTCCGGCGCCTCCGGCCCCCAGATCTCGAGCTCCGAGTCGGGCCGGAAGGCGGGCGCGAAGAACATCAGCCCCTGGATGTGGTCGAGATGCAGGTGCGTGAGGAGGATGTGCACGCGCCGGCCACCGTCGCCGAGCGCGAGCCCGAGGCTGCGCAACCCGGTGCCCGCGTCGAGCACGATGAGGGTGCCGTCCGAGAGCGTGACCTGGACGCACGAGGTGTTGCCGCCGAAGCGCGTGGTCTCGGGCCCCGGCGACGGGATCGAGCCGCGCGCCCCCCAGATCTTGACCCTCACCTGGGGTCGCCTCCGCAGACCGTGTCTCCGTCGGAGACCACTCAGTCGTCCTCGGACCAGAACAGCGCGAGCGCACCGTGGGTCGCGCGGCTCGTGAGGATCGGGATGGCCGTGACGTGTATGTCGCGCACCACGCCGTCGGCCGCGCGAAAGCGGATCTTGTCGAAAGCCGCCTGGCGTCGCCGCAGCGCCCGTACGAGCGGCAGCGCGTCGAGCGGCAGCTCGTTGCCCTCCTCGTCGAGCGCCTGGAAGGCGGTCGCCCATTCGCTCTCGTCGCTCTGCCCCATCTCCTCGAACCTGCGGCCGAGCAGCACCGACGCCGCGTCGTTGTAGAAGGCCAGCGCCCCGTCGGCGTCCACCAGGAAGGCGGGCGTCGACAGCCCCGTCACGAAGTTGCGCGCGTGGATCAGCTCGATAGGCCGGTGTGCCTCCGTCACCGCTCGGCTCCTCCGCTCAGGTTCCTTATTTCACGTACCGCCACCGGCAAGGTGGTCAGATCGTACGTCCGACCGACGCGAACGTCGGCAAGCGTTTGCAGCGTGCGCTCCGCCGCCGGGTTCGCGTCGACCCAGGCGTCCACGCGCGCGCCCGCGTCCTCCGCGTCCGGCCCGTCGCGCAGCACCTCGGCCGTGAGCTCGCGGTGGATGGCGTACAGATCGTCGCGCAGCGCCGCCCGCGCGCGTGCGCGCCAGCGGTCGTCGCGCGGCAGCTCGATCACGCGGTCGCGCAGCCAGTGAAGCGAGAGCCGGTGTCCAAGCGCGAAGTGGACCGCCGCGACCCGCTCCACGTCGAGCCCGCTCGCCTCGGCCACCTCCACGACGTCGAGCGCGGAGAACATCGTGGCCAGTCCCGCCACGCGCGTCGCGAGCGAGTCCGGTACGCCGGCCTCGCGCAGCTCCTCGGCGCGCCGCGCGAGGGGCTCGGCGTCGGCGGGCGCCAGCAGCCGCGTGACCGACTCGTACAGGGTCTCCACGCCGGGCCGGAAGTAGCCGACCGTCGACGCGATGTCCATCGGCCGCGGCCGGTTGCGCAGGAGCCAGCGCGTGCCGCGCTCGATCAGGCGCCGGCCCTCGAGGAGCATTCCGATCTGCATCTCGCCGTCGACCCGGTTGTCGAGGGCCTCGATCTCCGCCCACTGCGGGCGCATGCCGTAGATCTCGCGCGCGACCGCGTAGCCGCGCGCGATCTCGGACGCCGGCGCGCCACTCTCCTCGTGGAGCCGGAAGACGAACGTCGCGCCGCCGCCGTGGAGGACGTTGTTCACCACCTGCGTCGCCACGATCTCGCGCGCGAGCCGGTGCTCGCGCATCGCGTTGCCGAAGCGCTCGGGGAGCGGCGTCGGGAAGTAGCGGTCGAGCTCGGCGGACAGGTACGGGTCCTCTGGCACGTCCGAGTCGAGCAGCTCGGCGAACAGGTCGATCTTGCTGTACGCGAGCAGCGTGGCGAGCTCCGGCCGCGTCAGGCCGCGGTGCGCCCGCTTGCGCTCGGCGATCTCCTCGTCGTCGGGGAGCGCCTCAAGCCCGCGGTCGAGCTTGCGGGTCGACTCGAGGCTGCGGATGAAGCGCTCGTGCACATCGAGCATGCTCTCGGCCTGGGCCTCGGCGAGGCTCAGCGTCTCGGCCTGCTCGTAGTTGTCCTTCAGGACGAGCGCCGCCACGTCGTCGGTCATCTCCGCGAGCAGCTGGTTGCGCTGCTTGACGGTCAGATCGCCCGCCTCGACGACCGAGTGGAGGAGGATCTTGATGTTCACCTCGCGGTCGGAGCAGTCAACGCCGCCGGAGTTGTCGATCGCGTCGGTGTTCACGCGTCCGCCGGCGAGCGCGAACTCGATGCGCCCGCGCTGGGTCAGGCCCAGATTGCCGCCCTCACCGACGATCCGGCAGCGCAGCTCCGCGGCGTCCACGCGCAGCCCGTCGTTGGCCTTGTCGCCCACGTCGGCGTGCGACTCGTCGCTCGACTTCACATAGGTGCCGACCCCGCCGTTCCAGAGCAGCTCGACCGGGGCACGCAGCAGCGCGCGGATCAGGTCGTTCGGGGTGAGCTCCTCTTCCTCGGTCTCGAGCTCGAGCGCGTCGCGCATCTGCTCCGAGACGGGGATGCGCTTCGCGCTCCGTGGCCATACGCCGCCTCCGGGCGAGATCAGCTCGGCGCTGTAGTCGTCCCACGACGAGCGTGGGAGCTCGAACAGTCGCTTCCGCTCCTCCCAGCTCCTCGCCGGGTCCGGGTCCGGGTCGACGAACACGTGGACGTGGTTGAACGCGCCGAGGAGGCGGATTTGCTTCGACAGGAGCATCCCGTTGCCGAACACGTCGCCCGACATGTCGCCGATGCCGATCACCGAGAGGTCCTGGGACTGGACGTCCCGACCGAGCTCGCGGAAGTGGCGCTTCACCGACTCCCACGCGCCGCGCGCCGTGATGCCCATCTTCTTGTGGTCGTAGCCGGTGGAGCCGCCGGAGGCGAAGGCGTCGCCGAGCCAGAAGCCGGTCTCCTCAGCGATCCCGTTCGCTATGTCCGAGAACGTGGCCGTGCCCTTGTCGGCGGCGACGACGAGATAGGGGTCGTCGCCGTCGTAGCGCACGACGTCCCGCGGCGGCACCACCTCGCCGCCCTCGATGTCGTCCGTCACGTCGAGCAGCCCGCGGATGAACGTGCGGTAGCAGGCCTTCACGTCGTCGGGCAGGTCGGCGCGGTCGGCGGGCGGGCGCTTCAGCACGAATCCGCCCTTCGCCCCGACCGGCACGATCACGGCGTTCTTCACCATCTGCGCCTTCATCAGGCCGAGCACCTCGGTGCGGAAGTCCTCGCGGCGGTCTGACCAGCGAAGACCGCCGCGCGCCACGCGGCCACCGCGCAGGTGCACTCCCTCCACGCGCGGCGAGTACACGAAGATCTCGTAGCGAGGGCGCGGCTGCGGCAGCCAGGGCAGCTGCTGCGGGTCGAACTTGAAGGAGAGGTGCGAGATCGGCTCGCCGTCCGGCCCGGACGCGAAGAAGTTCGTGCGAAGCATCGCCCGCACGGCGCCCAGGAACATACGCAGGATCTGGTCCTGGTCGAGGCTCTCGACCGAGTCGATCGCGTGCTCGATCCGCTCCGCGATCTCGCCGGCGTCGTCTCGATCCGCCCTGCCCGGATGGAAGCGCGCGCGGAACATCGACATGAGCAGCCGCGCCACCTCGGGGTGCGCCACCACCGCCTCGCGCACGTAGGTGTCCGAGAAGTTCGTCCCCGCTTGGCGCAGGTACTTGGCGATCGCGCGCAGCACCGTGATCTCGCGCCACGCGAGCCCGGCGCCGAGGACGAGCCGGTTGTAGCCGTCGCTCTCCACCTCGCCGCGCCACGTGCGCAGGAACGCGTCCTCGAACCCCTGGCGGACGCCCTCGGCGTCGATGTCGCCGACACCGGGGTAGATGAGGCCGAAGTCGTAGATCCAGACGTGCTCGCCGCCGTGGCGCGCGATTGGGTAGGGCCGCTCGTCGGCCACCTCGACGCCGAGGTTCTCGAACAGCGGTAGCACGTCGGACAGCGTCAGCGCCCGCCCGGTGCGGTAGAGCTTCGCGCGCAGCATCCGCGGGCCGGCCTCGAGCGGCCGGTAGAGGCTGATGCCGAGCGCGTTGTCGTCGCCCTCCAGCTCCTCGAGGTGGCCGATGTCGGCGAGTGCCGAGCGCGCGACCCAGTCGGCGCGGTAGGCGGGGGGGAAGGCGTCGCCGTAGCGGCGGAACGCCGCCTTGCCGCGCTCCTCGCCGAGCTCCTCGACGAGCGCCTCCTCGAGGTCGTCTGCCCACGAGCGCGTGGCGGCGATCAGCATCATCTCGACCTCGCGGGCGTCGAGGTCCTGCATGTGGCCCGGCTCCACGTACGCCATGTAGTGGAGGCGTACGAGCACCGACTCGGAGACCCGGGTGGTGTAGTCGATGCCGATGGCGCCGGTCACGTTGCGCAGGATCGCCTCGATGCGACGGCGGTTCTCGGTGTTGAAGCGATCGCGCGGGACGAAGACGAGCAGCGAGAAGAAGCGCCCGAAGGCGTCGCGTCGCACGAACAGCCGCAGGCGCTGGCGCTCGCCGAGGTGGAGGATGCCCATCGCGACCTCGAACAGCTCCGCGTTCGAGATCTGAAGCAGCTCGTCGCGCGGGTAGGTGTCGAGGATCTCGATCAGCGCCTTCTCGTTGTGGCTGCCCGGCGGGAACGCGGCTCGCGCGAGCACCGACGCGACCTTGCGCCGCAGGATCGGCACGTCGCGCGGCTTGGCCTGGTACGCCTCGTGCGTGTAGAGCCCGAGGAAGCGGCGCTCGCCCACCACGCGGCCCCGGTCGTCGAAGCGCTTCACGCCCACGTAGTCGAGGAAGGCGGGGCGGTGCACGGTCGAACGCGAGTTTGCCTTCGTGAGGTTCAGCACGTGCGCCTCGAGCGCGAGCGCGCGGACGCGCGGCGGCAGCTTGTCGAAGCCGCGCGAGCTCTGCCTGCCCTCCGCCTGGCGCAGGATACCGAGCCCGGTGTCCGCCACGGAGTCGAGCCGGAGCTCGCCGTCGTGGCTCACGAGCTCGTACTCGCGGTAGCCGATGAAGGTGAACGAATCCGCCTCGAGCCACTCGAGAAAGGCGGCCGCCTCCTCGACGTCGTCGCGCTCGACTGGCGGCGGCTTCTCGCGCAGCTCGGCCGCAATCGCGAGCGCCCGCGCGCGCATATCAGCCCAGTCCTCGACGGCCGCGCGAACCTCGCCGATCACGCGCAGCAGCCGGCTCTTGATCTCATCGAGCCGCTCGGGCTCGGTCTGGCGGTCCACCTCGGCGTGGATCACCGACTCCGGCGTTTCGCCGGCGGCCGGGTCAGGGAGCACCTCGGCGAGCGTGCCGGAGGCGTCCCGCCGCGAGGCGATGACCGGGTGCACGATCGCGTGAACGCCTACTCCGAGCCGGTTGAGCTCCATCGTCACGGAGTCGATGAGGAACGGCATGTCGTCCGTCACGATCTCGACGGCGGTGTGCGTCGACTGCCATCCGTGCTCCTCGAAGAGCGGGTTGTAGATGCGGACCTTGGGGCTACCCGGCTCGCGCGTACGCGCGAAGTTGAAGTGGCCGATCGCCACGCCGTAGAGGTCGAGGGGATCCCGCTCGACCAGATCCTCCACGGGCATCCAGCGGTAGTACTGCCGGACGAAAGCCTCAACGAGCGCGGCGTCGTCCGCACCCAGGTGGTCGCGCACCCGCGTGCAGACCTGCTCGATCAGCGTCTCGTCCGCGTCGTGGACCGCCACCGCACTCCTTCGGGATCGTCACACGAGTCTATGCCCGCTGTGGTGCCGCGCAACCGGGCGGGCGGGGCGCTGCAGGCGCCTCGCCGCCGCAGAGGCGGTCCAGCGCTCGTATCGCAACGCTCAAGTGCGACGGCCCTCCTGCCGAGTTATCTCGAGGACCTACGACCCTGACGGGCTCCTCACCCCGATGGCAGACCAGACCAGCCCGGTACTTCAACTCAAGCCGCCAGTGGGCGGCCCCCGCAGGCGGCTGCGGCTGGCAGTCGCGGGTGGCGTGCGCGCCCCCGAGCGGGTGCGGGCCTGGCTCCACAGCGGCGCCCCCTGGGTTCCGGACGAGGCGCGCGCGACGCTGCTCCTGCTCGTGAGCGAGCTCGTGAACAACGCCGTGCGCCACGGCGGCGCGGACCGCGACGACCTGATCGAGGTTGAGCTGCGCGCGATCGAGGGCGGAATCGGCGCGCTCGTGACCGATCCCGGGCCCGGGTTCGCGCCGGCCGACCGCGAACGCGCGCTAGAGGAGCCCGGCGGCTGGGGGCTCGTGCTCGTGGATCAGATGTCAGTGCGCTGGGGCGTCGTGCACGACGACCGCACCAGGGTCTGGTTCGAGCTCGGCTGCTAGACAGCCGTCAGTCGTCCTCGTTCTCGCCCGCCTCGGACTCCGTGCCGATCACGCGGAAGCCCGAGTCGAGGTGAACGTCGACCTGGCTGCCGTCGGGCTTCGTGACCTCGATCTCGTACGCGCCTTCCTCGTCGCCGACTTCGCTGCCGGTGACCCGGCCGCCGCCGGTGTCCTCGAGTGCGATCCGGCTCGCCCGCTCGAGGGAGGCGCCGCGCACGGGTCGCTCGCTGGCGTCGTCGTCGCCCGACGCGATCGCCATCGCGCCGCCGGCGAGCGCGACTGTGGTCGCGAGCGCGCCGGCGACGATCAGATTCCGTCTGCGCTTGTTCATGGGGATGACGGTAGACGCCCGCGATGAGATGCCGATGAGGCCGTCACGCCGCCAGCCGCTTCGCGAAGCGGACGCGCGTGAACGGCCCGCGCGGCCGGAGCTCGAACTCGTCGGACACGGCCGCGATCAGCGGAATACCGCGGCCGTGCGTCTCGTCGGGTCCCGCGTCGTCGAGCTCGTCGGCGAACAGCCCGCAGTCGCACACCTCCACCTGCAGCCGGTCGCTGGTCGCGCCGATCCTCAGCCGGAATCCGCGCTCGCCGCACGGTGCGCCGTGCTTCACGACGTTCGCCACCGCCTCGGTGGTGGCGAGCATGAGGTCCCACACCTCGGGCGGGCCGAGCCCGCGTTTGGCCGCCGCCTCGCGCACGAGCGACCGCGCGAGCGCGGCGCTCCTGGGCGCGGCCGGTAGCCATGACTCCCGCATCATGACGAGGTTCTGTTCCCCGGATCGGAGAAATCGACACGGGGATGCTCAGATCGGTCCGTCGGGCGCGGCGTACGTCCAGCTGCCGCCGAGCATCGTCGCGAGCACCCGGACGTGGGGTAGCTCCTCTGGCTCGCACGCGAACGGATCGCGGTCGAGCACCGCCAGGTCGGCCAGCATGCCCGGCCGCAGACGCCCGCGCCGGTGCTCCTGATGCTCGAGCCACGCCGGAGCTACGCAGACGGCCGCGAAGGCCTCCTCCACTGTCACGGCCTGCTCGGGGCGCCATGCAGGGCGCTCGTCGAGCGTGCGCAGCGCGCCCGCGACGACGCCCGCGAGCGGATCGAGCTCCTCGACGGGCGCGTCGGAGCCGTTCGCGAGCCGGGCGCCCGCGTCGAGCAGCGAGCGATATGCGTAGGCGCCGTCGCGACCCTCCCAGAGGCGGTCGGCGAGGTCGCGGTCGGACGGCGCGTGGCTGAACTGCACCGAGGCGGCAACGCCGATGCCGCCGAAGCGGGAGACGTCGCCCGCATCCAGCAGCTGCGCGTGCTCGATCCGCTGGCGCAGGCCGCGCGGCTCCCACTCGCCGCGACTCGCCTCGAACGCGTCGAGCGCGGAACGGTTCGCGGCATCGCCGATCGCGTGCACCGCCACCGGCCACTGCGCGCGCGCCGCGAGGCGAACGACCTCCTCGAGCTCCTCGCGGGTGGTGATCTCGACCCCGGACCCGTCCAGCAGCCGTGCGGTGGCCGATCCCAGCGTGCCGTCCATGAAGCCCTTCAGGTAGCCCATCCGGAGCAGGTCGTTGCCGAAGCCGGAGCGGAGCCCGAGCGCGCTCAGCTCGTCCAGCCGGTCCCATGGAAACGACTGCCAGACGCGCAGCGTCAGCTCGCCGTCCTCGAGCAGCCGCTCCCAGACCTCGAAGGCGCCGAGCCAGCCGTCCTTGTCGTGCACCGCGGTCACGCCGCGTGCGGCCGCGACCCGCACGCCCTCGCGGCAGCCGTCGAGCATCTCGTCCACGGACGGGCGCACGTAGCGGTCGCGAAACTCCCAGGCGGCCCTCTCTCTCAGCACCCCGAGCGGCTCGCCGTTCTCGTCGCGCTCGACCACGCCACCGGGCACATCGAGCTCTGCCCCCGCGTGCGCGAGCGCCGCGCTGTTCAGCCACAGCGAGTGGTAGTCCTTCGACATAAGCGCGACGGGCACCTTCGGTGCCACGCGGTCGAGCGCCGCCCTCGTGGGACGCTCGGTCCAGTCGCCGTCGCGCCAGCCGAGCCCGCGCAGCCAGCCCCCGGGCGCGACGTGATCGAGCGCCTGCGCTACCCGCTCGAGCGCTTCCGCGAGCGAGCGTGCCCCATCGAGCCGCGCCTGGCGGAGCCCGAGCGACCAGGTGGGGAAGTGCACGTGGGCGTCCGCCAGCCCCGGCACCACGCACGCGCCGCGCAAATCGATGTGCCGGGCGTCCGGCGCCGGCTTCGCGGCGATCAGGGCGTCGTCGACCGCCAGCTCGCCGGCCAGCGGCGCGCGCGGGTCGAGCGTCCGGACCGCGCCGTTCTCGAGCAGCAGCGCGGGCACGGCGCGCCCGGCGCGCTAGACCCTGCTCGCCGTGCGCGGGTTCACAAGCGGGCGCACGGTCGCCTCGATCTCGGGTCGGCGGTGCTCGAGGAAGGGCGGGATCGAGAGCTTCTCGCCAAGCGACTCGAGCGGCTCGTCGACCGTGAATCCCGGCGAGCGGGTGGCAATCTCGAAGAGCACACCGCTCGGTTCGCGGAAGTAGATCGAGCGGAAGTAATGGCGGTCGATCACCTGCGTCGGGCGGCCGCCGGCCTCGCTGACGCGCTCGCGCCAGGCCTCGTGCTGCTCGTCGTCGGAGGTCCAGGCGACGTGGTGGACGGTGCCGGCGCCCTGGATGCCGCGGCCGGCGGGGGCGGGGTCGTACGCGTACAGCCCGCCGCGGCGCTCAGCGCGCGTCTCCCAAGCCGCGCCGCGGGGCTCGAAGCCCATCGTCTCGAGGAAGGAGCGGCTGCGTTCCGGATCCGAGCTGTACGCGCGTACGGCGTCGAAGCCCTGGAGGGCGTGCTCGGCCGGCACCTCGGGATGCTCCGCCGTGAGCGGCTCGTCGGGGCGCTCGAGCACCGCGAGCTCGTGCTCGAGGCCCTCCGGGTCCGCGAAGCGCAGATACGCGACGCCGTCGTCGAGGGCGCCGCGCTCCGACTCGACGCCGTCGCCACGCAGGCGCTCCGCCCAGAAGTCGAGCGCTGTCTCACCGGATACTCGCCAGACGATCCGGTGGATCATGCCGTCGCCGGCGCGACCGGGCGCGGCGCCGGGATACTCGAAGAAGGTGAGGTCGAGGCCCGGGTGCGCGTGCTCGTCGCCGTAGAAGAGGTGGTAGACGGTCGGGTCGTCCTGGTTGACCGATTTCTTCACCAGCCTCAGGCCGAGGACGCGGACGTAGAAGTCGACGTTCGGCTGCGCGTCGCCGGTGATCGCGGTGATGTGGTGGATGCCGTCGAGCTTCATCGGTCCTCTCCTGTCTGCTGCCTCGAGCACTGCAGCGAGCTTGCCCAGTCGTAAGTAGTTGCATGCACAACGATACCACAAGCTAAGGGCGCGGTCCGCGCGCCTTCGGGCCCGCGGCCAGCTCGTGCCGCACCAGCTCGTGCGCCCTCTCGGCCCAGTCGCAGAGGATCGGCCGGGTGTCGCGCGGATCGATGATCTCTTCGACGGAGAAGCGCTCGGCGGTGCGGAACGGCGATGTGACCGCCTCGAGCCGTCGTGCGATCTCGGCGCGCAGCGCGGCCGGGTCGTCGGCCGCCTCGAGCTCGCGCCGGTACGCCGCTTCGAGCCCGCCCGCGAGCGGCAGCGAGCCCCAGGTGCCGGACGGCCACGCGAAGCGCAGGTTGAGCCGCGAGCCGTCACCGTGCCCGGCGCCGGCCACGCCGTACACCTTGCGCACGAGGATCGACACCCAGGGCACGCTCGCCTGGGTGATCGAGAACAGGCCGCGCGCGCCGCGCCTGATCGTGCCCGCGCGCTCGGCCGCGCTGCCTATGACGAACCCGGGGACGTCGACGAAGTTGACGACCGGCAGGTGGAACTGGTCGCACGTGTCGACGAAGCGAGCCGTCTTCTCGGCCGCGTCGGCCGTCACGCCGCCGCCGTAGTGCTCCGGGTCGGACGCCATCACGCCTACCGGCCGCCCGCCCAGCCGAGCCATGCAGGTGATGACCGGCCGCCCGAACGCCGCCCCCAGCTCGAAGACCGAGCCGCGATCGAGCACCGCCTCTACGATCCGCCGCATCTTGTACGGACGCCGCGGGTCGCGCGGCACGATCGAGAGAAGCTCGTTCTCGCGCCGGTCGGCCGGGTCGCCGGCGCTTGAGCAAGGGGGTGCGTCCCATGCGTTCGACGGCAGGTAGGAGAGGAAGCGCCGCAGCTGCGCGAGAGCGTCGTCCTCATCGGCCGCCAGGTTGTCGACCGCGCCGGCGCGCGCCTGGAGGCGGGCGCCGCCGAGCTCCTCCTTGTCGGGCGCCTCACCGAGTCCGGCCATCGCGACGACCGGCGGGCCGGCGACGAACAGCTGCGCCGTCCGGCGGACGATCACCGAGAAGTGCGAGCACACGACACGCGCAGCGCCGAGCCCCGCCACCGGTCCGAGCGCCGCGGCCGCCACGGGCACGACCGCGAGGTTGCGGACGACGAGATCGAAGCCCGGCAGCGGCGGCACATATGAGAAGCCCATCTGCTCGAGCGTCTTGACGCTCCCGCCTCCGCCGGTGCCGTCCACGAGCCTCACGAGCGGGAGGCGCAGGTCGTGCCATGCGCTCCGCGTAGACCATCTTCTGCCAGATCGCGGCGTCCGCGGCGCCACCACGCACCGTGAAGTCGTCGGCCTGGACGACCGCCCGGCGCCCATCGACGCGGCCCTGCCCGATCACCGTGTTGGCGGGCAGGAAGTCCACGAGCTCGCCGCCCGTGCCGTACGCCGAGCGCCCCGCGAGGGCCCCTGTCTCGTGGAACGAGCCCTCATCGAGCAGGCGCTCGACGCGCTCACGCACCGTAAGCCTGCCGCTCGCGTGCTGGCGAGCCACGCGCTCCTCGCCGCCCATCCGCCGCGCGAGCTGCTCCCGGCGCCGCAGCTCCTCGAGCTCGGGCTCCCAGGTCATCAGGCGGGGAAGGCTATTGGTCGGCGAGGGGCCCTGGACCGAACGCCGCGCGGCCAATACGGTGGACGCGTGACGCAGATTCGGCTCGGCCTGGCGCGCGACGCTCGCCCTCGCCGCGGCCGCGGCGCCATCGAGCGCATCCGCCGAGAGCGTCAAGCGCTATGACCGCGACGGCGTCCCGGCGAGCATCGTGGAGCGGTTCGGCCTCAGCGCCGACGAGCGCCGCAGGCTCGACATCTCGTCGCTGCGGGTCACGGGAGCGGCGAGCTTCGGCGTGATGGTGGACATCCGCCTGCACGGGGACCTGCAGCGGCGGCTCCGGCCGTGGCGGCTCCGCCGCGCCGCCTTCGCCGTGACGCTGCGTTCGACGGCCGGCCCGGCGTCCTCGGTCACGGTCATCACGCGGGGTGAGGTCCGCGATCAACAGGTTCTGCGCGTGCCCGCTGACGCCGCGGGCGCGGCGGTCCGCACGGGGAGGACCGTTCGGGTGTTCGTGCACGGCGCCGGCTTCGCCTCGATCGAGAGCGTCGAGGCGACATCGTTCGCGCGCGGACCGGTTGCGGCAGATCTCACCGGCGCCATCGAGGCGGACACGATGGAGCTCCAACTCGACCCCCAGGAGACCGTGCCGGCGTTCGTCTCCTGCGACGAGCTCGAGCACATGTACGAAGGCATCACACGAGCGATCGCCGGCCTCGAGCGGCTCGTCTTCCGGTTGGAGCGAATCGAGCACGGCCTGCGAGCGGAGCTGGCAAGAACCAGAACCCCGGGACGGCGGCGCGGGGTCAGGCGTGCGCTGAGCGAGCTACGGCAGACGCTCGGCGAGGCGCGGGCCCGGCTCGGGCTGATGCTTCGCGGTCGGAGGCGTGGGCGAGCTGTTACTCGGCGACTGCTGAGCCCACCCGGGCGCCCACCGGTCAGCCCGCGAACGCCTCGCGGGCCGCGCGCGTGCGCAGCTCCTCGAGCGTGCTCCGCTGCTCCTCGCCGCGCTCGATCAGCCGCTCGAGGCGAGCGGCCTCGAGGCGGAGCTCGCCCGGCGCGAGCTCGAGAAGCACGCGCCACAGCGACAGCTTCGCGGTCACGCCCGCGGCGAGTCCCTCGAGCTCCACGACCCGGCTGAGCGGCGAGTAGCCGGTGAGCTGCCCGTTCAGCTTGAGACGCCCGGCCTTCTCGGCGGCCCAGGCGGCGAGCTGCTTGGCACGATCGGGCTCAACGCCGAGATCCTCGGCGATCCCCTCGAGCGCGCGGCGGTCGGCGTCGATCTCGTCCGCGATCCGCGCGAGCGCGTCGCCGTACGGGGTCCCCTGGTTCGAGCCACGCAGACGGCGCGCCAGCTCGACCCCGCCGTTCGCCGCCGCCATGTGGTCCTGCAGGTAGATCCGAAAGAGCTTCCGGGAATCCATCCGCTCGGCGGCTACCCATACCCTGACCCGGTGCAAACGCCGAGCGAGCTCGAGCGCGCGCTCGCGGACGCAGGCGGGGTCGAGGCGCCGCGCGAGTACGGCGCCCGCCTGCGCGACCTCCTCTCCGCGGAGCTCGAGCGCGGGGTGCGCGAGCTGGGCGAGACGCGGACCGGGCGCATGCGGCCGATCGCGCTCGCGGTCTCGCATCGAGACGACGCCGTGCTCGCCGCGCTGCCCCTCGACCCGCGCCTGCGAGCAGACCCGGCCGCCGTACCCGGCCGCGGCTTCGAGCTCGCGGCGGTCGCGGTCGCGGCGCTCGTCGAGGGCACCGAGAGCGGCCCGCCGGGCACTGCGGCCGAGCTTGGGCTCGAGCTCGGCGAGCACGCCGGCCGGCTGGCGATGTCGTACCCGGCGGCCGACCCGGCCTGGGCGGCCGAGTACGCGCGCGACGTGCTGGACGAGGCCGCCGCCGCGATCGACAGGCTGCGGGCCCGCGCGTACCTGCTGCCGCGGCACGTGCTCGAGCCGGAGGACCTGCGTCCGCCGACCGGCCCAACGCATCCGCTGCGGGTGGCCGAGGCGGTCGCGCGGCTCGGCGGCTCCCCGCTCGACCCGGACTCGCTCGACGCCCTCGAGGAGCAGGTGCTGGGCCTGCTCGAGCCGCGCGCCGTGGTGGCTCGCGCGCACGACGATCCCGACCCGCGCCGCCGCGTGATGCGGCGCATCCTGCAGCGGCTCGACGGCATGGGGAAGTGGGGGAGCTACCACACCGACTTCGTGCACCTGGCGCGCGGCTTCGCCGGCAACGAGCGCCAGCTCGCGTACGACGTGGGCGAGGAGCTGGTGGGCGCCGGACTCCTCGCCGAGAAGCCGAGCGTGGGCCAGCGCCACGTCTTCCTCAACCCGCGAAAGGCGGGTGAGATCCGCCGCCTGATCGACGAGGGGGAGCTTCCGCCCGGGCTCAGCGCTCGCTGACCACGAGCCGGCCGTCCACCCCGACGCTCAGTGTCCGGCGCCCGGCCAGCAGCTCCTCGAGCTCACCGCCGACCAGCTCGCGCCGCCAGCCGCCGGCCACGCGCAGGCCCGAGCCGTCACGCCCGCGACGCATCGCCCACACGAGCGACGCGAGCTCGGCCTGCGTCGCGATCAGCTCGACGGCGATGCCCGACTCCATCGAGCGGTAGCGCACCAGCGCCTGAGCCAGCGAGACGAGCGGAGCATCCGCCGAGTCCCGCGGAAGCGGCTCCGGGGGGGAAGGCGGAGCGGGACGCCCGCGACCGCGCTCGATCGCCTCGACGAGGCTTCCGCCGCGGCGATGCAGCGTCTGCGGGGGCAGCCCGCGGATCTGCTCGAGTCCGCGGCGGTCGCGCGGCGTGCGCCGGGCAAGCTCGATCAGCGCCTGGTCGGGAAGGACGGTCGACGCCGGCCGATCGGCGCGGCGAGCCTCCTGCTCACGCCACTCGACGAGCTCGCGCGCCAGCGCCCGCGCAGGCTCGCTCAGACGCCCGAGGCGCGGCAGCCGCTCGTAGAGCCGGTCCGGGTCGCGCTCGTCGCTGATCTCCTCGAGCAGCCGCGATTCCTCGCGCGCCCATTCGAGTCGGCCGCGCTGCTCCAGCCGCTGCTCCAGACGCTCGCCCAGAGCTAGCAGGAGACGCGCGTCGTCGCCCGCGTATTCGAGCTGCTGGCGCGTGAGCGGTCGCCGCTCCCAGCGGGTGAACCCCTCGGTGCCCTTGAGCTGCACCTTGAGGACCTTGCGAACGAGCGACTCGTAGCCCTCCTGGCTCCCGTACCCGAGGAAGCCGGCCGCGACCTGCGTGTCGAACACGTTCGTCACGGCCGTGCGCCAGCTGCGCTTCAGGATCGCCACGTCCTGGCGACCCGCGTGCATCACGACCTCCACCGCCGGGTCGGCGAGCACGCGCGCGAGCGGCGCCGGGTCCAGGGGCTCGTTGGAGAGCGGGTCGATCACCTCGGTGCACACGCCGTCCGGCGCCTGGGCGTCCGGGACAGCGACCTGCGCAAGGCACAGCAGCGCCTGGTAGCGGCGCTCCGACACGAACTCGGTGTCGATCGCGATTCGCCCGCCCACGCGCGCCCGCTCGGCCAGCTCCTCGATCACGATCCGCCACCATACTCAGCGTGTGGTGACGCTCGCCGCAGTGTTCCTGGCGGCCGCCTCGGCGGCGCCCGCGACGGCTGAGCGGATCCAGTCGGCGACGGGCCGGGACCCGGTCGTCCTCGGGCGCTCGGTGGAGGGCCGCGCGATCCGTGCGCTGCGGGTCGGGAGCGCTCGCGCACGCGTGAGCGTGATGGTGGTTGGCGCGGTTCACGGCGACGAGCCGGCCGGCAAGGCGGTGGTCGCCCGGCTGCGCCGCGCACGACCGCGGCGCGGGACGGCGCTCTGGCTCGTCGACGACGCGAACCCCGACGGCTCGGCCGCACGCACCCGCCAGAACGCCCACGGCGTCGACCTCAACCGCAACTTCCCGTATCGCTGGAGCCCGCAGGACGGCGTATACGAATCGGGCCCGGGCCCCGCCTCCGAGCCGGAGACGCAGGCGCTCATGCGCTTCATCGAGCGCGAGCGCCCACGCATCACGGTCTGGTATCACCAGGCTCTCGAGATCGTCGTGAGGAGCACGGGCGATCCGGCGCTCGAGCGGATGTACTCGCGCCTCAGCGGTCTCCGCCGGCGAAGTCTGCCGCGCTACCACGGCACGGCGATCTCCTGGCAGAACGCTGAGCACGAGGGCGACACCGCGTTCGTGGTCGAGCTCCCCGGGGGCGCGCTGACGCCGAAGGCGACGGCCCGCCACGCGCGCGCGGTGCTGGCGCTCGCCCGGGCGGCCGCCCCGCCGCGAATCACGCGCCGGCCGATCCCATACGGGCCGGAGCGGCGCGACCAGATGGCCGCCTACGCGCGGCGCCACTACGGCATCGACGACTACCGCCTGCGCCGGCCTCGCGTCATCGTCGAGCACTACACCGTTACGAACAGCTTTGCGCCCGTCTTCGACTACTTCTCGACCAACCGCCCCGACCCCGAGCTGCACGAGCTGCCCGGCGTCTGCTCGCACTACGTCGTCGACCGCGACGGGACGATCTACGAGGTCGTGCCGCCGGCGATCATGTGCCGCCACACGGTCGGTCTCAACTGGACGGCGATCGGAATCGAGCACGTCGGGATGAGCGACGCACAGGTGATGGGCAACCGGCGCCAGCTCGCGGCCTCGCTGCGGCTCACCCGAACGCTCCAGGGCCGCTACCGGGTCCACGACCGCGACGTGATCGGCCATAACGAGAGCCTCTCGAGTCGCTTCCACCGCGAGCGCGTCGCGCGGCTCCGCACGCAGACCCACGGCGACTTCCCGCGCGCGGTGATGGACGTGTACCGGCGGCGGCTTGCGGGGCTGCCGGCCCCGGCGAGCCTGCGCTAGTCCCAGGTCGCTGGACCGGCCGCGCTGCTCTTTCGGCCTCGCTGAACGGCGAGCGTCGCCGTCCCGGTGGTGAGCATCGCGGCAAGGTTGATGCCCAGCACCGCCAGCGCCCCGCTTGCGTCGCTGAGGTGGTGGGACCCGGCGGCGACGCCCATGTACGTCGCGGCGGGGATGGTCGTCACGGAAATCGCCACGCCCACCGCGGCGCAAGCCCTCGTCTCGAAGGCGAGCAAGGCGGCGACGCCGGCCGCGGCCGCGACGCCGACCGTCGAGACGTCGACGGTCGCAAGACTGCCGATACCGCCCTCGCCGACGCGGAAGTCGTCGTCGAGCCAACCGGTCACCTCGAGCACGAGCGTCAGCACCAGGGCGACCAGGCCGGCGATCGCGAGCCCCAGCGCGAACGTGACGATCGCTCGCTAGGCGAGCCGCGCACGGCGGGCCTGCAGGCCGACGCATGCGGCGCACAGCGGCAGGATGTCAGGGCTCACGGCCATCGCCCCGACGATCAGGATCTCGTTGCGCTCGATCTCGCCGAACGCCGCGATCACGCCCGCGGCGGCCATCAGCAGGAGGTAGGTTCCGAGCGGTCGCGAGCTCGCACGAGCGTTGCCGAGCACCTCCGCCCACGCCATTTCGCGCCCCCGGGTCGGCTGGATCCCGCCGACGCTGATCACATCCACATGCGAGAGGTTGAACGCGTCGCGCGGCACACCGGCGCCGTCGGGCAGCGCGAGCACGTGTTCGGCCGCGGCGGGGTGCACGTCCGCGGTCACGAGCAGCGTCCGTTCGTCGGGCCCCGCCGCGGCCATCACGTGCCGCACGCCGGGCATGTCGGCCAGATCGAGCTGCACGCCGTCGAGGCGATCGCGCGGCACGAACGCGCGCAGGTGAAAGACGTTCGTGAGGTTGGTCCGAAGCGCGTGCGCGTCCGTGTAGCTCGTCACGGCTGCCAGTCTCGCGCAGCTCGCGCCGACGCGCTACGCGCGCTCGCGACCGAGGCGCCGAGCGAGTCGCGCGCGCGAATAGCGGAACAGCAGGACGCTGATATCGGCCGCCGCGCTCCAGAGGTGGCCGAGCGGCCCGGTCACGAGCCAGGCGTGCAGCCGTTCCGAAGGCGTGCGCACCGGCTCCACCCTACGCCGCTCGGCTATCGTCAGCGCCCCCGAATGCCGGCTGCCGTCAAGACCAGGACCACCGAGCTCGGCGACTCGCGTGTGCGCGTGGACGTGGAGGTGGCGAGCGACGCGCTCGAGCGCGAGATGGAGACCGCCGCGAGCGCGATCGGCCGTGAGATGCGCGTGCCCGGCTTCCGCGCCGGCAAGGTCCCCCCGCAGGTGGTGATCCAGCAGGTCGGCCGCGAGGCCGTGCTCGACGAGGCCGTGCGGCGGGGACTGCCCGACTGGTACGAGGAGGCGATCCAGGACGCGGGGATCACGCCGGTCGGCGATCCGGCCGTCGACCTGTCCGACCTCCCCGAGAAGGGCGCGCCGCTCGCCTTCACCATCGAGATCGGGATCGTGCCGCCGGCGCAGCTCGGCGAGTACCGGGGAGTGGAGGTCGGTCGCCGCGAGCCGGTTGCCGACGCCGAGGCCGTGCAGGCGGAGCTCGAGCGCATCCGCGAGTCGCTCGCCTCGCTCGAGACGGTCGAGCGCGAGGCGGGCGACGGCGACTTCGTGGTTCTCGACTTCGTGGGCACGCTCGACGGCGAGGAGTTCCAGGGCGGCTCCGCGCGCGGCCACGTCGCGGAGCTCGGCTCGGGCCGCCTGATCCCGGGCTTCGAGGAGCAGCTCGCCGGCGCCCGGGCCGGCGACAGCCGCGAGGTGAGCGTCACCTTTCCGGACGACTACCAGGCCGAGCACCTCGCCGGCAGGGACGCGGTGTTCGCGGTGGACGTCAAGGAGGTCAAGGAGAAGCGGCTCCCCGACCTCGACGACGACTTCGCCGTGGAAGCGGGCGGGTACGACTCGCTCGACGAGCTTCGCGCCGAGATCGAGCAACGCGTCAAGGAGGCCGAGGAGCGCTCCATCGAGGTGGAGTTCCGGGAGGCGGCCGTCGATGCCGTCGTCGCGGGCGCGAAGGTCGAGGTCCCGCACGAGCTCGTGCACGCGAAGGCGCACGAGATGTGGCACCGCACCGCACGGCGGCTCGGCCAGCAGGGGCTCGATCCTCAGCGCTACCTCGAGTTCAGCGGCAAGACGGAGGAGGAGTTCGTCACGGAGGCGGAGCCGGACGCGGAGCTCGCGCTGAAGCGAGAGGCGGTGCTCGCGGCGATCGTCGAAGCCGAGGGCATCGACGTCACGGACGAGGAGCTCGACCAGGCGCTGCGCGAGGCCGCGCCGCCCGACGCGTCCGACAAGCAGCTGAAGCGAGCACTCAAGCGCGCACGTGCGCGCGGCGCCGACGACGCGCTACGCGAGGACATCGCGATGCGCAAGGCCGTGGACCTCGTCGTCGAGCACGCCAAGCCGATCGCGGCAGATAAGGCCGCGGCGCGCGAGAAGATCTGGACGCCCGAGAAGGAGGCCGAGGAGGCCGCCGGGCAGATCTGGACGCCGGGCTCCTGAGCTCGGGGGACCGCTAGACTCGCCGAGCCATGAGTCCACTCGTCCCCATGGTCGTCGAGCAGACCTCCCGCGGGGAGCGCGCCTTCGACATCTACTCGCGCCTCCTCAACGAGCGCATCGTCTTCCTCGGCACCCCGGTCACCGAGGAGATCGCCAACCTGATCGTCGCGCAGCTCCTCCACCTCGAGTCGGAGGACCCGGACAAGGACATCTCGCTCTACGTCAACTCGCCGGGCGGCTCCGTGTACGCGGGCCTCGCGATCTACGACACGATGCAGTTCATCAAGCCCGACGTGCAGACGATCTGCGTCGGCATCGCGATGTCGATGGGCGCGCTCCTGCTCGGCGGCGGCGCGGCGGGCAAGCGTATGTCGCTGCCCAACGCGAAGATCCTCATCCACCAGGTCAGCTCGGGCTTCCAGGGCCAGGCCACCGACATCGAGATCCACGCCCGCGAGATCATCGACGTGCGCCGCCGGCTCGACAAGATCCTGGCGCACCACACCGGCCAGGACTTCGACAAGGTCACGCGCGACACCGAGCGCGACTACTTCATGAGCGCGGAAGAGGCGAAGGAATACAACCTCATAGATCGCGTGATCGAGAAGCACTGATGCGTCTCGTCCTGAGCCTCTAACAGTCGTCCAGGAAGGACCGCGGCGTCTCGCCGCGTAACTACAGGTGCGCTACCCTCGCGCCGAGGGAGAAGAGAGTGGCTCGACCCACGGACTCGAACGAACAACTCCTCTGCAGCTTCTGCGGCAAGTCGCAACGACAGGTCAAGAAGCTGATCGCCGGGCCGGGCGTCTACATCTGCGACGAGTGCATCGATCTCTGTAACGAGATCATCGACGAGGAGCTGACCGGCACTCCGAGCTTCGACCTCGAGAACCTCCCGAAGCCGAAGGAGATCTACTCCGTACTCCAGGAGTACGTCGTCGGCCAGGAGCCCGCGAAGCGCACGCTGTCCGTGGCGGTCTACAACCATTACAAGCGCGTGCAGATGATGCAGTCGGAGGGCGAGCAGGACCTCGAGCTCCAGAAGTCCAACATCCTGCTGCTCGGCCCGACGGGGTGCGGCAAGACGCTGCTCGCGCAGACTCTCGCGAAGATCCTGAACGTTCCGTTCGCGATCGCCGACGCAACGGCACTGACCGAGGCGGGCTACGTCGGCGAGGACGTGGAGAACATCCTCCTGAAGCTGATCCAGGCCGCCGACTTCGACGTGAAGAAGGCGGAGACCGGGATCATCTACATAGACGAGGTCGACAAGATCGCGCGCAAGGCGGACAACCCGTCGATCACGCGCGATGTCTCGGGCGAGGGTGTGCAGCAGGCGCTGCTCAAGATCCTCGAGGGCACCGTCGCGTCGGTGCCGCCGCAGGGCGGGCGCAAGCACCCGCACCAGGAGTTCCTCACGATCGACACCACGAACATCCTGTTCATCTGCGGCGGGGCGTTCGCCGACCTCGACCGCGTGGTCGAGCGCAGGATCGGGCACAAAGGCGTGGGCTTCGGCGCGACCGTCTCGTCGAAGCACAACAAGGACACGGGCGACCTGTTTGAGAAGGTCCTCCCGGAGGACCTCGTCGAGTACGGCCTGATCCCGGAGTTCATAGGGCGCCTGCCGGTCTGCTCGGTGATCCACCAGCTCACGCGTGACGACCTCGTGACGATCCTGACCGAGCCGCGCAACGCGCTCGTCAAGCAGTTCCAGCGCTTTTTCCAGTTCGACGGAATCGAGCTCGTGTTCGCCGACGACTCGCTCGAGGCGATCGCCGACCGCGCGCTCGACCGCGAGACAGGCGCGCGCGGCCTTCGCTCGATCCTCGAGGAGACGCTGCTAGACGTGCAGTTCGAGCTGCCGTCGCGCCGCGACGTGAAGAAGTGCGTCGTCACGAAGGAGACGATCGAGAAGGGCCTGAAGCCCACGCTCGTGACCGAGGCCGTGGCGGACGACGACGCGGCCGGCGAGCGGCGCGCCGAGTCGGCGTAGCCGCGCTCGTTGGTGAAACAGCTCGCCGACGGCGTCTGGCAGCTGCGCGGCTTCCCGCCGAACGGGATCAACGTCTACCTGGTCGAGGACGTGCTGATCGACGCCGCGACCAGGCGCGCGGGGCGCCGCATCCTCAAGCAGCTGGCCGGGCACGACGTGCGTGCGCACGCGCTCACGCACGCGCACGCCGATCACCAGGGCGCGTCCGACGAGGTCTGCGGAAGGCTCGGCATCCCGTACTGGGTGGGCGAGAAGGACGTGCCGTTCGCCGAGGAGCCGCGCAGGATCGCCGACGTGCAGCCTCAGCACCGCTTCAACCGGCTTGCCATGGAGCACTGGGTCGGGCCGGGACGCACCGTCGATCGCGCGCTTCGCGAGGGCGACGAGGTGGCCGGCTTCGAGGTCATCGATGTGCCCGGCCACTCGCCGGGACACGTCGCCTACTGGCGCGAGTCTGACCGCGTGCTGATCCTCGGCGACGTGCTGAACAACGTGAACGTCGTCACCGGGGTCCCCGGCCTCCATGACCCGAAGTGGTATTTCACGGCGGACCCGGACGAGAACCGGCGCTCGGCGAAGAAGCTCGCGCCGCTAGAGCCGAAGCTCATGCTGTTCGGCCACGGAGCGCCGCTGCGCGACACGCGCAGGTTCGTACAGTTCGTGGACGGGCTCGCGGCCTAGCGCTCGCGTCTCAGGCGCCGGCTGCGCGCGCGAGCCGCTCAATCGCGTCCAGCTCCGCCAGATCGGCGAGATCCTTGGGACGTCCCGCCGCCTCCTTCATCGCGATCAGGTCGCGGATCGCGGCTATGCGCACCACGCACCCGCCGACGTCGTATGCGGGCGCGCGCGCCGGCGAGCTCGGAGTAGGGCGGCGGCCCCGGACGGAGTCGCCAGTAGATCGAGCTTGCCGTTGTCTGTCTCGAGCGTGAGGAGCTCGACTCGTGCGAGCGTCGCTTGGTCGGGCATGAACGGAACCTCCTCGTCGACGCCGAACAGGCGGGCGTTCAGGTCGAGCAAGACCGCGCCCAGGGAGCGGAGATTGTGCGTCTCACGCGAGTAGCAGATGTCTAGGTCCTGGGTGATGCGGGGCGACCCGTGAAGCACCGCCGCGTAGCCGCCGACGACGACGAAGTCAACGCCGCCGGTCGCAAGACACCCGAGCAGCTTGCGCGGATCAAAGTCCGCCCACCGGGCGCTGGTCACGCCACGCGTCGCGCGTTGCCCGCGAGATCGCGGGTGTTCCGATAGGCGGTGTCATGCGCCGCGGCCCGCTCCGCGGGAGTCATTCGCAGGTGCTTGCGGATCTGGGCCTCGTCGTGTGGAGCCAGCGGCGGCGCGGACAGCTCGAGCCGCCGGCCCATCGCAGCGAGTGCGCGCTCGATGCTGCTGAGGCGTGGATTCGTGCCCGACCGCTCCAGCCGGGCGATTGCGCTCTGAGTCGTTCCGAGCCGTCGCGCGAGGCGCGCCTGGGTCACGCCCTGATGAGATCTCGGCCGTTGGGCTGGCAGACTTGCTCCGATGGCCGCCGACCGCCTCGAGCTGCTGGAGCAGCGCACGCGCTACGACCCGGGCGCGGTCGAGGCGGGCGTGTTCGAGCGCTGGGAGCGCGCCGGCATCTTCAGCCCAGAGCCGCTCGGGAGCGCCGACGAGAACTACTCGATCGCGGTGCCGCCGCCGAACGTGACGGGGAACCTGCACATGGGTCACGCCCTCAACGCCGCGATCCAGGACGTGTGCGTGCGCGTCGCGCGGATGCGTGGCCGCCGCGCCAAGTGGATCTTCGGAACAGACCACGCCGGGATTGCCACGCAGCGCCAGGTCGAGAAGCAGCTGGAGGCCGAGGGCACGAGCCGCGCGGCGGTCGGACGCGAGGGGTTCACCGAGCGCGTCTGGAAGTGGCGGCGCGAGTACGGGTCGACGATCACCGGGCAGTTCCGGGCGATCGGCGCGTCGCTCGACTACTCCGACGAGCGCTTCACGATGGACGACGACTACGTGCGAGCGGTCACTCACGTGTTCGTGCGCCTGTACGAGAAGGGCCTCGTGTACCGCGACAACTACCTCGTCAACTGGGACCCGGGGCTGCGCACGGCGATCTCCGATCTCGAGGTGGAGCAGCGTCCCGTCGAGGACACGCTCTACATGGTCGACTATCCGCTCGAGTCCGGCTCCGGTGCGGTCACCGTCGCGACAGTCCGGCCCGAGACGATGCTCGCCGACACCGCCGTGGCGGTGCATCCGGCGGACGAGCGCTACGCGCGACTGATCGGCGAGGCGGCGATCCTGCCGCTCGTCGGCCGCCGGCTCCCGATCATCGCGGACGAGCACGTGGATCCGGAGTTCGGCACGGGCGCGCTCAAGATCACACCCGGCCACGACCCCACCGACTTCGAGATCGGCCGCCGGCACGGGCTCGAGGAGGTGACCGTGATCGGCGAGGACGGCCGCATCACCGACGCCGCGCTGGAGCGCTTCCGCGGCCTCGAGGCCGATGACGCGCGGGAAGCCGTGGTCGCCGCGCTGCGCGACGAGGGCCGGATCTCGGGCAGCCAGCCGTACGAGCACGACGTGCCGCACTCGCACCGCTCGGGACGCCGTATCGAGCCGCTCATCTCGCTCCAGTGGTTCTGCGACATGAACGAGCTCGCGAGGCCGGCGATCGAAGCCGCCCGCGACCGGCGGCTCCGCTTCCACCCGGACCGCTACGCCGCCGTGTACCTCGACTGGCTCGAGAACATCCGCCCCTGGTGCATCTCGCGGCAGCTCTGGTGGGGCCACCAGCTACCGGTCTGGTACCGCGATGGCGAGACCTACGTGGGCGAGACCGCACCCGACGGTGACGGCTGGGAGCGCGACCCCGACGTGCTCGACACGTGGTTCTCGTCGGGGCTCTGGCCGTTCGCCACGCTCGGGTGGCCACGCGCGACCCCGCAACTCCGCGCCTTCTATCCGACCGACGTGCTCTCCACGGCGCGCGACATCATCTTCCTCTGGGTCGCGCGCATGGTCATGTTCGGCATCGAGCTGACAGGCGAGCTGCCGTTCACGGACGTGAACATCCACGCCGTTATCCAGGCGCCGGATGGTCGGCGCATGTCGAAGTCGCTCGGCACGGGCATCGACCCGTCCGACCTGATCGACGCCTATGGCGCGGACGCGCTCCGCTTCGGCCTGCTCGCCATGTCGAGCGGCCAGGACGTCCGCTTCAACGAGGAGCGCGTGAAGCAGGGGCGAGACCTCGCGAACAAGCTCTGGAACGCATCGCGCCTCGTCCTCCTGCGGATGGCTGACGTGACGCCGGACCCGCGTGCGGCCGAGACCGTCGAGGACCGCTGGATCGTGTCGCGCCTAGAGCGGCTCACCGAGCGCGTGACCGGCCAGCTCGACGGCTTCCGCTTCTCGCACGCGGCGCTCGACCTCTACGAGGCGTTCTGGTCGGAGCTCTGCGACTGGTATCTCGAGCTCGCGAAGCCGCGGCTCTATGCCGAGGGCGAAAACGAGGCGGTCTCCGCAGTGCTGCTCCACGCGCTCGAGCGCACGCTCGCGCTTCTCCACCCGGTGATGCCGTTCGTGACCGAGGAGATCTGGTCGCTGATGCCAGGGGAGCGCGGGCTCCTTGCCGTGGCGGACTGGCCCGAGGCCGACGAGTCGCTCTTCGACGCGGAGTCCGAGGCTCAGCTCGGCCGGCTTGTGGAGGCCGTCACCGCGCTGCGTCGGTACCGCGAGGAGGTCGGGGCGAAGCCATCGGCGCTCGTCCGAGTGCAGCTCGTGGCCGACGGCTACGAGGACCTGGGAACTCACCTTGCGCGGCTCGCCCGGCTAGAGCTCGGCGGCGCTGACGACGACGGCGACGTGCTGGCGACGCTCCCGATTCCCGGGGGCGCGGTCCAGGTCCTGCCCTCGGAGGCGTTCGATCCCGCCGAGGCGCGTCGCCGCATAGAGGCGAAGCGCGGGACGCTCCAGCAGGAGGTAGAGCGCGCCGAGCGCAAGCTCGCGAACCAAGGGTTCGTGGCGAAGGCACCCGCCGAGGTGGTGGCCGAGGAGCGCCGCAAGCTCGCCGAGTACCGCGAGGCCCTCGCCCGCCTCCAGAGCGCGTGAACTTCCGCCAGGCCGAGGACTACCTCCTCGGCCTGGAGCTGTTCGGCATGCGCTTTGGGCTCGACCGCATGCACCGCCTCATGACGGTGCTGGATCTCCCGCAGCGCCGATATGGCCACGTGCACGTGGTGGGGTCGAACGGCAAGTCGTCCACGGCGCGCTTCTGCGCCGCGATACTGCGGCGCCACGGGCTTCGGACCGGCAGCTACACGTCGCCCCACCTCGGCTCTTTTCGCGAGCGCGTGGAGGTGGGGGAGAAGCCGCTGACGGAGGCGGAGTTCGCCGCGGCGGTGAGCGCCGCGGCCGATGCCGCGGAGCTCGTGAACCGCAGGCGCGAGCCCGACGACGGCGTGACGCAGTTCGAGGCGCTCACGGCGGCCGCCTTCGTCGCGTTGGCGCGCGGCGGCGTCGAGGCGGCGGTGATCGAGGCGGGACTCGGCGGGCGCTACGACGCGACCAACGTGATCCCCTCGAAGGTGAGCGTGGTCACCTCCGTCGGACTCGAGCACACCCGCTGGCTCGGCCCCACCGTCGCGGCGATCGCCGAGGAGAAGCTCGCGGTGCTGCAGCCCGGCTCGACGCTCGTCGTGGCGCCGGCGCTCCACCCGGATGCTCGCGCTGTCGCGGAGCACGCCGCCGAGCGTGCGGGCTCGCGGCTCGTGGTCGCGCGCGGCGACCTCGGTGTTCGGCTACGCGCGCCGGGCGGTTTCCAGCGCGCCAACTTCGCCCTGGCCGCCGCGGCCGCGGAGGCGTTCCTGGGTGAGCCCGTCGAGCACGGCGTGCTCGAGCGCGCGGCGGCCGACACGCGCATCCCTGGCCGCCTCGACGTGATATCGGACGACCCGCTGACCGTGCTCGACGGCGCCCACAACCCGGAGGGCGCCGAGGCGCTCGCGGCCTCGCTTACCGACGTGCTTGCCGAGCGGCGCCCGCGCGTGGCGGTGATCGGCGTGCTCGACGACAAGGACGCCGCCGGCATGCTCGCGACGCTGCTGCCGCATTTCGACAGCGCGGTCTTCACGCGCCCGGGGAACCCGCGCGCGCTCCCGCCGGCAACGCTTGCGACGCTCGAGGAGAAGGTCGGCGGGCCGCCGGCGGAGATCGTGCCGGAGCCGCGGGCGGCGCTCGCCCGCGCGCGCGAGCTCGCCGGCACGGGCGGGGCCGTGGTGGCGACCGGCTCGATCTACCTGATCGCCGATCTCGTGCGCGCGGATCCGCGGGCGCGCGTGTCGACGCTATGACGGGACGCTGACGTCCCGTTCGGCCCGCCCGGCACTCGCCGCCGCCCGGCTCGGGCTGGTGCTCGTACTCGCGCGGGCTCGCCGGCCACCTCGGAGTACGAGCGCCCGCGTATCCTCGGGGGCGTGCGCGCGCCCATCCGACTGGGCCTTCAACTCCCGAACTTCAACTTCCCCGGGGTAGGCGAGCGCGAGCTCTTCGAGAGGCTCTCCGACATCGCTCAGGCGGCGGAGCGCTCAGGCTTCGACTCGCTCTTCGTGATGGACCACCTGCACCAGATCGGGACGGTCGGGCCGCCGCAGAACTGGATGCTCGAGGGCAACACGATCCTCGCGGCGCTGGCGGGGCGGACGCAGAGGGTGAACCTGGGCCTGCTCGTGGGCGGCGTGACGTACCGCAACCCCGCGCTGCTCGCGAAGATCACCACGACGCTCGATGTCGTCTCGGGCGGCCGTGCGATCCTCGGCCTCGGCGCCGCGTGGTTCGAGGGCGAGCACGAGGCGTACGGCTTCCGCTTTCCGCCCCTGCGTGAGCGCTTCGAGCGGCTCGAGGACGCTCTGCGCATCGCCCGCGCGATGTTCACGGAGGAGCAGCCGACCGTCGAGGGCACCCACCACTCGGTGCGCGAGGTGTTCAACAACCCGCGTCCGATCCGCGGGCACATCCCGATCATGATCGGCGGCAGCGGCGAGCGAAAGACGCTCCGGTTCGTGGCCATGTACGCGGATGCGTGCAACGTCTTCGGCGACGCGGAGCGGGTGCGGCATCTGATGGGCGTGATCGACCGGCACTGCGAGGACGTCGGCCGCGACCCGAGCGAGATCACAAGGACGCGGCTCGGGACGATCGCCATCGGCGCGACCGCGCACGAGGCCGAGCGCAAGCGCGAGTTCCTCGCGCGTCTGCCGGGAATGACGCCAGAACGGCTGGCCACGTTCCTGATCGGCGAGCCCGAGGCGGTGCGCGAGCAGGCCGCCGGGCTCCTCGACGCGGGCCTCGACGCGCTGATCCTGAACGCCCCGGACGCGCACGATCTCGAGACGGTCGCGCTGATCGGCGACACGCTCGGCCCGCTCGTGGCCGAGCGCGGCGCCGCGGTCTAGGTCGAGCTCCTGCCAGGATTCGCTGCGATGGACGGCGACGGCCCCCGCTTCGGCACGATGATCGCCCTGGTCGCGGTGGTCGTGGCCACCGTGATCCTCGTGTTCTTCGGCATCGGGTACGCGCTCGGCCGGATCTTCCTCTAGGAAACCGCAAACGGCAGCGTCACCGCCGACCGCCCCACTAGACTCGCCAGCCAATGGGGCCCCTCGCCGTCTTCGGCATCGAGAACGACGGGCTGAACCTCGCGGTCAACCTGCTCCTTCTCTTTCTAGTCGTCATCTGGTTGGCACTGATCTTCTGGACGTTCTCCGACGCGCGCCGGCGGATCGCCGACCCGATGCTGGTCGGATGCGCCACCACGGCCTCGCTGTTCCCGTTCGTGGGCACGATCGTCTACCTGATCGTGCGGCCACCCGAATACCTGGAGGACGTGCGCGAGCGCGAGCTCGAGATCGCGGCGGCCGAGGCGCGGCTCGCCAATCTGGAGCATCTGCACTGCCAGTACTGCGGCTTCGAGATCGAGAGGTCGTTCCTGCGCTGCCCTAGCTGCCTGCGGCGGCTCAAGGAGCCCTGCACCGTGTGCGGCAAGCCGCTCGACCCGCGCTGGAAGATCTGCCCCTACTGCGAGGCGGAGGTCGGCCAGGCGCCGCCCGAGGGACGGCGAGCTCGGCCGCGCAGGGCGACCGCCGCCGCGGCGGGATCGGCCGGCGCGCGGCCGCCGGCGGCGCGGCCGCCGCAGGCCACGCGTCCGGCGCTGCCGCCCGACGCCACCGCGGAGCGCCCCGCCCGCGCGCGGCGTGACCGGCCGCAGCCGGCGCCCTGACCCACCCCCCGCGATCGCCGGCGCGCGCCGGCCGACCTCTGGAAGGAGACCGATGGACCGCACGCTGATCCTCGTGAAGCCGGACGCCTTCGAGCGCCGGTTGACCGGCGCGATCCTCGCCCGCTTCGAGTGCAAGGGCCTCACGATCGTCGCCATGAAGCACATGAACGTCACGCGCGAGCTCGCCGAGGAGCACTACGCCGAGCACCGCGAGCGGCCGTTCTTCGGCGACCTCGTGGAGTTCATCACCGGCGGACCGCTCGTCGCGCTGGTGCTCGAGGGTCATGAGGCGGTCAAGGCGGCCCGCCAGGTGATCGGCGCCACCAACCCGCTCGAGGCCGAGCCGGGCTCGATCCGCGGCGAGTTCGGCCTCGAGGTGCAGACGAACCTCGTACACGGCTCGGACTCGCCCGAGTCGGCCACGCGCGAGACGGCCCTGTTCTTTCCTGAGCTGTGATCCTCGCGTCCGGGTCGCCGCAGCGGAAGGCGATCCTGGAGCAGCTCGGGGTCGCGTTCACCGTGGTGGTGCCGGAAGTCGACGAGCTGACCGAGGGTGACCCGCGCGCGGTGGTGAAGGAGAACGCGCTGCGCAAGGCGGGGGCGGTGAGCTCCGACGAGACGGTGCTCGGCGCGGACACCGAGGTGGTGCTCGAGGGGCGCATCTACGGGAAGCCGCGCGACCGCGAGGAGGCCGAGCGGTCACTACGCGAGTTGTCCGGGCGCGAGCACGAGGTCATCAGCGGGATCGCCCTACGGCGGCCCGGCGAGGACGCACGCAGCGCGGTCGCGGTCACGCGCGTGCGCTTTCGCGAGCTGGCCGAGCCCGACGTCGCCTGGTACCTCGCAACCGGCGAGTGGCGAGGTCGCGCCGGCGGCTACGCGATCCAGGGCAAGGGCGCGGCGCTCGTCGAGGCGATCGCGGGCGACTACTGGAATGTGGTCGGGCTGCCGGTGCCCGCGCTGCTCGCGCTCGAGCCCGGGCTGCTGCGCTCTGGTGCAACCGGGCACCCCGTGAGCTGAGCGGCTGAATGCTGGCGCTAGACTGCGGGCAGCCGGACGGCCCCCCGCCCGGCGACGTCGCCACACCAGCAGGCGGGCGCCCCGATGCGGCCGCCGCGGCGCCTATTCTGACCTCCAAAGCGCATGGGCTTCTTCTCCAACCTCACCGGCATGGGCGGCCGTGACATGGCCGTCGACCTCGGGACCGCAAACACGCTCGTGTACGTGCGCGGCCGCGGCATCGTGCTCTCAGAGCCATCGGTGGTGGCGATCGACTCGCGCACTGCCGAGGTGCACGCCGTGGGCATCGAGGCCAAGCGGATGCTCGGCCGGACTCCCGGGACCATCCAGGCGATCCGCCCGCTGAAGGACGGCGTGATCGCCGATTTCGACGTGACCGAGCAGATGCTCCGTCACTTCATCCAGAAGGTGCACCAGAACCGCTGGGCGCACCCGCGCGTGGTGGTGTGCGTGCCGTCCGGGGTGACCGGCGTCGAGAAGCGCGCGGTCGAGGAGGCCTGCCTGTCCGCCGGCGCGCGGCAGGCCTACCTGATCGAGGAGCCCATGGCAGCCGCCATCGGCGCCGGGCTCCCGGTGGGCGAGCCGACGGGCAACATGGTCGTGGACGTCGGGGGCGGCACGAGCGAGGTTGCGGTGATCTCGCTCGGTGGAATCGTGGTGTCGCAGTCGATCCGGATCGGCGGCGACGAGCTCGACGAGGCGATCATCAACTACGTCAAGCGCGAGTACAAGCTGATGATCGGGCAGCAGACGGCCGAGGAGGTGAAGCTCGAGATCGGCTCCGCCTTCCCGCTGGACGAGGAGGTGCAGGCGGAGATCCGCGGGCGCGACCTCGTCTCCGGGCTGCCCAAGACGATCGTGCTCACGAGCGAAGAGGTGCGCATGGCGCTCGAGGAGCCGCTCCAGGCGATCATCGATGCGGTCAAGGAGACGCTCGACCGCACCCCGCCGGAGCTTGCGAGCGACATCATGGACCGCGGCATCATGCTCGCGGGCGGCGGCGCGCTCCTACAGGGGCTCGACGAGCGCCTGCGCGACGAGACGCAGATGCCGGCGCACCTCGCCGAGTCACCGCTCACGTGCGTGGCGGTGGGCTCAGGCCGCAGCCTCGAGGAGTTCGAGGCCATCCACCGCAGCAACAAGAATTCCCGAACGAGCCGGCGCCGGTAGCCCGGCGAGGGCCGGGGGCCCCACGAGCGAATGTACGACAGGAAGGTGATCCGCAGGCGGCGGGTGGCGCTCGCCGTCTTCGTCGCCCTGTCGATCGCCATCCTCACCGCCTACTTCGGCGAGTCGGGCGGCGGCTTCTTCCATGCGCTCCAGCGCGGCGCGCAGGAGACGTTCGCGCCGATCGAGTCCACGGCGAGCCGCGCGCTCAAGCCGCTGCGCGATTTCTTCGGCTGGGCGGGCGACACGATCGACGCGAAGGACGAGAACAAGGAGCTCCGCAAGGAGGTGGAGCGGCTGCGTTCCGAGCTCGCGCGCACCCAGACGGCGGCGCGCGATGCAGGCCAGCTGCGCGGGCTCGTCGGCCTCCACGACGAGGAGGGCTTTCCGCAGGGCACGCGACCCGTCGCGGCACGCGTGATCGCCCGCTCGCCGAGCGTCTGGTACTCGAAGATCAAGGTCGACAAGGGCTCTGGCGACGGCGTGCGCGTGAACCAGCCCGTGATCGCCTCGGGCTCCGACCCCGAGGACGGTCCGGTCGGCGGCCTGGCGGGCAAGATCACGAGCGTCAGCGGCGGCACCGCGGAGGTCACGCTGATCACGGACGCCTCGATCGGGGTGGGCGCCCAGGTGATGCCGGCCGGCGCGGCCGGCGTCGTGCGCCCCGAGGTGGGCGACCCGCGCGACCTGCTGCTCGACTTCGTAGAGGGCGGTCGCAGGGTCACGGAGAACACGACCGTGGTCACGTCCGGCTTCAAGACGGACGAGGGCGACTCGCTCTTCCCGCGCGGCATACCGATCGGCCGCGTGACGCAGGTCGACCTGGACGAGGTCGAGATCTACCAGCGCGTGCACATCCGACCGTTCGCCGATCTGAAGAAGCTCGACATCGTGCAGGTCCTCACGCGCCGCCCGACGGGCGCGCAGACCGCGGGGGTGATCACGCCGTGATCGTCTCGCCCGGCGCGTTCGTCCGAGGAGGTCTGCTGCTCCTGCTCGCCGTGATCCTCCAGCTCTCGGCGCTCAGCGGCCTCAGCATCCTCGGCGGCCAGCTCGACGTGGTCGTGCTCGCGGTCGCGGCGCTCGCCTACTACGCAGGCTCGGTGTCGGGCAGCACCGCCGGTTTCGCCGCGGGCTTCCTGCTCGACCTGCTCAGCGGGGGCACCATGGGTGCGTCGTCGCTCGTCCTGACCGCGGTGGGGTATGGCGTCGGGCGCTTTCGCGAGCTCCGCGACCCGAGCCACGGCCTGCTGCCGCTCGCCGTCGCCGCGCTTGCCACGGCGTGCTGGGTCACGGCTTACGCCGCGGTCTCGTTCATGCTCGACGTGGGAGCGAGCGTCAGCGCGCTCGTCCTTCGCGACATGATCCTCACCGTGCTACTGAACGTGGTCGTGGCGCTGCCGGTGTTCGCCGGCGCGCGCAAGCTGCTGCGGCCGGTGCTCGCGGTCGACCCGTACGACGTGCATCGCCGGCACCGGGCGCCGCGCGAGGCCGGACCGCTCGGCCTGCGCGGGCTGGAGGTCTAGAGCCGGGATGTACCTCGACAACGAGCGCCGTCCCACGCTCACCCCGCAGCTCGCCTTCCGCGTCGCTGTGCTCGGGGGGATCGCGCTGCTCTTCTTCGCGATCATCTTCTTCCGGCTCTGGTACCTGCAGGTGCTGTCCGGCGACACCTACAGGGCCGAGGCGCGCGACAACCGCGTGCGCGAGATCAAGATCCAGGCGCCCCGCGGCGAGATCGTCGATCGCGACGGTCGCACGCTCGTCGAGAACCGCACCGGCTACGCGATCGTCGCGCGGCCGGACAAGCTACCCCGGTCGGGGGCGGCGCGCGACGAGTTGTACGCGCGGCTGGCGAAGGTGCTCGACATGCGCAGGCGGGTCGTGCGAAAGCGGGTCGAGAGCCAGCTGAAGGCGTTGCCGTTCTCCTCGGCGATCATCAAGCAGGACGTCTCGGAGGCGATCGTCGCGTACATGCTCGAGCGCCAGGACCAGTACCTCGGCGCCGACGTGGAGCGCGTGTTCCTGCGCCGCTATCCGCACGGCGAGGTGGGTGCGCACCTGTTCGGCACGGTCGGCGAGGTGAACGCGGACCAGCTCGAGGACGCGCGCCACAGCGGCGTCGACCTGGGCGACCGGATCGGCCAGAGCGGAATCGAGGCGCAGTACGACCGCTTCCTGCGCGGACGCAACGGCGCCGCCAAGGTCGAGGTCGATGCCCTCGGGAACCTCACGCAGCGGCTCGATGCCGACGAGCCCGTGCAGGGCCGCCAGCTGCGTCTGTCGATCGACCTCGACGTGCAGCGCGTGGGCCAGGAGGCGATGGCCGCCGGGACCGGGCGGGGTGCGTTCGCGGTCATGAACGTCCGCAACGGCGAGATGCTTGCTCTCGGGTCAGAGCCGTCGTTCGACCCGAACATCTTCACGAAGCCCGTCTCCGAGCGCACGCTGAAGCGCCTGCAGGCTGAGGAGTTCGGCAAGCCGCTCTACAACCGGGCGATTCAGGGCGGCTATCCCACCGGCTCGACGTTCAAGCTCGTGACCGCCACGGCCGCGCTCGAGGCCGGCGTTCTGACGCCCGACGAGATCGTGAACGATCCCGGCTCGCTCGTCGTCGGCACCCAGGAGTTCAAGAACGCGGGCGGCGCCGTGCACGGCGCGCTCGCGCTGCGCCAAGCGCTCACGGTGTCGAGCGACGTCTTCTTCTACAAGCTCGGCATGGAGCTCGACAGCCACGGCGACGGGCACGCGCTCCAGCGCTGGGCGCGCCGGCTCGGCGTCGGGCGCATGACCGGCATCGACCTGCCGAACGAGCTCCCGGGGCGGATACCGACGCCCGAGTGGCGTAATCGCGGCAACCGGCAGTTCAACCGCTGCGTGGAGCGCAAGAAGCCGACCGACGCCGAGATCGCCCAGGGCGTGTGCGGCTTCTTCGATAGACCCTGGTCCGTCGGCGACAACATCAACATGGCCGTGGGACAGGGCGACATCGCCGCCAACCCGCTCCAGATGGCGGTGGCGTACGCGGCGATCGCGAACGGCGGCAGGGTGCTGCGGCCGCGGCTCGGCCTGCGGATCGAGGACTCCGTCGGGCGGGCGCTGCAGCAGCTCGATGCGCCGACCGCGCGCCGGCTCAAGATCGCCTCCGAGTACCGCGAGGCGATCCTCGAAGGGCTGTACGGCGCGGCCAACGAGCCGGGCGGCACGTCGCAGCCCGTCTTCGAGGGCTTCCCGATTCCAGTCGCCGGTAAGACCGGCACGGCGGAGAAGGGCTTCGGGCGCGCCGATCAATCTTGGTACGTGGCGCTCGCGCCGTATCCGGACCCGAAGTACGTCGTGGCGGTCACGGACGAGGCCGGTGGCTTCGGCGCCGACACCGCCGCGCCGATGGCGCGCCTGATCCTCGCGGAGATCTTCGGCGTGAACGAGCAGCAGCTCGTCGAGGGCGGGGGCCCCTCGGACTGATGCATGCGTCGACCACTTCTCCGGTGCGGGACTTCCGCGACGCCACCGTCGTGCGCGTGCTACGGCTGGATCCGCTGATGCTGCTCGCCACGCTCGGCCTCATCGCCGCGAGCGTCTACACGCTCTCCACGGCCACACAGGACGACATCGCGGGGAGCCCGAACTACTACGTCTACCGGCAGCTCGCCTACTCCGGCGTCGGTCTCCTGTTGATGTTCCTGATCGCGCGATTCGACTACTCGCGTCTGCGCGAGTGGAAGATCGGGATCTACGTGTTCCTGATCGCGTCGATCCTGCTCGTGTACGCGCTCGGCTTCTCCGCGCGCGGCTCGCAGCGGGCGGTACAGCTGCCGTTCTTCAATTTCCAGGCGTCGGAGCTCGGCAAGCTCCTGCTCGCCGTGGGGTTGTCGGCTTTCGTCGTCGACCGCATCCGGCGCCTCACCGACCGCGAGACGACGAGCCGGGTCGTGCTTCTGGCGCTGATCCCGGCGATCCTCGTGGTCGCCCAGCCGGACCTCGGCTCGGGGCTCGTCTACCTCGCGATCCTGCTGACCGTGCTGTTCGTGGCGGGCACGCCCTGGACGCACTTCGCCGCGCTCGGCGGACTCGCCGCGCTCGCTATCGCCGTCACGCTGGTGGCGGCGCCGGCGGTTGGCGTCGACGTTTTGAAGCCCTACCAGAAGGACCGGCTCACCGCCTTCCTCAGCCCGTCGGACGACGCGTCGGCCAAGGAGGGCTACCAGATCAACCAGTCGCTCACCGCCATCGGCTCCGGGGGGAAGACCGGCCGCGGCGACGACGCCACCCAGACGCAGCTCGACTTCCTTCCCGAGCACCACACCGACTTCATCTTCTCGGTTGTGGGCGAGGAATTCGGCTTCGTGGGGGCAGCTCTCGTGCTGTCTCTGTTCGCTCTGCTTATCTGGAGAGCATTGAAAGTGCTCACCATTTCGAAGAACTTCTACGGCGCGCTGGTCGCCGGTGGGATCACAGCGATGCTGATGTTCCAGGTCTTCGTAAACGTCGGCATGACCATAGGAATCATGCCCATCACCGGCATCCCCCTGCCGCTCATGAGTTATGGCGGCTCGTCGGTGCTGACCACATTGATGGCCCTCGGAATCCTGCAGTCCATACACGCGCAGGCGCGCGAAGTGGCTGCCGCGAAGGGTCTCTAACCATGAAGGGAAATCTTCTTGAGAAAGCAGTTGCTCGTCACGGTCGACCGTGGCGAAACAAGAGTCGCGATCCTCGAAGCGGAGGGCACGCTGCCCTCGCCAGAGGCGTCCGCGAAGGGCGGCCGCAGCAGGCGCGGCGCTAAACAGACAGATACGGAGCCGGACTGGCGGGTAGCGGAGCTCTACATCGAGCGCCGCGGAAGCCGCTCTATCGTCGGCAACGTCTACAAAGGCAAGGTCGACAACGTGCTGCCGGGGCTGGAGGCGGCGTTCGTCGACATCGGCCTCGACAAGAACGGGTTTCTCCACGCCGACGACCTCGTGTTTCCCGGCGTGGAGGTGGCGCGGCGCGGCCGCGCCGGCAAATCCGGCAAGGCCAAGCGCATCGGCGATCTCCTGCGGCCCGGCCAGGAGGTGCTCGTCCAGGCGATCAAGGACCCGCTGAAGACGAAGGGCCCGCGGCTTTCGATGCAGCTCTCGATCGCCGGGCGCTACCTGGTGTACGTGCCGCAGGGGCAGGGCGTGGGCGTGTCGCGGCGAGCCGAGGACAAGGAGCGCGACCGCTTGCGCCGCGCGGCCGCCAAGATCGACCTCGGCGGGGGCGGCGTGATCGTCCGCACCGCCGCGCAGGGCGCGACGCGGGAGGACTTCGAGCGCGAGATCAAGTATCTCCACAAGCTTCACGAGGTGCTCCAGCAGCGCGCGGCCGAGACCCCGGCGCCGGCGATGGTCTTCCAGGAGGCCGACCTGTCCGTGCGCGTGGCGCGCGACATCTTCTCGGGCGAGTTCGAGAAGGCGATCGTGGACGACCAGAAGCAGCACCACCGCCTCGAATCGTTCTTCAACCGCACGGCGCCGGAGCTGCTCGACCGGCTCGAGTTCTACGAGGACCGCGCGGAGCAGCTCTTCGAGCGCTACGGCGTTGAGGATGCGATCCAGTCCGTTCTGAAGCGCCGCGTGGACCTGCCGAGCGGCGGCTACCTGATGATCGACTACGCCGAGGCGATGACGGTGATCGACATCAACTCGGGATCGTTCACCGGTCGCGGGAAGGGCGCGAAGCTCGAGGACACGATCACGAGGACGAACCTCGAGGCCGCCGACGAGGTCGTGCGCCAGCTGCGCCTGCGCGACATCGGCGGGATCATCGTCATCGACTTCATCGACATGGCGCGGGCGCGCAACCGCGACGCGGTGCTGAAGACGCTGCGCAAGGCGCTCGACGAGGACCGCACGAAGACGTACGTGGTCGAGATCTCACCGCTCGGCCTGGTGGAGATGACCCGCCAGAACGTGACCGACGGTGTCCGCGAGATCCTCACCAAGGCCTGCCCGACCTGCGAGGGGGAGGGCGTGGTGCTGAGCGAGGAGACGGTCGCGATCGAGGTCGACCGCTGGCTGCGCGAGCTCGCGGCGGAGCGCTCGAATGCGCCGGCTTTCCTGATCCGCGTGCATCCGAAGGTGGCGGCGATCCTCGTGGGTGGGCACGGCGTGGAGGGCCCGATCCACGAGATCGAGAAGGAGACGGGCAAGCACTTCCACTTCGAGGGCACGGAAGCGCTGCCGCTCGACTTCTTCGACGTGGTGCTCGAGGGGTCGCGCGGCGAGGTGGAGGAGCGCGCGTTGCCGTTCCGCGAGGGCGAGGAGGTGCTCGTCCACATCGAGGAGCCGCACATGTACAACGAGGACGACGCGGTCGCGAAGCTGGACGGCTACGTCGTCTCGGTGTTCGGGGCGGCCTCGCTGGTGGGCGAGAAGACGCTCGTGCGCATCGACAAGGTGGGCCGATCGGCGGCGCAAGCGTCGCTGGTGAACCCACCCGAGGGCGTGGTGGCCAGCGCTGCGGATGCGGAGGAGGAGGCGGAGGCCGCGGGTGGCGATGGCCGCCGGCGGCGGCGTGGCCGCCGCGGCGGGCGTGGGCGGCGGCGCAAGGCGGAGGCGTCTTCGGGCTAGGCTCGACCCGCTTGGGCGCGGGTCCTGTCCGGGGAAGTTTCCTTTCGCCTCCCCGCGCGCGCCCGAGGATCTCTCGATGTCGCGGTTGTCGCCCGGCTCGCCAGGGGTTGCGCCTGCAGCCGGCGCAACCCCCGGCCAGGACACTCAGCGAACCCTCATCCCGACGTTGCTGTCCCAGTGGAGCGGGCTCGAGTACTTCCTCAGCGGCGCTTCGGGCACCTGTCCGATTCGCACCCCGCGACGCGTGCTCGGCGGGCAGATCGCCACGTAGCGCGCGTAGCCTCCGACCCCGCCGCCGAACTTCGGGTAGCCGATCTCGACGAGGCAGCCGGTCGCCGGAACGCCGGCCAGGCTCGCGACCCCCTCGGCCTGGGCATAGCCGTGGTGCATCAGCCAGGCCTCGCCCTCGAGCGTGGGAGTCGAATCCGTGTCCAACGGCTCGTGCCCGTGGAAGAGGATGTGCCGCTTCAGATGCAGGAACTTGAGCGCGTCGAGCGAGACGCCGGGGAACTCGGTCAGCGCGGCGAGCGCCGGATCCGGCCAGCGCTTCGACCAGTCAGATCGGACGAACACCACGCTGCCGCGCGGAATGCGGCCGTGATGCCGCTCGAACCTCCGGATGTCCACGACCTGCAGGTGATAGTTGAAGTTCTTCTTGACCTGCCGAACGATCGAGATAACCACGAGCGGACGGACCGCGAATGTCGCCGGCAGCTCGTCGATCGCGGCCCACTCCGGAGCCCAGTGGGCGGGTGGATCGAGCTGTGTTCCGAACTGGTCGGTTGAGAGCCGATATGCGGTCGCCTCGAACCCGTCCTTCGCGTAGGTGTACGGGTCGCCCGTAGCCGGGTTGAGCGTAGGTGAGAACACCGAAGGGCCGAAGCCCTTCCACACCGGGATCTGCGGCGTGAGCCGGTGCGTCAGATCGATGTACTTCGCCCCCCGCAGGCTGTTGTTGTAAACGCTCCACAGCCCACCCCGCTTGGCGGCGGCGGCACTGCCTGTCGCGATACCCATGACCGCGACGAATGCGGCTGCGATCAGCCAAAGACGCTTCATTGTGTCCCCCTTCCCGTGCCGTAGGACCGGACCCGCAGAATCTACGCTCGTGGCTCCCCGGAGCAGAGCCATCGAAACCGCGGCGCGAGTCGCCGCCGGCAAGGCTGAGGTGTTATGTCGAGGCCGGCTCGTGTGGTGCGCGCGCCTTGCCGGCGCGCACAGAACGCTGCCGCTCTCTGAGCGGTCGCGAAAGCGCGGGTTGCAGCTCGAACGCTTTGCGCGCCGATGCCCCCAGATGCCGCGCCAGTCGAACCGTCGCGCGGACCCGCCGCGGCGCACCGTCGCCGCCCGATGAGGCGAGGACGCTCTCGCGCGAGGGGATGCCGGCCTCGACCTGCGGGCACTCGGTCGGGTGCCACAGCGAGCCGGGATACACCGCCCGCTGATCGCCGCTATGGAGCCAGCGATCGAACACGACCAACATCCGCTCTGCGGCGCCCCGCGCGAACACAAACGTCTGGTCGAACGCACGCGTTCCGCCGCCGACGAGGAACTCGCGTCTCGGCCTGACGGCGGCGTCCACGAGCGCCGCAGCTATCGCGCCCGCCGCGTACGCGTCGGGCACCACGCGCGGCTTTCGGCCGGTCGCGCTCGATGCGTACGACCAGAACGGCGTGTCGACGATCCCGGGGTGCACCATCGCGACGCGCACCCCGGTGCGCTGCTCCTGCTCCTCGATCCGGAGCGAATTCAGGAAGCCGCGTAGCGCGTGCTTGGCCGCGACATACGACGACCAGCTCGGCATCGGCGTGCGGCTCAACAGCGACAGCGTGGCCACGATCACGCCTCGCGAGGCGCGCAGATGCGGGAGCGCCGCGCGGATGACGTTGACCGCGCCGCCGAACGTGATTGCCAAGACGCGGTCGAAGTCGTCCGCGTCGAGCTCCAGGAAGTGACCGAAGGCACCTGCGGCGGCGTTCGAGACGAGGACATCCAGGCCGCCAAGCTCGGCGACGGCGTGTTCGATGGCACTCTCGACGCCGGCTCTGTCGGTGAGGTCGGCCGGCAGCACAACGGCGTCCCGCTGCAGCTCTCGCGCCGCCTGCTCCAATGCCTCTTCGCCGCGGGCGAGCAGCGCGAGCCGCGCGCCCTCGGCGGCGAAGAGCCGCGCTGCCTCCATTCCGATGCCTGAGCTCGCGCCGGTGATGAGGACGCGTTTGCCAGGCAGGCGGCGAGGCGCTGTCATCGCTGTAATGCGCAGCTGAGCCGCGCGGCCGGTCGGGGTCGTACCGGAGCGACCGCCGCCAGCGCCGCGCTTGCGGCGTTTGCGCCCGGGGCACCATGCACACCGCCCCCGGGATGCGCCGACGAAGAGCCTAGAAACAGTCCTTCGAGCGGTGTCTCGGCACGGCCGAGGCCAGGGAGCGGGCGGAACATGAGCTGCTGATGGATCTGCGCGGTGCCGCCGTTGATCGCCCCGTTGACGAGGTTGCGGTTCGCCTGCTGGAACGTAGGTGGCGTGAAGACATGCCGCCCGCGGATGAGCGAACCGAACCCGGGGGCAAGCGACTCGATCTGCTCTTCGACGCGAGCAGCGAAGAGCGTCGTCTCGCGCTCGTCCCAGCTGCCGGTGAGCTGGCCGCGCGCGTCGCCGATGATCCGCTGCGGGACGTGCGTGTACGCCCAGGCCGTGTCCTTGCCCGGGGGGGCGCGCGTCGAATCGAAGTGGCCGTACTGACCGAGCACGAGATATGGCGAGGCCGGGATAAGACCCTGGGCGAGCTCCGCCGCCTGAACGCTGAGTGCGTCAACGCTGTCGGCGACGTGGACGGTCCCCGCGGCTCGCGCGCGCTCGGCGCGCCAGGGGATCGGCCCGTCCAGCGTCCAGTCGACCTTCACCGTTCCGTTGTCGTATTGGAAGGCGTCGACCTCATGGAGCAGGCGGTCGGCGAGTGGCTGGTCGGCGAGCAGTTCGCGGTAGAGCTGCGGCGCCCCGACGTCGGCGACTATCGCCCGTCGCGCCTCGTACCGGGCCTCGCTGGTGCATGCCGCGACTGCTCGACCGCCGCGGCACTCGATGCGTTCGACGCGCTCGCCGCAAACGACCCGCCCGCCGGCGGCCTCGAGCCTGTGGATGAGCGCCGAGGTGATCCGGCCGGCGCCTCCCGCCGGTACGGGGAAACCGTGCTGCTGTCCGAGCGAGCACAGAATCCACCCGAAGACACCGCTCAGCGGCATCTCGGGGCTGACATCGGCGTGCAGCGCGTTCCCGGCCAGAAGTCGCGGACCACCGGCGCCGGTGAAGTGCTCTTCGCCGAGGCGGCGTACCGGCACGAGCGAGAAGCGCGCGAAGCGGAGCAGCTCTTCGGGTCCGAGCTCGCGCAGCAGGCGCAACACCGCGCGCACCGGCGGGAACGGCGAGAAGAACGCACCCAGCGCCCCGCGGGAGACGCGTTTCCAGAGGCCGTAGAGCGTCCGCCAAGCCTCGCCGTCGCCGGGTGCCAGCTCGTCCAGCGAAGTCGCCGTCTCGTCGATGTCGAGTGCGATCGCAGGGCAGCTCAAGTCCGTGCCCGGATGCGCCACCGCGATGCGACTCGTGAGCCAGCGGACGCCCCAGCGCTCGACCTCCAGTCTCCTGATGTGCGGCGAGGCGAGCGTCAAGGGGTAGAACGCGCTGAACAGATCGTTCGTGAAGCCCGGCTCGATCAGCTCTCCGGAACGAACCGCCCCGCCCGGCTCCGCCGCCTCCTCCAGCACCAGCACATCCCAGCCGCGGTCGGCGAGCAGATTCGCCGCCACGAGGCCGTTGTGGCCGGCGCCGATCACGACCGCGTCCGCCATCAGGCGGTGTCGTAGCCCTGCCGTGTCGGCAGCACACCGGAGGGGCGCGGCTCGGTTCCCTCCGCGAGCCGCTTGAGGCGCCTGAGTGACTCCCGGTTGCGGAGGCGGATCAGCGCATGCAGGACCGGACCGCCTACGCGGTTCAGCGTCCGGCTCGTCGGCTCTTCGACCATCGTCACGCGCGTCCCGCGGCCATACGGCTGGAGTTGGACCGTCACGCGGGCGCTCGGGAGTGGACGCGCTCTCGCGCGCAACTCGAGCATCACGGGCGGCCGCGAATCGAGGACCGTGGTGTCGTCCTTGATGACCAGCGGCGGCTTTCCGACGCTGTGGTCCAACGCCGACCCGGGCCCCGGCCAGCTCTCATCGGCGGCGCGGATCTCGCGCGACCCAACGACCCATGCGCCGTACGCACGCGCGTCTGCGAGCACCGCGAATACCTCCTCCGGCGGGACCGCGATCGAGATCTCGTTGCGCGCCATCGCCTAGCGAACAAACGCTCGAGGGGAGTTCGAGTCCTGCATCACGGTGAACGCGCGTACCCGGAACCGGCGCGCCGACGCAGCACCGTCCAGCGGGCCGGCTATCCGCCCGTGCGCGCTTCGGCCGACTTCGGCTCGGAGGCAAGCTGCAACCATCCACGTGGTGATCGGCATCACGCATTTCACCGATCCGGGGTGCCCGTGGGCGTACTCGGCTTGGCCGGCCCACACGACGCTGCGGTGGCGGTATGGCGAACAACTGCGGTGGACACTGGTGATGGTCGGGCTCACTGAGGATGCCGGGCAGTACGCCGCCCGGGGTTACACGCCGACGCGCTCGGCGATCGGGTATGAGCGGTTTCGTCGTTTTGGCATGCCCTTTCAGATCACGCCAAAGGCCCGGCTGAGCGCCACCTCTCCGGCCTGCCGCGCGATCGTGGCTACGCGACTGACCGCGCCGGCTCTCGAGGAGACAGCGCTGCGGGTGCTGCAGTTCGCGCAGTTCACCACGACCGGGACCCTCGACGATCCCGGCACGTTGCGCTCGGCGCTTGCGGGTGTCGAGCGCCTGGACGCCGACGCTGTGGTGGGGCGGATCGACGATTCCGAGGTCGTGGCCGCCTACGAGAGCGACCGCGCTCGTGCGCGCGCGGCGGCGGGATCGCCTACCGAGTTCCAGGGCCGGGCGGCGAACACCGATGGGGCGGTGCGCTACACGGCGCCGTCGCTGGTCTTCGATGGGCCCGACGGGCAACGGCTGGAAGCGGGCGGCTTTCAGCCGATCGAGGCGTACGACGTCGTTATCGCCAATCTGGATCCCACGCTAGAGCGCCGGCCTCCGGCCGGCGACCCAGTCGAAGTGCTGAGCGCCTTCCCGTACGCGCTGACGACGGCCGAGGTGGCTGCCGTCATGACCGAGCACCTGGGAGTTCCCGACGTGCCCGCGGTCGAGGCCGCGCTCATCAGCGCCACCGGGGAGGGACACGTCGGTCGCCGGCCGGCGGGCGATGGTTCGCTGTGGTCGCTCGCTCGGGATCCGCAGCATCTCGCATAAGCCGCCGGGCAGCGAGCGCCGAGCGCGGCCCGCACGGTTAGAAGCATCCCCCTCAGTCGGGCCGAGCGCGTGTGAGCAGCGCGTGCAGCTCTGCTTCGGTCACGTGCCGGGTGATCTCTATTCGACCGAGCGGGTTGGCCGCTCCAGCAGTCGCCAGACCACGGCGGTCTTGCGTGAAGACGACCTTGAAGCTTTGCAGCAGCCTGGCGAGGAGCAAGCGCGGGATGCGTTCATCGTTGGTGCCGGCCTGGCCGTAGTTGCCGTACGGAGGCGCGAAGGCGAGCGGTCGATAGCCCCGCACGTGGAAGGCCAGCTGTTCCTCACCCCACGTGACGTCCGAGAAGACCCGTTCGCGCCAGCCGCCGAGTATCTCCTCGGACCCGCGGTAGGCGTAGAACGGGCCGACGTCGTCGGGCGCGCGGCCATAGCGAATCTGGTGATGACCGGTACCCGACTGAAGCTGGACTTCCCAGCGGCCGCTTCGCTCAAGCGTCTCGAGCTCCCTCCAAGTGAGGTAGTCGGGGTCCTCATCCGCTACGCGTCCGACATCGACGAAGAGGACGGCGTTCAGGCCCAGCTTCCGCAAGATGCGGTCGCTTCCGGTCCAGGAATCAAGGCGTCCGCCGTCGAAGGTCAGCAGCAGCGGCCGTGGCGGGAGACTCACGTGCTCGCGGCTCACGAAGCGGATGAACTCGTCGAGAGTGATGGTGTCGTAGCCGGCATGATCGAGCAGAGCCATCTGCCTCGCGAAAGCCTCGGGATCGATCCCGTGGTACAGGAGTACTGGGATCACTGGGCGGGCGCGCGGCGCGGGCGCCCACGCTTGCCGATCTTCGGCGGTCAGGGCCACGCTCGGCGCCGGCGATGGGGTCCGTGCGGCGCTCTCGTCTCTTGACTTGTCCGACGACTCCCCGCACGCGCCCAGCGCCGCGCAGCAGCAGGCGGCAGCGACCAGAGACCTCCGCCGGGCGTTCGCCCCCATACAAGGGAACTTAGCGCCGGCTACCAGCGGGCCCGCCGCGTACGATCGCCTCATGACGATCGTGCTCCGCGGGATGACTCGCCAGGCGGCCGAAGCCATCGACGCCGGGGAGCGGCCCGGCGACGTGCGCGTCGCCGACCACTATCTGACCGAGTTCTCCGCGGGCCTGGGCGCATG
>Ga0126307_10000103_pt1 | contig 48535 bp, 45 predicted proteins | sample Plot28_FD_89955 | JGI IMG/M metagenome (GOLD analysis project Ga0126307, IMG submission 89955) | Serpentine soil microbial communities from UC McLaughlin Reserve, CA, USA - Plot28 | ecosystem: Environmental > Terrestrial > Soil > Grasslands | place: USA: UC McLaughlin Reserve, Lake County... | reverse complement strand
TTTCTGACCAAGGGGCTGCGGATCGTGCTCTATGACGAGCGCTCGGGCGATGAGAAGCACGAGTTTCACTACGAGGGCGGCATCCGCGACTTCGTCTCCTACGTCAACCAGACGAAGGACCCGGTGCACAAGGGGATCGTGTACTTCGAGGGTGACAACGGCGAGGGGCAGCTCGAGCTGGCGATGCAGTGGAACAGCTCGTACCAGGAGTCGGTCTTCTCGTTCGCCAACAACATCAACACCACCGAAGGCGGCACGCACCTCTCCGGCTTCAAGGGCGCTTTGACGCGCACGCTGAACGATTACGCCCGGGCGAAGGGCCTGCTCAAGGAGAAGGAGGACAATCTCGAGGGCGAGGACGTGCGCGAGGGGCTCGCCGCGGTGCTCTCGGTCAAGCTGCGCGACCCGCAGTTCGAGGGCCAGACGAAGTCGAAGCTCGGCAACCCATGGGTCCGCGGGCTGGTCGAGCAGACGGTCAACCAGCGGCTCGCCGAATACCTCGAGGAGAACCCCACCGAGGCTCGGCGGATCATCGACAAGGCGATCTCCGCCTCCCGGGCGCGGCAGGCTGCACGCAAGGCCCGCGAGCTGACGCGGCGCAAGAGCGCACTCGAGAGCTCCTCGCTGCCCGGCAAGCTCGCGGACTGTCAGATCACCGACCCCGCGTCGGCGGAGCTCTTCCTGGTGGAGGGCAACTCGGCCGGCGGCTCGGCAGTGGACGCGCGCGACCGCACCTTCCAGGCGATCCTGCCGCTGCGAGGCAAGGTGATCAACTCGGAGAAGAACCGGATCAACAAGGTGCTATCCAACACGGAGATCCAGTCGATGATCACGGCGATCGGCACGGGCATCGGCGACGAGTTCGACATCGAGAAGCTGCGCTACCACCGCGTGATCGTCATGACCGATGCCGACGTCGACGGGTCGCACATCCGCACGTTGATCTTGACCTTCCTCTACCGGCAGATGCCGGAGCTCGTCGACCGAGGACACATCTACATCGCCGTCCCACCGCTCTACGCGGTCAAGATCGGCGGCCGCGAGCAGTACGTCGTGAAGGAGTCGCAGTTCGAGGAGCTGCTCGTCCGCGAGCGAGTGAAGGACATCGAGGTCACCGACCGGGACGGCACAACGCAGAAGCTGACCGAGGCGCGGTATGCGCGCTTCAGCCGCGCGTTGCACGAGTTCGACGGGTGGATCTCACGCCTGCGGGCCGACTTCGGCAGCGGTCCCGCGAACTTCGTCACCGAGCACCGGCTCGTCGAGACCGAAGCGGCGCTCGCGGCCGACGTCGAGGGCGCTCTTTCGAGCCTCGAGCCGAACGGCTACGAGGTGTCGGTGGTCGAAACGACCGATGAGGGAGCGCGGATCAAGGTGATCGAGCGCGAGACGAGTGCCGCGACGCACGTGGTCGTGCCGGCCGAGCTGCTGGCGTCGCCCGTCTACGCAAACCTGCGCAGGACGTATGCGCGGCTGGCCGAGATCGTCGGGCCGCCGCCCTTCCGGCTCGAGCTCGGCAGCAAGAAGGCGCTGACGGAGACGTTCGAAGAGCTGCGCGACCATGCGCTCGAGCTCGCGAAGGAAGGTCTCAGGCCTCGCCGGTTCAAGGGCCTCGGTGAGATGGATCCCGAGGAGCTCGCCCAGACGACGATGGACCCGACGCGTCGGATGCTGATCCGGGTCGACGTCGAGGATGCGGCGGCCGCCGACCGGATCTTCTCGATCCTGATGGGCGACCAGGTCGAGCCTCGCCGCGATTTCATCGAGCAGAACGCAAAGGACGTCAGATTCCTTGACGTGTAGGAAGGGCGACTAGGTGGCGACTGTAGAACCGCTCGGCCCAGGCCGGATCGAGCCGCGCGAGCTCGAGCAGGAGATGCGCTCGAGCTTCCTCGACTACGCGATGAGCGTGATCGTCTCGCGCGCGCTTCCGGACGTGCGCGACGGCCTCAAGCCGGTGCACCGGCGCGTGCTCTACGCGATGCACGAAGCCGGCCTGCAGCCGACCCGCGCGCGGCTCAAGTGCGCCCGCGTCGTCGGTGACGTGATGGGTTCCTACCACCCGCACGGAGACCAGTCGATCTACGACACCCTGGTGCGGCTCGCCCAGCCGTTCTCGATGCGCTACCCGCTCGTGGACGGCCAGGGCAACTTCGGGAACATCGACGGCTATCCGGCCGCGGCGATGCGCTACACCGAGTGCAGGCTCGCCCGTTTGGCCACCGAGATGCTCCGCGACATCGATGCGGACACCGTCGACTTCAAGCCGAACTACGACGAATCGCGCCGCGAGCCCACGGTACTGCCCTCGCGCCTGCCGAACCTGCTCCTGAACGGCTCGGCCGGAATCGCAGTCGGCATGGCGACCAACATCCCGCCACACAACCTGGGCGAGGTAGTGGACGCGCTGGTGGCGCTGATCGACGAACCGACGATCGACGTCGACCGGCTGACGAAGCACATCAAAGGCCCGGACTTTCCCTCGGGCGGGATCATTCTCGGCCGCGAGGGCATCCGCGAGGCGTATCGCTCGGGCCGGGGCAGGATCGTCCAGCGTGCGCGCACCCACATCGAGGAGCTGCGCGGCGGCCGCACCGCAATCATCGTGAGCGAGCTGCCCTACGGAATCAGGAAGGGCGGCGACGAGGGCGTGATCAAGAAGATTGCCGATCTCGTGAACGACAAGGTCATCCCGGAGATCCACGACGTCAAGGACCTCTCGGACAAGTCCGGCATGCGGATCCAGATCGAGCTCAAGCGCGATGCGATCCCGCAGGTCATCCAGAACAAGCTCTTCAAGCACACCTCGTTGCAGACGACTTTCGGCTACAACGCCGTTGCCCTGGTCGACGGCGTCCCGCGGACGCTTCCGCTCCGCGACATGCTTCAGCACTACCTCGACTTCCAGCGCGAGGTCATCACCCGCCGCTCGAAGTTCGAGCTGCGCAAGGCCGAAGCCCGGGCGCACGTTCTCCAGGGCTACCTGATCGCGCTCGACAATTTGGACGCGGTGATCTCGTTGATTCGCGCCTCCGCCGACCCGGACGCTGCCCGGGTGGGCCTCATGGAGACGTTCGAGCTCTCGGAGATCCAGGCGCAGGCGATCCTCGACCTCCGTCTCCAGCGGCTGACCGGACTCGAGCGCAAGCGGATCGAGGACGAGTTCGCCGACCTGCAGGAACGGATCGCCGAGCTGCGCGCCATTCTCGGCGACGAGTCGCGGATCGACGGCCTGATCCGCGAAGAGATCCTCGAGCTCAAGCAGGTTTACGGCAAGAACGACGAGCGCCGGAGCGAGATCGTGGCGGCTGAGGGCGAGCTCGATCTCGAGGACCTGATCGCGGAGGAGGACATGGTGATCGCGATCACACGCTCCGGCTACGTCAAGCGGCTACCGGTCACGACCTACCGAGAGCAGCGCCGCGGCGGGATCGGCGTCATGGGCATGGATCTGAAGGACGAGGACTACATCGAGCACCTTTTCGTCGCCTCGACGCATGACTACCTGCTCTTCTTCACCTCGGTCGGCAAGGTCTACCGGCTCAAGGTGCACGAGCTGCCGTTCGGCACGCGCCAGTCGAAAGGCCGCGCGATCGTCAATTTGCTCCCGTTCGCGCAGGGCGAGCAGGTGAAGGCGGTGATCGCCACCCGCGACTTCAAGGAGGCCGTTTTCCTCGTGCTCGCCACGCGCAAGGGGCTGGTCAAGAAGACCCGCTTCGAGGAATACAACACGCCGCTCAAGGCCGACGGGATCATCGCGATCAAGCTTCGCGACGATGACGCGCTGGTGGACGTGCTTCACTCGATGGGCGAGGAGGACATCATCCTCGTCTCGCGCAAGGGTCAGGCGATTCGCTTCCACGAGAGCCACGTGCGCCCGATGGGCCGCGCCACCTCGGGCGTCAAGGGCATGGGCCTGCGCAAGGACGACGAGGTCATCTCCGCAGGAATTGCCGATGACGAGCGGGACATGCTCGTCGTGACCGACCAGGGCTACGGCAAACGCACCCGGATGAAGGACTACCCGGTCAAGGGTCGCGGCGGCCTCGGAGTGAAAACCGTCCAGCTGACCAAGGCACGTGGCCAACTCGCCGGCGCGATGCCGGTCAGTGAGGGCTTCCAGGTAATGCTGATCTCCAACGGCGGAACCGTCATCCGGATGCCGGTCGACGAGATCAAGCGGCTCGGCCGCTCGACCCAGGGCGTGATCGTGATGCGGCTCCGGGGCGACGAGCAAGTGTCGAGCATCGCGCTCGTGGCCGAGTCCGACGAGCCCGTCGAGAACGGCGAGGCCGTCACCGAGCCCGCACCGGTGGAGGACTCCGCTGAAGAAAACGGCAACTTGCAGTAGTTTCGCGGGGTCTCTTCCCAAACTCGACGTAGGTAGCTATAACTTTCAACAGAGACAGTCCCTCGGCCGGAGGCCGCACCATGGCGTACGACAACGCAGCAGATTTCCTCGAGCCGATCGATATCGCGGAGCACCTGGACAAGATCGAGCTCTACCTCGGCCAGGTCTGCCAGATCGCCGGAATCTCGAAGATGCAGCTCGATTACTGGACGAACAAGGCGCAGATTCCGACCAAGGGCAAGAAGCAACGGATCTACGACATCGAGGCTCTCGAGACCGTCATGCTGATCAAGCAGGCCAAGGACAAGGGACTGAATCTCGGCGCGGCGATCGAGGCGGCGCGGCGCTTTCGCGAGACCAGGCACGTAGCCTCGCCTGCCTAGGCTTGGAGCGCCTCAGCCGCATCTTCCGGCCGCAGCGTGTTCACGTAGTAGCCAGCGCCGAGCTCGACCGAGGCGAAAACGGTCAGGCGCGGCAGGAGCTCCAGGTGCCAATGGCCGCCTTCGTGCAGCCAGAGATTCGCGGGTTGGGGGCCTACCAGGCCGTGCAGCCGCCGTAGCGCCTCGGCAGCGAGCGCGAGTGCGCCGCCGAGGAGGCCGCTCTGGAAGCCGCTGCTCTCGTGCTCGAGCGGCGCGACCAGACACTCGTACGGGGCGCGGCTCGCGTAGGGGCAGAGGAGCAGGAGGCCTTCGCGTTCGAGCACGACGCGGCTGCCTTCCCGGCGCTCCCTCGCCAGGTAGTCGCAAACGCGGCAGCCGTCGCCGCGTTGTTCGGCGGCAGGCACCGGAGGTTGCTCGCGAAGCCAGACGAGCTGGGAGTGCGAGTGCGCAAGCGAGGCGCCTCCGGCCTTGCCCTCGTTCATGCAGGCGAAGACGTGCTCGAACCCCTCTTCGCGCGCGGCCAGCAAGCGGAGGCCCCAGGCCTGGGCGACGAACTCCAGCTGCCCGTCGCCGAGCTCTGCGATCGAGCGGACATGGACTGGTGAATGCACGACGACCTCCTGGCGCTCGAACGCGGGGTACTTATTCGCCACCACGCGCACCACCCAGCCCGGGCTATTGGGCTCGCGGATCGTCGCCGGCAACGCGAGTGTCTCGGGAGGGGTGCGGTCCTCGCGCCCCTCGCAGAACGGGCAGGAGTCGAGCTCCTCGTCGGTGACCGGGTCGAACGACGGCGCCGACGCACCCGGGCGGGAGGACCGGCCGGGAGCCACGACCGCCACCCGCCCGGTCAGCGGGTCGACCCGCCGCTCGCTCAGCTGCCCTTGAGCCGCTCGAGGAACGGCGTCAGCAGGTCGATCGGCGCCGGGAAGACGATCGTCGTCGATTGCGAGGAGCCGAGCTCGAGCAGAGTCTGGAGGTAGCGGAGCTGAAGGGCGATCGGATGGTCCTCGATGACTAGGGCCGCATCCTTCAGTCGCTCGGAGGCCTGGTATTCGCCCTCGGCGGCGATTACCTTGGCCCGCCGCTCGCGCTCGGCCTCGGCCTGGCGGGCCATCGCGCGCTGCATTCCCGAGGGGATCTCGACATCCTTGACCTCGACGATCGAGACCTTGATGCCCCAAGGCGAGGTGGACTCGTCGATGATCGCCTGCAGGATCGAGTTGATCTTGTCGCGCTCCGACAGGAGCTCGTCGAGCAGGTGCTGGCCGAGCACCGACCGCAGCGTCGTCTGCGCGATCTGCGAGGTCGCGACCATGAAGTTCTCGACCTGGACGATCGCGTTCTTCGGCTCGACGATCCGGAAGTAGGCGACCGCGTTCACCCGGACGGGGACGTTGTCCTTGGTTATGACCTCCTGCGGCGGGATGTTCAACGTGATCGTGCGCAGGTCGACCTTGACCATCCGGTCGACGACCGGGATCAGGATGAAGAGGCCTGGTCCTTTCGGCTCCGGGAGCAGGCGCCCGAGCCGGAAGATGATCCCGCGCTCGTACTCGCGCGCAACCTTGATCGCCGAGACGAGGAACAAGAAGACGAGGAAGAGAACGGCGACGACGGCGATGAGCGCGGCAGTCACGGCACGATCCTACTCTGCGGGGAGCGGTTCGACTTCGAGGACGAGCTCGGGGCCGACACCCGCGACGCGGACGCGCTGGCCGGGCCGCAGCGCCTCGCCCGACGTCGGCCGTGCCCGCCAGAGCTCGCCGTGTACGAACACCAGGTCGTCGCGGCGAGCCTCGCCGACCTCGCCGACCATCGTCTCGGGCCCGGCGGCCAGGGGGCTGCGGCGCACCTGTACGGCCTTCGTCAGCGCGAACACCCAGAGGCTTCCGAGCAGCACCGCGAAGACGACGAGGAGCGGGGCGTTGACGTCGTTGTAGGGCGCGGGTGCGTTGTGGAAGAGCATCAGCGAGCCGACCACGAGGCTGATCAGGCCCGAGACCGTAAGCGTGCCGTGGCTGACGACGTGCGCGTCGGCCACCAGGAGCGCCGCCCCGAGCAGCAGCAGCGCCAGTCCGGCCCAGCTGATCGGGAGCACGGCGAAGCCGAAGAGGGCGGTCAGGAGCGAGACCGCGCCGAGCGCTCCGGGAAGCACCACTCCCGGATGGAAGATCTCGAAGCCGATCCCGGCGATGCCGGCGAGAAACAGGAGCGGAATCAGGTTCGGGTCGATCAGCGCGTTCAGCAGGCGGGTGAAGAAGCCCGGGTGCGCCTCGACGATCTCTGCGCCCGCGGTGTGAAGGACGAAGTTCTTGCCGACGGTCTTACGGCCGTCGATCTTCGTCAGGAGCGCCGGCAGGTTCGGCGCGATGTCATCGATCACGTGCCTGCGCAGAGCTTCGTCGGCGGAGAGGTTGCTTCCCTTTCGGACGGCGAGATCGGCCCAGAGCTGGTTGCGGCCGTGGAACTTGGCGAGACCGCGCAGCGAGGCGGCTGCGTCGTTCAGCACCTTGCGGCGGAGGTCGCTGTCGAGATTCGTTCCGTTGCCGTTGATCGGCGTCGAGGAGCCGATGTTCGTCGTGGGCGCCATCGCCAGCTCGTCTGCCGCCATCCCGATCCAGACCCCGGCCGAGGCGGCTCGGGCACCCGGTGGCGAGACGTAGACGATCACCGGAATCTTCGACCGGAGCTCGTTCTTGACGATCGTGCGCATCGACTCGGAGAGCCCGCCCGGGGTGTCGAGGATGATCACCGCAGCGCTGTAGCCGTTCTTCTGCGCGCGATCCAGCTGGTGGTCGAGATAGCTCGACGTGACCGGGTTGACCTCGAACTCGTAGTGGATCGCCAAGACGCGGGGCCTGCTCGAAGAGGCGCCGAACGCGAGTGCCGGAACGGCGAGGGCCACGGCCAGCGAGCCGAAAAGTACCCGCAGAAACGGCCCTTTCACAGCCGTAAAGATTCTATCAGCGACCCCGAATTTTCCTTGCGGCCCAGGAGGGCGTGTGCCACCCTCGAAAGCGGGTCAGTCCTCATGAAGCCGCTACTTCTCGCAGCCGTCCTCGCTGCCGCCTTTCCTGGTTCCGCTCTTGGAGCTGGGCTTACGGCACGAGAGTTCACGCTGCGGGCGCCGCGCGGCGCGGTTCCGACCAGGGTGTTCCAGCTCGTGGGTGCGCATTGGCGCGGGCCGGGCCTGGTCAAGTACCGGACGCGCAACCTGGCCGGCCGCTGGAGCGCCTGGCGCGTCTTTTCACAGGAGGACGCTCTTCCCGACACCCGGCGCGAGCGCCGAGCCACCCGGGGCTGGCGTGTCGCGAGCCCGTTCTGGACCGGCCCGTCGAACGCGATCCAGTACAGAAGCGTGGGGCGAGTGAGTCGGCTGCGGGCCTACTTCGTGCGCAGCCCGAGGGAGCGTTTCGCAGTGAGGCGAGCCGACCTCGCCAACGCGCCGCCTGTGATCGCTCGCGCCGGGTGGCACGCGGACGAAGCGATCCGGCGGGCGCCCCCGTACTACGCCGACTCCGTGCACCTTGCGATCGTCCACCATACGGCCGGCTCCAACTCGTACACGAGGGCGCAGTCGGCTTCGATCGTGCGCGCGATCGAGCTCTACCACGTGCAGGGCAACGGCTGGAACGACATCGGCTACAACTTTCTCGTCGACAAGTACGGCCAGATCTTCGAAGGGCGCTACGGAGGCATGACAAAGCCGGTCATCGGCGCGCACTCGCAGGGGTTCAACACGGGCTCGGTCGGCGTCGCGGTGATCGGCGACTACAGCTCGACCTCGATCACGCCCGCGGCGCGCGCCGCGCTCGTCTCGTTGCTCGCCTGGCGGCTCGACCTGGATCACGTCGACCCGTCATCGAGCGCCGTGCGCATTTCGGCCGGCAATCCTCGATACCGGGCCGGAGCGACGGTGACCCTGCGCGCGATTTCGGCCCATCGCGACGTCTACCCCACAAGCTGCCCGGGCGCGAGCTTCTACGGGCAGCTCTCCGCAATCCGGGCCGGAGTCGCTCAGACCGGCCTGCCGAAGCTCTATTCGCCGGCCGTCGTCGGGGCCCTCGGCGGCCCGATTCGCTTCACGGGGCGCCTCTCGGGCCAGACCTCGTGGGCGGTGACCGTGCGCGACCAGAAGAGGCTCGTGGTCGCAAGCGGTGCGGGGATCGGCGCGATCGTCGACTGGACCTGGAATTCGACCGCGGCGCCGGCCGGGCAATACACGTGGACGATCAGCGCGCCGCAGATGCGCTCGGCCACGGGCACGATCGGCCTCGCTCCCGCGCCGCTTTCGTTGCAGCAGCTGAAGATCATGCCGGGAGTGGTGACCCCTAACGGCGACGGACGCAGCGACGACGCGAAGGTGACCTACCGGATCTCCGTGCCTGCGCTCGTGACCGCGAGCGTCCTCAACTCGCTCGGAGACACCGTCGCTACGCTCTTCAGCCAGCGACGCCCGGCGGGACAAAGCACGTTCGCCTGGAGCCAGGTCAACCTCACCGACGGGCGCTACCGCCTCTCGCTCGTCGCCAGGGACGACCGCGGCAAACAGGTGCAGTCGACCGTCCAGCTCTACGTCGACCGGACGCTCGCCGGCTTCATCGCCAGCGCGCGGGTGATCTCGCCGAACGGAGATGGCCGCTTCGACACGCTCGACTACTCCTTTCAGCTCAACGCACCGGCGCACGTAAGGCTGCGCATCCTGCGCGGTTCCTCGGTACTGGCCACGCCCTTCGACTCCGCGCTGGCCGCCGGCCCGCAGCGCCTGACCTGGGACGGAGACAGCCTCCCGGACGGGCGCTACTCGGCGGTGTTGATCGCGACCGACACGTTGCTCACGGTCAGGCAATCCGTGATCGTGCGCATCGACCGCGTGGCTCCCACTCTACGGCTGGCCTCGTTCCGGCTCCTGCGCTTCTGGCTGAGCGAGCCGGCGCAGGTGACGGTCGTGCTGAACGGGCGCCCGCACGTGCTCGCGATCAAGCGCGCGGGCTCCTTCCGCGTCGGCCACGCAGGCTCGGTGCGTGCAGTGCGCGCTTACGCCCGCGATCTGGCCGGCAATCAGAGCCGTCAGGTCCGCGGGCCCTGATTCCAGGCGTCGTAGCGGAGCTCGAGCAGCTCGAGCAGCTCGACCAGGAGCTCGGCGCGGTCGACCTCGCGGCCGGTCTCCATTAGCAGCGACGTCGCCGGACGGTCGACCTCCGTTGGGAGGTCGCTCTCGCCCACGTTCACGTTGATTCCAACGCCGAGCACGACCCTTCCCTCACGCGCCTCCGCCAGGATCCCCGCGACCTTGCGGCCCGCGACGAGCAGGTCGTTTGGGAACTTCAGCTCGGCCTCGATCCCCGTCGCGGCGGCGATTGCGTCGGCGCAGGCGAGCGCCGCGATCCCGGTCAGCTCGGGTAGCCGCTCCGGCGAGACCTCCGGCCGAAGCTGGACGGAGCAGAGCAGGCTCGTCCCGGCAGGCGCCAGCCAGCGTCGCCCGAGGCGCCCCCGGCCGGCGGTCTGCTCCCCCGCGACGGCGACGGCTCCCTCCGGCTCATTCGGCTCCAGGAGAAGCTGCGTGGACGGTGTCGACTGGACGTAGGTGTACTCGCGGCCGAAGCGTCCGCGAAGCAGCGGAAGCACCGCCTCGGGCGCCAGCGAGTCGAACACGGGCCATACACTAGGCCGACCGTGCAACCTCCTCTGCGCAAGGGCCGTCAGATTCGTCAGGACCCTCGGCCCGAGAGGCCGCTCGTCTACGAGAAGCTGAGTGACCCGATCCTGGTCAAGCGAGCAAAAGACGGCGATTCGGCGGCGCTGGAGGCGCTGTGCGAGCGGCATGCCCCACGGGTCGAGCGTCTCGCCGCGCAGGTCCTCGCTGATCCTGAGGACGCCCGCGACGCAGCCCAGGAGGCGCTGGCCAAGCTCTGCCTGCGGCTGCGTCAATTCCGCGGCGATTCGCAATTCGCGACCTGGCTCCACCGGCTCGTGGTCAACACCTGTCACGACGTCGCCGATCGCCAGCGCGTGCGCCGCTGCGAGCCGCTGCTCGACGATGAGCGCGTCGCCGGCGATGACGACCCCGCGCGGGAGGCCGATCTCGCCGAGCTCCGGCACGAGCTCGGAGCAGGGCTCGCGGGTCTCTCACAGGAGCAGGCGACCGTCGTCGTCCTGAAGGACGCGCTCGGCTTGTCCTTCGCCGAGATCGCGGCTCGCGAGGGCATGCCCGTCGGGACCGCGAAATGCTACGCGCACCGTGCCCGCGCGGGCCTGCGCTCACGGCTTTCGGACTCCGCGGCGGCGTGAGACGACGCTTGCGTCGTCGCTCTCAGGCCACGCGAGCCCTGCCCGTGTGGCCGTGTGCAATGACCGGTCGACACGACAGTCACGAGAAGCTGCGGCTGCAATGAGCCTGGGCCGTGAGGAGATCGAGGCGATCCTGCCTCACCGGGAGCCGTTCCTCCTGATCGACGAGGTGCTCGAGCTCGAGCCCGGCGAGCGCGTGGTGGCGCGCAAGACCGTGCGGCGCGACGAGTGGTATCTCGCAGGCCACTTTCCTGGCCGGCCGATCATGCCGGGCGTGCTGATCGTCGAGGCGATGGCCCAGACTGGTGCTGTCGCGGTGCTCACGCAGGAGGAAAACAGAGGCCGCCTGGCGCTCTTCGCGGGGATCGACGACGTGCGCTTCAAGCGGATCGTCGAGCCGGGCGACGAGCTCGTCTTCGAGTGCAGGATCGAGTCCGTGCGCGGCCCAATCGGCAAGGGCAGATCGACTGCTCACGTGGGCGAGGAGCTGGCCGCCCGCGGGATGTTGACCTTCGCGGTGGAGCGATGATCGGTACCGCGAACGGCGTCGCCATCTCGATCACGGGGCTGGGCTCCCATGTGCCGGAGCGCGTGGTCACGAATGACGAGCTCTCGACGATGATGGACACCTCGGACCAGTGGATCATCGAGCGCACGGGCATCCGCGAGCGCCGGATCGCCGCGCCCGAGGAGGCTCTTTCCGACCTTTGCCTCCCGGCCGCGCGGCAGGCGCTCGCCGACGCGGGGCTCGAGGGTTCCGAGATCGATCTGATCATCGTCGCCACGGTCACGCCCGATATGGCCTTTCCATCCACGGCCGTGATCCTGGCCGATCAGCTGGGAGCGACCAGAGCGGGCGCCTATGACCTCTCGGCCGGCTGCACCGGCTTCATGTACGCAGTCGCCCAGGGCTACGGCATGCTCGCCGGCGGCCTGGCGCAGAAGGCGCTGATCGTCGGCGGGGACGTGCTCTCGAAGATCCTGGACTGGAGCGACCGCGGCACCGCCGTCCTGTTCGGCGACGGGGCGGGCGCGATCGTCCTCGAGCGCGTCGCGGCAGGCGGCTTCCTCGGCTTCGAGCTCGGCGCAGACGGCTCGGGCGGGCCGCAGCTCTACCTGCCCGCCGGCGGCTCGCGCTCGCCTGCGAGTGCCCAGTCAGTGACCGATCGGCAGCACTTCGTGAAGATGAACGGCCGCGAGGTGTTCAAGTTCGCCACGCGCATCCTGGTCTCGTCTGCGCAGTCGGTGCTGGCCGAGTGCGGGCGCACGGTCGAGGACGTGGACGTGTACGTGCCGCACCAGGCAAACGTGAGGATCATCGAGCATGCAGTGAACAAGCTCGGCATCGCGAGAGAGAAGGTGGTCATCGACGTCGACCGCTACGGAAACACCTCGTCCGGCTCGATTCCGCTCGCCCTGGCGGACGCGAAAGCCGATGGAAAGCTTGGAAAGGGAAAGCTCGTGCTGATGACGGGAATGGGTGCCGGCCTCACGTGGGGCTCCGGTTTGATCGAATGGACAGACGGAGGAATGGGATGAGCGCGCAAAAAATCGCGTTTTGCTTCCCGGGCCAGGGCTCGCTCGAGGCGGGCATGGGCCGGGAGATCGCGCTGGCCGTGCCAGAGGCGATGGAGGTCTACCGGCGCGCGAGCGAGGCTTCGGGCCTCGATCTCGTCCGGCTCTGCTTCGAGGCTCCCGAGGCCGAGCTCGTGCACACCGAGGTGCAGCAGCCCGCGCTGGTGGCGACCAGCCTGGCGGTACTGGCCGCGTTGCGCGCCGACGGTTTCGAGCCAGACGTCGTCGTCGGCCATTCGGTTGGGGAATTCGCAGCGCTCGCGGCCGCGCAGGCGCTTTCGGTCGAGGACGCGCTGATGCTCGTTCGCGAGCGCGGTCTGGCCATGGCCGAGGCGGCGCTCGAGAACCCCGGCTCGATGGCGGCGATCCTCGGCCTCGAGGATGCTGTCGTCGAGGCCCTGTGCAAGGAGATCTCGGGCGTCTGGCCGGCCAACTACAACTGCCCCGGCCAGATCGTGATCTCGGGCCAAGACCCGGCCGTGGATGTGTGCTGCAGCGAAGCCGAGGTGAAGGGTGCGCGCCGAACGGTGAAGCTCCGCGTCTCCGGCGCCTTCCACAGCCCCCTCGTCGCGCGTGCTGCCGAGCGCCTGCGTCCGGCAATCGCGCGGGCCAAGATCAACGACCCGATCGCGCCTTTCATGTCCACGGTGACGGCGAAGATCGAGCCCGCGCAGCGGATGGCCTCGCTCCTCGTCGAGCAACTGACCGCGCCGGTGCGCTTCACGCAGGCGGCGCGCGAGTTGATGCGCCAGGGCGTCAAGGTTTTCGTCGAGGTCGGGCCCGGCAACGTGCTCAGCGGTTTACTGAAGAGAATCGATCGCAGCGTGAAGGCGATCCCGGTCGGCGACCTGGCGTCGCTCGAGAAGCTGCGGGAGACGCTCAGAACTGCCTGAGTCGTTCTGCTCCCTCGAAGGCAAGACCGCGCTCGTCACCGGCGGTTCCCGCGGGATCGGCGCTGCGATCGCCCTCGAGCTCGCGCGTAGCGGTGCGGCGGTGGTCGTCGGCTACCACTCGGGCGCCGACGAGGCGGAGTCAGTAGCCAAGGAGGCCGGCGGCCGCGCCGTCCAGGCCGACGTCTCCGATCCCGAGCAGGCGAAGCGGCTGGTCGAGGAGGCAGGCGACCTCGACATTCTCGTGAACAACGCCGGCCTCACGCGTGACGGCGTGCTGGCGCGCATGACGAACGACGACTGGCGCGCGGTGATCGAGACGAATCTCTCCTCGGTCTTCTACACCTGCCGTGCCGCGACGCGGGGGATGATGAAGAAGCGGGCGGGATCGATCGTCAACATCTCGAGCATCGTCGGCGTCCACGGCAACTGGGGCCAGGCGAACTACGGCGCCTCGAAAGCCGGCATCATCGGCTTCACCAAGTCGCTGGCCCGCGAGCTCGGCAGCCGCAACGTGCGCGCCAACGTGGTCGCGCCGGGCTACGTGAACACGCGCCTCACCGACGTGCTTCCCGAGGACGCACAGCAGGGGATGCTGAGCAGCACGCCGCTCGGCCGGCTCGGCGAGCCGGAAGACGTCGCCGGAGCGGTACGCTTCCTCTGCTCCGACGAGGCCTCGTTCATCACGGGCGAAGTGCTGCTCGTCGACGGGGGTTTGGGAATGTGACCACGGGCGCGAGCCTCAACGGAAGACGCAGGGTGGTGATCACGGGCCTCGGCGCCGTCACGCCGCTCGGTAAGGACGTCGAGTCGACGTGGGACGGCCTGCTGGCCGGACGCTCCGGTGCGGGCGAGATCACCCAGTTCGACTCGAGCCGCTTCAGCGTGCATTTCGCCTGCGAGGTGGCGGACTTTGATGCGACCGAGTACATCCCGTTCAAGCAGGCCCGGCGCATGGACCGCTTCGCGCACCTGATCGTTGCGGCCGCCCGTCAAGCCGAGTCCGATTCCGGGCTCGAGATCGAGTCAGAGGCCGACCGGATCGGTGCTGCGATCGCGACCGGGATCGGCGGGCTCAAGGCCTTCCAGGACTGTCACAGCGAGTTGCTCGAGCGTGGGCCCGATCGCGTCAACCCGTTCTCGATCCCAGAGATCATCCCGAACATGGGCGCCGCCTGGGTCTCGATGCAGCTCGGTACGAAGGGACCCCTGAGCTCCCAATGCACGGCGTGCGCTGCATCCAACATGGCGATGGGCGACGGCCTCGACGCCATCAGGCTCGGTCGCGCCGATGTGATGTTCTGCGGCGGCACCGAGGCGCCGGTGACGGAGGTTGGGATCGCGGGCTTCAGCGCGATGCGTGCGTTGTCCCGTCGCAACGACGACCCGGAGGCGGCGAGCCGGCCCTTCGACGCTTCCCGTGACGGTTTCGTCATGGGTGAGGCCGGCGCGGTGGTCGTGCTCGAGGAGCTCGAGCACGCGAGAGCCCGCGGCGCGAAGATCTACGCGGAGCTGCTGGGCTACGGCGTCTCCTCGGACGCGCAGCACATCACCGAGCCCGATCCCTCCGGCGTGAACCCGGCCCGCGCTATGACCATGGCCTTCGGCGACGCCGGGGTGAACACCGACGAGATCGACTACATCAACGCTCACGGCACCTCCACACCGCTCGGCGACGCCGCCGAGACACGCGTGATCAAGCTGGCTCTCGGCGAGGAGAACGCGCGTACGACGCCGGTCTCCTCGACGAAGGGCGCGACGGGCCACTGCCTCGGCGCCGCGGGCGCGGTCGAGGCGATGTTCTCGATCCTGGCGATCGAGCGCGGTGCGCTGCCGCCGACGATCAACTACGACGAACCCGATCCGGAGTGCGACCTCGACTACATTCCGAACGAGGCCCGCGAGGCCGATGTGCGCACCGCCGTCTCGAACTCGTTCGGCTTCGGAGGCCACAACGCGACCATCGTGGTCCGCCGCTTCGAGGACTAGCGCCGAGCCGTGGCGGATCGCTGGGTCACCTTCGACTGCTACGGCACTCTGATCGACTGGAATGGCGGCATTCGCGCCGAGCTGGCGCGCGTGTTCGGCGAGAAGCGGGCCGACGAGCAGCTCCACCGCTACCACGAGCTCGAGCCGGAGCTCGAAGCCGACGGGACGCGTTCCTATCGCGAGGTGCTGATCGAGGCGATGCGCCGGCTGGCGGCGGGCGCGAGCGAAGAGGACGGGCTGGCACACTCGCTTCCTCAATGGCAGCCGTTTCCGGAGGTTCACGAGGCGCTCGCGGAAGCTCAAGAGCAGGGCTGGAAGCTGGCGATCCTCTCCAATACCGACCGCGATTACATCGAAGCGTCGATGGCGCGGCTCGGGGTGCCGTTCGAACTGGCGATCGTTGCCTCGGAGATCGGTTCCTACAAGCCGGATCTCGGCCACTGGCGCGCTTTCCAGGAGCGCACCGGCCGCGGCCCCGACGTGCATGTCGCGGCGAGCCTCTTCCACGACATCGGGCCCGCAAACGAGCTCGGCTTGCCGTCGGTCTGGATCAACCGGCTGGGAGAGCGGCCCGGCCCGCAGCCGACGAAGGAGCAACCTGACCTCACCAACCTGGTCGCCGCCCTCGAGGAGGTCACGTGAGCCGCCTACGCGCCCGTTGCCCCGATTGCCACACCCTCACCGCGGTTGCGCTCGGACCTGGCTACGAGTGCCATTCGTGCGGCCGGGAGTTCGGCGCCGGGCTTGTCCGTGTTCCCCGCGCCTGGGGCGAAGGCGGCGAGACGATGGCAGAGGCGGCACGGTTGCCACTGCCGTACCCGGAGGCTTCGGTTGTCGAGGAAGAGACGCTCGGTGAGCAGAACCTCGCAATCGCGATGGATCTTCCCGAGCGACCCCTCGTGCTCGGCGGCTGCTGCTGTGCCCACATCGGCGCCGTCGAGGGCCTCGCGGCTCGAAGCAACAGCATCGGACTCGTCTGGTTCGACGCGCATGGCGATCTGAACACGCCCGAGACCTCGCCTTCCGGGAACCTCTGGGGAATGCCGCTGCGGATGCTGCTCGACTCGGGCGCGATCGATCCGGAGAACACGCTGCTGCTCGGCGCGCGCAACCTCGACCCGCCCGAGCAGGAGTACGTCGCCTCGGTCGGACTGCGCACCGACCCCGGCCAGCTCGAGCAGGCGCTGGAGGGCACGGACGGGGTGTACGTGGCCCTTGACGTGGATTCGCTGGAGCCGGGCGAGATAAGCCCATTCATGCCGGAGCCGGGCGGCCTGACCGTCTCGCAGGTCGAAGATGTCCTTCGGCGGGTACAGGAGCGCTCCACGATTCTCGGCGCGGGTTTCAGTGGCCTGGCCGCCGAGCCCGGGAACGTGGAGCCGCTGACCCGCTTCTGCGCGGCCCTGCGCGTGTAACTCTCAGCGGAGGCGCCGGGTCTAAACTCGCAAGCTCGTGTCCGAACGCATCGACGTCTCCATCGAGCACAAGCACGCTCCCACCGGGGACGGCGTGCGGCCGCATCCCAACACGTGCCCGAAGTGCGACTCGCACTACCGCGCCGACGAGCTCGAGCAGCACCTCAACGTGTGCCCGCACTGCGGTCACCACTTCCCGGTGCACGCGCGGGAACGGATTCGGCAGCTGGTCGACGAGGACAGCTTTGCGGAGGAGGCGGCCGAGCTGCGCTCCGACGATCCGCTCGACTTCTTCGATTTGCGCCCCTACACCGAGCGGCTGGCCGAGGCCGAGCTGGCGACCGGGCTCGGCGAGGCGATGGTGATCGGCCGCGCGGCGATCGAGGATCAACCCTGCCAGCTCGCGGTGATGGAGTTCGGTTTCATGGGTGGCTCTATGGGTCGCATCGTCGGCGAAAAGTTCGCGCGCGCCTGCGAGGGGGCCGCGGAGCGCGGGGTCCCGCTCCTCTCCGTCACCACCACCGGGGGTGCGCGCATGCAGGAGGGGATCCTCTCGCTGATGCAGTTGCCCAAGACCGTCTGCGCCGTCGAGGACCTGCACGACTCCGGCGGCACGCTGATCAGCGTGATGGCGCACCCGACCACGGCTGGTGTGCTCGCGAGCTTCGCCAGCCTCGGCGACGTCCTCGTGGCCGAGCCGGGCGCGCTGCTCTCGTTCACCGGGCCGCGAGTCGTGCAGCAGACGACGCGCGAGAGGCTGCCCGACGACTTCGGCCTCGCCGAGTCCAACTACCGCCACGGCCACGTGGACGCAATCGTCCCTCGACCCCAGCTGCGCGCGACGCTGGCGCGGCTGCTACGCCTCTTCGACCATGGCACGTGAGGCGGAGCTGAGGCTCCGGGAGCAGCTGAGCCGCCTCCGGAGCCTGCCGCTGCTGCGCGGCGCGAGGCTGTCCGGGGAGCTTGAGCGTCTCCAGAGGCAGCTCGAGCGGATCGTCGCAGAGCCGAGCGACGAGGAGATCTGGCGCTCGGTCGAGCTCGCGCGCCACCCGGAACGGCCGTACACCCTGGACTACGTCGACCGCCTGCTCGAGGACTGGTTCGAGCTGCACGGCGACCGCCAGCACGGTGACGACGCCGCACTTGTCGCCGGGATCGGGCGCTTTCGCGGGAGGTCGATCGTGCTGATCGGCAACCAGAAGGGCCGGGACGTGAAGGAGCGGACGCGACGCAACTTCGGCATGGCCTACCCGGAGGGTTACGGCAAGGCGATGCGCGCGATGGATCTGGCCGAACGGCACGGCTTCCCGGTCGTGACGCTGGTGGACATCCCGGGCGCGTACCCAGGCGTGATCGCCGAGCAGCACGGCCAGGGCGGAGCGATTGCCCGCTCGCAGGCGTTGATGGCGCGGCTGCGCGTTCCGACGATCACCTGCGTGATCGGCGAGGGTGGTTCGGGAGGCGCGATTGCAACGGCGCTCGCCGACCGCGTTTTGATGCAGGAGAACGCGATTTACACAGTGATCTCGCCCGAGGGTTGCGCGGCCATTCTCTGGCGCGACGCCGGCGAGGCCCGCAAGGCGGCCGCCGCTTTCAAGCCGGACGCGGCTCACTGTCTCGAGCTCGGGGTGATCGACGCGATCGTCCCGGAGCCCGGTGACGGGGCTCACACAGACCACGAAGAGGCTGCGCGTTTGCTCGGAGATGCTGTGGGCGAATCGCTCGAGCAACTCGAGGGGCAGTCGGGCGAGGAGCTGCGCCGCCGGCGCCGTGTGCGGTTCCGCACAATCGGGCAAGTGCCAGCAACCCGCTGAAACCGCGGCAAAACCGGCGCTTTTCCACATCTTCCACAGGCTTATCCCCCGTTCGTACACATGACGAGGCCGCCTTGTGGGCGGCCTCGTCCCTAACCCCCCGTTAGGTGGAGTAGCTTCGAAAAATGTACGACCCCGAGTTGTGAGTCTGGTTTCCCTCGCGAGACATTTGCTAAACGCCTCCCGGTTTTCAAGCCCTTTCAGCGGGTATCCCACGGTCATGGCGCCCTCGCTCTGGAGCGGCACGATCTCGCTCGGCCTCGCCAGCGTGCCCGTGCGCATGTTCAGCGCGACCGTCGAGACGACTCAGAAGAAGGGTTCCGGGTGCCGAAGGCGCGCTCGCAAGGCAAGCTGACTCCGTGGCCAAGCTCGCGGAGTACCGCAAGAAGAGGGATCCCAAGAAGACGCCGGAGCCATTCACCGGCAAGAAGGGCGCCAAGGAGCCGATCTTCGTGATTCAGCGCCACGACGCGCGCCGGCTCCACTACGATCTGCGCCTCGAGCGCGACGGCGCGCTCGCAAGCTGGGCGGTGCCGAAGGGCATTCCGCTCGAGACGGGCGAGCGGCACCTGGCGGTGCACGTCGAGGACCATCCGATCGACTACGCGACCTTCGAGGGGGAGATTCCGAAGGGCCAGTACGGCGCAGGAACGGTCGAGATCTTCGACCGTGGAACCTATGAGCTGGTCGAGGAGAAGCGTGACGGCGGGCTGACCTTCCGGCTGCACGGCGAGAAGCTCGACGGTGTCTGGACGCTCGTGCCGGCCAAGCTCGACGGCGACCCCAAGAACTGGCTCCTGATCCGCAAGAGCGGGGACGGCGAGGCCTCTTCGGCCTCCCGCCGCAAGTATGCGCCCATGCTGGCGACGCTCGAGGACGTGAAGAACATGCCGCGCAGGGACGACTGGGAATTCGAGATCAAGTGGGACGGCTATCGGATCGTCTCGCGTGTGGCCGGCGGCGAGGCGGAGCTCCGCACCCGCAAGGACCAGGACTACACCCAACGATTCGAGAACGTCGCCAAGGAGCTCGTCAGGGCGCTCAAGACTCCCGACTGCGTGGTTGACGGCGAGGTCTGCGCACTCGACGACGAAGGGCGCCCGAGCTTCTCGGCGATGCAGCAGCGCAAGTCAGCGACGCCGATCGTCTACTACCTTTTCGACCTGCTCGAAGCGGACGGCGAGCCGGTCCTCGACCTGCCGCTTTCCGAGCGGCGCGGGCGGCTCGAGAAGCTCCTCGACAAGCGCAACCGCACCGTCAAGTTCTCCGAGTCGTTCGACGACGGGCCGGCGCTGATGGTGGCAGCGAAGGAGCGACGGCTCGAGGGCGTGGTGGCCAAGCGGCTGGATTCGCGCTACCTCCCGGGCAAGCGCTCGCGCGACTGGCTCAAGTTCAAGTCTCACGGCGAGCAGGAATTCGTGATCGCCGGCTACACCAGCGGGAAGGGGCGGCGGGCCACCGGCTTCGGCTCACTCGTGCTCGCGGTCTACGGCGACGACGGCCTCGAGTACGTGGGGAACGTCGGCACCGGCTTCGACGAGGCCGAGATCGAGCGGCTGCTGAAGCTGTTGCGACCGCTGGAGCGAAAGGACTCGCCCTTCCCACAGGTGCCAAAGCTTCCGCGCGTGCGCAAGGACGACATCGTCTGGGTCGAGCCGAAGCTCGTCGCCGAAGTCGAGTTCGTCGAGTGGACGCATGACGGCCGCCTGCGCGCGCCGGTCTACAAGGGCCTGCGCGAGGACAAGGATCCCGAGGAGGTGCGGCGCGAGCTTCCGGGCGAGCAACCGGCCACGTCGATCCCCGAAGTGATCAAGAAGGGAAAGCGGGTCCTCCGGCTGTCCAATCTCGACAAGCCCTTCTGGCCCGAGGAGGGGATCACCAAAGGCGATCTGCTCGCGTTCTACCGGGACGTGGCGCGGGTCGTCGTGCCCCACCTAGAGGATCGCCCGTTCACGATGAAGCGCTTTCCCGACGGCTGGCAGGGCAAGCACTTCTTCCAGAAAGACGCCCCGCAGGGCATGCCCGGTTGGATCTCGACGGTGGAGCTCGAGGTCTCGACACGCGAGAAGCCGCGCCGGCGGCGCAAGATCCTGGCGCCGCTCGTGAACGACGAGCTTGCGCTCCTCTGGATGGTGAACATGGGCTGCATCGACCTGAACACCTGGTACTCCCGCGTTGACAAGCTCGACCGGCCCGACTGGGTGCTCTTCGACCTCGACCCCTCCGACGATGCCGGCTTCAGGGAGACGGTGCAGGTCGCGTTGCTCGTGAAGCAGGCGTTGGACGCGCTCGGCCTCGAGTCGTTCTGCAAGACGAGCGGGGCGGACGGGATCCACGTGCTCGTGCCGATCGCGAGGCGCCACACCTATGAGGACACGCGGCAGTTCGCCGAGATCGTGGCGGGCGCGCTGGCCTCGACGCATCGAGGCCTCGTCACGACGGAATGGACGAAGGCAAAGCGAAAGGGCGTGCTGATCGACGCGAATCAGAACGGCGAGGGCAAGACGATCGCCTCGGCGTACTCCGTGCGGCCGAAGGGGGGCGCGCCGGTCTCGACGCCGCTGCGCTGGGAGGAGGTGGACGAGTCGCTCGACCCTGGCGCGTTCACGATGGACGTCGTTCGCAAGCGGATCGAGGAGCACGGCGACCTGTTCGCGGGCGTGTTGACGACGAAGCAGTCACTAGGGGCCGCGCTGCGCGCGCTCCAGTAGCGTCTTCGGACACGACTGCTAGGCTTTGGTTTCCGCTGTTTTTCGGCAAGGAGGTGCGCCATGACGACAATTGCACTCTCCGGTCGCAGAGCCTGAGGCTTTCGACTAGCCGCAGCACACCCCTGTAGCGAGTTCCGAGCCTCGGGCCACGTCCGGTCCGTCACTCGATCCTGAAGGAGATCTCGCTTGCAAGCACCACTGTTCACTCTTGACGACCTCGGCTGGAACGAGGGCTTCGCGGCGGCGTTCGAGTCGCTTGAAGACGACGAGCTGGTTCCCGCCCGCGTCGCGGCTCAGCACCGCGGCGGGTACGACGTGCTCACAGAAGGTGGGGAGCGGCGGGTCCGCCTCACGGGTCGTCTGCGCCACGAGGCCGCCTCGGCAGCCGAGCTCCCGGCGGTCGGCGATTGGGTCGCGCTCCGCGACGAGACGGTTCACGCGGTGCTGCCGCGCCGGTCGGCCTTCTCGCGTAAGGCCGCCTGGGCTCCGACAGAGGAGCAGGTTCTCGCGGCCAACCTGGACGCGATCTTCATCGTCAGCGCCCTGGACGACGACCTGAACCTGCGCCGGCTGGAGCGGTATCTCACCCTCGCGTGGGAGAGCGGGGCGACGCCCGTGCTCGTACTGACCAAGGCCGACCTCTGCGAGGACGTGGCCGGCGCCTTGCTCGAGGTCGAGCAAGTCGCTCTCGGGGCAGCGGTGCACGCGGTCAGCAACATCACGGGCGCCGGGCTCGAAGAGCTCGCGCCGTACCTCGCGCCTGCAAGGACGATCGCGCTGCTCGGCTCCTCCGGGGTGGGGAAGTCGACCCTGGCGAACCGGCTCGCCGGCGAGGAGTTGCAGCGGACGCACGAGATCGCCGAGGACGGGCGTGGCCGGCATACCACGGTCAGCCGCCAGCTCATCCGCTTGCCGGGCGGCGCTCTGCTGGTGGACACTCCAGGCCTGCGTGAGGTGCAGCTCTGGGACGCCGACGAGGGAATCCAGGAGGCGTTCACCGACGTGGACGAGCTCGCCGCCGACTGCCGATTCAACGACTGCTCGCATACCGGCGAGCCCGACTGCGCGGTGCAGGCCGCGATCGCCGACGGACGGCTCGCGCGCGAGCGCTTCGCAAGCTACGGGCAGCTCCAGCGTGAGCTTCAGCGGCTGGCGATGAAGCAGGACGCCCGGCTTCGCTCCGAGGCTCGCAAGCAGCGGGCCGCGTTTGCGCGCAGCCTGCGGAAGGCCTCCTGGTGACGTAGCTAGCTAGAGATCCTTGCGAGCGAACCCGGCCACGGCCAGGATTCCGATCAGCACGAGGTAGGCGACGGCCCAGAGCCTCAAGAGCGCTCCCCCGGTATAGGCGCCTCCGAACGGGCCGAGCTGCAACAGAAAGCCCGTGAACCCCGTCGTGTCCGCCGTGATCTGCCGCAGCCCGTCCTGGTAGAGCGCCTCGAAGGGGATCAGCCAGGCCGCGATCTTGGCCGAGTGCTGCAGCGTGTGCGAGTTGAGGGCGTGGCCGATCGAGCCCAGAAGCCCCGCGACGAGGCCTGCGCCGAAGATCATGAACACCGCGATCCCGTTCGCGGTTGCGGTCAGGAAGACGGAGCCGAGCAGCGAGAGAGCGGCGACGATCGCGACTCCGGCTGCCAGCTCGAGCCCCGGGACGAGCGCGTGGTCGGGCCACCAGTGGCCGGTCAGGCCCGTGATCAGCATCGCTGCGACGTAGACGGCGCCAACGTACGGTGCGCAGACCGCGACTGCGCCGAGCCAGCGCGCGAACAGCAGGGTCGACCGCCCGACCGGGCGCACGACCAGCGGCTGGAGCAGCCCGCGCTCGGCGTCTCCGCGCACGACGCCGAGCGTGAGGAAGACGGCGAGCACCACGCCGAGGAACAGTGTCGCGAACATCGCCAGGCCGAACATGAAGGCGCCCGCGAAGGTGCGCGCGTCGATTCCGACCGGCGGCGAGATGTCGTCGACGTCGCGGAAGACGTAGTGGTTGGCGAGCCAGTAGAGCCCTAGGAAGCCAAGAGTCAGGAGCAGCACCACCGCGAACACCTTTCGTCGCAGCGCCTCGCGCAGGCCGTAGCCGACGATCGTTGCGACCGCGCTCACGAGGTCTCCCCGCCGACCGCCTCGAGGTAGGTCTCCTCGAGCGTCGAGGTCAGGATGTGGACGCCGTACACGTGTCGTCCCGCGTTGACCAGCTCGGCCACGAGGCGCGGTGCGTCCTCGCGCGAGGCGCCCTCGAAGACTCGCACTCCTTCGTCCGTCTCGATCTCCACACCGCGGGCCTGCGCGAGCTCGCTGGGGGAGCCCTCCGCGACGAGGCGACCGTGCAGGAGGATCGCCACCCGGTCGCAGACCAGCTCGACCTCGCTCAGCAGGTGGGAGTTGAGCAGCACGGAGATGCCCCGGCTACGCAGCTCCTCGAGGAGGACGCGGACGGTGCGGCGGCCCACAGGGTCGAGTGCGCTCGTCGGCTCGTCGAGGAGCAGCAGCGGTGGCCGCCCCACGAGCGCCTGTGCAATCCCGAGCCGCTGCTGCATGCCCTTGGACATCTGTTCGACGCGGCGCCCGCGCGCTTCGGTGAGCTCGACCAGCTCCAGGAGCTCGCGCCGCTCGGCGGCACCGCCCTCCGAGCCCGTCAGACGCTGGTGCAGCTCGAGCAACTCTTCGGCCGTGTACCAACCGGGGAAGCGGAAGAGCTCGGCGAGATAGCCGATCCGGCGGCGAGCCTCGAGCGAGCCGGCCCGAGCATCGAGCACCTGCGCAGTGCCTCCGGAGGGTCGGACCAAACCGCAGGCGATCTTGACCAGCGTGGACTTGCCCGCGCCGTTTGGCCCGAGCAGGCCCACGAGCTCGCCCTCGCCGACTTCGAGGTGGACTCCGGCGAGAGCGTCGACCGGTCCGTAGCGCTTCTCGAGACCCCGGACGGCGAGAGCAGTGGTCACGGACGGGTCTTCTGTCGGAAAGCGTGTCGACGGATCATTTCAGACGGATGCACGGGCAACGCGCATCCTGGTAACGGCGTCGCAAGACGATGCCTCGGCCGAGTTTACGTAGGGGGCGCGAAAAACTTCGTGTAGTGGCCGAGCTCGTCGAAGCCGAGCTTGCGGTAGAGCTCCTTGGGCCAGTCCTCGGCATCGGCGACGAGGAAGACGAAGTCTGCGCCCGAGGCTCGCGCGTGCTCGATCGCGCGGAGGATGACGGCGGTCGCATAGCCCTTGCCGCGATGCTCGGGGAGGGTGCCGACCTCCTCGACCTGGGCTTCGGAGCCGTCCAGGTAGAGGTCGGCGTAGCTGACAACGGCGTCGTCCACTAGCACGCCGAAGAAGCGAGCCGTCACGCGCTGGCCGATCAGAGCCTTGGCCTGAAAAAGTTGTTCGACCATCTCTGGCGTCGCCCAGGGGAAGCCCTCCATCAGCCTCCGGCGTGCGGGCCGCAGCGCCTCCTCCTCCAACTCTCGCACGAGTGAGAGAGCGGCCCTCTTCTCAGGCGCGCGCAGCTGGGCCATCACGAGATGGCGGTCGATCCGCCAACCGTGCTCGGCGAACCACGGTGCGAGCCTCTCGCCGAGCTCGGGGTCGGGAACGAAGATCAGGCGGCGCTCGAGCCGCTGTGCCTCGGCAACGAGCTCGTCCGGATCGCCGTCTCGCTCGATCCAGAGGTAATTGCAGTCCGAGCGCTTCGGCACCTCGTCGGTGTAGATCGCGCGGCCGTACGGCGAAGAGACGGTACGGCTTCCGCCCATGTCTCCCCGCGCGAGGAACGCGTAGGCCCGCTCCAGCTCGTCACGCATCGCCGAGGCGCTGCGGGTGGCCGAGCATCGAGAGCTCGGCGATATCGCGCCGGAAGAAGAGCGACGTCGTCCAGTCGGCGACGACGCGCAGTTTCCGGGAGACCAAGGGCAGCTGGTAGAGGTGGTACGTGCGAGTGACGAACCAGCCGAGGAAGCCCGTCAGCCGCAGCCCCATCACGTCGGCGATCCCCTTGTAGCGACCGAGCGTCGCCACCTGGCCGAGCATGCGGTAGCGGTACGGCTTCCGCTTTCCCTGGAGGTTCTTGGCCAGCCGGCGGGCCTGGCGCAGCGCGTGCTGGCACGTGGGCGGATCGAATTCCCCCGGCGTGGCGAGGTTCGGGACGCGCGCGCCGTCTCCGAGGGCCCACACACGCTCGTGTCCCTCCACCGCGAGGGTCTCGTCCACGAGCACGCGCCCCTTCTCGTCGAGCGGGAGCCCAAATTGGGACAGCAGTGGATGCGCACGTACACCCGCGGTCCAGACCACCGTGTGCGTCAGGATCTTCTCACCGTTGGAGAGGTGAGCGGCGTTGGCCTCGACCGAGTCGAGCGTCGTCTCGACGTGGATCTCGACGCCGCGCCGCGCGAGCTTCTCGGCCGCGTAGTCACCGAGGCGCCGAGGGATCTCGGAAAGGATCTTCGGCGCGGCGTCGGCCAGCACCCAGCGTTGCGGCACGGTCCGGAGCTCCGGGTAGTACTTGAGCGCGTCGCGCACGAGGTCGGAAAGCTCGGCCAGCGCCTCGACGCCCGCGTAGCCGGCACCGACGAAGACGAACGTCAGCTCGCGGAGCCGGTGAGTCTCGGTGGGCGCCGCGTCGGCAGCCTCGAGCCGGCGCAGGATGTGGTTGCGGAGGTGGATTGCGTCGGCGAGCGACTTGAAGCCGAGCGCGTGATCGGCGAGGCCGGGGATGGGCAGCGTGCGCGAGACGGCGCCGAGCGCGATCACGAGGTCGTGGTAGCTCAGGTTGAGAAGCCCCTCGATCGTCTCGACCTGGACACGCCCGCGCTCGAGGTCGATGCTCGTGGCGCGGCCGAGGACAAACTCCGCGTGCGGGCACATCATCCGCAGCGGCACGACGGTGTGGCGAGGCTCCAGCGTCCCGGAGGCCGCCTCGGGCAGCATCGGCGTGTAGAGCATCGAGTTCTCGGGGCTGACGATGGTGGCGCCGCGCTCGCGCAGTGAGCGGGCGACGTAGCCACCGGCGAAGCCGCCGCCGATCACCAGCGTTCCCCCGCGAGCTTCCCGCTCGGCCACGGCTAGGCGCGCAGGAGCGGACGGGTGAGGCAGGTCGGGCCTCCGTCGCCCTTCGAGAGCTCGTTTCCCCGGTAGGTGAGCACCTCGGCGCCCGCGCGCTCCATGCGACGGCGTGTCTCGGGGTTGCCTTCCACGGCGAGGGCTATCCGCGGAGCGAGGGCCAAGACATTAGAGCCCAAGGTGGCGAACTCCGCGTCCGGCACCTCGACCAGCTCGACACCGCGGTCGTCGAGCAGCTGGGCCAGCCGAGTTGGCAGCAGCGGCGCATAGACGACCGCGAGATCCGGCGCGAGCGGGCTGATCAGCGACATCAGGTGCATCACCGCGCCCCGCCCCTGCCAGTGCGGGAGGTCGAACGCCAGGACCTCGACACCGGGGAGGAGCTCTCGGAGGCGCGAGATCCCCGCCTCGGTCGTCCGGTAGCCGCAGCCCGCGAGCAGCGTACCCTCGTCGAGCCAGCAGAGGTCGCCACCCTCCGCCAACTGATGGTCTTGTAGCCATCCGGCGATCGGCACGCCGGCGCGCTCGAGATCCTCCGCCATGGCCGGCACCTCCGCCCGGCGGCACTTCTTGCCGGGGTGGAGCAGGAGCGCTCCAGCGTCTGCGACCAGGGCGGGGTCGTAGGTGTAGATCGCGTCCGGGTTTCCGTCGGCCCTTGACTGGGCGAGCACGACCTCGGCGCCGGCGCCTGCGAGCAGCTTGCAGAAAGCGCCGTGCTCCGCCGCGATCCCGAACGGGTCGGGCTCGGCGCGCCAGCCGCACATCCGCGAGCCGTGGAGATCCTCGGCGCGTGGCGCTCGCACGAGCACCCGCCGGAGCTCGCCGGTCATGGACTGGCAGCCGTACAGCTTCTGCTCGACGCTCATGCGGAGGATCGTACTTCGGCAAGCCTGCGCTTCAAGAACGCGCGCTCCGCCGGCTGCGCCGCGAGCTCCAGAGCTTGCCCGTAGGCCGCGGCAGCCTCGCCGCTGCGACCGAGTCGACGTAGCAGGTCGGCACGGGCCGAGTGCAGGTGCCGGTAGCGGTCGAGGCCGTCGATGCGGTCGATCAGCTCCAGGCCGCGCTCCGGTCCTTCGGCCATGGCCACGGCGACCGCGCGGTTGAGCTCGATCACTGGCGACGGCGTGAACCGGGAGAGTCGTGTGTAGAGCGCGGCGATCTGCGGCCAGTCCGGCTCGGGCTCGACGTGCAGGGAGGCAATCGCGGCCTGGAGCTGGTACGGGCCCGGCTGCTTCAGCGGGAGCGCCCGCTCGAGCACGCGCCGCCCCTCTCCGATTCGCTTGACGTCCCAGAGCCGGCGGTCCTGGTCGCCGAGCAACACCAGCTCACCGAGCTCGTCGAGGCGGGCCTCCCGGCGCGCATCCTGCAGGAGCATCAGCGCGAGCAGGCCCAGCGCCTCCGGCTCGTCGGGCATCAGCAGCGCGAGCATCTTTCCGAGCCTGATCGCCTCCTCGCAGAGATCGGCCCGCGGCGGCGGCCCGTAGCCCTCATTGAAGATCAGGTAGAGCACTGCGAGAACGGCTCGTACGCGCTCCGGCAGCACGTGGTCCGGTGGGACGCGGAACGGGATTCCGGCGGCGCGGATCTTTCGCTTCGCGCGTACGAGCCGCTGGGCCATCGTGGGCTCGGGCACGAGGAAGGCTCGGGCGATCTCCTCGGTACTGAGCCCGCCGAGGGCGCGCAGGGTCAGCGCGACCTGCGCCTCGGTGGAAAGCGCCGGGTGGCAGCACGCAAAGATCAGGCTCAATCGCTCGTCCGGGATGGAATCCACCTCCTCCCCCTTCGGCGCGGGCTCTCCGAGCGCCGCCAGCAGCTCGGTCTTGTGCGCGAGCGTGCGCTCGCGCCTGATCCGGTCGATCGCCCGGTTGCGTGCCGTCGTCAGCAGCCACGCGCCTGGGTTGTCGGGGGCGCCGTCGCGGGGCCAGCGCTCCAGCGCGGCCGCGAAGGCCTCCTGCACCGCGTCCTCGGCAAGCTGCACGTTGCCGAGGGTGCGGACGAGGCTCGCGAGCGTGCGCCCCCACTCCTCTCGGAAGACGGCTTCGACTACGAGCCGTCCCCTTCGAAGACCATCACCGGCCGAACCTCGACAGAGCCGTGGCGTGACCCGGGCAGCTTCTCGGCCCAGCCGAGCGCCTCGTCGAGCGAGCCGGCCTCGATCAGGTAGTAGCCGCCGAGTTGTTCCTTGGTCTCTGCGAACGGGCCGTCGGTCGTCAGCGTTTCGTCGTTGCGCACGCGGACGGTCGTCGCCGTCTGGGTCGGCTCAAGCGCGTCCCCGGCGATCATCGCGCCGCTGTCCTGGAGCTCCTTCGTGTAGGCCATGTAGGCCTGCATCACCTGGCCGCGTTCCTCCTCGCTCATCGAGTCCCGGCCGTTCTCGTCGCCGTAGATCAGCAGCATGTACTGCATCTCGCCCTCCTTGGTCGCTGTCGAGAGTACGACGAACGAGCGAGGCCGGAATCGACAGCGGCCTCGCGCTAGCGCTTTGCGCCGCTGCGGGCGTTGCAGGGCGTCTGGAGCGGCCCTCGCGGAGTCCCTGCGCGGTAGAAGTGCACGGTGACGCATGACCTCGGCGCCGGTGCGAGCGCGGGCAGCGTTACCGGCGCACGTGGCGGTTGTGTCGGCGTGGCCGGGGCTGCCGTCACGCTGCTTGACCCGGAAGAGAAGCCGAAGAGCGCGAACAGCATCAACAGCAGAGCAATCATGCCCGGATTCTACGCGCGCTCGAGCATCCGGCCCAGTAGCCGCAGCGCGCCTCCCTTGTCGAGCGGCTCGTTCAGGTTGCCGCATTTCGGGCTCTGGACGCACGAGGGGCAGCCGCGTTCGCAGGGGCAGCCTGCCAGCAGCTTCGCGGTGTCGGCGACCCAGCCCTCGAAGGCCTCGAAGCCGCGTTCGGTGATGCCGACGCCGCCCGAGTGGCCGTCGTAGATGAAGATCGTCGGCGCGCCGGTCTGGAAGTGCAGGTTGGTCGAGAGACCGCCGATGTCCCACCGGTCGCACATCGCCCACAGCGGCAGCAGCGCGATCAGCGAGTGCTCGGCCGCGTGCAGCGACCCGAGCAGCCTTGGCATCTCCTCGAGCCCGTCGAGCACCCGAGCCCCGGGCATGAACCAGATCGCCTCGGTCTCGAACTCGGTTTGCGGCAGGTCGAGGGCGACGAGCTCGATGCTCTCCTGCGTCTGGATCGACTTCTTCTGGTAGCCGACGACCTGCTCGGTCACCACCACGCGGCCGAAGAAAAGCTGCAAGCCGAGCCGCGTCTCCTCCTGTAGCGGTTGAACGATCGCGGTGGTCGTCTCCTTCTTGGCCTGCGTGTAGTAGTCGCCGCTAAATGGCTCGACGACGGCCGTGCGTGCGCCGAGGTCGAGCTCACGCACGCGATAGCTCTCACCGAGGTGCAGGTAGATCGCGCCCTCGTGAATGGTCGAGTAGGCGCGCGCTTCCTCGCTGATTCCGAGCATGGCGCCGCTGGAGCCGTCAACGATCTGGAACGACTCCGGGCTCGTCGAGCGCAACGAGACGCGCGCGGCCGGGTAGTCGCGGCCCGCCCAGACGTACCCCGCCTTGGTCTTGCGGAGCTCTGGCAGCGCCGCCGACCGCTCGAGGGCCGCGTCCCCGAGCACCGCGCGATCGGCGTCGTCCAGCGGCGCCTCGAACGCGGCCGCCAGCACGTGGCCGTCGAGCACGCGTGGGTTCTCGTGGTCGAGGATCGCCGCCTCGACTCTTCGGCCCAGCAGCGCGCGGGGCTCGCGCATGAAGTACTGGTCGAGCGCGTCCTCGCTCGCCACGAGCACGGCGAGCCCGTGCCCGCGCCGCCCGGCTCGCCCCCACTGCTGCCGCAGTGACGCCACCGTCCCGGGGAAACCGACCGAGATCACGCAGTCGAGCAGGCCGACGTCGATCCCGAGCTCGAGCGCGTTCGTCGCGGACACCCCCAGCAGCTCTCCTTCGAGCAGCCGGCGCTCGATCTCGCGCCGCTGCTGAGGCGTGTAACCGGCGCGGTAGGGCGAGAGCGCGGAGTCATCGCTGAGCCGGTCGGCGGTGAAACGATGGATCAGCTCCGCGGCTCGACGGCTCTTGGCGAAGCAGAGTGTGCGCAGGCCGCGTGAGACCAGGTCTGCCATCAGCCTCGAGGCCTCGCCGAGCGGGCTGGCCCGCAGGCCGAGCTCCTCGTCGGTGAGCGGTGGGTTCCAGAGGGCCACGGTCTGCTCGGCGCGCGGCGCTGCGTCGTCGCCGATCACCGTGGTCTCTGCGCCGATCAGGCGTGCGCCCAGCTCGCCCGGGTTCGCAATCGTCGCCGAGGCGAGCAGGAACTGCGGCTCCGCGCCGTAGATCCGCGCGAGCCGTCGCAGCCGCCGCAGGACGTTCGAAACATGTGAGCCGAAGACACCGCGATAGACGTGGGCCTCGTCCACGATCACGTAGGCAAGGTTCGAGAGCACGTCGCCCCAGCGGTCGTGGTGAGGCAGTACGCCCACGTGGAGCATGTCCGGGTTGGACAGGATCAGGTTGGCCCACTTGCGCACCTGCCAGCGGCGCTCCGCCGCCGTGTCGCCGTCGTAGATCGCCGCCCGCAGAGGTGATCCCGGGAGCCGTAGGCTGCCGAGCGCCCGCAGTTGATCCTGAGCCAGCGCCTTCGTCGGATAGAGGTAGAGCGCGCGTTGCTTGGGCTCCCGAGCGAGCGCGTCCAGGACGGGCAGGTTGAAAGCAAGCGTCTTGCCGCTCGCCGTACCCGTGGTGACGACCAGGTGCTCGCCTCGCTGCGCCGCCTCCCAGGCCGCCGCCTGGTGGGCGTAGAGCGTTGCGATTCCTCGAGCCGCAAGCGCCTCGCGCACGGATGGATGAAGGCCTTCGGGTAGCGGCGCGGTACGGGCCTCCCGCGGCGCCTCGGAGCCCAGGTGGGCGAGCTCCTCGCCCACCAGAAGGCCGTCCCACTGGGCAACGCTCGTGGCCATGTGCCGATGGTAGCCTTGCCGTCCCGGGGTGCCCTGAGGGGCTGAGATCACACCCGTCGAACCTGATCCGGCTCGCACCGGCGAAGGGAGGAAGTTGATTCGCACTTGTCTCACGATCGCGGGGTCGGACTCCGGTGGCGGGGCCGGCATTCAGGCCGACCTGAAGGCTTTTGCGGCTGCAGGCACGCACGGCGTGAGCGCGATCGTGGCCCTGACTGCGCAGAACACCGTCGGCGTGAGCGCCGTGCACGAGGTGCCGCAGGACTTCGTGCGGGCTCAGCTCGAGGCAGTCTTCGGCGACCTCGGCGTGGATGCCGCCAAGACGGGGATGCTCTTCTCCGTGCCCATGATCGAGACGGTCGCCGATTACCTCGAGCGGCACCCGGTGCCACTCGTCGTGGATCCCGTGCTGATCGCCAGTTCCGGGGCGCGGCTGCTCGAGGAGGATGCAATCGAGACGCTCGTCACACGCCTCTTTCCGCTGGCCACGGTGGTCACGCCGAACCTGGCCGAGGCCGAGGCGCTCGCCGGCACCGGCTCGAAGCGCGAGCTCGTCGAGTGGCTGCACGAGCTCGGCGCACCCGCGGCGATCGTGACCGGTGGGCACGGCGAGCCGGTCGACCACCTCTTCGACGGCGAGCGCCACCTCGAAATCCCGGTCGAGCGGCATGAGGTTGCCGCGACCCACGGCGCCGGCTGCACGCATTCCGCCACGTTGGCGGCGCTGCTCGCCCGCGGCGAGAGCCTCGGGGACGCGGCCCGGGGCGCGGCGGAGGCGGCCTCGCGCGCGGTTGCGCAGGGCCATCCCGAGCTCGGCGCGGGAGACGGCCCGGTGGACGTGTTCGGCCTGCGGGGGGCTGCATGAACACCGGGCAGGACCTCGCCGCGATCCGCGAGCGCAAGCCGCTCGTTCACCAGATCACGAACTTCGTAGTCATGAACGAGACGGCCAACGTGACCCTGGCGCTCGGGGCGCTGCCGGTGATGGCGCACGCGGTCCAGGAGGTCGAGGAGATGGCGAGCGCGGCCTCGGCGCTCGTGCTCAACATCGGCACCCTCTCGGATGAGTGGGTCGAGGCGATGGTGCTGGCGGGCCGTGCGGCGAATCGTGCCAGGGTGCCGGTCGTGCTCGACCCGGTCGGTGCGGGGGCGACCGCCTATCGCACCGAGACTGCACGCGAGCTCGCGGAGGAGCTCGAGCTCGCGGTCGTGCGCGGCAACTACGCCGAGCTCGCGACCTTAGCTGGGCACAAGGCCGAGATTCGCGGCGTCGAGGCTCTCGGCGGCGGCGGCGAGCCCGAGCTGGCGCGGGAAGCCGCGCGGGCTCTCGGGTGCGTGGCCGCGGTCACCGGTCCGGTCGACCACGTCTCCGACGGCGAGCGTGTGCTGGCAATCGCGAACGGCCACCAGCTGCTCGCGGCCGTCACTGGTACCGGTTGCATGTCCACCGCGATCACGGGGTGCTTCCTCGCGGTGCGCCCCGAGGATCCGCTGGAGGCTGCCGCCGAAGCTCTCGTCGCCTTCGGCGTGGCCGGGGAGGATGCCGCCAAGAAGGCAACGAGGCCGGGCTCCTTCCACGCCGCGCTCTACGACGCGCTCTACGACCTCGATCCTTTGAAGATCGATTCATCCGCGAGATACGAGGACGCGTAGAGTTGAGACTGCACGCCGTTGTGAGCGACTTCGAGACCGCGCGCGGAGCCGTCGAGGGCGGCGCGACGGTCGTGCAGCTGCGCGTCAAGGCACCCACCGAGCAGGTCGTCGAGGCGGGTCGCGGGTTTCGGGAGCTCTCGGCGATCTTTGTCGTGAACGACGACGTCGAAGCAGCGTTGCGGCTCGGCGCCGACGGCGTCCACCTCGGCCGCGCCGACGAGGGGGCCGAACGTGCGCTTGCGGCGGGCCTCTTGCTGGGTGCCTCGGCCGCATCGGTCGCCGAGGCGCGGCAAGGCGAGCCCCTCGGTGCCTCCTACATCGGCGCGGGCCCCGTCTGGGCGACCCCGACCAAGCCGGATGCCGACCCGCCGATCGCGCTCGAGGGCCTCACTCAGATCTGCCGCGCGGTGTCGGTCCCGGTGATCGCGATCGGCGGGGTGGATGCCTCCAACGCAGGCGACTGCATCCGGGCCGGCGCCGCAGGGGTCGCGGTCGTTCGGGCGGCTACCGATGCCGCTGCGGTGCGGGCGGCGGTCGATGCGGCTCTCTGAGCTCGGTGAGCTCGGCCTCCTCGACGAGCTCGAGCGCCGAGGGCTCGCGAGCGGGATCGCGAACGACGCGGCTCAGCTCGACGGCGGGCTCGTCGTCACGCAGGACACGCTCGTCGAGGAGGTGCACTTCCGGCTCGCGTGGACGACCCACCGCGAGCTGGGCTACCGTGCCGCCGCCGTCAACCTCAGCGACCTGGCCGCCTCGGGCGCCGAGCCGGAGGCCCTCATCGTCGGGCTCGGCGCGCCCGCCGAGACGGAGCTCGACGACGTACTCGAGCTCTACGCAGGCCTGAACGAGCCCTACGTGCCGGTGGTGGGCGGCGACACCACTGTTTCCGAATGCCTCTACCTCGCCGTCACCGCGCTCGGCCGAGCGGACCGCGTCCCCGGTCGAGGCGGCGCCCGCCCGGGCGACCCGCTCGTCGTGACAGGCCCGCTCGGCGCCGCCGGCGCGGCGTTTCGGGACCAGCGCCACGCCCGCCCACCACTGCGACTCGAGGAAGGCCGCCGCTTGGCCTCGCGGGCCCACGCGCTGATCGATCTCTCGGACGGCCTCGCCCGAGACGCTGCGCATATAGCCCGCCGCTCGGGCTGCGGGCTGGTGATCGAGCTCGAGCGGGTCCCGCTCGCTTCCGGGGCCACGGTGGCCGATCTCGGCTTCGGTGAGGATTACGAGCTGCTCGCGGCGACGCCTGACCCGCTCGGGTTCACCGAGATCGGCCGCTGCGTCGAAGGCGAGGGCGTCGAGCTCTTGCTGGATGGAGAGCGGCTCGAGCTCGGCGGCTGGGAGCACTTCCGCTAACCGCCGCTCGATCGCTCGGCCGGCTTGCCGAACCGACCTCGAGCAGGCAACGTACTGACGGCAGTGCTTCCTTACGTGGTGAAGAGGCTGGCCTGGGCGGTTGTCGTCTTCGTCGCGGTCACCTTCTCCACGTACATCCTCTTCTTCGTCATCCCGACGAACCGGCCCGGCAACAGCAACGTGCAGGGCCGCGATATCACCGCGAGCGTCACGCAGGCCACCGGCATCCACGGCCCGGTCTGGAAGGAGTACGGCACCTTCCTGCGACGGATCGTCACCGGCCAGAGCCTCGGCCACTCGACCACGAGCCGTGAGGATGTGAACACGATGCTCAGGCGAGCGGCCCCGATCACCGCCTCGGTGCTTCTCGGCGGAGCCGTCTTCTGGATGCTCGTCTCGATCCCGATCGGGCTGCTCTCGGCGCTGCGGCCGCGCTCGCTGCTCGACCGGGTGGCGATGCTCTTCGTCCTGATCGGGATCTCCGTGCACCCGATCTGGCTCGGGCTGATCCTCGTCTACGTCTTCGGGTACAAGCTCGGACTGACTCCCGTCGGCGGCTACTGCGACTTCTTCTACGCCGGTTCGAGCGAGGTCTGTGGGGGCCCGCGGCAGTGGGCGTTCCACCTGGTTCTCCCCTGGATCACCTTCGGGATGCTGTTCGCGGCGCTGTACGTGCGCATGATCCGGGCAAGCGTGGTCGAGACGCTTCACCACGACTACGTCACCACGGCGCGGGCCAAGGGTGCCTCGGAGTGGCGCGTCCTGCGTGGGCACGTGCTCAAGAACGCCTTCCTTCCGGTGATCACGATGCTGGGAATGGACCTCGGCGTGGCCTTCGGTGGCTCGGTGTTCGTGGAGTCGGTGTTCGGCCTGCCGGGAATCGGGCGGCTCGCGGTGCGCAGCCTGCAACGGCAGGACCTGCCGCCGATCATGGGGATCATCGTGATGGTGACGATCGCCATCCTGGTCTTGAACCTGATCGTCGATCTGCTCTACGCCTGGCTCGATCCGCGGGTCGGGCACTCGCCGCGGGGGCTGGACGAGGAAGAGCGTGCTCAGCTGAGCGCGGGCCGAACCGAGCCTTCTGCGGCTAAGCCGGTTCGGGTGTGAGCCACCGAGCCCAAGCCTGCTCGTAGTGCGAGCGCGGGCGGGCTCCGACCACGATCTCGCGCGGCTCGCCGCCCTCGAAGAGGATCGCAGTCGGGATCGAGAGGACGTCGTAGCGCGAGGCGGTCTGGATGTTCTCGTCGATGTCGAGCTTCGCGAACCTGATCCGCGAGCCATAGTCCTCCTCGAGCTGGCGCAGAATCGGCTCCACCGCGTGGCACGGGCCGCACCAGGGAGCCCAGAAGTCCACGATCACCGGCGTCTCCGCCTGGATCACCTCCTGCTCGAAGGTCGCATCGGTCAGCTGGTCCACAGGGCCATGCTATAGGCGCCCCAGGAGGGCCTGGAGCCGCAGCAGCGGCACCTTCCAGATTGCCTCGAGGACGATGCGCTTGCTCATCTTCGAGCCGCCCCGCTCGCGGTCGACGAACGTGATCGGGACCTCGTTCACGCGGTACCCGGCGCGCAGTGCGCGGTAGGTCGTCTCGATCTGGAACGCGTAGCCGCGGGCGGTGATCGCGTCGAGCTCGATCGTCTCCAGCACCTCCCGCCGGAAGCACTTGAAGCCGCCGGTGAGGTCGCGGACGTGCACGCCGAGGATGTGGCGCGCGTAGCTCGAGCCGCCGGCCGAGACGAACCGGCGCAGCCGGCCCCAGTTGCGGATCGAGCCACCGTCGACGTAGCGTGAGCCGAGCACGATGTCGGCCTCGCTCGCTGCCTGGATCAGGCACAGCACGTCGCTCGGGTCGTGGGAGAAGTCGGCGTCCATCTCGATGATCAGGTCGGCCCCGCTGGCGAGCGCCCGCTCGAAGCCGGCGAGGTACGCCGGCCCGAGCCCCTCCTTCCTCGGACGGTGCAGCACCTCGACGTGATCGAGCTCCGCGGCGAGACGGTCGGCCAGCTGGCCGGTGCCGTCCGGCGAGTTATCGTCGATCACGAGCACGGACACGCCCGTCTCGCCGAGGGCGCGGACCATCGGCTCGAGGTTCTCGCGCTCGTTGTACGTGGGCAGGCAGACGATCGTGCGCACGTCCATATGATCGCTGCAGTGGCGAAGGCGAAGACGCTTCCTCGCAACGCGGACGTGGCCGAGCAGCTCGAGCTCTTGTCCGACCTGCTCGAGATCGAGGGTCAGCCGGCGTTTCGGGTGCTCGCGTACAGGCGCGCGGCGACCAGGATCCGCGAGTTGGGCACGCCCGTCGCACAGCTTGCGCTCGAGGGCAAGGCGAAGGAGCTGCAAGGGATCGGCGCGACGATCCAGGACAAGATCGTCCAGATCGTGAACACCGGCGAGATCGAAGCCCTGACGAAGCGGCGCTCGACGATCCCGCCGGAGGTGGTCGAGTTCCTCAACATCCCCGGCCTAGGCCCCAAGACGGTGCGCCGGATCTGGCAGGAGCTCGGGGTCACGACGCTGGTCGAGCTGAAGGAGGCCGCCCGGTCGCAGCGATTACGAACCCTGCCGGGGCTCGGCTCCAAGCTCGAGGAGAACGTGCTCAGGTCGGTTGGGCGCAAGAAGAAGGCGACCGGGCCGCAACGCACGCTGCTGGGCCGGGCTCTGCCGGCGCTGCTCGCAGTGGTGGACGTCCTGCGCGAGCACCCGGCCGCGGAGCGGGTATCGGAGGCGGGGAGCGCGCGTCGCCGCAGGGAGACCGTGCGCGACCTCGACATCATCGCCACGGCGAGCGATCCGGCCGCGCTCACCGACTACTTCACGAGCCTCGCCTGGGTCTCCGAGGTGGTGGCCAAGGGTCCGACCAAGGCGACGGTGATCTCGCACGAGGGCTTCCGCTTCGACTTGCGCGTGGTTCCGCCCGAGTGCTACGGCAACCTGCTCCAGCACTTCACCGGCTCGAAGGCGCACAACGTCGCGCTGCGGGAGGACGCGGTGCGGCGGGGGCTGTCGGTCTCCGAGTACGGGGTCACGGAGGTCGAGAGCGGCGAGGTCTTCACCACGCAGCGCGAGGAAGAGCTCTACGAGCGGCTCGGCTACCAGTTCATTCCGCCGGAGCTGCGCGAGAACGCAGGTGAGCTGGAGGCGGCGCGAAAAGGCGAGCTCCCGACGCTCATCGAGGCTTCGCAGCTACGGGGCGACCTGCACACGCACACGCACTGGTCTGCGGACGGGAAGAACACCTTGACCGAGATGGTCGAGGCGGCAAAGGCGCGTGGCTACGCGTACTACGGGATCACCGACCACTCGCACTACCTGCGGGAGGGCCGCCTGGACGCTCAGGCGAAGGAGATCGAGAAGGTCGCTAAGCGGGCCGCGCCGCTGCGGCTTCTCAAGGGCGTCGAGGTGAACATCAAGGCTGACGGCACACTTGACCTGCCCGACGAGGTGCTGGCCGAGCGCGACTGGGTGGTCGCCTCGATCCATACCGCCTTCGATCGTGACCCGACGGAGCGGATCCTCTCGACGATGGAGAACCCGCACGTGGACTGCATCGGCCACCTGACCGGGCGGAAGCTGAACCGGCGCGAGCCGATGGAGATCGACATCGAGCGCGTGGTCGTCAAGGCGATCGAGACCGATACGTTCCTGGAGATCAACTCGCAGCCGGACCGGCTCGACCTGCGTGACGTGCACGTGCGGGTCGCGGCGGAGGCGGGTGCTCGGGTGGTCGTGAACAGCGACGCGCACCAGGTGAAGGCACTCGACTACGTCGCGTTCGGCGTTGCGCAGGCGCGGCGAGCGTGGTTGACCGCCGACCAGGTCATGAACACGCGCACCTGGGCGCAGCTGAAGAAGTTGATGAAGGGCTAACCCGCGTCGGAGCGATGTCTCGCACGAGCAACCGGACACACACGTCCGTGGCTCTTAGGCGTCGAGAGCGGTCAGCGTGGCGTCGTGCAGGGCGACCCGGTAGCGCCACAGCGCCCGTCCGGTCTCGAGCATCGCGGCACGCAGCGGTCCCGCCAGCTCGGCGGTCGTGCCCCAGCGGGCGGCTGCGATCTCGCGCACGTCGATCGGGTCGAGCTCCTCCGCCTCCGTCCGCGCCGAGAAGACGTGCGTGCGCCAGTCGATCACGCCCTCTCCGCAGCGGAATTGCGCTTCCGAGCTGACGAGGAACCGTTCCAGCTCGATCTCGATCCCGAGCTCCTCGAACGCCTCGCGTCGCACGCCAACTTCGAAGGCTTCCCCCGAGTGCACTCCGCCTCCGGGTGGACGCCAGATCCCCGGGCTGTACGACGGCTTGCGGATGAGCGCCAGCCGGCCGCCCGGGTCGAAGACGAAGAACGTGACGTCGTGGCGCCGTCCGGGCGACCGACCCGCGAGCGTGAACTCCTGCGGGCTCACCGCACCGTCCCAACCCAAAGCCTGAGGCTCGCCGTAGCGCTCTCGCAGCCGCGCGAGCACCGCCTCCGTGAGATGCATGCGCCGATGGTACGGTCAGCCCGTGCCACGAGTCCGCCGCCTCCGACGAGAGGCGCCCGCGCTCGAGCTGCTCGCGGCGACCCTGCCTGAGCTGCGGCTCGGCCTCTCCGAGGCCGCCGCGCGCACCGTCGCCTACGAGGTCTTCGAGAAGCTCGGCTACGGCGCCGTCGCCGTCACCGACACGACTCGCGTGCTCGCGTTCACTGGCGCGGGAGCCGACCACCATAGGCCCGGCGACGAGCCGATCCGGCCCGTCTTCGAGGCGCTGGCCGAGCGGCGGCCGCTGGTCGCGCCACTCGCGCTGCGGGTCGCGTGCGGTCATCCCGAATGCCCACTCGGCGCGGCTGCCGTCATTCCGCTTCGCCTGTCCGAGGGCCCGGCCGGCGCGCTGGTCGCGTACGCAACCGACGGCGCGCCACTGGACGAGGACGACGTCGACCTGCTCATCCACCTCGGAGAGCAGCTCTCGGCGCAGCTGCAGCTCTCGGAGCTCGCCGGCTCCGCGCGCGCTGCGGCCTCCGCCGAGCTTCAGGCGCTACAGGCGCAGATCGAGCCACATTTCCTCTTCAACTGTCTCAACACCATCGCCAGCTTCACCCGCACCGAGCCGGAGCGGGCGCGCGAGTTGATCCTTGCCTTCGCCGACTACTGCCGCTGGACTCTGGCACGGCCTGGAGAGTTCATCTCCCTCGAAGAGGAGCTCCGCCACGTGCGCAGCTACCTGGCGCTCGAGCAGGCACGGTTCGGGCCGCAGCTCCAGGTGACGATCGACGCGACGCCGGAGGCGCTCGCGGTACGGCTACCGCCGTTCCTCGTGCAGCCGCTCGTCGAGAACGCGGTCAAGCACGGCAAGACGGAACGACCCCTCGGCCTGCTGGTCCGCGCTCGTGTCCGCCGCGGCCGCCTGAAGGTGACCGTGCGCGACAACGGTCGGGGGATTGCCCGCGAGGCTCTCGAGCGCGTGCTCGTCGGGGAGGACGAAGGACTCGGCCTCGCGAACGTACACCAACGCCTGACCGCGTTCTACGGTGAGGGTGTGCGCCTGAAGTCCGGCGTCTTCGGCACGGTCGTGCGGCTCCAGGTTCCCGCGTGATCCGGGCGCTGCTCGTTGACGACGAGGCGCCTGCCCGCTCCGAGCTGCGCTACCTCCTCGCAACCCATCCGGAGGTCGAGGTCGTCGGCGAGGCGGCCACAGCGGTGGAAGCGCTGAAGCTCGCGGCGGCGGTGCCCTACGACGTGGTCTTCATCGACGTCGAGATGCCGGCCCTCTCGGGCCTTGACGCCGCCCGCCTCGTACACGGGCGAGCGGGTGCGGGCGCCCCTCAGCTCGTCTTCGTGACCGCGCACGAGCAGTACGCAGTCGAGGCGTTCGCCGTCGAAGCGCTCGACTACCTTCTGAAGCCCGTGGACCCGGAGCGGCTGGCCCAGGTGGTACGGCGGCTCGGCAAGAGACCTGACCCACCCACGCCGATGAAGAGGATCCCCGTCGTGAGCGGCGGCGAAACCGTCCTGCTGGACTGGGACGACGTGCACTACGCCCGTGCCGACGGCGACTACTGCCGCGTGCACACCTACGACCGCTCCTACCTCTGCACGCGCTCACTGCGCGAACTGGAGGAGATCCTGCCGAGGGATCGGTTCGCCCGCATCCATCGCTCGTACCTGGTCAACCTGGGCAAGGTCGCTGCGGTGAAGCGGCCCGGTGCCGACCGGCTGCGACTCGCCCTCGACGACGCGGAGGGAACCGAGCTCGACGTGGCTCGCCGCCAGAGCAAGGCCGTGCGCGCGCGGCTGCGGGTGTAGAGCGATTGCGATGGTTTCGTCTGCCTGGACGGATCGGTTCAGAGGGACGCGCGTGCGGAGCACGCACGTCCTGGCGACGGCACCGCAAACGGTGCCTTAGGTGCCCGCAGCAGCCCTCGGTCTCGCGCTCGCCGCCGCCTTTCTCCACGCGCTCTGGAATCTGCTGTTGGCGAAGGAGGAGGACACCGAGGCGGCGACGGCCGTCGGGCTCCTCACGGTCGTGGCTGTCCTCGCTCTGCCGGCCGCGCTTACCTGGCGCGTCGAGGCAGCGGCAGTCCCGTACGTGGCGGGATCGGCCGCGCTCGAGCTCGCCTACTTCGCGCTGCTCGCCGCGGCCTACCGCCGATATGAGCTCAGCCTCGTCTATCCGGTCGCACGTGGGTTGGCACCCGTTCTCGCCCTCGCGCTCGTGGTCGCGACCGGCGGCGCCACCCCGACGAGGCTCGGGGTCGCCGGGGTCGTGGCGGTGACCGGAGGCGTCCTGCTCATCCGGGGCGCACGCGGGAGCATCTTCGGGCTCGCCTTCGGCGCGGTGACTGCGGCGACGATCGCCGGCTACACCGTCCTCGACCGGCACGGCATCGGGCATGCGGCGGCGCTGCCCTACCTGCTGCTCGTGCTCGTCGGGCCCGCGCTCCTGTACTCGCTTGCGATCGGGCGGTCACGGCTCGCCACGGCGCTCAGGCCGGCAACCGCGGCCCTGGGTATTGCGGCCGGCGCCGCCTACGTGCTCGTCCTGCTCGCCCTCCGGTTGGCCAGCGCGCCGGCGGTCGCGGCCGTGCGCGAGACGAGCGTCGTGATCGCGACGGCGCTGGCGGCCGCCGCCCTGGGCGAGCGCGTCGGCCCCGCCCGTCTGGCCGGAGCGGTTCTGGTCGCCGGGGGCGTCGCGCTCCTCGCGCTTTCCTAGAGCCCTCGCAGCAGCTCGAGTAGCTCCGCCGGTGAGGCGACGACGAGATCGGCGGCCTCCCGCAAACCGGGCGGAGCCTCGGCCGAGTCCACGGCGATCCGCACTCCGATCTCGAGACCGTCCAGGCCCCGGAAGGCGTCCAGGTCAGTCGTGTCGTCACCCGCGTAAAGCGCGCGCCGCAGGTCACGCTTCTCCAGCAGCGTCCTCACAGCCGTCCCCTTGTCCGCCTCCACCGGCGGGCGCAGCTCGAGCACCTTCCGTCCCCAGCGCGCCTCGAGCCCCGCTTCCTCCGCTCGGGCGGCGACGTCCTCCAGCTCTGTCCGCGCGGCCGGTTCGTCAGCCGCCTCACGCCAGTGCAACGCGACCGTGAGGCCCTTGTCCTCGAGCCACGGCCACTCGAGCCGCGCGAACGGGCGCAGCGTCTCGCGCCAGCGTTCCGCCTCGGGCGCGAGCTCGAGACCGTGTACGCCGACGTAGACGATCCCATCGACGCGAACCAGGCGCCGCGCCTCGTCGCCGTCGCGACCGCTGATACAGACAACTAGCGCATACCGGCCAACCAGGCGCTCGAGCTCCTCGCGCGTCTCCTTCGGCACCTCTGCCAGCTCAGGGCGCTCGACGACGGGCGCGAGCGTCCCGTCCACGTCCAGAAGCACGGCCGCCCGGGCCGGGTCCTGCCTCAGCCGCACCAGCGCATCCTCCACAGGCCGCAGAATACGGCGGTGCGGCTCCTCGTCATCGGCCTCCTTGCCGGCGTCTTCAGCGCCCTCTTCGGTGTGGGCGGCGGGATCGTCGTCGTCCCGCTCTTGATCCTCCTGGCCGGCTACACCGAGCGGCCGGCGATGGGGACCTCGCTCGCGGCGATCCTTCTGATCGCCCTCGTCGGCGCGGTCACCTACGCGCTGCACGGCGAGGTGAAGCCGGGAGCGGCGGCGGTCGTCGGCATCCCCGGCGCGCTCGGTGCAGTGGCGGGTGCCTCGCTCCAGCAGCGGCTCGCCAACCGGACTCTCTCGCTCGCGTTCTCTACGCTGTTGGCCGTCGTAGGCATCTGGTTGCTGGTCTGATGTGGGCGCTATTCGCAGCGGGAGCCCTCGGCCTCGCCGCCGGCATGCTCGCGGGGCTGTTCGGGGTCGGGGGCGGCATCCTGTTCGTGCCGACCCTGGCCCTCGTGCTCGGGCTCACCCAGCTCCACGCAGAGGCGACGTCGCTGCTCGCGATCCTGCCGACCGCGGCCGCCGGCGTCTGGCGGCAGCGCGGCTACGGCAACGTGCGCTGGCGCGCCGCGCTGACCCTCGGCGTTGCGGCAATCGCGGGCGTCGAGGGCGGGGTCCAGCTGGCCGAGGCGCTACCCGAGCATGCGCTGCGGAGGCTGTTCGGGCTGCTCATGCTGGCAGTCGCCGCCCAGATCGCGCTACGCGCCTCGCGCACACGGGCCTATCCTTCCTGACGTGCCCGGTCACGAAGAGGTCTGGATCCCGCTTGTCGACGAGCCGATCGGCTCGATCGTCGGCGGCCTCCAGCGCGAGCACCCGGAGATCGAGGCGCTCGTCGACTCGCCGCGCAAGCTGCTCGCCTTTCGCACGTTCGCCTACATTCGTGTGGGAATCCTGCTTGGGCGCCTGCTGGTCGAGAACGACACGGAGCCCGACGACTCGGCCACGTGGGCCGAGCAGCTGCTGCAGGATCCCGAGCATCGCGAGGAAGTCGTGAACGAGGTGCGCGCGGTCGCGCGGGAGATCGCCGACGACCCGGCCTACGCCGATGACCCGCCCCTCGGGCCCGGCGAGGACGAGCGCGCGCGCTTCATCGAGTTCGCGAAGAAGCGGCTGGCGACAGATGCCTAGCGGGCGACGGCGGTCAGCCGGACACCGAGGTAGGCCGCGAGCGTGATGCCCGCGACCGAGGCGCCGCCCGCCGTCTCGGCGTAGTACGAGAGGTAGAGTCCGCCGGCGCCGCACGCGATCGCGATCACGGCCGCGAGAGACATCATCGGCAGCAGCCTGCGAGTGAGGACTCGCGCCGTCGCGGCCGGCCCGATCAGGACCGCGAGAACGAGCAGATTGCCGAGGCCCTGGACTCCGATCACGATCGCGGCCGCGAGCAGTCCGAGGAGCGAGAGGTCGACGAGGACCGGCCGCGCTCCGAAGGCAGCCGCGTTGACGCGGTCGAACCCGACGGCGAGCAGCTGCCGGTGCAGCAGCACGAGGCTCGTCAGGACGATTGCGCCGAGGGCGGCGGCGATCGCGAGGTCGGTGCCGGATACACCCAGCAGGTCGCCGAAGAGGAGCTCGTTCAGGCCTGGGGGCGACGCGGACGCGAGAGCGAGGAGGACACCCAGTCCGAAGAGCGTCGTGATCACCACGGCGATCGCGGTGTCCCGTCCGATCTCAGGCGTGCGCCCGAAGGCAGCGACGGCCGCGGCCGCCACGAGCACGCCGCCGACGGCGCCGAGCACGAGCGGCGCTCCGGCCAGCGCCGCCAAGACGAGGCCCGGGAACAACGCGTGGGCAAGTGACTCGGCGCCGTACGAGAGCTCGTAGAACAGCACCCAGCAACCGAGCGCGCTTCCGACGATGCCCAACAGCGCGAGCTCGAGAAAGGCGCGCTGCACGAAGCCCTGCGACCACGGATCCGCGAGCGCGTGCGCCATCAGTGGTGATGCGGCGGCAGGATCCCGACCGGTTCGCCGTTCGCTGGGGGCAGCGCCACGATCTCGCCTCCGTACGTTTCTTCGAGCACGGCCCGGGTCAGCACCTGCTCCGGCGGCCCGAACGCGATCTGACGGCGATTGAGGCAGAGCACCCGGTCCCAGCGCCGCGCCTGCTCGAGGTCGTGCGTCGCGATCAAGACTCCTCGGCTCTCGGCCGCCAAACCGTCCAGGAGCCGGTCGAGCAGCTCGGCGCTCGGCTGGTCCACACCCGTGAACGGCTCGTCGAGGAGTAGAACCGAGCCGTCCTGCACGAGCGCCCGCGCGACCAGCACGCGCTGGCGCTGACCGCCCGAGAGCTCGCCGAACTGCTCCTCGGACCGGTCTCCCAGCCCAACTCGCACCAGCGCCGTCTGGGCAATGCGACGCTCCGCCCGCCCAAGCGGCCGCCACCACGTGACACGTGAGAGCGCGCCCATCAGAGCGACGTCGAGCGCGCTCACCGGATAGTTGAGTCGCGAGCGCTCGGTCTGCGGCACGTAGCCGAACCGGCCTGCGCTGTCGACCTCCCCGGCGAGCCGCGGCAGGATTCCCAGCAATGCCTTGAAGAGCGTCGTCTTGCCTCCGCCGTTGGGGCCGAGGACTCCGATCCGCTCTCCGGGCTCGAGGTCGAATGAGAGGCCCTCAAGCACGGGCTCGGAGCCGTAGCCCGCCGCAAGCCCGCGTACGGAGAGGAGCGCGCTCACGGAATCCCCGGAATCACGCAGCCATGCGCTCCGCCGGTGAACCCGCGCACCATCGCGTCCGCGTTCGCTCGTTCCATGCCAAGGTACGTCGCGCCGGGCGACCCGCGCGGGCCTAGCGTGTCGGCGTAGAGCGTGTGCGAGGAGACGGCGCCGGTCTCCCGGGCGATCGTCTGCGCGAGGCGCGGGCTGAGCGAGCTCTCTGGGAACACCGCCTTCACCTTCTCGCGCCGAATGAGCGCGATCAGGTGAGCGATCTCTCCCGCCGAGGGCTGAGCCTGAGTCGATTGGGCCGGGATGACCGCCCCGACGACCTGGATCTCGTAGCGACGGGCGAAATAGCCGAACGCATCGTGGTCGGTAACGAGCTTTCGCTGGCTGGGCGGCACATGTGCGAAGCAGGCCGCGATGCCACGATCGAGCGTGCGAAGCTGCGCGAGGTATGCGTCGGTGCGACGCTGGTAGCCCCGGCGATGGCTTCCGTCCACCTGAGCGAGCGCGGCGCCGATCGACCGCACGGCTGCCTCGGCGTTGCGCGGGTCGTGCCACCAGTGGGGGTCGTGGCGTGAAGCCCCCGGCCCGGACCGCTCGCCCGGCAGTTTGAGCGGGACCCGCTGACCGAGGACGATCTGATCCGGGTGGCCCCCACTTTGCGAGACGACGGTCGTCATCCAGGTATCGAGCCCGTCGCCGTTCTCGAAGACGAGCTTCGCATCCGCGGTGGCGAGCACGTCCTTGGGCCGCGGTTCGTACTCGTGAGGGTCGGTGTTCGGCTGGAGGACCTGGTGGACCGAGGCGTCGGGCCTGGCGAGCACGCGCAGCCAGTCCCCGATTTGGGTCGTCGTCGCTAGCGCGGAGGCGCCGCCGCTGCCGGAACCGCAGCCGGGCACGAGCAGCAGCGTGACCGCAGCACCGGCGGCGAGGAGGGGGCGCCGCCCGACGCGCGGCGCAGCGGCCCGCGCTGCCACTACGAGCGCGAAGAAGCCTCCACCTAGCACCGCGATCGCTGCGCCTGGAGGGGCGTTCGTCTCGACGGAGAGCCAGAGGCCCGCGACGCCCTCGCCTGCGGCCAGCAGCATCGAGCCGAGCTGCCAGACACGGAGTCTTCGCGTCAGCAACCGCACTGTTGCTGCCGGCACCACGAACAGCGCTGTCGCCAGAAGCGCGCCGATGGCCGCGAGAGCCGAGACGACGCTGAGCGCCGTGAGGCCGAGGAGGACGGCGTCGGGCAGCGGCGACCGCAACCCAAGGGCGGGCGCGGTTTCAGGGTCGAATCCCCTTGCCAGCCAGCGCCGGCCCAGCAGGAGCGAGCCGGCGAGGACCGTGGCGCTCGCAACAGCCGCGAAGACGATGTCGCCCCGGTCGATCAGCAGGAGGCTGCCGAAGAGCAGCGTCTCGACGTTGGCGCCGGAGTGGAAGACGTCGCTCGCGAGGATGACTCCCGACGCCAGAGCGCCGACGAGGACGAGGGCCGTCAGGCTGTCGTAGCTGCTACGCCGTCCGGCGGCGAGCCGCTCGACGCCGAGAGCGAAGAGGGCGGCCGCCGCAAATGCCCCGAGTGGAGCCGAGAAGCCCAGGCCGTCGGCGAGCACGAGGCCGGGGAAGGCAGCTGCTGCGACGGCGTGCGAGTAGAACGCCAGCCCGCGCATTACGATCCAGGTGCCGAGCAAGCCGGCTCCGACCGAGAGCATAAGAATTTCAAGCACGCCCCGCTGAACGAAGGCGTAGTGAAACGGCGCAAGCATCTCGGGCGAATAATACTCATTACCAGTATGAGACTCGGTATCATCCGATCCATGACATGCGGCTGGACCAGCGACACCATCGAGGCGCTCGGCCGGGCGGGTTATCGCAGCGGCGGCGCCCGCCGGGCGGTGATCGAGCTGCTCGGCCGCCAGGACTGCTGCCTCACGGCTCAGGAGATCTTCGACGGGCTCCGTGCGGAGGGGCGCGCCGTCGGGATCGCGAGCGTTTACCGGGTGCTCGATCTCCTCGGTGAGCGAGGCTTCGTTCAGCGGATCGACGTCGGGGCCGGGATGGCTCGCTTCGAGCCCGTGCACTCCAGTGGCGAACACCACCACCATCTCGTCTGCGAGGACTGCGGCAAGGTCGAAGCGTTTGCCGACGACGGTCTGGAGCGTGCATTGCACAAGGTCGAGGGCAGCACGGGCTACTCGGTCGCAGGCCACGACGTCGTGCTGCGAGGCGCCTGCGCCGACTGCTCGGCCTGAGCCCGCAGCCTGGGGCCCGCGGCCCGTACAGAGGACAATTCCCGAGGATTGTCAATAATGCGGAGAGGTGGGGAAGCGGCTCACAACCACATTGCTGCTCGCCGGGCTACTTTTGCTCGCCGTCGGGTCTTCCGGTGCGGGTGGAGCACGCTCGGCGGCGGGTGCCTCGGCACGCGCTTTTGCGATTCGCATCAGCGCTCCGGGCCAGGCCGGGGCCGTGGCCGGCTCGATCTCGGCGCCGCCTGAGCACGTCGCCTTCGGCTCGAGCTTCGCCTACCCGGCCGACGGCTCGGTGGTCACCACGGGCTCGATGACCGCCTCGGCCTCGACCGATACGGGCTCGACGGCCGTCGCCAGCGCCTCCAGCGAGGTGCAGTCGCTGATCGTCTTCGGCGGCGAGATCATCGCCTCGGCGGTCAACGGCGACGCGAGAGGGGCGACGCGTGGAGCACGCGCGAGTGGCGACTTCTCCGGCGCGGGGGTCTCGGGCTTGACCGTTCTGGGCCAGCCGGCAGCGGCAGGGGCAAACGCACGAGTCAGCCTCGCGGACTGGGGCTACCTGATCACGCTCGAGCAGGGGACCGACACGAGCTCCGGCTCCGGGGGCGCTCAGGGCTACCACGGTTTCGTGACCGCGCTTGCGATCCACCTGACCGCTCCGCACGGCGGCCTGCCGGCGGGCTCGGTGATCGAGATCGGCTACGCCGAGGCGAGCGTACAGGCGAGCGTCGCGCCGCCGCCGCCTGTCGACTCGGGCCTGACGAAGAAGAAGCGCAAGACGCCGACGACGTCGAGCGCGCAGAGACAGACGCGTCCCAGCCACGCCCAGCCGCCGCTGTTGGGAGTGCCCACCGGGCTTCAGCCGAAGCTCACCGCCGGCGGCTACGTCTTCCCGGTGTACGGACCTGCCTCTTTCAGCAATACGTACGGCGCCTTCCGAGGTGACGTTTCCGGAAACTGGCACCACGGCGACGACATCTTTGCGCCCCTCGGCGCACCGATCCTCGCCTGCGCCGACGGAGTCGTCTTCTCGGTCGGCTGGAACGACGTGGGCGGCAACCGGCTCTGGCTGCGCGACTCAGAAGGGAACGAGTTCTACTACGCGCACCTCTCGGCGTTCACGCCAGTCGCCAGGAACGGGCACCGCGTGAACGCAGGCGACGTGCTCGGTTTCGTTGGGAGTACCGGGGACGCGGAGGGGACGCCGCCCCACCTGCATTTCGAAGTGCATCCGTCCGAGCTGCTCTTCATGGGCTACGACGGCGCGGTCGACCCGACCTCCTACCTCGAGGCTTGGAG
>Ga0126307_10000102_pt1 | contig 48593 bp, 52 predicted proteins | sample Plot28_FD_89955 | JGI IMG/M metagenome (GOLD analysis project Ga0126307, IMG submission 89955) | Serpentine soil microbial communities from UC McLaughlin Reserve, CA, USA - Plot28 | ecosystem: Environmental > Terrestrial > Soil > Grasslands | place: USA: UC McLaughlin Reserve, Lake County... | reverse complement strand
CGCCCACTCAACCCGCAAGAAGCCTTAAGAAGCCTTAAAGTAAACATGCTTTGGATCTGGCCTCTTTTTTAGGCCCTCGCTACTAATCGCCTACTACTAAGAGGTTGATTGGGTTGATCGCTCACAACCATATCAGCCAGAGCACGAACCTGAGTTAATAGCCGATAATAGTCGATAAAACCCTTGTTAAGTCCCTTTAAAAGGCGGCAGCTTAGCTAGTAGGTACCCCAACTCTCTTCTCTTAGTCTATTCACCCAGTTGCCGACAGAGACTGTCTAAAAAGTCTCGATAGCGTCGAATTGAAGGTCTCACGAGCTTACGGACCAGGTCGAAAAGGACCCGTTTCGCCACAATATGACAAGAAAAGCCCCACTCGAGACACCACTGGGCTACTTTTCAGACAGTTTCACAGAAACTGTTTGGAAAATCCGGATAGGCTCCAAACTGGGGGCCGACAAGTCGGTAAGACGGAGTGAAGAAGCTCAATCTTTGCCCTGTTGGGCCACCAAAGACCGCACCCTCGAGACCCCTTAGCCAATTTCCAAACAGTTTCACAAGGCGTGTTCCCCGAAACCCCCGATAGCCCCGTCCTAATGATCTACCCCTCCCGACTGGGGCGCAGCTTTTTCTCTTTGCATCGGACGGGTAGGATGGCTACAAGCCATTTCAAAATTGCCGGTACTCCTTCTAATGGCCCCAGAAGAACCAAACCGGGCTCGAGGACAAGCGAGGTAAGCGCTCCTTAGAACCTACCCGAGAAATACCCGCTCCCCCGGTGCAACCCTTTGGCGACATTGCTTAAACTGCGTGATGAAGACGATGCTTCTAGGGAGGAAGAGCCATGTTGAGCTCGGCAGGCACTTCCCCGGGAGAGCGCCAGCTCCTGGGACCCCAGACGACGGGGCGCAGCTACCACAACCTTTCGATGCCAGAGTATGAGATAAGGGGCATCTATGACGTCGCTATCCCCATGCGCGACGGCATAAGGCTCCGGGCAGACCTGTATCGGCCTAGCGCCTCTGGCCGTTTCCCCGCGCTCATCGCCGTCTCGCCTTACCCTCGGCAGGGGCAGTACTTAGGAATTCCGGCCGGTTTCTTGGAGGCTGGCCAGACCGACTTTTGGGTGCCGCGGGGCTACGCCCATCTAATCGTAAACACTCGCGGTACCTGTGGCAGCGAAGGAACTTACCCTCTGTTCGGCGAGGCAGAGCGTCGCGATCTGTACGACATGATCGAGTGGGCCGCCGAGCAGCCCTGGTGCAACGGCAACGTGGGCATGATTGGTGTCAGCTACTTCGCGATCGAGCAGTTCTACGCTGCCCTGGAACGCCCACCCCACCTCAAGGCGATCTTCCCCTGGTCCAGCAGCCTCGACATCTACCGGGAGATAGCCTGGCACGGCGGCATGTTCAGCGGCGGTTTCATGGGCATGATGTTCAACGCCATCGGCATGCTCAGCAAGCGAGGCGGGGGATTTCTCCGCTGGCCTCCTTTCCGCGCCCTCAACCGGATCCTTGAGCGTCCTGATGTCCACCGGCGTTTCAACACTCCGCCCCGGGACACGCTGAAGGTTTTCAACAGGGTACTGCGGTTTAGCTACGATCGCCATCCTTGGGACGACCTTTTCTACGAGGTAGCCGTGGAGCACCCTTTTTACGATGAGTTCTGGCAAGCGCGCGACCTCGTAGATCGCGTCGGCGAGATCCAGATCCCGATGTACCTCGGCTCCGACTGGGAGAACGTCGCTCTGCACCTCCATACTCCTTTCCTCGCCGTGGACCATCTAACAGGCGAGGTGCCCTGGAGGATAGGCATGGTACCCCGGGGCGGGCTGCAGTGGCCGTGGGAGAGCATGCACGTCGAAGCGCTTGCTTGGTACGACCATTGGCTAAAAGGAAGGGACACAGGGATCATGGAGGGCCCGCCGATACGCTACTTCGTGGAAGGGGCCGGAGAGTGGCGTACCGCCGAGGAGTGGCCGCTGCCCGAGACGCGTTGGACAGATCTCTTCCTGGGCCTCGACGGAACGATCTCCGCCCAGGAAGCACGCGAGGGGTACAGAGATTACCTCTTCTTACCACCCACGGTGAAACGCCCCCGCAACACCAACCCTCCCCTGCTGCCGCGGGTGCTAGCTTGGGACACACGGCCTTTAGAGCGAGCAGTCGATCTGGTCGGGCCCTTCGTGCTTCATCTGGAAGCGTCGTCCACCGCTACCGACACCGACTGGATCGTCAAGCTATGCGACGTTGCTCCGGATGGGCGCGTACTGGATCTGACCCAGGGTTGGCTCAGGGCGAGCCATCGGGCCGTGGACGAAGAGCGCAGCAAGCCCTACCACCCTTATCACCCCCACGACCGCTTCGACCCGCTGACGCCCGGCGAGCCCACCTCTTTCGAGATCGAGGTGCTGCCGACGGCGCACCGGTTCCTTCCCGGCCACCGGATGCGCCTGCTGCTGACCAGCCAGGACGACGGCGGGTTCGCCATGCAAGGATTAAGTCACTACCCACTCGGTCAGTCCGCGCGCAATACGGTGTTCAGCACCTCGAGGCTCACTGTGCCCCTGGTCGGGGGGGCACTGTAGTCACAAAGATACGGCAGGGGACTCGGTGCAGAACATGCTGACGAGGAATCACCGCTGCTCACCCAGCCCTGACACTCGTGTCGTTGCTCACCTGGTGATAACGGCGCCGACTGTTCATTAATCACTGTGTAACTCAGAATTGCCTCAGTGACACCAAGATAAAGGCGACAAGGAAGAACGCCCGGAAAGTCGAGAGGTAGCGCTCGTGACGCACCAGCAACCGACGGAAGCTGCTCAGCCAGGCGAAGGTGCGCTCTACCTTCCAGCGCTCCCGGTAGCCCGGGCCGAGCTTCGCAGGGCATTCCCGCCTGGGGTGTCTGCGCTCGCGCCGCTCGTAACGTGGGATGGTAGGCTTGATCCCCAAAGAGCGCAACCAGCCCCGGAAGTTCCTGCTGGCGTAAGCCTTGTCGGCCACGAGTTCTTTCGGCCGCTGCTTCGGTCGACTTCGTCCTCTGCGTGGCACTCGCACGCTTTGCAGGGTAGGGGCGGCCAGCTTGATCTCGTGATGGTTAGCACTCGCTAGACAGAAGCCAATGGGTAGACCATTGCCGTCTGTCACGAGCATTGCCTTGGTGCCTTGCCACGCTTAGTTCTGCCCACACAAGCTCCCCCTTTTTGGCCGGGATGAAGCAGCCATCTAGGAACGCCCTGGAGCACTCTAGTTTCTCCTGCTCATCCAGCAGGGCAAGCAAACCGCGCCAGATGCGCTCCCATATACCCTCCTCTTCCCACCGTCTAAGGCGTCGCCAGCAAGTAGCAGGGGATCCGTACTCTCGGGGCACATCCTGCCAGCGGCATCCCGTGCGCAACACGTACAGGACACCGTTCAGTGTTTTGCGGTCGTGGGCTCTCGGGCGCCCAGCCTTTTCGGTGGAGGTAGGAGGAGCTCCAAACGCTGCCATTGCTCGTCCGTTAGCTCAATCTTATTCATGAGGGCTAGCATAAGAAGCCCGGCTGGTTTTTGAAATGGCTTGATACCTACATCAAAGAGATAGCTGCCTTGTTAATTCCAACCCGACATTGCTCTCGGTAAGATAGGCCCTGAACTCGATCCTGCTACAGTTTTTGTCGTTTTGAACCGACGGCAACCCGCCAATGCTCTGCATAAGCGTCGGACCCCGCCCCGAAGGAGACCCTCCCAAAGACACCCTGGGTAACACCGAGGAGACGGGGGAGTTCGTCGTAAACATCGTCTCCTTGTCCCTCTCAAACTAGATGCACGAATCGTCCAAGAACCACCCGCCCGAGGCCGACGAGTTCGAGAAGGCGGGCCTCACACCGGCGCCCTGCGAGGTCGTCCAGGTCCCTCGGGTTGGGGAGGCCGGCGTGAGCATGGAGTGCGTCCTGGACCGGGTCCTCCCGTTTGGCACCGACCACCTCGTCATAGGCCGCATGGTCCGCTTCCATGTCCAAGACGAGCTCTACCAGAAGAACGGCCGCATAGACGTCGCCGGCCTCGACCCTTTGGGCCGCCTCGCCGGCAACTACACCAGGATCGAGACCATCTTCGAGCTGCCCATGGACGACCTCCGATCCGAGTAATCAGCCCGAGAGTCGGGTAAGGTTGGTCTCCGGAAAGCACCGAGCGAGAGATCGGGAGGAGAAGGTGTCGGAGGAGAACATCGACAAGGTAAGAGACGAGCAGGCGTCGCGGGGCCAGATGGGCCAGAGGTACCTGGCCTCGGGCGAATCGGTCTCGATGCGCCTGTGGGAGAACGAGCAGCCCGGCGAGGCCAAGCCCGAGGTCGCGCGCGAGTACGAGACCGTGGGGTACGTCATCGGGGGCCGCGCCGAGCTGCACCTGGAGGGGACGGTGGTACCGCTCAACACCGGGGATTCCTGGACGGTTCCCAGGGGCGCGACGCACACGTACAGGATCCTCGAACCTTTCACCGCCGTCGAGGCGACCAGCCCACCCGCCGAAGAGCACGGCCGCGACCACCTGTAAGTCGCACAGGGCTTGGCGTGGGATCGGAGGGTTTCCTGGTGTACCGCGGAGGCGCCACCAGGGTTCGCGCAGCACGTCTACCGGTGCTCGTTCGCGGCGCCCCACCCGATAGAGCGAGTAGTCTTGCAGGCGTTGCACAAAGAGTCGGCTCAAGAGGGCATTTTTGTGCAGGACGGCACATAAAGTGGCCTTGCACAAAAATTAGCGTTTGCACCGAAATTACAAAGTCTGCACAAAAATTACAAGGGGTTGCTTAGGCCCGCCGGACGGGTACGAACGATGCCAAGCCAGCGAAAGGCGGTTCCCATTGCGTCGTGTTGGTCCGGGTTGTTTGTTCTGGATAGTGGTGAGCGTAGTCTTGAGCGTGACTCTGACCATCCTCCTGAATGCCCTCCTGTACCTACTGTGAGAAGCTTAGCGAAAGGGGCATAGATGTTTCGTAGGAGACGTAGGTGACGTGGTGAGAGTCAAGGATGCTGCAAAGTCATACCCGTTGGGTGCCTGACTTCCGTGTCGCTGATCCTCCTGCTCTCCGGGCTGGCCGGCGCCAAGCTGCTCTGAGGTTTAGGAAGGTTCTTCTTCTCGCCGCTTCTTATCCCATCGCACCCTGGCAGGTTTGCGAGCTGACTCGGATCTTTTCGGAGATGGGTTTTCGGCACGGGGTCCTATGATGCGCCATGGTGGGGGGCGGGCGCTAAGGAGGCTGCCAGGACGCGCCCGTAAACGACGGTCGAAGCGTAGCCAATTACGCCCAAGACGATGCCGAGCAACATGGTCGGTCCGCCGGTTTGTTGCCAGAGATCTAACGAGCCCTCGCTCAGCACGAACAGTGAGGACAGGAAGACGATCCCAAAGAGGCCGAAGACGAGCAGCGTCAGGCTGAAGATCTGCCAAAGCGACGGGACGCTGCGCGGCGGTGCCAGGTATGGCAACACAAGCTCGTAGTAGGCTGTGGCTATGCCCGTGAGCAGCGACAGTAGAACTGCGTAGGAGAGTAAGGAGGAGGCGTTCACGTCCAGCCCCAGACCGAGCAACTGGCTTAGTGAGGCATAGACTACGTTCAGCGGGTGCGACGCTCCGAGCAGCTCGGCGATGGTGGCGGTGGCGGAGAGGGTGGCGGTGAGCGCGGTGGTACCGGCGAAGCTCTCCAACAGCACTGCACCTATCAGGTATCCGCGTGACGGGTTCGTCGGCTGCCGGGGGCGGACGCGATGACCCCACCACAGGATCAGGAGCGGCAGTCCTACCGCCAGCGGCAAGAGCCAGAGCAGGCGCACCCCGAGCGCCGGTAGGTGTATACGGTCGAGTATCGTCGGGCCGAAGACGGCCCCAATAGCCAGGAAGGCGGCTATATATACCGAGGAGCCAGCGACATGGGCTGTTACGTAGCGCAGGTAAGGTACCTTCAGTAGGCCGCATGCGATCACCGTTGCGTAACGCACGCCTGGTATCGCCCGACCCAGGGCGATACCCTTCCAACCGGCGCGCGTGAGCAGCGTCTCGGCGCGGGCGAGCTGCTCCGGTCCTAGGTGCACGTAGCGGCCGAAGCGGTCGACCAGCGGGCGCCCGCCGTGACGCACGATAGCGTACAACCCGCTCCCCCCGACCGCGGATGCGAGCGTCAGCGCCACAAAGAAAAATGCCAACTGTGGCACAGATCCCCCGGTGCTCGTACCGGCGAAGACGATCATGACATCCGTCGGGATCGGCATGGGGAGGCCCAGCTCCTCGATCACGACCGCCAGGAGGATCGCCCCGAAGCTATGCCTCAATAACGAGCTCAGCACGACTACAAGATAGATGCCGCTCGTAGGTGAGGCTTCGAGCGTGGGGGAGGCTGGAGAGGCCTGCGGTTCCAGGAAAGGAGTTGCTCGGTCCTGGTCAGGCGCTGCCCGGCCGGTTTGAGGTGCTCCCAGAGCTCCACCCGGAGCGAGGAGTCCTGCACGAAGACCCGCACGTGGGTCAGCACGAACCTGGAGACGAAGACCGGGGGGCCCTTGAGGCGTGGCGCGACCGGCTGGAGCTGGCGCAACCAGCATCCGGAGTTGACCATCACGCTGCGACCGCCGTCCCGTCTCTCCATCTCGACCAGGGAGGGCAAGTGGGTGTGACCGGAGACGAAAACATCGATGTCCGTAGGGTGCTGGAGATAATTCATCGGCGGTTGCGCCCCTCCCTCCAGGACCTCCCGGATCTTGTTCTGAGAAGCTTCGGCGGGGGAGTAGCGTGGACTCTGTCTCGGGCTTACGGTGCTCAGGGCTTGTCTCACCCCACGTCGGATGGCGAGGAAGAAAACCCCGAACACGAGCAGGATCAGGAACGCAAAGAAGGCGATATCTAAAAAGACTTCGTGTATCCGGGGCAGCTCCTGATAGCTCCGGAAGAGCCCGATCGGGAGGTCGTGTACTACCGCCAGGTAGTAGGCGATCCCGCGGTAGAGGACGTAGACCAGCACAAGCGGCAGGAGCAGGTACGCGGCCAGCGTCCCGAGGGCCTCGTAAAAGTAGCGGCTCGCGATCCACTCCGGAATAGCCACCAGCGGGTAGACGTTCTTTATCTCCGAGAGGTTCAGCCCCGGCCTCACCTCCCCCAAAGGCGCGATGCGCCGGGTGAAATCCGTTACTACGTGGTGTCCCAGCGGGGTATCCAAAGGATCGCTGTAGTCCTCCACGGTGTTTGCGGGATCGAACTGGTTCCCGTGCTCGCAGTAGACGATCTGGCGCACTCCGTTTACCTCGAAGTAGGCCAGGTAGGAGAAAGCGAACTCGTCCACCAGACCTTGTTCCTTTAAGGTCTCCTGGATCTCCGGGTTCCACCACATCTCCGCGTCGTGGTTGCCGGGTAGGTAAATCACCCGGTTATGCTCCCCTTCGTTAAAGCGCTTGAGCGTCTCGAACATCCCTGCGTATTCCGGGCGTGAGAGCGTCAGAGCAACCCGGTTGGTGCCGGACGGAGGGGGACTTATCTGGAGGAAATCGAAGAAATCTCCTGCTAGGATCAACTCGACGGGACCTTCGTGCCCCGCCAGCTCCTCGAAGAGTGCTCCCAGCTCCTCGGGAGACTCGAACCCGTCGCATCCTGGATCCCCCCCGATGTGAGAATCCGAGACGAAAACGACTAACGTAACCTCTTGTAGCCTTCTCATCTTGCGGGATTTTACAGACAGTGGGGGCCTTGCACAGAAATCCGCCATCTAGCGGGTATTTTCTTCCTCGTCGCGCTCCGAGGCCGAGAAGGACTTTTTGAGTGGCCACTTGTCCGGCAGACGTCGGATGTTGTGGCTCATCGTCGCGGTAGAAACGCGCATGCCCCGCTGCTTCTCGAAAAGCCTCGTAGCGCTCGGCAAGAGTCAAGATGGGGTTTGCACTAAGCTGTGCGGGCAGCCACTCCCGTAAAGCCGCGCCTTTCATGGAAGGCCTGCCGGGGAGGGGGCCCGTCTCGACGCATCCGGTCTCACCCCGACGCTTCAGCCAGCGCTTGATCGTTGCTAGCGACATGCCGAAGACTTCGACGACCTCCTTGCGAGGCAAGCCGCGGTCGATGGCCGATAGGACCTTAAGGCTCAAGTATTTTGAGTACGCGTTCATGTCCCAAGCACTGTACGAGGCGCGTTACTTACACAACCCGCTGTAGGTTGATGTTCTCTTATATCTATGGGATCTTGAACAGATTGCGTAAAGGAGAAGCTTACGAGAGAAAGACCGCACACTACTAGCCAGCAAGGCCGACAGGGTGAGGCGCACGCCGCGAGAATCCGGCCACACTGGCCTGGGTTCACCACCCTGCTGGTGATAGGAGTTGTCTACGCCATACTAAAGGATGACCTGAGGGTCGCACCCGCCTACCTGCTCCTCGTACTCATGGCGGTGATTAGCCTGGTGAGCGTCTACGCTCACATGCGGGGTCACTACCGCTTATCCCATCTGCTGGGTTTAGTCTCGGTCTCCCTGGCCACGGTTGCCGTAGGAACCAGCGTGTTCCTCTTGGTTGCCCTGTTGCCTCTCGAGCAGACACCCCTTACGGTGCTGCGCGACGCGGGCTTGATCTGGGTGGCCAACGTCGCCACTTTCGCCGTATGGTACTGGATGATCGACGAGGGTGGGCCGGGAAGACGCCCAACAGATTCCCATAAAGGCGAGGACTTGCAGTTCCCCCAGGATCAAGATGGTTCTTCTGGTTGGTCCCCGGACTTCACGGACTACCTATTCCTCGCCTTCAACCAGAGCACTGCTTTCGGCCCTACGGACACCTCGATCATCAGTAAGCGGGCCAAGATTCTGTCTATGATCCAGGCAGCTTTCGCGCTGGTGATCATCGCCGTGATCGTAGCCCGCGCTACTGCACAATGAACCCAAGGATAAAGGGTAGTGATAGAGAGCTAGACCGCATCGTTTTCTTTAGCGACGCCGTCTTTGCTATCGCCATAACCTTGTTGGTATTGAGCATCGAGGTGCCCCAGGTACCGGAAAACGTCGTGGCCGAAGAGCTTCCCGGTCGACTGTTCGATCTGTGGCGCAACATGTTGAGTTACGTAATCAGCTTCCTTGTTATCTTCTCCTTCTGGACGGTCCATCACAGCATCTTCAGCAGCATTAGGGGCTACGATAGGGGGCTGCTGTGGCTGAACGGGTTGTTCCTGATGGCTGTCGCGTTCCTGCCTTTCCCTTCAGCATTACTCGGCGAGTTTGGAGACCAGCAGCTAGTGGTGGCGATCTACGCCGGTAGTATGGCCGTAACTAGGCTGCTACTGAGCGCGGTGTGGTGGTACGCGTCGATGGGGCAGCGCCTGATAGACAGCGACCTTGATCCAGGCCTAATAAGGGCTCACCACATCCGTGGGGTAGTCATACCGCTGATCTTCCTGATCTCGATAGGTATCTCTTTCTTTAGCGTGAGAGCCGCCATGTATTCTTGGGTATTGTTAGCCTTCGGCAACGTCGTAGGTCTCCGCATACTACATAGAAGATACCAGGGGTGACACTTTTTGGGGATATCCTACTCCCGGTGATACTCATCACCCTGCTGGTTTACTACGAGCGTGTAAACACGCACGAGCCCGAAAGGCTTCAACTGGTGCGACCTACAGGATAGATTGGGTAGCTCATAAGTTCAGGGGCCGGTGCTGCTACGCACCGGCCCCCATTTTGTGCAGAACGCCGAGGTTTTGTGCAAAGTCGGCAGCGGGCTCACTCAGGCACCCGCGCCGAGGGCTAGCCCGAAGAAGTCCTCCTCGTCGGTGTAAAGATCCAAGAGCCGGAGGCCGGCCTCGTCAAAAGCCTCCGCTATGGACTCGCTGGTGAACTTGGTGCTGATCTCCGTCCGCGTCCCTTCCCCCGCCTCGAATGGGATCTGAAGACCCAGGGCCGCCACCGGCACCTTCTGTTCAACCTTTGAATCGAGCCACATCTCCACGCGCTCTTCGGCGGTGTTGTAAACCGCTCGATGCGCGAAGAGCTCTGGATCGAACTCCCCGCCGAGCTTGCGGTTCAGGACGTTTAGGAGATTCTTGTTAAACCTAGCCGTGACGCCCGCTGCATCGTCGTACGCCGCCTCCAGAACCCGCATGTCTTTGACGAGGTCAATCCCGACGAGGAGGTGGTCCCCTTTCTTCAGCCCGGCCCGAAGCCTCTCGAGGAACGATCGTCGTTTCTTCGGCGTGAAGTTGCCGATGGTGCCCCCGAGGAAGATGACGAGCCTCCCGGAGTCATCCCCCTGCCGGGGATAGGTCAGCAGGTACTCCAGCGAGTGGTCGAAGTCCCCGACGAAGCCGGAAATCTCCAGAGTCGGGTACTCTCTTAGGAGCCACTCTGCGCTGTCCCTGAGCGCGCTCTCGCTGACGTCGAGCGGCACGTAACGGACCGGTCCGGAGCGTTCTTGGTAGGCCGTCATCGCGTCGAGCAGGGCACGTGTCTTGCTCGCCGAACCGCTTCCGAGCTCGACGAGCTCGCGGGCTCGGGTGCGCGCCACGATCTCCGGAGCCTTCACTTCGAGGATCGAGAGCTCCGTGCGGGTCTGATAGTACTCGGGGAGGGCCGTTATCTCCTCGAAGAGCTCCGAGCCCTCCGCGTCATAGAAGTACTTGGGCCAGGGCGAGAGGTCTTTGGGTACGCTGAGCAGTCCGTCCCGCACGTCCTCGGCTATCTGCTCGAAGTCTTCGCCCTCTCCCTCGAGTGATTTCACCGTTGCCCTGCCCGTACCACGGTTCATTAGCCTCGTCTCCTATGGAAGCGTATATGGGGTTTGCTAGCCCAGCCTGTTCAAGGCGAGGAGTGCCGCGGCGACGCCGCTGGAGCTGACGATCTTGCCGGCGGAGATCCTCTCCGCGATCTCCCCGACCGGCACGAGCACAACCTCGACCCGCTCGTACTCGTCGGGTCGCGGGGCCGCCGAACGCGTGACCCCACGGGCAAGGTAGAGATGCGCCCAGTTGTCCTTGAGGCTCGGCGAAGAGGCTAAAGAGCCCAAAGGCTCCCACTCGCCCCCCGCGTAGCCGGTCTCCTCCGAAAGCTCCCGCCGGGCCGCCTTCCCTGGTTCCTCGCCCTCATCGACGAGCCCCGCGGGTAGCCCGAGCTCTATCCCCTCTATCGCGGGCCGGTACTGGCGCACGAGCACTACATCGTCTTCTTCGGTCAGCGGGAAGACGATGGCGGCGTCTGGGCGTTCGATGACGTAGTACGGGTCCTTCACGGCTCCGTCGGGTAGGCGGAGCCTGTCCGAACGCAGGGCGAAGTACGGGGTCTCTATGAGCCTCTCCGAGGACAGGCGCTCCCAGAGCCCGCTCTCAGGCACCGGACGCACCGTCGCCAGCTAGAATCTCCGGCAGGTCTTTCGTGAAGACGCTCCGGGCCACCACGCGGTCGCAACCGGACTTGCGGGCGGCTAAGGCCAGATCTCTTTGGACGTGGGAGAGGAAGCCGACAACGGGCACGTCTTTTAGGGCTTCGTCGGATTTGACCTCCCGGAGGAGCTTTAGGGGATCGAAGCGGCTCGAATTCAGGTCGAGGACTAGGAGGTCCGGTGGGGAGGCGGTTGCCTGCTCCACGAGCTTCCTCGGGCTGCGCGGGAACTTCGCTTCGATGCCCAAGGTGTTGGCGGTCTCCGAGATCTTGCTCCTGAACAACAGGTCTTCGACGGCTGCGAGCACTCTTCTGGCCATATGTAACAAAGCCTCCCGGTCTCTGTGAGGTGTAGCTTACACATTCTACCCTCGGGTGGTGCGGTATCCTATCTGGGTGAACAGATTATTCAAACTGCGCTCAGGATTCAGGCGCGCCAAAGAAACCTTTTCCAACTTCACGCCGTTCTTGAAGCCGCGCCGCAAAGGACTCCTTCTGGCGCTCGTGATATTGCTCTTGGAGACGGGGGCGAGCCTCGCCCAGCCCTGGCCGTTCGCCCTGACCATAGACTACGTGCTGACCGACAACAAGCAGCTACCGGCCTTCTTGCCTGGCTTTCTCTCGGACGAGGCTCTGCTGCTTGCGGGGATAGCATTCCTGACAGTCGCAATCTTCGCGGCCACCCGGAGCATCGCCGCTTTCCGGCGCTACCTCCTCAGCAAGCTCGGACAAGAGACCGTCTTCGACATGCGCGACGCCCTCTACGCGAAGGTGCACGCTTTAGGCCTCGACTACCACGGTAAGAAGCGCACCGGCGACACCATAACCCGCGTCACCAGCGACGTGAAGGAAGTTCGGAGCTTGCTAGTCGACTCGGTAGTCGAGGTACTCTCGTCGGTCTTGGTCCTGTTCGGGATGCTGGTCGTGATGGTCTGGCTCAACTGGCAGCTAACCCTGCTTGCCCTCGTCACGGTGCCGTTCCTCTTTTTGGCGGTGCGGCGCTACCGGCAGGCGCTCATCGAGCGGATGCGGGTCGTGAGGACCAGGGAGGGAGCGATAGCCTCCGTAATGCAGGAGGCGATAACCGGCATCCGGGCGGTGAAGATCTTCGGCCGGGAAGACGACGAGATGGAGCGCTTCCGTAAGGAGAGCCGGGAATCCCTCAAGGCGAGCGTGGATAGCTCAGCGATAGAGGCCAAGTTCAGCACCGTCCTCGGCGTCGTCGGGGGCTTGGGGACGGCGCTTGTGGTGTACTTCGGCGCCCGCCAGGTGCTCGCGGGCGTCCTCTCCTTGGGTGACCTCACAGTCTTCGTCGCCTACCTCGCCCTGTTCCTCTCGCCGCTGTGGGCCCTCAGCCGGCAGGTCAACCAGATCGGCAAATCCCTCGTCTCCGGGGAGCGGATCATCGAACTCCTCAAAGCCGAGCCGACGGTCAAGGATTCCCCGGACGCTCGCCCCGCGCCCCGATTCTATGGCCGGGTTACCTTCGAGGATATCCACTTCGCCTACGAGGAGGAGGCCGGGGACGTGCTGCGCGGGATGGACTTCGACGTGGAGGCCGGGAGCCGGGTCGCACTCGTCGGTGTCAGCGGCGCCGGCAAGACCACCATCACGAGCCTCATCGCCCGCCTCTACGACCCGCAGAGCGGACGCGTCCTCGTGGACGGGGAAAACATCAGAGACTTTACCCTCAAATCCTTGCGGGACTCCGTAACCTTCGTGCCGCAGGAGCCCATGCTCTTCCGGGCGACGGTCGCAGAGAACATCTCCTACGGGCGGCCCGGGGCAACGGGGGAGGAGATCGAGCACGCGGCCGAGCTGGCGGGCGCAGATGGGTTCATCCGGGAGCTGCCGGAGGGCTACGACACGCTGTTATCGGAGCGCGGGGAGAGCCTCTCCGGGGGGCAACGTCAAAGGATCTCCATCGCCCGGGCGATGCTCCGCGACACCCCGATCCTTATCCTCGACGAGCCCCAGGCCGGCCTCGATGCCGAGGTCGCCGGGGCCGTGGAGGAGAGCTGGCGCGCTCTGACCGAGGGAAGTACGACCTTCGTCATCGCCCACGAACTCAGGCTGGTCAGGAACGTGGACCAAATCCTGGTAATCGAAGACGGCCGCATCGCCGAGAGCGGAACGCACGAGGATCTGATCTCCTCGGGCGGCCTCTATGCCCGACTCTATGCCCTCCAAGAACACGACCCGGTGCAACCGTAGGGGAGCGCGAGATTTTGCGGGAGCTGTTGATCATAAGCATCGTCTTAACGCTCGTGGTGGTCGCGATCTACGTATCTTTCTCGTAGCCGCCGGCTCCGGCCGAGGTCGGCCTCTGTCAGCCTTGACTAACTTCAGCGGCGACGGTCAGCTCGCCCAGGGCGCCCAAGCCCAGCGAGGCGACGGTGATCCCGATCTCGCACCCGGCGAGGTAAGCGTCGAGGCTCTGCGTGGTCTCTTCTATGAGGCCGGCCGAGGCCTTGCTTTGCCGCACCATCACTTCGACCCTCGTGCTCTTGAGCTTCGTGTACGCGAACTCCGCCGCCACGAACAACCCATACAAAGCAACCAAAAGGAGCGCGGCGAAGAGCTTGAGCCCGGAGAGAACTATCTCTTCCAAGAGATCCTCCCTATCGAACGCACCGGCCTGCTTCGCCGGGGGACGCCCGCAAGGAGCCCCGGCGACACGCTGGTACTTCGTGTCTCATCGCGTTCCACGTAATCCTTCGAAGCTATCCTACCCTGCCCCCTTCGACAAACCTAAGATCCAGAGCGGCTCGCTAGTAGAGCAGCTTATTGTCCAACTCGTTGATGAGGGGCTTCCCGTCAAGGTAGCGCCGGAGGTTCTCGCAGAAGAGGTCCGCCTGGCGTTCGTTGATTTGGGTGCCCACCATGTCCGTCGAGTGCGGGCTCACGACCACGTTCTCGAGCTCCCATAGCGGGCTATCCTCCGGCAGCGGCTCCTCCTCGAACACGTCGAGTGCTGCCCCCGCGAGGCGTCCGCTCTTTAGCGCCTCGACAAGCGCGCCTTCGTCCACGACCTTCCCGCGCCCCACGTTGACGAAGTATGCCCCCTGCTTCATCGCCTCTGCGTTCAGGAGGCGTTGAGTCTCCGGTGTCCCGGGCAGAGCGGCGACCACGTAATCCGCCTCTCGGAGCGCCTGGTGAAGATCCCGGGTCGCGTACAACTCGTCCGCGTAGCCCCATGCTGCGTCATCTTCCCCGACCACCCGCTTCACGCCCACCACGCGCATCCCGAACGGCCTCGCCCGGACCGCCACGGCCTGCCCGATGCTCCCCACCCCGACGACGCATAAGGTCTTGCCGTACAAGGTGCCCGTGGTCGTCTGTCGCCAACGCTTCTCGGCCTTGTCTCGCCGGAGGCGGTCCAGGTCTTTGGCGTGCGCGAGAAGGGCCATCATCGCGAACTCGGCCAGAGGCCCCGAATATACTCCGCTCGCCGTCGTTACCGCCACGTCGGCGTCCTGCAACCCCGCACGCTCGATGATCTCCCCAGCCCCGGCCATGCTCGCCTGCACCCAGCGGAGCTTCGGGGCGACCGGGACGAGGTCCTCCATGTGGCCGCGGGGGAAGTCGTAGAGAACCTCCGCCTCTCCGAGCATCGCAAGGAACTCCTCTTCGCCTTCTTCGGAGCGGTGCCACGCGGGAGGGCCTACGTGGTCCCCCGGCCAGCGCGGCGGTGGGACGAGATCCTCGCGGTAAAGCACCCGTAGCCTCTCGTCCACCTCCCGGATGCGCGCTACGTGCTCCTCCTCAAAGTAGCTGCATACCACCACCGTTGCCACTATGCCTCCTTTTTGCCGACGCTTGATACAAAGTTTGATTCTTCCACTTTTTCGATGATGCCAGGAGAACCGCGTTCTCGACCAAACCTTTTGTATGATGGTCCGCGGCGCGGTCGAGCGAGTACTGAACTGAAGGAGGCGGGCTTTATGAAATCAGACCTTACGGAGCGGGTACGCAACGCCTGCAAAACAGTTGCCGAAAGAGCCTCCCACGTGCGGATCGACTACGATCGCGTCCCGTCCTACGCGGCGTCCCTGCCGCTGGAGCAGTCCACGGCCCCAGAGCTCGACCCCGAGCGCCACTACTTCGGTGAGCGGGACAAGACCGTGGCCTTCTTGTTGACCCTGGACGCGATCAACTTTGGGTCGGGCTACTTCCCGCACCTGCGCAAGCGACCCGGAATGTCTGGGTACTTTACCGTGGCCGCTTCGCTCACCGACCATTACAGAGAGCATAGTTCGCTCTCCGCGCAAGAGCTCGCGCGGCTCACCGCGGAGGACTGCGCGAGGATCTTCGGCCAGGATCTCAATAACGAGCCCATCCGCGAGCTCATGGGGCTGTTCGTCACCGCGCTGAACGACCTCGGGCGGTACCTCATCGACCGCTTCGACGGCAACTTCACGGGCTTGGTGGAAGAGGCCGGCGCGTCCGCCGAGCGGCTGGCGCGGCTGCTCGTCGAGATGCCCTACTTTGACGACGTCGAGCCCTACGACGGGATCGAAGTACCTTTCTACAAGCGGGCGCAGCTCACGCCAGCGGACCTCGCGGTGGCGTTCGAAGGCAAGGGGCCGGGCCGATTCGAGGACCTGGACCGCCTGACCATCTTCGCGGACAACCTGGTGCCGCACGCCTTGCGCGTAGACGGGATCATCCTCTACGAGGAGGGCCTGGCCGCCCGCATCGACGCGGAGGAGTTGATCCCGCCCGGCTCCCCGGAGGAGGTCGAAATCAGGGCTTGCGCCATCCACGCGGTGGAGCAGTTGATCGGAGAGCTGCGCGCGGCAGGGCGCGACGACGACACGGCGATGAGGCTAGACTACCTGCTCTGGAACCGGGGACAACAGCCCCTCTACAAGAGGGTACGGCCACGTCACAGGACGCGAACCGTCTTTTACTGAGCGTAGAGTGCATTGAAGTTGCTACCCTACGGTGGTGGACGAGAGGATAGACGTTCTAAACCCACGTGGGGGGAAGACCGGCTGGGTCGCGTGGAAGAGCGAGGCGCACCGGCGAGGGCTGTGGCACCGGTGCTTTCATTGCTGGATAGTTGCTCCGGAGGAACCTTCTGGCGGACCGTACCTCTTCATGCAGCGGCGCGCGGCCGACAAGGAAACCTGGCCGGACAAGCTCGACGTGACCGCCGCGGGGCACCTCGCTGCTGGGGAGGGGGTCGTCGACGGGCTGAGGGAACTTGAAGAGGAGCTGGGGCTGCGGGTCGAGCCCGAGGAGCTGATCCCGCTCGGGACCCGCAGGATCGAGCAGGAGATCTCCGCCGGCTGCGACCGCGAGTTCCACGAGGTCTTTTTGCTCGTGAGGTCGCTCTCTCCTGAGGACTTACGCCTGCAGAAGGAAGAGGTCGCAGCCGTTTTGCGCCTCCGCCTTGACGACGTCGAGGCGTTATACGAAGGGATGGAGATCTTCGCCGAGGAGTGCTCCGGCAGGGGTGCGTCTACCGGTTCGGTGCGTCTCGCCGATTTTGTCCTTCCCGACGAAGACCACCTCCTGCGCGTGGCCCGCGCCGCCCGCGCATACCTGGCCGACGAACGTCCAGCGACTTTCTCTAATCGGCCTCCCCCGAAAACTGGTCCACCTGTTGTATAGCGAGCCGCGCCCGCCACACGGCGCTCCGGACGTCTCTTAAGGCGTACGACGCATGGTCTTTGCGAGCATCCTCGGGCCTGCTCTCGACGAGGATACCTAAAGCCTGGGCGGCCCCGGAGGCCAGGTATGCGGCTGCGGCCGCCTCTGAAGCGTGCACTCCGAGGAGCTCCGGGATCGCACAGGCCGCGAGGTTCGCCACGTTCGCTGCCCGGAGCGCGCCTTCTATCCACTCTGTCTGCCTCGTATCCGTTTCCCAGTCCGCCAGGATGGCAAGGACTTCTAACTCCCCCTTCAAGTCCCGTGCCAGTCCCCGAACGACCTTGAGCCGTAAGTGATCACTGGAGCCCTGCGCGCAGGCCTTCTCCAGCATCTCGGCTGCCAAAGCCGCTCCGCGGAAGGGCGCTGAGGGGGCCGGGTGTGGACCTTCGGCGGCGTGCGGTTGGTCTTCTCCGGCGGTCACGCCACGGATTCTATCTCAAGGAGGTTGCACTCCCTCCAACCCTAAGCCCTCGGCTAACGTAGTGCGATTCCAGGGGTTATTATAGTGACGATGTCGGGGTTTTTAGGAAGACGAAGGTAGGGAGATGAAGGTCGCGCTGGCACAGATCAACACCACCGTCGGCGACGTTTGGGGCAACGTCGAGAAGGCTGCGGAAGCCCTGGAACGGGCGGTAGAAGGTGGCGCCGGGCTTGTCGTCTTCCCGGAGCTGACCATCACCGGTTACCCGCCCGAAGACCTGCTCTTGAGACCAAGCTTCATCGAGGACAATCTAAAGGCGCTCCATGAATTCGCTGGGCGGGTGCCCGAAGGCGTCGTCTGCGCTATAGGCTTCGTGGACCTCAACGGTGACCTCTTCAACGCCTGCGCCGTCGTCTCGGGTGGCGAGATCCTGCACCGCTACCACAAACGTTACCTGCCGAACTACAGCGTCTTCGACGAGAATCGCTACTTCCGCGAGGGCTCGGGAGCTCCAATACTCAAGATGGGTCAGGCCCTAATCGGGATCAGCATCTGCGAAGATATTTGGTACCCGGGCGGTCCCGCTCGCGAGCAGGCCCTGGGCGGTGCAGGTGTGCTATTGAACATAAACGGCTCCCCCTACCACCGCCTCAAAGGTGCCTCCCGGGAGAGGATGCTCAGCGTGAGGGCCTTGGACTACGGCTGCTACGTAGTGTGGTGCAACCTCGTCGGCGGCCAGGACGAGCTCGTCTTCGACGGCCGCTCCTCCGTCTTCGATCCCGAGGGCAGCGTCATGGCCCGCGCCAAACAGTTTGAGGAGGATCTTCTCTTCGCGGACCTTCACCCCGAAGAAGCTCTCGTCCACCGTCTCCACGACCCTCGCCCCCGTAAGGAGAACCCCGACCACCCCCCGCAGATCGTCGAGGCCACGGGTACCGAGCCGGAGACCTCGATCCGGTCGGCCGGCGGGGCTGGCGTCGAGCCCCGTGTCGAGGCTCCGCTCTCCGAGGAGGGTGAGGTGCTCGAAGCTCTGGTCCTGGGCTTAAAAGACTACTTTCGGAAGAACGGCTTCTCGAGGGCCGTCCTCGGGCTCTCTGGCGGCATAGACTCTTCCCTGGGCGCCGTCGTCGCGGCCCGGGCCTTGGGCCCCGAGCAGGTGACTGGGGTCCTCATGCCGAGCCGGTACACCTCCAAGGAGAGCAACACCGACGCCGAGGCGGTCGTGAAGAACCTCGGGATAGACAGGCTGGAGATTGCCATAGAGCCGGCCTTCGAAGCGTACAGGGAGATGCTCGAGGAGCCCTTCAAGGGGCTGCCCGAAGACGAGACCGAGGAGAATATACAATCCAGGATCCGGGGCAACATCCTCATGGCTCTCAGCAACAAGTTTGGTTGGATCGTCCTCTCCACCGGCAACAAGAGCGAGTCGAGCGTAGGATATTCCACCCTCTACGGCGACACGGCCGGCGGTTTCTCTGTGATCCGGGACGTCCCCAAGACCCTCGTCTACCGCGTCTGCCGGTACATAAACGAGATCGAGGGGCGCGAGGTCATACCCGACTCCGTCCTCACCAAGGAGCCCTCCGCCGAGCTTAGGGAGGACCAGCGCGACGTCGACTCTTTGCCGCCCTACGAGGTCCTGGACCCTATCCTTGAAGCGTATATAGAGGAGGACAAGGGCGTAAGCGAGATCGTCGCGGCCGGCTTCGACGAGGAAGACGTCAGACGCGCGGTGAGCATGGTGGATCGGGCCGAGTACAAGCGCCGCCAGGCCCCGACGGGCATAAAGGTCACGGCCCGCTCCTTCGGCCGCGACCGTCGGATGCCTATCACCAACCGCTACCACGAAGAAGACCGAGACGGGCGCGGCTCAGAGTAACTTACCGGCACTCCTCGGGGAGTTGGCTGCAGTAAGGCTTGTCGCTAGGGAGTTTGCCGCGGATGGCGGCGATGAACTCGTATGCGAGGTCTTCTAGCTGCCGGATCCCAGGCAGGTCGTACAAGAGGAGTGGCAGCGCTATCCCCGTGGCGACCCCCAGAGAAGCGTTGATCGCCCCGGCGCCACGGTAGCGTCTGTCGCCTGGCGAGACAGCCCACGCCGCCGCTTCGCACTCCTCGACGGTGAGGCCCACCGTGGCGGGGACGCCGGGCTTCTGGTAAGGCTCCGCCGTCACGCGGCGGCCGCGGTCGAGCCTCTCGACCAGGTGCGCCGACCACGTACAGAACCCTCACGCGCCGTCGAAGATCAAGGTGAGCCTTTGCGGGAGCCTTGACATAGGCGTAGTCTACGTCACGTTCCGCCGCCGGAAAAAGAGGGCTGCGAGCAAGACGAACGCGAGCGCGTAGGCGCCTAGCACCCACACGGCCCGTTCAGGATCGACGAGTGGAAAAGTACGAGATTAGGGTCCCTACGGCGAGCATGATGCTCAGGTAGGCGAGCGCGATTACGAGTGTGATCCTACTCGGGTCCACCAACGCGGTTGTGAGAGCTGGCGCCGAGGGGGCTCCCCGAAGGCGAGCGCGGAAGGGCGCTACGGTGCCGCATGAGCCGGGGGCAAAAAAGATCTGGTAGACTCAGGCATATGGACCGGCACACGATAAAGGTGCGCCTGACCCCGGCGGCGCGGGAGCTTCTACGCCCGGGGGAGGCCCTAGTTCTGGAGTGGCACCGGTTGGCGATCTGCTGTGCCGGAGCGGGGGAGATGAGCCTCTCCGTGGCGAAGGAGGAGACCACCCGCAAGCGCAAGGGCCTCGTGCGGGTAAAGACCGATAACGGAAGCGGGGACGCGGACGCTCCGCCGGTCTACGCCGCCCGGGCCATCTTCCCGCACGTGGCGGGGAGGGAGATAGAGGTCGACGCCCGTAAGGTCTTGGGTATCCGCTCTTTCACCTCGGATCTACCGAAGGACTTCGGGTTGCGCTCCATCTTCGGCCGCCTGCCCGAGTCGGACCGGACGGCCCTTTAAGAGAACGCAGCTCCTTTTTCGGGGAACTCAGGCGCGATCTTGCACCTGTGTCGCCCCGGCCATGCTCGCGCAGTGGGCGCAGCAGTAGAAGGAGCCGTTCGCCTCCACGCCGTGGCCGATAACCTTGACGCCGCAGTACTCGCAGGAGGGGGCTAAAGCGTGGATCGCGCACTCGAAGCTGTCGAACACGTGCGGCTGGTCGTTGGGCAGGGTCACCCGGAAGGCCTTGTCGTACTCGTTGCCACACACCTCGCACTGAGCCATCTTCTTTCTCCTCTCCGTCGCCTAACCGTTAGTATGGGTTTATCCCCAGCACTCCTCGATGGTTAACTTTCGGGCGCTAAACCGTGGTGCCCCTCCAATATAATCGAGGCCGGTCGAGAAGAGAGGAAGTCCTCAGACCACCCGGGCCTCCTCGCTAAGTCGAGGTCGGAAGCTAAGCGCCACAGGCCTGGGCATGGCACCAAACCCGGCCGTCGCTCTCAACGCCACTATTCCTCACGCGATTAAGGTACCGGCAGCGGTACTCATCGGACGCCAGGACCGGCGACCAACGGGTTCTCTCGTCGCAGTCACGGCCCGAGGGTCGCAGCGATATTCTCTGGCAGGGGTCAACCTTTACGAACACCGCTTTAGAGCCCCAAAAACGAGGGTTTCGTTGCCGTACGGAGCGCGGGGCGATCCTGGGGCGTACCAAATGTTGAAAGAGATTTTGTTATCCTGCAACATGTCGCGGGTACTCACGGTACTCGTCTTCAAGCGTGCCCGGGCAACGAAGAGGGATATATAATTGTCTTTCGAAGAACGAGCCGTCGGAGGTGGTGAGGTACTGAGCGCCTCGGTTGGAACGGTACTCGGGGAGCGCTACAAGGTACAGAGCACGCTGGGCGAGGGAGGCATGGCCGTCGTCTACAAGGCGGAGGACGCCATCCTCGGGCGCCGCGTCGCCCTGAAGACGCTCCATCGCCGCTATGCTGAAGAGGACTCTTTCCGGTCGCGCTTCAAGCAGGAGGCGCGGGTGATGGCTTCCTTAGACCACGAGAACGTCGTCAAGGTCTACGACATCTCCCAAGACGGTGAGGTGCCGTTCATCGTTGCCGAGTACGTCGACGGGCGGGACATCGGAGACGCCCTCAAGGGCACGCCCGGCGGCTATCTGGGCGAGCGATACACGAGGGGGGTGGCGATGCAGCTCCTGAGGGCGCTAGACTACGCGCACCAGCGTGGGATCGTCCACCGCGACGTAAAGCCCTCGAACGTACTTATCACGCGGGAAGGCACCGTTAAGGTAGCTGACTTCGGGATCGCGCGCGTCGTGGAAGAAGAGGAAGAAGAGCCCGGCGAGATCATCGGGAGCGCCCGCTACATGTCGCCCGAGCAGCTCATGGGCGAAGAGACCACCCTTTGTAGCGACCTGTATTCCGTCGGCGTCCTCCTCTACCAGTGCCTCACCGGGAGCCCGCCCTTCTCCGGCAGCGCCAGGAGCGTCGCCCGCCAGCAGATCTACCAAGAGCCGACCCCACCGAGCGAGCTGAACAAGGCTATCTCGCCGCGCATGGAGGCGGTGATCCTGAAAGCGCTCGCCAAAGACCCGAAGGAGCGCTACCCCTCCGCCTCCGCGATGCTCGAAGATCTGCAAGAAAGCCCGAACGCCGAAGTGGCCGGTGGGACTTCGGGAGCGCGCAGGCGTCGCAGGCTGCGCAAGCGTCCTGGCGGCCGCAAGGCGCTCCTCGCCTTCTCGGTGCTCGCCCTGCTCCTTTTGGGCGGGGGTACCGCCGCGGCTGGCCTCGGGTATGTGGACCTCGAATACCTGCCGGGGCAACGGCAGACCGAAGAGGAGGCCCTGCAGACGCCCGCCCAACCGGTGTCGGAGGAACCGCCGGAGGCCCCGGCAACGGTGCAGGGTGCCACCGAGCTGAACGCGGCGTTGGGGAACAACCCGATGACCTTGAGATTGGGGGGCGTGCCGGGCGTGGACGCGTACTTCGATTACTACGCCGAGGACGTCCTTCAGAACAGCGGCTTTCAGACGCAGGTTGTCTACGAGTACCGCGAGGGTTACGCCCCCAGGGGCGTCGTCTGGGCCACAGATCCCGCCGCCGGCTCCCTGGCGCCTCTGGGTTCCACCATCACCATCTACGCCACCCCGGCAGTCGAGCCCCAGATCCCCCAGGTCGTGCTGCCCCAGGTCCAGCCGCCTCAGGGCCAAGCCCAGCCGCAGGTTCAGCCACAGCTCCGGGTCAGCGGCTAGGCGGCGAAACGAAAACGGGGTCGGCCCCGCGAGGCTAATCTCGCGTTACCGCTGTTGCTTTAGGCGGCTCTCCGTCCACCGTCGATCATATCGGCGATTATCGGGTAGCGATAGTCTACGCCCTGGTAGACCTTATAGGCTGCGTAGCACTGGTGCACGAAGGGGACGAGAGTTGCGATCAACATTACCGGTATCAGCAGCAGGCCGATGAATATGATGCTCAGGATACCGGTCACGAACCACCCAACGAAGAGGATAACGGCCCAGGCCACCTGATACCAGAGCGATTGCAGGGCGTGGAAGGACACCCTTCGGGACCTGTCCCTGTAGACCAGCCAGATGATGAGGGCTGCGATCGGACCGCCGATGCCGGTCACGATGTTCAACAGCACGCTTAGGTACGCGAGCATCGACCACGTCCGCTCGTCCTGGGCACTCATCCCGTCGCCCACCGGGACCCGGGTTAGGCGGGGCTCCTCTTCTCTAGGGGTGCCGTAGTTCGGGTCTTGTTGCTGCATTCTCGCTCCTTTTGTTCGGTACACTTCGACACTATCCGGTCGTTCGCTACGACGCAAGGTTTCCTAGGTGGTAAGAGCCCTTTACATCCTCCCTCCCCTCGTCGGGCTCACAGTGCGGTACGCGCGGCGCCGGTTCGCGGCGACGTGCCAGAGGAGGAAGATCGCGACCGGGAGCGCGCACCCGTCTTCGGTGGCGAAGAGGGCCTCGTAGTTCCGGCCTGTCAAGCCCCCGGAGAGGCGCACTGCTTCGCCGCCTTCTTGATACGTGGTGACCGCGAGGTTGCGAAGGAAGCCGATCCGCGCCTCATAGATCCTGCTTCCGCAAGAGATCTCCAACTCGTCGAGGGAGCGTCCCTTCAAACCGGCGGAGAGCACTTCCTCGCCATCTACGACCATCCGGTAGCGTCTCCCCGACGCCTCGAACGAGGCCGCGTAGTCTCCGGACCCTAACTCCGCGCCCGGGGTCCCGCCCAAATGCAGCTGGCCGAACTCCTTCCCGTCGGAGTTTAGGAGGGCGAACTCCGAGGCGAGCAGGCCGCGGGCGTAGGCGGCAAAGGAGCCTCCGAGGTCCCGCCAGAGGAGGTCCAGGGAAGAAGCGGCTCTCGGTGCGTGGCTCATCGTACCGACTAATACGCGGCGCGCCTTGTGGAGTTTCGCGGACCAGGGTAGTACATTAACGCAACGGTAAAGGAGGTTGATCTATGGAGCTAAAAGACAAAGAGCAGTTGAAGACTGAGATCTTGCAGTCCTGGATAAAGAGCGCGTGGATGTACCCGGTGCAGGGTCCTGAGGACAGGGTCATCTTGCGTACGACCCCCGGCGGTCGCCTGAAGATGCGGCGCAGGATCGGGGAGCTCGAGAAGTCTTTGGGTGTAAAGGGCGAAGACGTCTCGAAGCAGGAAGAGGCTGGGACGCTACCCGCTGAACGCGACAAGCTCGAGCTCGCGATGATGGTCCAGGCTTACACTACCGAACGTCGCTTCATGGAGAGCCAGGGCGCTTCTTTGGGCACTGCCGCCGTAACGCTCGAAGACACCCCGACCGGGGAGCCCGCCCAGAACACCGAATAGTCAGCGGAACGAACCCTTAAGCGAGGGGCATCCTCTTCTTCCTGGTGCATCGGTCTTCGTGCTTGCTGGTAATGAGGTGCGCGTCGGGGCGCTCGCGCAGCTTCGACAGGAGCTCGGTTCCCAGGCCCGCTCCCTCGGACGGCCTTACGTGTCCGTCCTCGACGAGCGGCAGATCGGTAACGAGTTCTTTGACCAGCCGGTGAATACCGTAGCACTGGTCTTGATCGAGCCGAGCTATTATACGATCGCTTCCCCGTGCAAGGTTTTTGTGTTTCTTCTTGTTGAAGGAGCGCTCTTCGGGGTAAGAAGATGCCGGAAGCTAGAGAGAGGAGGGCTTGTGAAAGCGGTGATCATGGCAGGTGGTAAGGGAACGAGGCTCAGACCGTTGACGAGCAACCAGCCGAAGCCCATGATCTCGATAGTCAACAAGCCGTGTATGGAGCACATTGTGGAACTCCTCAGGCGACACGGCTTCGAGGACATAGTAGTCACCCTGGAGTATATGCCAGAGGTTATCCAAGGCTACTTCGGCGACGGGTCCGAGTGGGGGATGAACATCGAGTACTCCGTCGAGGAGGAGCCCCTAGGCACGGCCGGCTCGGTGAAGTACGTAGAGGACCGGCTGGGGGAGAGGTTCGTCATCGTCTCGGGCGACGCGCTTACGGACGTGAACCTGACGAAGGCACTCTCCTTCCACGAGGAGCGCGGGGCCGAGACCACCTTGGTCCTCAAAAAGGTCGACGATCCCTCAGGGTTCGGCATAGTAACCATCGAGGAGGACGGGCGCGTTACCGACTTTATGGAGAAGCCCGACGAGGAGGAAGTCTTCTCGTACACGGCCAACACCGGCATCTACATCCTGGAGTCGTCGGTGCTCGAGGACATACCGGAGGGGCAGGAGTACGACTGGTCCAAGGAGCAGTTCCCAAAGATGCTAGAGGAGGGGCGGTCCCTGTACGGGTACGTGACGGAGGGCTACTGGGAGGATATCGGGAACATCGAGCAGTACATGGGCGCGCAAAGGGCCGTGCTGGACAGCGAAGTAGAGGGGGTCGAGCCCGCGGGGGAGCGGCTCAAAGAAGGCGTGTACGTCGGGCGCGATGCGCGGGTAGAGGAGGACCAGCTAGAGGGGCCCGTGGTCCTGGGGGACAACGTCCGGTTGTCTTCCGGCGCTCGCGTCGGGCCCTACTCGGTTCTGGCGTCGAACGTCTCGGTGGGGGAGGGGACCTCTATCGTCAGGAGCACCGTGGGCGGGGAGTCTACGATCGGCGAGGAGGCCGAGCTGGACGGCGCCCTGGTTATGCGCGCTTGCAACATAGGCTCTCGGACCCAAGTCCTGGAGGGGAGCGCCTTGGGGGACGGGACCAGCGTGGGAGAGGGAGCCACCGTCACGGCGGGCGTGAACGTGCTCCCCGGCGAGTCCATCGAGGGTGGGACCGAAGTCACCGAGAGCCTGATGCCTGAGGACGAGGAGTAAAGAGGACGCGGTGGTAGTAGCCGAGGTAAGCATCTTCCCTTTGGGGACGGAAACCACGAGCGTCAGCGACTACGTGGCGGCGGCCGTCAGAGAGCTCGAAGCCTCCGGCTTGAAGTGCACCCTGGGGCCGATGGGTACGATGGTCGAGGCCGAGAACCCCGAGGAGATCTACGCTGCCTTGGCTCGGGCGCAAGCTGCCGTCTTCGACCTCGGGGCCGGACGGGCGTACACGGTCCTCAAGATGGACGAGCGGAGGGATGCGCAAGAACGCTCCGCGGAAGACATGATGCGTTCAGTTCGCGAGGACCGGGACGCCCGATGATCGGGGAAGCCGGGAGGTTTGCGCCCGGTTCGACCGCCGCTCAGGCGACCGAGGAGGACCAGGCCGTGCCCGTAGGGAACTCGTACTTCTCCAGCGATTCGGGGCGCATCTCGATAGAGTAGCCGGGCATCTGGGGAGCCTGGTAGCGGCCGTTTTTTACGACGACGGGGTCGAGGAAGTGCTCGTGCAGGTGGTCCATGTACTCGAGGATCCGGTTCTCAAGGGAGGCGCCGACGTAGACGTAGTCGAAGATCGAGGGGTGCTGCACGTACTCGCTCAAGCCGACGCCGCCCGCGTGCGGGCAGACCGGCACCCCAAACTTCCTGGCCATCAAGAGGACGGAGAGGACCTCGTTGACGCCCCCTAGGCGACAGGCGTCTACCTGGCAGAAGCTTATGGCGTTCGCCTGTAGGAGCTGTTTGAAGAGGATACGGTTCTGGCAGTGCTCACCGGTGGCGACGCCGACGGGGGATACAGCTTCCGAGATCCGGGTGTGTCCCAAGACGTCGTCAGGGCTCGTAGGTTCCTCGATCCACCACGGGTCGAACTCTTTCAGGCGCTCCATCCTCTCTATGGCTTCTTCGACGTCCCCGACTTGGTTGGCGTCCATAATGAGCTTTCTCTCGGGCCCGACCCCCTCCCGAATTATCCCTGCGCGCTGTGCGTCGTCTTCCGGGTTCACCCCGACCTTCATCTTCACTTCGTTCCACCCGGCCTCGACCGCCTCCCGGGCCAACCGCTTGAGCTTCTCGTCCTCGTAGCCGAGCCAGGCGGTGCTAGTCGTGTACGCGGGGAACCCGTCGCACAGCATCTCCGCCTCGCGAGTCCCCTTCGTCGGCTCGTTTTGGCGCAGGATCTCCAAAGCTTCCTCGGGCGTTATGGCGTCGGATAAGAGGCGGAAGTCAATGCAACGCACGAGTTCTTCGGAGCTCATGTTGACGAGGAGCTTCCAGAGGGGCTTGCCCTCGACATTCGCGTAGAGGTCCCAGACAGCGTTGATGACGGCGGCGGTGGCGAGGTGTATGACGCCCTTCTCCGGCCCGAGCCACCGGAGCTGGCTGTCGCCCGTGACCCTGCGCCAGAAGGCGCCCATATCTTCCGTGAGGGACTCCAGGGTCTCGCCGACCACGAGCGGGGCTATAGCCTCTATCGTGGCGACGCAGATCTTGTTACCCCGGCCGATGGTGAACGTGAGGCCGTGGCCTTCAAGGCCCTCGGGGGAGTCGGTCTTCAGTGTCGCGTACGCCGCCGAGTAGTCGGGGTCAGGGTTCATGGCGTCTGAGCCAGAGAGATCTTGTGAGGTCGGGAAGCGGATGACGCGGGCCACGACGTCGGTGATGGTTACGAGCAAGGCTTACTCATTCTCTTCAGCGGGCGGTCACGCCGCCATCCACGACCATGCACGCCCCGACTATGGAGCCCGCCTCGTCAGAGGCGAGGTAGGCGGCCATCGCGGCTATCTCCTCAGGCGAGACGAGCCGGCCGTGGGGCTGGCGGGCCTTCATGCTCGCGCGCGCCTCTTCGGGGTCTTCGTAGCCGGCGGTGATGCGGGCGACCCAGGGCGTGTCCACCGTCCCGGGCGCGATGCAGTTGACCCGCACACCCTCCTCTACGTGGTCCATGGCCGCCGCCCTCGTGAGCGAGAGGATGCCGCCCTTGGCAGCCGAGTAGGCCGCCCGGTCGTTCAGGCCCACCAGGGCGGCGATGGAGGACATGTTGATGACTGACCCGCCCCCCGAGTCCCTTATGGCGGGGATCGCGTACTTCATCCCGAAGAACGTGCCCTTCAGGCACACGTCGAGCACCATGTCCCAGTCCTCTTCCGCGGTCTCCGGCGTGGTTGCGGCGATCCCGACGCCGGCGTTGTTGACCATGACGTCGAGGCCGCCCCACTCCTCGACGACGCACCGCACCAGCGCCTCGACCTCATTGGGTTTGGTGACATTGGTCTGATAGACTATCGAGTATCCTTTGAGTTCGGCGGCGACTTCTTGCGCACCATCCTCGTCCACGTCAGCGATTGCGACTCGCGCGCCTTCCGCCCCTAGGCGGAGTGCGATGGACCGTCCGATGCCCGCACTGGCGCCGGTGACGATGGTCCGCTTATCCTCCAGGCGCCTCACGAGCCCGCTCCTGCTGGTACCATGATCCTCCGCCCCCGTCGCCCGCCAGCGGTCCTTATAATAGCGGCGTGGCAAGGGCCGCGAAAGCGCGCCCGCTGAACGGAGGGAAGGAGCGCTGCCTTGAAGATCACCGACGTCAGGACCGCCGTGGTCGAAGCGAACTACGACTGGACCTTTATCCGCATCTACACGGACGAAGGGGTCACAGGCCTCGGGGAGAGCTTCCTGGCGCCGGGGCTTACCGCGATCATCCGGGACCTCAAGCCCCTGCTCGTCGGGGAGGACCCGCGCAACGTGGACAAGCTGTGGTCCAAGATGCGCTGGGCCGCCAGTGGCGCGGGCTCTGTGGGCGGGATCGTCTACAACGCGATCTCCGGCATCGAAGCCGCCCTCTGGGATGTGGTAGGGAAACACTACGGCGCCCCCATACACGCGTTCCTGGGCGGCAAATACCGCGACAAGGTGCGCGTCTACGCCGACTGCCATGCCGGCGAGGCCCTGGAGTCCCTGAACTCTGTCATGGTCGCCCGCTCCCCGAAGTGGATGCCCCAAGAGGCTGCCGTCTCCGTCTCCTCCGAAGCAAACCAACCTGTCCACGGCCGGGCCTACGGCGAGGCCGTGGCCGACGAGACCTTTACGCCGGAGATGTACGCGCAGAAAGCCCGGGAGGTCGTCGAGGAGATGGGCTTTACCGCAATCAAGTTCGACCTCGACGTCCCGAACCAGTACACCCTGGACACCTTCTCCGGCACCCTCACCAACGCCGAGGTGAAGTTCATGGTCTCGCTCGTCGAGGCGGTGCGCGAGGCGGTGGGGGAGACGGTGGACATTTGCTTCGACCTGCACTGGCGCTACAACGTCTCCGATTCCCAGCGCCTCGCCTACGAGCTGGAGCCCTACGGTCTCATGTGGCTCGAAGATCCCGTGCCGCCGGAGAACATCGAGGCCATGCGCCGGGTCGCGCAGAGCACCAAGACCCCCATCTCCAGTGGTGAGAACTACTATATGCGCTTCGGCTTCAGGGAGTCCCTGGAGGAAGGTGCTTTGGACATTATCGCCCCGGACCTGCAGAAAGCCGGAGGTTTGTTAGAAGGACGCAAGATCGCCGACATGGCCGACGCCCACTACGTCGCCGTTGCCCCCCACTGCATCGCGAGCCCCATAGGCACCATCGCCTCCGCCCACGTCGCTACCGCCATCCCCAACTTTCTCGCCCTCGAGTGGCACGGCATGAGCGTGCCGTTCTGGGAGGATATGGTCGTAGGTCTAGACGGCCCGGTCATTCAGGACGGTTTTATAAAGGTCCCTGAAGCACCGGGCCTTGGGGTGGAGTTGAACGAAGAGGTAGCCCGTGAGTACGCCCTGGAAGGCGAGCCTTTTTTCGAAGAGTAACATGGGGGTTCGTCTCGTAGGCGGGGAAAGGTGAGCGCGTTTGGTCTCGCAACTGGGTAGGGCCATGACGCGGGTAAGCGACGCACAGCGGCGCGTCGGCAACGAGCTCGGGCTGCTCGAAAACGGCCCCGCTACCTATGAGGACTGGCTGGCGGAGATCGAGGTCGCAAAGCGCTGGGTGCACCTTGAGAACTACATCTTCAAGGCGGATCGCATAGGCCACCGCTTCGCCGAGGCGCTGGCGGCGAAGGCTAAAGAGGGCGTCCCGGTGCGTATCCTCTACGACTGGTTCGGCTCGATGGACGTGCCTCGATCCTTCTGGGAAGAGCTCAGACAGGCGGGGGTGGAGGCGCGGGCGGTCAACCCGCCGACGCTCCGGGAGCCTCTGGATTTCTTGCTGCGCGACCACCGCAAGCTCCTGGCCGTCGACGGCGCCTACGCCTCGGCGGGCGGGGTTTGCATCTCCGACGCGTGGCTCAGGCGTTCCCCGGAGACGGGGCTCCCTTACCGCGACACGGCCGTGAGCGTGCGAGGACCGGCCGTCGCCGACCTCGAGCGGGCGTTCGCCGGCGTGTGGGACCGGGCGGGCGCCACGCCGCTACCCGCCGAAGAGCGCCCCGTCCTCGAAGACGTCCCAGCGGCCGGCGAGGCGGCGGTGCGGGTGGTAATCCAGGAGCCCGGCAAGGCGCGCATCTTGCGGGTGCTGCAGTTCCTCATCGCCGAGGCCGAGGAGAGGCTTTGGATCGCCGACGCGTACTTCCACTCGTTCTCGGGCCTCACCCAGTCCTTGATGGCGGCCGCGAGGGACGGGATAGACGTCCGCATCCTCCTGCCGGCGACCAACGACCTGCCCTGGATCGGCCTCCTCTCGCGTACCGGTTACCGAGGGCTCCTCGAGAGCGGGGTGCGTATCTACGAGTACGGTGGCCTGATGATGCACGCGAAGACGAGCGTCGCCGACGGCTTCTGGGGCCGGGTGAGCTCGACGAACCTGAACGTCTCGAGCATCCTGGCGAACTGGGAGGTGGATCTCCTCGCCGAGGACTATTCCTTTGGGGCCAAGATGGAGGCGATGTTCGAGGAGGACCTGAAGGACGCCCGGGAGATACTGCTCCGCGGTACCGCCCGGCGACCGCGGGCGCAGCCTGAGCGTCCCATCAGTCGGGCCGAGCGGCGGGTCCAGCGCGAGACACCGGGCAGCGGCTCGCGGGCGGCCGCGACGGTCTCCCGGGTCGGGAACGCCGCTCTCACGGCGGGGAGCGCCCCCCTGTACACCCATGAGAACGCCATAGGCGCCGCACTCGCCGCTGGCGTTTTGAGCGTCTCGGCCCTGGGCACCCGCTACCCGCGCCTCCTAGCCTGGCCGCTCGCGGCCGCAGGCGGCCTCGCAGGGACTCTGGGCCTGGTGCACGCTGCCCAAAGGGCGTGGTCAACGCGCACCGCGAAGGACGCGCCGGGTGGAGGCCACGAGGGCGCCGACGTCTCGGGACCGTAGAAGGTCCGTTAGCGTCGAACCCTGGAGCCTATCCTGGCAGGAGCGCGATCGCTCGCCCAGGACTGCCGGAGGAGCCGGCGATCTTGAGCGGCAAGAAGACGAAGTAGGCTCCGCGTACCGGTAGCTCTCCGAAGTTCGTCAGCACCTCCACGTACCGCATGCCCCGGCTCAGGCCTTCCTGGTGCACGGGGATCGGGTCGTGAGCGCTCCCGATGCTCGGGGCGTCTATACCGACCGTCTTGACCCCCTTCTCGTGCACGTACAGGATCATCTCCGGGGCCGGGGCTGGCCACCCGGGGGCGTCCATCGTGACCAGCGCGCCGTGCATGTACTTCAAACCTTCCTCACCCTCGACGTAGTAGCGGTCCCAGCCCGTCTGCAGGAGCACTACCTCGCCCTCTTTCAAAGCTCCATGCTCCTCCTCGAAAGCGAGGATGTGATCCGAGGTAATAAACGGGCTCACGCCCGGCTTACCTTCTTCGGAGAGGAAGCGCACGTCCACTACGGCGGCCGGGCCCGCGAGATCGGCGGGCGGCACCTCGTCGCCGGTCTCGGAGCCCAAAGGCCCGGCGAGGGGCAGCCCCGAGCCCGGGGGTGGGACGAAGTGGGTAGGGGCGTCGAAGTGGGTGCCGCAGTGCTCGTCGATAACGATAAAGTTCGTCTGGTAGGGCGCCTCGCTCCTGGTACACCCGGTCGGCCCTTCCACCTCGGCGAACCAGTTCCAGTTGTGGTGGGCGTAGTTCATGTGCCCTGGCCACGTCCCCGGAAGCTGCTCCGATAGCGTAACCGAGAGGTCCACCACCCGCGCTGAGTCAAGCGATGCAAGGTCCACTACACTGCTCCTTTCTGGAGCGCTGCTTACTGGGCCAGGTAGCCACCAGAAGGCAGCTCCACTGAGCGCATCGCTTCTCCGACCGCCGCACGGATATCCTCCACGGCCGCCGGCGATTCCACCCTCTGCTCGACGAGCGCGACGTTGGGCGAGTCTACCTCCCCTAAGAGCTCCTCGATCTCTTCGTAAGAGGGTTTTCCGTCTGCATGCATCACCCCTTAGAGTGAGCGTCCTCGAAAGGCAGTTTAGCAGGACGCCCGTATTCCCCGCGTCGGTTGCTATACTTGATCCAACCCGAAGCAGGAGTAGGGTTGGCAAGAGCTCCGACGTGGGGAGGGATAAGCTCGTGAGGGTGGCTTTGTTCGTTCCGTGCTACGTAGACCTCATAAACCCAGAGGTAGGAGTTAGCGTAGTGCGGATTCTGAGGAGGCTCGGGGTCGAGGTGATCTACCCGGAGGACCAGACTTGCTGCGGCCAGCCAGCCTTCAACTCCGGCTTCTTCGACGAGGCGAGGGGCGTCGCCCGCCACTTCCTTAGCGTCTTCGAAAGAGAGCGCTTCGACTACATCGTCTGCCCCTCTGGCTCCTGCACCGCGATGCTCTCGCACTACTACCCGTTTATCTTCAAGGAGATGCTCGAGGAGCGGGAACGCTCGGAGGCCTTGGGGCACCGCGTCAGGGAGTTCTCGGACTTCCTGGTAAACGTGCTCGGGGTAAAGGATCTCGGCGTCCGGTACGAGGGGAGGGCAGCCTTCCACACCGGCTGCCACCAGCGGCGGGAGCTTGGGATACTGGAGGAGCCACGGGAGCTTTTGAGCAACGTGGAGGGACTGGAGCTTTTGGAGTGGGAGAACGACGAGCTCTGCTGCGGGTTCGGGGGGACCTTCGCCGTGAAGATGCCCGACATCTCGACGGCAATGGCCGACGAGAAGATAAAGGCGTTAGAGAAGAGCGGGGCCGACACCCTGATCTCCGGCGACTCTAGCTGCCTGATGCACCTGGAGGGAAGATTGAAGCGTACAGGACACGACACCCGCGTATACCATCTGGCCCAGATACTCGACTCCGACGAGGGGAAGGTTGGATAGAAGAGTGGAGACGAAGAAGCCCACCCACGAGCGTGACACCGAGGATCGTCGTCACGAAGGCATCGCCAGCAAGGTCGAGGGCTTCAACGAGCGGGGCCGGAAAGCCGTACGCGACCGGGAACTCCACGACGCAGTCGAGCACTTCACCAGGAAGTCCGTCGCGGCGCGCAACACCGCTCTGAATGCCCTCCCTGATGCCCCAGAACTCAGGGAGAGGGCGTACCGCATCAAGCAGGAGACTATGGCCAACCTGGATCGCTACCTGGAGCAGGTGGCTGACGCTGTAGAGGCTCGGGGTGGCAAGGTCTTCTTCGCCAAAGATGGGGAGGATGCTGTCCGGTACGTCGGCGACCTGGCGCGGAGGCGAAACGCGAAGGTGATTGCCAAGTCAAAGAGCATGGCGACCGAGGAGATAGAGCTCAACCGGCGTCTGGAGGAGGACTACGCGGGCCTGGGCCTCGAGATCGCCGAGACGGACCTCGGAGAGTGGATCGCCCAGCTCGCCGACGACCACCCCTCGCACATCGTTGGTCCCATCCTCCACATGAACCGCCGGCAGGTGGCAGAGATCCTCTCCGGGGTGGCCGGGGAGAAGCTACCCCCGAACGCCGAGGACCTGGCGGCCTTCGCCCGCAAACGGCTGCGGGAGAAGTTCCTGACCGCGGATATCGGCATGTCCGGGGCGAACTTCGGGGTCGCCGAGACGGGCACGATCTGCACGGTAACCAACGAGGGCAACGGGCGACTGGTGACGAGCGTGCCGCCGGTCCACGTGGTCGTGATGGGGATAGAGAAGCTGATCCCACGCTTTTCGGACCTCTCGGTCTTTGTCCAACTCCTCGCGCGTAGCGGGACCGGCCAGAAGCTCACCGTCTACACCAACTTCGTCACGGGACCTCGTGGCGAAGGCGAGCTCGACGGGGCGGAGGAGATGCATCTGATCCTCTTGGACAACGGCCGCTCAGAGCTCCTTGGCACTGAGTTCGAGGAGGCCCTCTACTGCATCCGTTGCGGCGCCTGCCTGAACGTCTGCCCCGTCTATAGGCAGACCGGCGGCCACGCCTACGGCTCGACATACTCTGGCCCCATCGGCGCCGTCATAACCCCTCTCTTGAAAGGCAACGAGGAGGCCAAAGACCTGCCCCACGCTTCCTCCTTGTGTGGCGCGTGCTCGGAGGCGTGCCCCGTAGGAATCCCGCTGCACGACCTCCTCTTAAAACTCCGCAATCAACAGGTAGAGGAGGGACTCGCTAGCAACGCACAAGAGCTCGCCTTCAAAAGCTTCGAGAACGCGATGAAGAGGCCGACCCTGTACAGGATCTCCGGCAAGGCCGGACGCGTGGCCCAGAAACCTCTCCTGCGGGACGGCTCTATCCGGCCCGTCCCCGGACCTTTGAGTGGCTGGATAGACTCCCGCGACCTCCCACCGCTGGCGGAGAAGTCCTTCCGCGAGCTTTGGAAGGAGGGCATCTAGACGTGGCGGACCGGGCGGAGTTCCTGGAATCCATCCGCCACCGGACTCAAGCCGGACGGTACAAGCCCACCAGATCCCCCGACATCGCGTGGACCCCGAAGGGAGAACCACGAGAGAGCCCGCCGATAGAGGATCTCCCGGTACGTTTCCTGGAAGAGCTCGAAGCTTTGGGCGGATACGGAAAACGGGTCGGGAACCTCGAAGAAGCTGGGGACTACGTCCTCTCCCTGGCCGAAGAGCGCGACGCGAAGCTGCTAGTCCGGTGGGACGTGGAGGAGCTAGAGGCTTTGAGCGTGGACGGCCCTTTAACGGAGGCCGGGGTAGAGGTGGCGGTCTGGCGGGACCTTACGGACTTCCGAAAGGTGGCCGGGCGGGCGGACATAGGGCTTTCGACGGCAGAGTGGGCTATCGCCGAGACCGGGAGCTTGATCCTGACCGGCGGGCCGGGGCGGGGCCGCACGGTCACCCTCCTGCCGCCGACCTACGTGGCGGTAGTTGTGGCAAACAGGGTTCTGCGTACGGTCTCGGAGGCCATCGAGAAGTACGCCGAACCGGAAGCGTTACCTGCCAACGTCTGCTTCCATACCGGCCCCAGTCGCTCAGGGGACATCGAGATGTCGATGGTCACCGGGATGCACGGGCCCGGGGACGTGCACGTGATTCTGGTCGGATGAGGCTTGCGAAGTTCCGGCGATCTCTTGCGGCTCAGATGGGGCGGCCTATTGAGCGGTTGGTTTCTGGCTACCACTCCGCCACGGTGCCGTCCTCGTTGCGCCACACGGGGTTTCTCCAGTCGTGGCCTGTCTTTGTTGCCTCTCGGACCTTCTCTTCGTCTATCTCGATCCCTAACCCCGGGCCTTTCGGGACCGCTACGTAGCCTCTCTCGTAGGCGAAGACGGTCGGGTCTTTCAGGTAGTCCAGTGGGTCGCTTCCCTCGTTGTAGTGGATGCCTAAAGACTGCTCCTGGATGAAGGCGTTGGGGGCGCAGGCGTCGAGTTGCAGGGAGGCCGCGAGCGCGATGGGGCCCAACGGGCAGTGCGGGGCGACCGCGATGTCGAAGGTCTCGGCCATAGCGGAGATCTTGCGCACCTCCAGGATGCCCCCGGCATGCGAGAGGTCGGGCTGCACGACGTCCACGTAACCGCTCGTCAGCACGCCCTTGAAGCCCCAGCGGGTGTACATACGCTCTCCTACCGCTATGGGCGTCGTGGTGTGACGGGCGACTTCGCGCAGAGCCTCTACGTTCTCAGGCAACACGGGCTCTTCTATAAACATCGGCCTGTAGGGCTCGAGCTCGCGCGCCAGAGCCTTCGCCATGCCCTTGTGTACCCGCCCGTGGAAGTCTATCGCGACGTCCAGGTCCGAGCCGACCGCCTCGCGCACCGCCGCGAGCCGTTCGACGGCCGTTTCGAGCTTGACGTGGGAGTCTATGTAGTTGAGCTCCTCGGTCGCGTTCATCTTGACGGCGGTGAACCCCGCCGCCCTTTGCGCTTTGGCGGTCTCCGCCACGTCTGCGGGCCGGTCGCCGCCGATCCAGTTGTAGACCCGCACCTCCGCGCGAGCGGCTCCACCCAGCAGCTCGTAGATCGGCACCCCTAAAGCCCTGCCCTTTATATCCCACAGCGCCTGCTCTATGCCCGAAAGCGCGCTGGTCAGGATCGGACCTCCCCGGTAGAAGCCCCCGCGGTAGAGCACCTGGAAGTGGTCTTCGATCCTGAACGCTTCTCTGCCCACGAGGTAGCCTGAGAGCTCCTCCACCGCAGCCCGCACGGTCTGTGCCCGTCCCTCGACGATCGGCTCTCCCCAGCCCGTGATTCCTTCGTCGGTCGAGACCTTCAAGAACAGCCAGCGCGGCGGGACCTCGAACAGCTCCAAAGAGGCGATCTTCACGCTTTCTCCCCTGCCTTCCTGAGTCTTTCGGGTATGTGTCCGCGCGTTCATGGTGCCGCACGTGCCGGCATTGTGGCAAGATGTTGCACGGCTGGTAAGGGGGCGCGGGAAAGGTGCGCGAACGACCGAAGGAGGTTCGGCGTGAGAGCGGTCGTTGAAGTGGTCACGGCCGGAGAGACGATGGTCCTGGGGACTCCCGCTCAGCCGGGACGTCTCAGGCACGCCGGGAGCATGGAGCTGAAGATAGGCGGGGCCGAGTCCAACCTCGCCATCGCCCTCTCTCGCCTCGGCATCTCCGCTGGGTGGGCGAGCTACCTGGGCGATGACGAGCCCGGGCAGCTCGTGCTCGACCGCGTCCGCGCCGAAGGGGTGGATACCTCGCGGGTGCGCCGTCTGGAGGGGCACCCCACCGGCCTCTACTTGCGCGAGAGGCTCGGTACCGGGGGACGGGTCTACTACTACCGCAGAGGCTCCGCCGCCTCTGCGATGGGCCCCCGAGCCTTCGACCCGGAGTACCTCGCAGGGACGCGTTTCTTGCACCTCACCGGCATTACCCCCGCCCTCTCTGAAAGCTGCCGCGATTTCACCCTCTGGGCGGCCAAAGAAGCCCGCGAAGCCGGGATACGCTTAAGCTTCGACGTCAACTACCGCTCCAGGCTCTGGTCCCCAGAGGAGGCTAGAGGTTTCGTGGAGGAGCTCTTGCCCCAAGTGGACCTGCTCTTCGTCGGGGATGAGGAGGCCCAGGCGATCTGGGGCGGGGACGACGAAGGGTTCGTCCGAGGGTTGGCCGAGTTGGGGCCGAAGGAGGTGGTGCTCAAGAAGCGAGAAGGGAGCATGGTCCTCTCCGAGGACCGCGTCCTGACGGCGGAGCCCGGCTTCGAGGTGCAGGAGGTGGATCCCGTCGGGGCGGGCGACGCCTTCGACGCAGGGTACCTCGCCGGCCACCTGTGGGACCTAGCCCCTGAGGAGCGTCTCCGCGTCGCCAGTGCCATGGGCGCCATGAGCGTTACCGCTCTGGGGGATTACGAAGGCCTGCCAGGCAAAGAAGAGCTGTGGACCTTCCTGGAGGGCAGAGAAGAATTAGGGAGGTGACCGCGCGGCGTGTGGTAACGTAAGGTGCGAGAGATGTCGAAGGATCACCGGAGGGAGAAGCAAAGTTGCAGAAGATAGAAGGCGTGTACGTTGCGAACGTGACCCCGTTCGAGGACGAGGACCCTCTGGTGGTAGACATCGACGCCTACCTCGCGCACGCTTCCTGGTTGGCGGAGATGGGGGTGAGGGGCATCGTGCCCTTCGGGACCAACGGTGAGGGACCCTCGGTGGCCCTGGGCGAGAAGCTGCGGGTGTTGGAGGCGCTCTTCGAGGAAGAGTTGCCACTCCAGATCCTCCCCGTCGTCATGCAAGGCAACCTGCCCGACACTTTGCAGATGCTCCAAGCTTTGGAGGAGTACCCCGCGACTGCGGTGCTGGTCCTGCCACCGTACTACTTCAAGCCCGCCACCGCCGAAGGACTCGAACGCTTCTACAAGCCGGTGCTGGAGGCGACTCGCCACTCCGTCATCGTCTACCACATCCCCAAGTACGCTGTGCCCGTGCCCGAGAAGGTGGTGACCGGCCTACCAGCCTGGGGGGTCAAAGACTCTGCGGGAGAACCCGGATACGCCGAGGCGGTTTTGAAAGCGGGCAAAGGCGTGCTCATCGGGACCGAGGACGATCTCTGGCAGAAGCTGAACCTTGGGGCGCAGGGTGTGATCTCCGCTCTGGCCAACTTCATCCCCGAGAAGATCCTGGAGATGCACGAGAAAGCGAAAACAGGCGACGAAACCGCAGGGAAAGCCCTCTCCGAGAAGCTTCAGGAAGTGCGGGCTATGACCAAAGAGTATGCCTCCCCCGCGGTCTTGAAGCAGCTCGCCGAAGCCCGGCACGGGGCGCCGATGGGAACGGTGCGCCCGCCCTACGTACCGGTTCCCATGGATTACGATCCTGGGCCGACCCTGGAAGCTTCCTTCTCGGCGGTGGGCTCGTAACCGGACGAGAAGGGATCGGTAATCGGCCCGACAGCCTTTGATGCTGCGTGTGGCGGTCATCGGGGCGGGCGTCGTCGGGGCTTCGGTGACCTTCCGGCTTGCAGAGAGCGGAGCGATCCGCGTCTGGGTCCTCGACAAAGCTCATCCGACGAGCGGGACGTCCTCCGCGAGCTTCGCCTGGGCAAACGCCAACGAGAAGATGCCTCATGATTACTTCGAGCTGAATTACACGGGGCTTAAGGAGCACTTCGGGCTGTGCAACGAGCTGGCCGGGGAAGCGCCCTGGCTCCACCCCGGGGGCAACGTCGAGTGGGCCGAGGACGAGAATGCCCGGGAAAACCTTCGCCGCCGCGTCGAACGGTTGCGCTCCTGGGGGTACGCCGCCGAGTGGCGAGAGGCTTCTTGGATCAACGAGACCCTGGAGCCCGGCGTAGCCTTCCCGAGCCCGGACATCCCCGTGGCCTTCTTCCCCGAAGAAGCCTGGGTGGACACCCCCCAACTCGCGAACGCCCTCGTCGGGCTCGGCGGTCGGAACGGAGCCGAGATGCGCTTCGACGCCACCGTGGAGTTGATCGAGGCCGACGGTGGGCGCGTGGCGGCGGTCCGCCTCCGGGGAGGCGAACGCATCCCGGTCGACGCCGTGGTCAACGCGGGGGGGCCGCAGGCGGATCGTGTGGCCGCGCTGCTCGGCCTGCCGTTGCCGCTCAAGCCGAGCAAGGGCCTGCTCGTGCGCCTCGCTGTGGAAGGGGCCCCTCTCGGGCGCATCGTGCACTTGCCAGGCGTTAACATCCGCCCCGACGGGCCAGGACACGTCCTCGTCCACCACGGCTCGATCGACGAGAGACTTGAAAACGGCACCGGCGAAGACGAGGCTTCCCTTCGTCTCGAACTGGTAGAGCGCGCCCGCCGGGTGGTTCCGGCGCTCAAGAACGCGGAGGTGGAAGAGGCCCGGGTCGGCGTCCGCCCTTTCCCGGAGGACGGCTTCCCATGCGTGGGGGCGGTCTCCGCGGTGTCCGGCTACTACGAAGCCGTCACCCACAGCGGCGTTACGCTCGGTCCGCTCGTCGGTCGTCTTCTGGCGCAGGAAATACTCACCGGCAAGGTAGATGCGGCGATCTTCCCGTTCCGCCCGGATCGCTTAGCTCGCGGTTGAGGGAGCCTCGGAAGAGAGCCTTTTGAAGTGAACTCGTGCTTTCGTTACGTGGCGTAGAATACCTGCACGTCGGCGACATCTGGAGGAGTTTTGGACAGTCTCTTTGAGTCCGTAGAGGATGGTGAGAACCGCGAGGAGAGGCTCGCGGAGCTTGCCCGGCAGGTCTCCGTGTGCACGAAGTGCGACCTGGCGCTCACGAGGACGAACACGGTTTTCGGGACCGGCGACCCGTACTCTCCTTTGATGCTTATCGGTGAGGGACCGGGGGAGAACGAGGACGCGACGGGCCTACCGTTCGTGGGCCGGGCCGGCAAGCTCCTCGACGACATCCTCGCGGCTGTGAACCTGACCAGGCAGGACGTGTACCTGACGAATATCGTCAAGTGCCGGGCGGCCGTCCAGGAGGGGGGGCGGATGAAGAACCGCCAGCCCAGGACCGGGGAGATCAAAGCTTGCAACCCATACTTGCAGGGGCAGATGGAAGCGGTGAGGCCCGAGATCATACTCTGCCTCGGCAGCCCCGCCGCCAAGACGCTCATAGACAAGGACTTCAGGATCACCAAAGACCGTGGCAAGTGGTACGACTTGGACGGCATAAAGGCGATGGCTACCTTCCACCCGGCCTACGTACTGAGACAACGCGGCGAGGACCTCGACCGCGCGAAGCGCGCCGTATGGAAAGACATTCAGGAAGTCTACTCCGAGTACCAGAAGGCCCTAGAGGAGCGGGGGTAAGCCCTGAACCTTCTTAGGGTCTCCCTGCGCGCCTTTTGTCTGGCCCTGCTCTTCCCATTGCTCGCGGCCTTCGGAGGAGCGAACACGACCGGCCAAGGAGATGAGGGCAGCGAGCCCGATGCCAGCGGCCAGGGTAGCTGGCAGACGAAGGCGCCCCTACCGACGCCGCAGAGCGAGGTGGCGGTAGCCGAGCTCGACGGCAAGGTCTACGTGCTAGGCGGCTACACCGGGGGGACGACATCCTCAACCCTCAACCAAGTCTACGGCCCCTCAACCGACGCTTGGGAAGAGCTCGCTCCCATGCCGCGCGGCCTCGATCACGTGGGCGCCACCGGCTACGACGGCAAGATCTACGCGATCGGCGGATTTACGAGCGGGAACCGGGGAGCCGTAGCTGACGTCTATGCCTACGACGTAGCCGAGGATACTTGGGAGGAGCTCACGCCCCTGCCCACGGGCCCGCGCGGCTCGGTGGCCGTCGCCCAGCTCGACGGCAGAATCCACGCCATCGGCGGCCGCGGTACCCAAGACGTAACCACCCACGAAGCCTACGATCCGGCTACCAGCACCTGGGAGAAGCTAGCTCCCTTGCCCACCGCCCGCGAGCACATGCCTGCCGTGGCTTTGGACGGCAGGATCCACGTGCCCGGCGGCCGCTTCGAGAACTTCGAGAACAACACAGGGGTCCACGAGGTCTACGATCTGGCCACCGACTCGTGGGAGGAGGCCGCGCCCTTGCCCACCCCGCGTAGCGGCACCGCGGGCGCGGCGCTGAGCGGGCGCGTGCTGGTCTTCGGCGGCGAGGAGGGTGCGGGTACCTTCGAGGAGAACGAGGCGTACGATCCGGAGACCGGCGCCTGGACGACCCTGGCGCCCCTGCCTACCCCCCGCCACGGGTTCGGCGCGGCCACGGTCGAGGGCATCGTCTACGTCCCCGCCGGCGCCCCCGTGACGGGCGGCAGCCGGCAGAGCGACGTTCTCGAAGCATTCGAGCTGCCATAAGAGCGGTGCCTTTGCCCGCTCCGCGTTCGCCGGGCGTAAGAATATTACTAACCGATTCTTGTTTCCCCTGTTATCATGCTGCAAAAAGCAGTGGTAAAGCGTCGAGAAGGGCTCGTGAACCTTGGTCAGCACAGCTTCTAGCACCCGGATGATGGACACCGTAGACAAGGACTTGCTCAACCTTATCCAGCGGGAGTTTCCGCTGGAGCGGGAGCCGTTCGAGGCCTTGGGGCTCTCTTTGGGTGTCGCTGGGGACGAGGTGATCCGGCGCATAGAGGCGCTCAAAAGGGGACGGGTGATACGCCAGATCAGCGCGATCTTCGATACCCGCGTCCTGGGTTACCAGTCGAGCCTCGTCGCCGCCAAGATACCGCCGACGAAGCTCAACGCCGCTGCCAAGGCCATAAACTCCCACCCCGGCGTCTCCCACAACTACGAGCGCAACAACGAGTTCAACCTCTGGTACACCGTAGCGGTGCCGCCGGACTCGCGCTTGGGGCTGGAGGGCACCGTTGACGTCTTGCACAAGATCAGCGGCGCCGAGAGGACGCGGATACTTCCTACCCTGAAGCTGTTCAAGATCGGGGTGACGCTCGACATGAGGGAGGGCGCGACCGCCAAGAAGGAGACCCCGCGGTACGGCGAGGCCGACCGCAAGGGTGCCGACCGGAACATCTCCGAAGACGACAAGGCGGCCATCCGGGCCTTGCAGGAAGACGTGCCGCTCACCCCGAGGCCGTTCGACCTCTGGGGACGGCAGGTCGGGCTGTCTTACGAGGAGCTTTTGGAGCGGGCGTACGACCTGCAGCGGCGCAAGATCATGCGCCGCTTCTCCGCCGTCCTCTACCACCGCAAGGCGGGCTTCCGCGCGAACGCGATGGGCGTGTGGAAGGTGCCAGACGAGCGGATAGACGAGGTTGGCAACACTTTCGCCCAGTACCAGGCGGTCTCTCACTGCTATCAGCGTCCCGTTTACGAGGACTGGCCGTATGCCCTCTTCAGCATGGTCCACGGCCGCACCGAGGAGGAGTGCGAGGCGGTACTCGACGAGATGGCGGCCGAGACGGGGATCACCGAGCGGCTCTCCCTATACTCGACTCGCGAGTACAAAAAGACTAGGGTCCGCTACTTCACGCCAGAGATGGATGCCTGGGAGAAGCTCTACGCCGGCGTCCTTCGCTGATTTTAGCGGTTAACTTTCAGCAATCGGCGGTCAGCAAGAGAAAGGCCGGAGATTGACCGTTCTACCTTCGAGTGCCTAGCTTCTCGGGCAGCTCAGTAAGGTAGTCCGCGATGCCCGTCGGAGACGCTATGGTCTTCTTGCTATGTTGAGCGCCTCTTTGTTCAAGGTGTTGTTGGCGGCGTTTTTGGCCGGGACCATCACGGGGCTCACCGGGTTCGGGCTCGCCTTGATCAGCGTGCCGCTCCTCTTGTTCGTCTACGATCCGACGACGGTCGTGGTCTTGACGGCCATGCTCTCAGTATTCATCAACGCGGTGGTGGTAGGGGACTCGTGGAGGGAGGCCTAGGCGCGGCTGGTGCTCGCGCTCCTGATCCCGGCCTTCATCGGCGTCGTGGCGGGCGTCGAGGTGATCGAAGCTGCGGACCCGGAGTACTTTCAGCTCGGGATCGGGGTTATGGTGGTCTTCTTTGCCCTGCTGCTCTTGCGAGAGATCAGGGTACCCGGCGCCGGGACGCGGTGGGGGCCGGTCGTCGAGGGCTCGGCAAGCGGGGCTTTGTCGGCTTCGAGGGGCCTGGCCGGTCCCCCTCGTGATCATCGCAATCCTGATCCTCCGCGACCTCCTCGACTGTGGGCATGCTCAGCTTCACCGGCCCCGACTACTACCTCGCCCCGCTCGAAGAGCTCGTAGCCTGGCGCAACTTGCGGAACGGAAGCTAGGTCGAAAGGGGCGGCGCTAAAAGACGCGTGGCCTAGTGCCGCGGCGTTGCCTCTCCGATGGTCTCGCTGGGCGTGTCGCGAACCGAGCAGGCGAAGAGGAAGGCGGGCGGCACGTTGAGCGGCGAGAAGCGTCTGCGTATTGGGGCAAAAACCTTCTTCAAATCCGCCAAGACGGTGGTCGAGTACTGCAGCACGAGCATCTGCCCATCCGGCTTAAGGGCCCGGCGCGCGGCATCGAGGATGTTCCGCCGCAGGTCCGCCGGCAGCGTGGTGAAAGGCAGGCTGCTCACTATGATGTCTACCTTCTTGCCTTCGAGGTAGGCCTCGACGTTCTCGGCGGAGTCGTTGATCACGCGCAGCCTCGGGTCTTCTAGACGAGCGGTGACGGTGGAGACCAAATCCGGGTCGAGCTCGAAAGCAAGAAAGGCCCCTTCCGGGTGGAGGCGCTTTAGTATCTCCTCGGTGTAGGCGCCGGTGCCGGACCCGAACTCGACGACGGTGCGCGCCCGGGGCAGGTCCGCCATGTCCAAAAGGTCCCGAACCGCCCAGCGAGAAGTAGGCCAGACCGCGCCAACCTTGCGAGGGTTTTGGACCATGGATCGCATGAACAGCAACCGTCCACGCAAGCTCTCCCTGAACTTCGCCCTTCCCCTGCCCGCCAGAGTAACCTCCCTTTTGCCTTCTTAAGCGCCCAAAAGACGCACCTTCTTCTTCGCGCTTGACTCCTTGCGAGTGTCCAAGTGCCGAACTTTACTCCGACCGCCACCCCAGTTCAAGCCGCAAGCTATTCGGGACGGCTCCTACTCGGACGTCTTCCTCGTCGTCGCAACCGTCGCCGTTGCCCTCTTCCTCCGCCACTACCGCCGTAGATCCTAATCCCTCGCGGTTGCATCATTTAACGGTCGTTTGATCGTTGTCGTGTGGTACCGGCTGTGACCGATAACAGATTTGCGGCAGGAGTAATGCTACGAATGTTTCAGCAGGCTCGCTACGGATGCTTTGATCGGGTGGACGAGAAGGCCATCCGCTTCATGTCGGAGTACTAGCCTTGCTAGTCTAATTACTATCCGTTGCTCCAGTGCTGGGACCAGGCGGCCTTTTCCGGGCGGTTCTCGACGGCGGTTTTGAGGTGTTCGTCGAGGGATTTTTCGGGCTTGTAAGCATACTCTTCGAGGACTTCGTTGAACTCCAGCACATGGTCGCGGGTAGTGACATCGCCGAGGAAGGCCACGGCCTCCTCGGCATCCAGGCCCTCGCGCTCGGCGAATTCCGAGATTACGTCGTTCATCAGGCTCATCAGGAAATGCTGGAGCTTGTTTTCGTCGAGACTTTCGGGGGGACGATCGTACATCCGTTCCTCAAACTTGCGGCCGAAAACCGTGGCTGCCAGGATGATGCGGCGCCGGTTTTGGGGGGACTTGTCCGGCCCCCAGGCGAGTGTCATGGTCTCTTCGTCCAGCCTTTCGAGGTAGGCGAGGGCCGGGTCCGTTTCGTGTCTCTTGCATGGCTCTTCTTCGCCCACGGGGCGATGGTACCATCCGGTATTGCTGGAAGGTCGGCGTGACGGTAGCGGGTGTCAGTCTGCAGTGGAGCTAATCACGAGGCTTGACCATCTGGTGATCCTGTCGGGGAACTGGGGAGGGTTATCGCCGGCTACGAGGAGCTCGGGTTCCGGGTGAGACCTGCGGCGAGCACGTCGGCTGTTTGACTCGTAACGCCATCGTACTGTTTGCCGACGGAACGTACCTGAAGCTCGTGGCCTCTGTGGATCCCGACGACGAACGGGACAACGTGTGGGGCTGAAGATCATTTCTGGAGTGGCGGCGGGCTCGTAGACTACTGCGTGGCGTCCGACGCCCTTGCCATCGACGCGCGTCGTCTGAAGGAGGCCGGCTTCGACGTGGACGGCCCAGACGAGGGCGGGAAGCGGCTCCCGGATGGGACGGAGATCTGGTAGAAGATCGCCCGCGTCGGCCAGGAGGGCAAGATATTACCGTTCCTGGTCGAGGACGAAACCCCCTCGCTCCCCGCGCGTACCCGCTGGTAGTTCGACGGAGCACCCCAACGGCGCGACGGGAATCTCGCGGTTCATGAACGCTGCCCGAAACACGTCAGAGGCCCGAAAACCTCTCGCCGCGCTCGCAGACAACAAGGAGAGTCCAGGGAACGCGCTCTGCGTTAGCAGACAGGGGATCGCGGTCGTGACGTCGGATGAGCCGCGAGGATGGCTCCTAACGGGCCGGGAAAGCGTCGGTACGGGAGGGCTCCTTCGCCTAGGGGACCCGAAAGAATCTATAACCCGATGCTGTTGCTTCTTAAGACTCCTTTGCGGCCAGGGCCTCCTCGTCGGCGCGGTCGTCGGGGAGGGCGAGCCCTCGTCCGCACCGCCCGCACGCGAAGGTAGTGAGCCCCTCTTCTCGCCAATCCTCTTCGTGGCCCAAGAGGATCAGCTTCTCTTGGCACCCCTTGCACTCCAAAACCACGCACCCCGAACACTCAACCGAGTAGTCCTCCACTTCCGCTATCCCCCTCCTGAGATAGAATTACCTAGGGTGGGCCACAAGGCCCTCCGGGAGCTTACCCCCGTCCAAGCGCCCCGAGAGAGCATTCGCGGACCCATCCGAGGCCTAAGTAACACGCAAGCGGATGTCTTACAAGGTGAACCTTTCTCGACCTATTATCGCGTGTAGTTCCACGTGAGGTTTATGCGTATACCGCCGCGGGCCCTTTCGCGGGCGCCGGGACTATGCCCGGATATCCTATAGAGCACCTTAAAGTCCTCGGAGGGACGCCCTGAGGGACGGCTACACCCGGCGCAGTACTTACGGGGCCGAAACCCGAGGCGTCCTACGAGAGGTTGCGGGCCAGGGGCAAGCCGAAGAAGGTGGCTCATACCGCCTGCATGCTCAAGCATCTTACGATCCTGGGCGCGATTCTCCGGAACCGAACTCCCTGGCAGCCAAGAGAGGCTGTGTAAGCTAGTGTAGCCCTATAGGGGGATAGTTTTCCAGAGAGGTGTCAGCTAAGAGCTCCTTTCAAAACCCTGCTCCGATACCTTACGCCTATAGTAGCCAAGGAAGATACCCGGCGAGCATCTCCGCGCTTGGACTCCGTGTGTTCGCTTAGCTTCAGGGCGCCAAGCGAGCTTCGAAATGCACTCTCTCCCGTGTTGCCGGGGGCGGAAAACCGGGAGAGCTGTGCAGTGAAAAGTACACTCTCCTAGCAGCCGGTCGGAGTCGAACAGCCGAGAAGAAGGGAGAGCCGATGTCGGTAGTGGCTCTCCCTTCTTCTTGCTCGCTTCGTCAGCGTACTTACGCTCGTTTCACCCCTCGGGCGGCATTACGTGTCGCGCCGCAAGCGGTAGGCCTCGGGCCTCTCTGCGCTTGCACCTCCGTCGGTGCCGCCGGTCGTACTTTCCCCTGCAGCAGCGCTGCTCGCTTCCTCTTGGCCGCGGTTGTAGGCCTTCTCGATCACGTCCCACGCCACCTCCCTGCCGCCTATGCCGAACGCTATCGCCGCCGCCAATGCCACCGCACCTAGTACGATAAGGAAAGTCGGCGCCGTAAGCTCAACCGCTATCCCAAGCTGCGTCACAGCGGCAAAGACCGCGTAAACGATGATCGCGTACTGGGCAATGCTACCCAAGAGGTCGCTTCCGGTAGCGCCCCGAACGATCCCGGCCAAGAAGTTGGCCAGCAGCGCAGCAAGGATCAGGATCAGGATGGCCGCTATGATATTGGGGATGTAGGCGATGAGCTGCGCCAAGACCGCCGAGACCTGCGGTATGCCCAGAGCGTCCGCGGCCATGGTGATGGCGACGATGAAGACGAACCAGAACACTAACTTGCCCAAGATGCTGTGGGGGGTCTGGTTGGTCTCGGCCCTGTCGAAAAACTGCTTTATGCCCCCGCGCTCCATCCAACGGTCGAAGCCTACGGCCTGCAATACCCTTCCTATGATGGCCTGCAGCACCTTGGCTATGATGTAGCCGAAGATCAAGATGACGACCGCCCCTATGAGCTGAGGTATATAGCTCAAGAAAGCCCCGAGTGCGTCCTGTAGCGGCTGGAACATCTACCAATCTCCTTGCTTTTTCGTTTCTGTTGATGCCTTGATTACGGTCCGCTCTGGTCAATCGTCGTGTCTCTAACTCTTACGTCTCCTTAGATGAAAGGCGGGCTCAGACGAAGTGCGAACCCGCCTCCCTCGGTTATTTACCGGCTCTCCTCCACCCTACCGCTCCTGGCGCCCGGTTGTCTGGTCGTCTACGTCGACCTCCTCGCGCCTTACGTCCTCCTCGACGATCTCCTCGTCCTCTACAGCATCCTTGCGCACCCGGATCTCCTCCTTGGCCACTGGACGCTTCTCGGTTACAACCTCTTCCTCGGTGACGGGCACGCTGACCTCGTCTTCGCCGATCTCGGCCTCCGAGACCTCCCAGCCCTCCTCCACGGGCACACGATCCACGTGCACCTCTTCGCGCCTCTTTGGCACCCTCAGCTGCTCGCGATCTGTCCTCACCCGCTTGCGGACGTTGAGGCCACCGGCCTCGCGCTCACGGGTGCCGGCTCTAAGCTCCTCTTCTGTTCTCTGCACCCTGAGCTCGTCCTCGTCTTCGAGGTCGTCCTCCGGCTCGGAGACGCCCTCGGCCCCGGCGTCGTGCCCGCGGAACTCGCCGCTCTGAGTGTCGCCCATAGCCACGCCCGGGTGTCGCTCGCCGGAAGCCTCGTCGGTTTCCTCGCCGTAGTACTCGCCGTAGGCGCCCCGCTGCTCAGAGCCCTGCATGCCCTGAAGCCCGTAGTAGCTGCGGACCTCGTTCTCGTACTCGGGAGTGATCTCCCGGTCGTCGTCAAAGGCAGGACCGTCCTTGGCCTTGCCCTTCTCCACCGAAACCTCGACGCGGCGTCCCTCTTCGTCGGCGCTGGCTATTTCCCACGGGATCAGGGTGGACTTGGTCCCGAGGAAGCCCATCTTCACGCCAAGGTACTCGGGTTGGTCGTTCTCGTCGACGAACAGGTCGTCTACCTTGCCTATCTTCTCGCCGTTGGGGTCGTAGACCTCGTAGCCTTCGAACCTATCCTCAAGAGCCGTGAACCTGTCTGTGCGTTCCTCCATTACATACACTCCTTTCTTGAAGCTACTTCTTAACGTTTCTAACTTGGGCTTCCTCACAGCAGTATCTTTCTTCCATCACCTCCAGTAAGGTGTTTTCAGGACTCTACTAGTGAGCAGCCATCGAGCGAGACAGTCCGATCCGTCCCGCTTTTTAAGCCTCTCTTACTTAGACAAAAGCCATGCCCTAGGCATTATCAACCACTAACGTTAACTCCGGCTCAAGCTTCGATAAAGATTTGTTAACAAAGATCCTCCACCCAGCCCGGGTCTCTCGTGAATAAGCCATCAGGCCTACAGCGTGTTGCGGTGGAGTT
>Ga0126307_10000101_pt1 | contig 48706 bp, 60 predicted proteins | sample Plot28_FD_89955 | JGI IMG/M metagenome (GOLD analysis project Ga0126307, IMG submission 89955) | Serpentine soil microbial communities from UC McLaughlin Reserve, CA, USA - Plot28 | ecosystem: Environmental > Terrestrial > Soil > Grasslands | place: USA: UC McLaughlin Reserve, Lake County... | reverse complement strand
TGCCCGGGAAGTTCACGATCAGGCTGCGCCCGCGGATCCCCGCGACCCCTCGCGACAGCATCCAGTGGGGGGTGTGCTCGCGCGACGCCCCGCGCAGGGCCTCCGCGATCCCGGGCGCCTCGCGATCGATCACCGCGCGGGTCGCCTCCGGGGTCACGTCCGAAGGAGCGAACCCCGTGCCGCCGGTCGTGAGGAGGAGTTCGCAGCCGCCCTCGTCGCACCACCAGCGAAGCCGCCCCTCGATCAGCTCGCGCTCGTCCGGGATCACCTCGATGTCGACGACCCGCGCCCCCACCCGCTCGGCGAACGCCGCCAGCGCCGGACCGCTCTCGTCCGCGCCCTCCCCGCGCGCCTTCGAGGTCGAGATCGTGATCACCGCGGCCCGCGGCCCCTCGACCGGCCCGGCATTCACGTCCGCCTCCACTCGCCGCTTCGCCCGCCGCTCTTCGAAACCAGCTCGACGGCCTCGATCGTCACGCCGCGCTCGAGGCCCTTGACCATGTCGTACACGGTGAGCGCCGCCACCGTGCAGGCGGTCATCGCCTCCATCTCCACGCCGGTGCGACCGGTCGTCCCGGCCTCGGCCGAAAGCAGCACCAGTCCACGCTCCACATCGACGCGGCCATCGACATCGACGTGGTCGAGCGCCAGCGGGTGCGCGAGCGGGATCAGCTCCCAGGTGCGCTTCGCGGCGCCGATCCCGGCGATCCGCGCGGTCCCGAGCACGTCGCCCTTGGGGGCATCGCCCGCTGCCACCGCCGCGGCGGTCTCCGGCGCCATTCGCACTCGCGCCTGCGCTCGCGCGCGGCGACGCGTCACCTCCTTGCCGCCGACGTCGACCATTCGCGCGGTGCCCGCGGTGTCGACGTGCGTGAGTGGCTCGGCCGGCGGCGCGCTTCCCTCCACCCACTCGCTCCGCTCGCCCTCGACCTCCCGCTTCCAGATCGGCGCCTCGGCCTTGATTCGATCGATCGCCTCCCGCGCGCCCGCGAACGCCTCGCCGCGATGCGCCGCCGAGACGGCGACGATCACGCTCGGCTCGGAGAGCGGCACCGCGCCGACCCGGTGCTCGGCGGCCGCGGCCTCGAGCCCGTGCCGCACGATGCAGTCGCGGAGGATCGCCTCGATCCGGCCCGTCGCCATCTCGGCGTAGGCCTCGTAGTCGAGCCGCTCCACGTCGCGCGTCGTGCCGCAGAAGAGCACCGTCGCGCCCGCGCCCGGCCTGCTCACACGCTCGGCGAGGTCCGCCACCCCGAGTGGGTCGGATGTCACGCGGGCGTGGGGAGCGGCGCCGGCCGCAGGCGCGGAGCCGCCGCTCACCGGCGGGATCAACGCGAGCTCGTCGCCGTCGGCGACGGTGGCGTCGTCGCTCACGTACTCGCGGTTGAGCGCCGCGCGGACCGGCATCGCCGCGAGGATCTCACCGAGGCCCGGCTCGCGGGCCGCGGCGGCGATCGCGTCGGCGACGCTCGCGCCGTCGGGGAGCTCGAGGGTCAGCCGGTCGCGCCCGGCGCGCTCCCTGAAGACGGCGAACAGCCGCAGCTCGACCTCCATCGGGGTCATCGTAGGAGCTCGACCTCGACGCGGTCGCCGACTGCCATCGAGCCGCTCGCGGTCGGGAGGACAGCGAGCGCGTCGGCGCCGAGCATCGAGGTGAGCACGTGGGAGCCCTGCTCCTTCGTCGGCCGGGCGTGCCAGCCGTCGTCGGCGAGGCGCAGGGTGCAGCGGACGAGGTGCGCGCGTCCCGGACGCTTCTCGTACGCCTCGTCGAGGATCGCGGTGGTGCGCGGGACCGCGGCATCGTCGGCGCCGAGCAATCCGCGGATCGCCGGGCGGACGAAGAGCCGGAAGGTGACCATCGCCGAGACCGGGTTCCCGGGCAGCGCAAACGCGAGTGCGCCCGACGGGGCGACGCCGAAATACGTCGGCTTCCCCGGGCGAAGCGCGACGCCCCAGAAGACCTGCTCGACGCCGAGCGCCTCGAGCGCAGGGCGGACGTGGTCGTGCGCGCCGACCGAGACGCCGCCGCAGAGCACGGCGACGTCCGCGGTGAGCGCGCGCTCGATCGCCTCGCGCGTCGCGTCGCGATCGTCCGGCACAATCGCCGGATCGAGGAGTTCGGCACCAGCGCCCTCGACGAGCCCGGCGACCGAGTAGGCGTTCGAGTTGCGGATCGCGCCCGGGTCGAGCGCCTCGCCCGGCTCGCGAAGCTCGTCGCCCGTCGTCAGCAGCGCCACGCGGGGGCGACGGGAGCAGCGGACCTGCGCGCGGCCGATCGATGCGATCACCCCGGCCTCGGCGGCACCGATCTCCGTCCCCGCGGAGAGGACCGTCTCCCCCGCGCGGATGTCATCGGCGGCGCGGCGGATGTCGCGTCCGGGCTCGACCTCAGCCTGGACCTCGACCGCGTCGCGCCCGCCATCGGTGTCCTCGACGCGGACGACCGCGTCCGCATCCGCGGGGACCACCGCCCCGGTGGAGATCGCGATCGCCTCGCCGCGAGCCGGAGCCCGCGCCGCGGGATGCCCCGCGCGCGACTCGCCGACCACGCGCAGCCGAACCGGATGCTCCGCGCTCGCGCCGGCCGTGTCGGCCGCGCGGACGGCGTAGCCGTCCATCGCCGAGCTGTCGAACCCGGGAACGTCCTCGGGGCTCGTCACGTCCTCGGCGAGCACGCGCCAAAGGGCGCGCCGCAGCTCGACGGGCTCGGCCTCGAGCGCGTCGACGCGATCGGCGACGAGCCGCCGCGCGTCGGTGATCTCGATCAGCCCCGGCATCGCTCGGTGGATTCTCGGCTAAACGCTGCGACACTGGGTATGTGAAGCGACCGGTGACCGTGGGAGCCGTGCTTGCCGGGGGCAGCAGCCGCCGCATGGGACAGCCGAAGGCGCTTGCCGAGATCGGCAACCGGCCAATGGTCTCCCGCGTGGTCGCGACGGTCGGCTCGGCGGGACTCGAGCCGGTGGTCGTGGCGAAGCCGGACTCCCCGCTCCCCCGGCTGGACTGCCGTGTCCTCAGCGAGCCGAGCGAGCCGCGCCACCCGCTGACCGGCCTGCTGGCGGTGCTGAACGCGAGCGGCGGGCGGCCGGTCGTCGCGATCGCGTGCGATATGCCGCTCGTGCCGGCGAAGCTGCTCACCTGGATCGCGCAGCTCGAGGAGGAGGTCGCCGTGTGCGAGATCGGCGGCGAGCTCGAGCCGATGCTCGGCCGCTACGCGCCCTCCGTCACCGAGCGGCTCGCCGCAGCGCTCTCCGACAGCGCACCGATGCGCGAGACAATCGCCGCGCTCGATCCGTATGTGATCGACGAGGACCGGGTCGCGCGATTCGGCGATCCGGAGCGCATCTTCTTCAACGTGAACTCGCCGAACGACCTCGTCCGCGCCGAGCGCCTGCTCAACCACACGGGCCGCTTCACGCTCGGCCCGCCGCGCGGCCGCTTCACGCACGGCACGTCGCTCAGGCGGCCGGCCTGATCTCCACGCGGGCGTTGTAGTCCGGGATCAGCGCCTCGGCCGAGCGCCGCTCGGAGGGCATCAAGACGTTGGCCTCCGGCCAGTGCGCCTGGGTGTTGCCGGGGGCGATCGGCGCAATCAGCGCGCGGCCGCGAAGCTCGCCGTGCTCGGAACGGACGATGACCGGTTCGCCGTCGGCTAGCCCCAGCCGCGCGGCGTCGAGCGAACTGATCAAAACCGCGTCGCGGACGGCGCCGGTGAGCGCGTCGCGGCGCTCCTGGACCATGCTGTTGAACTGCTTGCCGCGACGCGTCGCCAGCGCGAGGCGCCCGTCGTCGGCGACCGGCTCCGGAACGGGCACGGTCGTGAAGCGGGCCCGGCCGTCCGCCGTCGGGAACCTGGATCCCTCACAGAGCAGCGGGCCGCCGTACTGGAACTGGTCGCCGCGGGTCGCGAGCCGCTCGATCCCGCGGTAAAGCGGCACGACCTCGGCGATCTCGCGACGGATCGCCGCCGTGTCCTCGAACCGCACGCGGTCGCCGAGCTCCGGCCGTGCGCGCGCCGCGATCTCGGTCATGACCTCCCACTCCGGCCGTGCCCCCTTCACCCGCGGCCCCTCGATCTCGGGGCTGAAGATCACGCGGCGCTCCGTGCTCGTCTCTGTGACGCCGCCGGGGATCTCGTAACGAGTCGTTGCGGGCAGCACCAGCACCTCCTCCGCGGGCTCGACCAGCATCTGGCTCGAGGCCACGATGTCCATGTGGACGCGCAGCGGCACCCGGCCGAGCGCCGCGCGGACCCGGCCCGGCTCTGGGAGCACCTCGAGGAAGTTCCCGCCCACCGAGAACAGGAGGTCGAGCTCGCCGCGCCCCGCCGCGTCGAGCATCTCCGGGGCCGTCATCCCCGGCGCCTCCGGCACCTCGAAGCCCCAGCGCTCGCCGAGCGCCGCCGCGTTCTCAGCGTTCACCGCGAGGCCGCCGGGCAAGCCGGTGGCATAGCAGCCCATCTCGGCTCCGCCCTGGACGCCGGAGTGGCCGCGGATCGGCATCAGGCCGCAGCCCTCGCGGCCGACGAAGCCCCGTGCCAGCGCGAGGTTGACGATCGCCCGCACGTTGTCCTCGCCGCCCTCGTGCTGGGTGACGCCCATGCTCCAGACGAGGACGGCGCGGCGCGCCCGGCCGAGCATCTCCGCGAACGCCTCCATCTCGGCCCGCGGCGTGCCGGCCAGCGCCTCGAGGCGCTCCCATGGCACCGCCGCGAGCTCCGCCTCGAGCTCGTCGAAGCCGGTCGTGTGAGCGTCGACGAAGTCGCGGTCGACCCGGCCGGCCTCGATCAGCGCCTTCAGCGCGCCACAGAGGAACCCGACGTCGCCGCCGATGTTGAGCTGGAAGAACCGATCGGTGATCCGGGTCCCGAACATGGCGCTTTCGACGCTCGAGGGCACCCAGTAACGCTCCATCCCGGGCTCGCGGTACGGGTTCACGACCGCGACGCGCGTGCCCGCCTTCTTCGCGAGGTGCAGGTACTTCATCGCCACCGGCTGGTTGTTGGCGACGTTCGAGCCGATGAACGCGACGAGGTCGGTCCCGATCCAGTCGGAGTAGGAGCAGGTGCTCGCGGCGACGCCGAGCGCCTCCTTGAGCCCGAAGGTGCTAGGCGAGTGGCAGACGCGGGCGGCGTTGTCGATCGCGTTCGTGCCGAGCGCACGGACCGCTTTCTGCGCCGCGTAATAGGTCTCGTTCGCCGTCCCGCGGCTCGTCAGGTAAAAGCCGAGCCGGTTCGCGCGCGAGTCGCGGATTCGCTCGGCGACCAGGTCGAGCGCCTCCTCCCACGCGATCGGGCGGAAGCCGCGCTCGCCCCGGCGGCGGAGCAGCGGCTCCGGGAGGCGACCCAGCTGCCGCAGCTCGGCGCCCGTCATCCGCTCGAGGGCGGCGGCGTCCTCGAAGGCAGCGGGATCCGCCGCCGGCATCGTGTTGAGCCGAAGCAGCCGCAGGCGGATATTGCAGACGTGGATGCCGTCGATGGTCCAATCGCGCAGGCCGCTGGTTCCGAGCGCGCAGCCGTCGCAGACGCCCTCGGTGAGGATCCGCCACGCGAATCTCGGCCGGTCGCGGTTCTCCGCGAGCGCCCGGAGTACCTCGGCGTGGTTGTTGGGCCGCTGCTCGCCGATCCCGAGCGGCTTCACGCTCGCCCAGTTCGACGGCGTCGGCCGGCGCTTCGGCTTTCTCAGGCTCACCGATCTAACTTCTACTCCCATGGAGGAGGAGGCGCCGATGCTGAGGACCGTCGAGCACGACGGCGTGAGCGACCCGGTCGCGATCGAGGAGCCGCTCGAGATCCGCGTCGACGGCGAGCCGATCGCGGTGACGATGCGCACGCCGGGCGCCGACGAGGAGCTGGCGCTCGGTTTCCTGCTGGGCGAGCGTCTGATCGACGGGCCGCGGTCGGTCGGGCCGACGGCCGACCTTGCCGCGAACGTGATCGAGGTTGAGGGCCCGCTCGCGCGCCCGGTCAAGGCCCGCCGCTTCTACACGACGTCCTCCTGCGGCGTCTGCGGCAAGGGCGCACTCGAGGAGGTCGCTGTCGCGGCGCCGGCGCTCGCGCCGGGCCCGCGCGTCAAGCGCGCGCTCCTCGCCGACCTCCCGGAGCGCCTCGCTCAACCGGCGTTCGAGCGCAGCGGCGGGCTTCACGCGACCGGGCTCTTCGACGCCGACGGCGAGCTCGTCTGCACGCGCGAGGATGTCGGGCGGCACAACGCGATGGACAAGGTGGTCGGCTGGGCGCTCGGTGAGGGGCGCGTGCCGCTCGGCGACTTCCTGCTCTGCGTCAGCGGCCGGGTCGCGTTCGAGCTGGTCCAGAAGGCCGCCGTCGCCGGGTGCGCGGTGCTGGTAGGCGTCGGCGCCCCCACCTCGCTCGCGATCGAGCTCGCCCGCGACCGCGGCATGACGCTCTGCGGGTTCGCACGCGGCGGCACGGTGAACGTCTACGTCGACGCCGGCCGGGTGGCGTGACGGCTCGCCGGCTCCTCGCCGCGGCCCTCGCCCTGACCACGATCCCGCCGCGTCGCGACCGCCGCGGGCGCGAGCGCCGCGTCGTCGCGTTCAACTGTCGCGTCCTGGAGATCGGCCGCCTCTACGAGGTTCCGGTCTGGAACTACTGGCGCGCGCTCGAAGGACGGCGGATGGTCCACTCCGGCATCGGCCCCGACGGCATCCACCCGAACCTCTACGGCGGGTGCGCGCCACCGCTCGGTTGCCGCGCCTACGACTTCACGCGGCGCGGCCTACGCTACGGCTACAACCAGCGCAACCTCGGCGCGCTCCGGCTACTGGAGCGCGTCCGAGCGGCGCTCGGCGCGACCTAGCGCGACCGACTGCGCCCGCGAATCCGTTCCGCAGCACCCCCGGCGTCAGGTGCTGGGCGAGCACTATGCCGTGGGGATTCCGCTTCGGTTTCTTGACCGAGAGGCCGTCCCCCCGGAGCCCGAACAGGTCCCCCTTCGGGCCTGTACGGAGCGGCGAGTCGACCAGCGTTCTCGGTGAGAAGCCTACTCCGACCCGGCCGAGTCGGCGGAGCGCCCGGCGGCGATCCTCACACAAGTTCGACCGGGTCGCCCAGCGCGACCGCGCCGGGCCGCAGCACGCTGCAGTAGATACCCATGTTCCCGCCGAGCTCGCGGCGCGCGCGCTTCAGGACCTGCAGGTCGATCTCGGTCGTGTCGGGGTCGATGGTCGTGATGACGCAGCGCTCGCATGGCTCCTCGACTAACAGGAGAGCATCGCCCACCCGCAGCCGCCTCCGGATCCAGCTGCTCTCCGCGAGTCCATCGACTCCCTCGATCACGACGTTGGGGCGGAAGCGGCGCCCGTCGTAGCCGAGCGCCGCGAGCGCGCCGTCCGTGACGACGAGGATCGGCGCGCAGTCGAACTCGTGACCGCCATCGGCGGCGACGACTCGCGCTCCTCGACCGGCCACCTCGCGGATACGGGCCGCGGCGGCCTCGGACTGCCACGGCTCCCCGCCGACGAGCGCGCGCCGGTCGTCCGCGAGGGTGGCCGGCGTCGCGACCATCCGCTGCTTGCGGCGGCCGGTGACCGTGCCCGGTCGTCGACGACGCGCAGCGAACGGTCACCGGGAATCCCGTCGGCGGCGATCTCGAGCCGCTCGAGGCTCTCCCCGCGCAGGCCCTTGACCGGGTAGCGCCCGAGCTCGCCGACCCTCACGTTGAGTCGTCGGCTCCCGAGTCGCCGCCGATCCGCTCCGCCGCGGCCTGGATCTCCTGCAGCGTAGCGCCGGTGCGGCCGCCCACCCAGCAGGCGACCGGGGCGGCGATCCGCTCCGAGGAGTGCGCGGCGACGGCGGCGATGTCGAGGATCCGTTTCATCTCGTCAGCGGTCGGCGGGTCCGCGCCGAGCTCGGCGGAGAAAGCATCGATCCACTCGCGTGCGTTCATTTCCCTCCTGGTGTTGCTGCCTATGCAATGCTTAGGTAGATGGCGGAACTCTCGCTCGGCGAGGCGGCACGGGCCCTTGGCGTCAGCGTCGACACGCTGCGCCGCTGGGACAGTGCCGGCAAGCTGCGCACGGTTCGCGATCAGCGTAACCGCCGCCGTGTCCCGAAGACCGAGGTCGAGCGCCTGAGCTCGCACCCGACGCGCCATCGCACCGGCAACCGTCTCTCCGCCCGCAACCGGTTCAGCGGTATCGTGCGCTCGGTCGAGGCGGACGGCGTGATGGCGCTGGTGGAGATCGAGGCCGGCCCGCACATGGTCACCGCGGCGATCACCCGTGACGCGGTCGAGGAGCTCGGGCTCGCGCCTGGGGTGGAGGCGACCGCGACGGTCAAGGCGACGTCGGTGATGGTCGAGCGGGGCGGGCACGGGCGGGCGTGAGGCCGGGGGCCGCGCTCGTGGCGCTCGGCGTCGCGGCATTCGCCTCGGGCTGCGGCGGCTCGGGCGCGGCGGACCGGACGCTGATCGTCTCCGCCGCCTCCTCGCTCGAGCCCGCGTTCACCGCGTACGCCGAGGCGGCGGGGATCGACGCCCGCCAGTCGTTCGCCGGCTCTGACGAGCTCGCCGCGCAGATCCGCCAGGGCGTGCGGCCGGACGTCTACGCCGCCGCCAACACGTCGCTGCCCGAGGAGCTCCACCGCGACGGCCTCGTGGCGAGGCCGGTGGTCTTCGCCACCAACGAGCTCGTCGTCGCGGTTCCGGCCGGCTCGAAGATCGACTCGCTCGCTGACCTCGCCGTACCGGGGACGCGGCTCGCGGCGGGCGACCGGGGCGTCCCGGTCGGCGACTACACCCGCGAGGTCCTCTCCCGTCTGCCGGCCTCCGAGCGCGACGGGATCCTCGCCAACGTCCGTTCCGCGGAGCCCGACGTCGGCGGGATCATCGGCAAGCTCACCCAGGGGGCCGTCGACGCGGGCTTCGTCTACGTCACCGACGTGAAGGCCGCCGACGGGGCGCTCGCGGCGGTCGAGCTGCCGCGCCGGCTCGCGCCCCAGGTCGCCTACGGCGCCGCGGTCGTCGATGGCGCGGCCGATCCCGCGGCGGCGCGCGACTTCATCGACGGACTGGTCCACGGCCAGGGCACGGCGGCGCTCCGTCGGGCGGGATTCGGGCCGCCGCCGTGAGCCGGCGGACGCCGTTCGCGCTCGTCCTCGCCGGGGCGCTCGCCCTGGCGCTCGCCTTCCTCACGCTGCCAATCGTCGCGATCTTCGCCGACACCGGACCGGACGAGCTGGCGTCGAGCCTCGGCGAGCCCGTCGCCCGTGACGCGCTCTGGCTCAGCCTCAGGACGACCCTGGCCGCGCTGGCGATCATCGTCGTCGTCGGGACGCCGGCGGCTTACCTGCTCGCCACGCGCCGGTTCCGCGGCCGCGACCTCGTCACGACGCTGATCGAGCTTCCGCTCGTCCTTCCCCCCGCCGTCGCCGGGATCGGCCTGCTCGCAGCGTTCGGGCCCCAGGGGATCTTCGGCGGCTGGCTCGAGGACGCGGGCGTCCGACTCGTGCTCGAAACCGCCGGCGTCATCGTCGCCCTCACCTTCGTCTCGGCGCCGTTTTACCTGCGCCAGGCGCAGGCGGCGTTCGCGGCCGTCGACCCGGACCTGCTCGCGGCCGCGCGCACGCTGGGCGCAAGCGAGGCGCGCGCGTTCGCGCGCGTCGCCATTCCCTGCGCGGGTCCCGGAATCGCCGCCGGTCTCGCGCTCGCCTGGGGACGCGCGCTCGGCGAGTTCGGAGCGACGTTGATGTTCGCCGGGTCGTTCCAGGGGATCACGCAGACCGTGCCGCTCGCGATCTTCGCCGAGTTCAACCGCGACTTCCCGGCCGCGCTGGCGCTCTCCGCGGTTCTCGTCTGTGTCTCCGCGGCCCTGCTGCTCTCCGTGAAGCTGCTCGCGAGGACGCCGCTCCTCGGCGGGGGAGCCTGAGTTGCTCGCCGCGGCGGTCGAGACGCGGCTGCGCCACCTCGAGCTTGCGGTGGAGCTCGAGGTCGAGTCCGGCCGGTGCATCGCACTCGCCGGTCCCTCTGGAGCAGGCAAGACCTCGTTCCTCCGCGCCGTCGCCGGCCTCCTCAGTCCCGAGCGGGGCCGGGTCGAGTGCGATGGCGGCGTCTGGCTCGACACCGGCCGCGGCGTCGACGTGCCCCCGGAGGCCCGGGGGTGCGGCGTTCTGTTCCAGCAGTACGCGCTCTTCCCGCATCTGACCGCGTGGCGCAACGTCGCCTTCGGCCTCCACGAGAGCGATCGCGCCGCGCGGCGAAGCCGGGCACTCGAGCTCCTCGAGCGATTCGGGATCGGGGGGCTCGCCGAGGCGCGTCCGGCCGAACTTTCCGGCGGCGAGCGCCAGCGGGTGGCGCTCGCCCGGGCGCTCGCGCGAGAGCCGACGGCGCTCCTTCTCGACGAGCCGCTCGCGGCGCTCGACGCGACCACGCGCGCCGCCGCGATGCGCGAGCTCGCCGCGGTCGTCGCTGCGACCGACGTGCCGACGCTCCTCGTCACGCACGAGTTCGCCGAGGCCTCGCTGCTCGCCGACGAGATCGCGATCGTCGACGGCGGTCGGATCGTGCAGCGCGGGACGGCGAGCGCGCTCAGCGCCGAGCCGGCGAGTGCGTTCGTCGCCGACTTCGCCGGCGCCTCCGTGCTCGTCGGCCTCGCCGCCCCGGGACCGGACGGGCTCACCGTGGTGGAGCTCGACGGCGGCGGCCGAGTCACGAGCACCGACCTCGTGAACGGCCCGGTGGCTGTCGCCGCCTATCCGTGGGAGATCGCGCTCGAGCCGGCCGGCGCAACGGCGGAGAGCTCGGCGCTCAACCACCTTCGGGCCACGGTCAGCTCCGTCACTGTGATCGGCAACCGCGCCCGGGTTGGCCTGGCCGCCCCACAGCAGTTCGCGGCCGAGGTCACCGGCGCCTCGCTGATGCGTCTCGGGCTCGAGCCGGGCGCGGCCGTGACCGCCACCTTCAAAGCGACCGCGACGCGGCTCATCCCGCGCCCGGCGAACGGCTCCTAACCGCCGATCGCGCTCATCGTCCGCGGCGGGGGCCGGAACCCGGGCTCGTTGACGCGGTGCTTGAGCTCCTTGCGCCAGACGGCGTCGCGGACGATCCGCTCGAGCTCCGCGTCCGGGACGCCGCTGCGCATCGGCTCGCGGAGGTCGGTCTCGTGGACGGAGAAGAGGCAGGTGCGAAGCTCGCCCTCGGCCGTCAGCCTGATCCGGTTGCAGTCGGCGCAGAAGGGCTCGGAGACGGGGTTGATGAAGCCGATCTCGCCGGGGCCGTCCGCGAACCGGTAGACGCGGGCGGTCGCGTGCGGCTCGCGCGCCAACGGCTCGAGCGGATGGCGCGTCTCGATCAGCGTCCTGATCTCGTCGCCGGTCAGGACCTGGTCGACGCTCCACGCTCGGTCGCCGTCGAGCGGCATGAACTCGATGAACCGCACCTGGTAGTCGGTCGATCGGGCGAGCTCGCAGAAGCGGAAGACCTCGTCCTCGGTGAAGTCGCGCATCGCCACGGCGTTCACCTTGATCGGGCGCACCCGTTCGTAGGCGGCGATCGCCTCGAGCCCGCGCAGCGTCTGCGGCAGCGCGTCGCGGCGCGTGATCTCGTGGAAGCGATCACGCGCGAGCGAGTCCACCGAGACGTTGACCCGGTCGATGCCCGCGTCGACGAGCGCCGCCGCGTCGCGTTCGAGCAGGTAGCCGTTCGTGGTCACGGAGAGGTCACGGATGCCCTCGATCGGCCGCAGCATCGCGACGAGGCGCGGGAACTCGCGTCGCGCGAGCGGCTCGCCGCCGGTCAGGCGGACGTCGGTGATCCCCATCCCCGCCAGGAGCCGGACGAGCCGCTCGATCTCCTCGAACGTGAGCAGGTCGGCGCGGTCGAGCCACTTCATCCCCTCCGCCGGCATGCAGTAGCGACAGCGGAAGTTGCAGCGATCCGTGACCGAGACCCTCAGGTCGGTGATCGTCCGCCCGTGTGCGTCGCGAAGCGGCTCCACACCGCCCAGGATAGGCCGCGACGCTACTTGCCCGCCGAAAACGAAAAGCATTCGGTTCAGCGTTCCCCCGAGAGCGCCTCTTCGGCAGCGCGCATCCGCAGCCGCGCGAGCCGTCTTCGCTGGGAGTCGGCGCGCTTGATCAGCTTTTCGAAGTCGAGCGGCGCGACGCGTGGGTCGTCGGCGATCGTCGCCTTGAGCGCGCGCCACAGCGCGAGCTTGCCTTCGACGCCGAGCAGCAGAAACTCGAGCTCCTCCAGGCGGCTGAGCGGCGAGTAGCGGAAGAGCTCTCCGTTGAGCTTCAGGCGGCCAACCCGCTCGGCGCCGACCGCCGCGAGGATCTTGAACGGGTCGCCGCCGACCCCGAGCCGCTTCATCAGGTCCTGGAGCGCGCGGCGGTCCTCGTCGATCTCCTCGGCGACCCGCGCCAGCGGCCCGTCGTACTCGCCGCCGCGGTTCGAGCCCGCGAGGCGTCGCGCCAGCTGGACGCCGCCGACCGCACCCGCGAGGTGGTCCTGGAGGTAGGTGGAGAGATACTTGCTGTCCGACATGAGTAGCGGGATTATGCTCGCCGAGTGGAGCGCGAGGTCCGGGTCCCGCTCTCCCGCACATCGACGACGTGCTTCGCTTGGCGAAGCGGCTCGGGTTCCGCCGTGAGGGCCTGATGAGAGAACGCAACTTCGAGCGCGGCCGGCGTCTCGACACGCTGATGCTCGCGGTGCTCCGACACGAATGGGAGGGCCTGGACCCCCGACGCTGAGCCGCTCACGCGAGCCAGCGCTCCGCGAGCCACTCGACCAGTCCGCCCGGCCCACGCCGCGCGGCGACCGCCCGCTGGCGCATCGCGCCGTTCTCCTCGACCAGCTCGCGCGCGCGAGCGAGCTGCCCGGCGCAACCGACCTCGGCCGCGGCCGGCTCGAGCTCGTCGAGCAGGCCGCGCAGGCGCTCGCGTGTGGGCCGCCGCTCGCCGCTCCCGAGGTCCGCGAGCGAGCCCTCGACCCCGTCGCGCAGCGCCGACCAGCGATTCTCGGCGATCCGCCAGCTCGGCGCGACGGCGAGCTCCTCACCGGCGTCATGCCGGCGGCCGAGCGTCGCCACCAGCGCTTGGGCGACGGCGGCGATCGCTCCCGCCTCGGCCACCGTCGTCTGCGCGTCGGGGACCCGGAGCTCGAGGGTGCCGAAGCGCGGCGATGGCCTCAGCTCCCACCACCAGGCGCCTGCGTCCGGCGTCGTCGCCGCGCTCGCCCCCCAGGCGAGCGCCGCGGCGTACTCCTCCCACGTCGCGAGCGCGGGCGGCACCCCCTGGCGCGGCAGGAGTCCCGCGATCAGCGGGCGAATCGAGGCGAGGCCGGTGTCGCGGCCCTCGTGGAAGGGTGCGTTCGCGGCCAGCGCCGCGAGCTCCGGCAGGTACGAGCGAAGCGCGTTGTAGACGGCGAGGGCGCGCTCGGCGGAGCCCGGCACGACATGGACCTGAAGCGCGAAGACGAGCTGCCGACGCGCCACGAACCCGTATTCGCGGGCCGTGCGCTCGTAGCGCGGGGCGGGGTTGAGCGCGGCCTCGGCGGCCGCTGCCGGGTGGACGCCGCCCGCCGCGAGCCTCACGACGCCCGCGGTCGCGCTCGCGAGCCGCTCGCGCCCGCGCCGCAGCTGCGATTCCACCTCGCCGACGCTTGCCGCGGCTTCGGTGACGATCTCGAGCTGCGAGGCCGGCATCTCGAGCTTGAAGCGCGGATCGCCCTCGAGCAGCTCGAGCACCTGGCCGGCAACCGGCGCGAGGTCGCCGCTCGCCGGGTCGAGCAGCATCAGCTCCTCCTCGACGCCGACGGTGTCGCGGGGCCTGCCGTCGAACGCGGCGCGCACGACCTCGGCGTCGGGGACGAGCCGATCGGGGGCGCTCACGGTTCGCCCGGCTCGGAACGGGAAAACCGATACCCGATGCGACTCGTGACCATCCCGGGCGTATTTCGCCCGCGCACCGACAGCATGCTGCTCGCCGACTGCGTGCGCGCGCGTGTCTCTCCGGGCGACACGGTGCTCGATCCGTTCACCGGCAGCGGCGTGCTGGCGATCGCCGCCGCGCAGGCCGGCGCCCGGGCCACCGCCATCGATGTCTCGCGTCGCGCCGTCGGCTGCGCCTGGTTCAACGCGCGCCTCAACGGCGTACGGGTCCGCGCGCTTCGCGGCGACATGTTCTCGCCGGTGCGGTTCGAGCGCTTCCATCTCATCGTCGCCAACCCGCCCTATCTACCCGCCCGGGGGCAGGCGCCCCCAAGGGGCGCCGCACGCGCATGGGACGCGGGCCCGAATGGCCGCGCCGCCATCGACCGGCTCTGCCGCGCGGCGCCGTCGCATCTCCTGCCCGGCGGCGAGCTCTTTCTCGTCCACTCCTCGATCTGCGATGCGGAGGCGACGCTCGCGATGCTCGCGATTCGCGGCCTCGATGTCGAGATCGTCGAACGTCGCCGTGGCCCACTCGGTCCCCTGCTCTCCGCGCGGGCGCAGACACTCGAGCGGCGCGGCCTGCTCGAGCCGGGCGAGCGCGAGGAGGAGATGCTCGTATTTCGCGCCCGCGCTCCCGACGGCGGTCGGGTTCGCGTGCTCGAGCCGGGGTAGGTAGCCGCCGTGACCGCCCGTCTCACTCCCTACCGCGACGGCCCGTACCTGATCCGCGGCGAGTTCGAGCTCACCGACCAGTACGGCCGGGCGATCGAGACCCGTCGAGGGACGATCGCCCTCTGCCGCTGCGGCGCCTCGCGCACGAAGCCGTTCTGCGACGGTACCCACAAGACGATCGGCTTCCGGGCCGAGAGCGAGCCGGCGCCCCAGCCGCTCCGGCCCGCAAACGGCATCGAGCCCTCCTGAGCGCGCGGTCGCGCTGTCGGCGGCTCTCGATGTGAGAGAGTCCCGGCGCATGAAGGAGCCCACGGGCGGGTTTTGCCGCTCGGCTCGCGTTTCGGTCCTTCTCCAACCGGGAGATCGGGCTGCGGTGAGCTAGGCGGCGGCTGGCGTCGCCTCGGGCAGCAGCGAGCTGCGGCCGCTTCGCCACGCGTCGAGCAGGTGGCCGGCGAACCAGGACTCCGTGAGCAGAAGCGAGCGAACCCCAAAGAGGATGTCGCCGGCGAGGCCGGGTTCCTGGCGCGCAAGGGCGCCCGCGAGGTCGTACGCCGCGATGTTCTCGTGCACGGAGTCGGCCTCGACGTGCTCGTCGTAGAACTCGGTGGCCTCGAGGCCGAGCCCGAGCCGGCGAAGGCCGTTCGCGTAGCGCCGGTTCGGCTGCGGCGAGCTGATCTCGAACGCCGCCAGGTGTCCCACGAGGGCGCCTCGCCAGCGGCGGCGCAGCCCGAAGAGCGTGATCAGGTTGACGGTGGCGAGCGTGCTCGCAGGCAGCAGGTGGACGTACTCGCCGTACGTCGCGTCGAGCCCCAGTGCTCGCATCGTGTTCGCGAACAGGGTCGAGTGCATCCGCTCCGCATCCCCGCCCCCGTACTCATCCGCCTGGAGTTCGACCAGCGCCGCCTTTGCTGCGCCGCGGATCCGTGGGATCGCGAACGTGTGCGGGTCGGCCTCCTTTAGCTGATAGGCGGAACGATGGATGACGAACTCCCGGAACTCCTCGAGGGTCGCGCGCGTCGCCATGTAGCGGGAGAGCTGCGGTCCGGAATCCGAATCAACCAGGCCGAAGATCGTCTCCGGGACGTCCTCGGGCGCACACGGCACCGGGGGCCCAACCGCCTTCAGGAGGCGCTCCAGCATCGCCCGCTCGAGCTGGCTCCGGAACGCGAGCAGCGACGGGCGCCACTCCCATTCCTCGTCGACTTCCTCGAAGCCGCCGTAGTGGAGTTCGTGGCAGAGGAAGAGCGCGAGCTGGAGGTCGTCGTCGGCGAGCGGGTCAAGCGCCGAGTCGACGACCGGGCCGCGGACGTCCCCTACAGCCCGCGGCAGCTGCTCGACGAGCGCGGCGCTCACGGGCCCGCGTGGCTCAGGCAGCTTCATCCGTCTCCGTGTACCCGCGCCGCGCGCCGCCAACAGCGCGAGGCTCTGGCTCACGGCTCCGGTGGCGGCCGCCCGTCTCCGTCCACCGTCGCGCCGGAATCGAGCAAAAAACCCTCGATCACGGTGTTTGACTGCGGGTCGATCTGACTGTGGAAGCCGCGCACCCTTCGGCCGGTCGCCCGTTCAACGATCTCGCAGAAATCCTGCCTCGTCGCGTCCTGGAAGGCGACGCGCGTCGTTCGGACCAGCTCTTCCTTGCCGGCGCGGATCAGCGTCACCTCCGCGGACGTGAAGACGTCGTCGAGGACGCAGAGCACGTACTCCGGGTGGACGTAGGTCTTCGCCTTCGTCGGCCCGCGACCGTAGAGGTTGGCGTGCAGGCGCACGATCTCGCGGGAGATGACGGCGCTGCTCGATTGCGGACGCGGCTCGGTCGCTTCTTCCATCGCGGCTCCTCAACCTCGAGGTCTTTCGATGAAGGAGAGACGGGCCCTAAGAACCCACCCCCAGCCTCACTGAAGGGAGCCGCTCGCCTCGGCGTCGCCTCGCTGTCGGTGCCCCGGCGCCGGATCACCATGCTCCGCCGCGAGTCACATCGTCGCGCTGCTTCGCGCCGCCGTACGCACTCGGCTATACGAATACTACTCCTGGGGCGCGAGGAGGAAGATCTCTATCGCCACGTCGGGCTCCGTGTGGATCTGGGTCATGTAGCCGATCACCTCGCGCTCGAGCTGTGATTCGACCACTTCGACGAACCTGGCTCGCATCGTCCGCTGGAAGCTGCGGCGCATCGCCTCCACCTCCCTCGCCTTTCCGTCGGCGATCAGCGTCTCCTCGACGGTCGTGAAGCCGCCCCTGAGAATGCAGAGCACAGTGTCGTCGAGGAGGTAGCTCTTCGACTCGGTCGGCCCCTTGCCGTAATAACGACGGTGAAGGGACCCGATCGACCGCGAGACGGCCGCCAGGCTCTCCCCCTGGGAAGGCTCGCCCTCGCTTCGGCTGGCCACGGTCCTCTCCTCGCCCGGTGCCCGGCGTCGTCCGCGCTCGTACGCCGTCGGTCATCCGTGCCGGTATCGGTGGATCGTGCCTGAAGGCGCCGACCCCTGACGTCCTACCGTAGCGCGATGGGGGCCGGTCGATCATTAATTAGGCCGGCTTGGTCCGCGCGTCGCCCAGCACGCCGTCGAGCCCACGTGGGCCGCATCGGAAACGACAAAAAAAGGGGCCCCCGCATCATGCGGGGGCCCCTCCAGATCGGTGCGCCGAGAGAGTGAAGCGCGCGCACCGATGGCGACCGTTGGCCGCCTCGTTCGCCGTCTATGTGTCGCGCCTCCTCATCACGGCCGGACTAGCCTGGGAGGCGCGTTCGGCGAGGAAAGTCCGAACACTGGGGAGGACGGGTCATCGATCAAGGGGAGGGCGGTGTTGAGGCCGGTCAGGCTTAGGAGCTCCTGAACCTGGCCGCGAGCACCGACGATCCGCAGCTGATCGCCGCGGTCACGAGAACGCCGGGCAGCCCGCACGAGGCACTGAAGGCCGACCGAGTCGATGAAGTCGAGGCCCTCGAGATCGAGCAGGATCGTCTGCGCATCCGTGGCGAGCAGCCGATTGAGCTCCGTGAAGAGAGCGTCCGCACTCGAGCCGTCGAGCTCCCCCCCGAGCCGGATGAGGCAGGTCTCGTACTGGGGACCGACATCGATCGAGAGAAGCCCCTCGGTCACGGACCTTGGTGAGTGGTAAGCCGGGACGGCCATGGTCGAACTCCTCGTCTCGTCTCCGACGGTGCTCGGCGCTCCCCCAATCGCCGGACGCACTGATGAAACGAAGGTCTCGCCGCCCGGGACAGAAACCCCCAGTGGCGCTGATTATACCCGTCGGCCGCGCGAAAACTAGGGGCGCGGCGGGCGACATGCGCCGGCACTCAATCGCGGCGGCGGCGACCGCCCGCCGCTTACGCTCGGACACGCGACCGCGCCTATTTAAGGGGTGAGCGATGGGACTCGAACCCACGACCGCCCGGACCACAACCGGGAGCTCTACCAGCTGAGCTACGCTCACCAGGGCACGGATGAATCTAGCGGCTGGCCCGCGAAATCCGCATGGGGAGCGCCGGTTGCGCTACCCGTCCCCAAGGCACGGAAACGACTAGCCGGGTTGGCGTTATCCATCATCGCTCACGGGTACACCAGTCAGTGCAAGCGACCCCCGCTAGGAGGCCTCGCATGGGCATCACGGACAAGATCACTGGGAAGACCAAGCAAGCGGTTGGCGATCTGAAGGGCGACTCGTCGCTCCGTCGCGAGGGCCGCGACGAGGAGCGCAAGGGCGAGAAGAAGGATGAGCTCGGCCGGGCGCAGGAGCGCGCTGACCAGAAGGCCGAGGAGGTCGCCAACCTCGAGCGCAAGATCTGAGTCACACCGGTTATCGAGTGACTCCGAGAGCCCGGCCTTCGCGCCGGGCTCTCCGCTTTTCGGGAGGTCCGGAGTGCCCCCGGCAGGACTCGAACCTGCGGCCCGCTGCTTAGAAGGCAGCCGCTCTATCCAGCTGAGCTACGGGGGCCAGCGGATTGAGCTTAGACCGCGCTCCCCCCGCCTCCTGCACCGCGACGACCGCCCTGGCGCCGACGGCCGCGCCCGCGACGAGCTCCGCCGCCGCCGGCGTGCTTCCCCCGGGCCTCGCCCTCGACCTTCTCGTGCGCCTTCTCGCGCTCCGGATCGCTGGCCGCCGCGGCCGCCGGCGCCTCCGACTCCGGCGCGCCCTCCCCCGGCTCCTTGATCGCCCCGGCGGCCGCCTTCGCCTTGTCCGCGAGGCTGCCCTTGCTCGTCGCGATCTCCTTCAGCTCCTCGGCGTCCTCCTTGACACTCCCCGTGCCGCCGCGCTTGTCAACCAGCGCCTTCGCGCGCTGACCCAGGCTCTTCAGGTCCATCGGCTCCTCCTTCTCGCCTTCCAGCTACCCCCGCCGCCCAGACTAGACTCGGGCGTGACGGGGTGTAGCTCAGCCTGGTAGAGCGCCCGGTTTGGGGCCGGGAGGATTCGCGGGTTCGAATCCCGCCACCCCGATGATGTGGGGTTGTGCCGCTAAATCCGGCACAAGCCCACATTCGCGTCGCGGGATAGGCTTGCGCGCCCGATGGCCGAGGTCCGCCCGCTCAACGCCCTGCACTACAACCTCGCCGCCATTCCGTCGCTCGCCGACGTCGTCGCGCCGCCGTACGACGTCATCGACGCTCAGCGCCGCCGCGAGCTGGTGGCCCGCTCGCCGTTCAACGTGGTGGAGATCGACCTGCCCGAGGCCGCGCCGGAGCGCGACCGCTATGAGCACGCGGCCGAGACGCTCGAGGAGTGGGAGCTGCAGGGGGTCCTCAGCGCCGATCGCGAGCCGGCGCTCTGGGCGCTGACCCAGGAGTACTCGGCGCCCGACGGCTCGCGGCGCACGCGCCGCGGGCTGCTCTGCCGCGTCCGGGTGACGCCCTACGGCCGCGGGCTCGTCCGCCCGCACGAGCGGACGCAGCCCGGTCCGAAGGAGGACCGGCTGAAGCTCACCGAGGCGACGCGTCACAACCTCTCGCCGATCTTCTCCCTTCACCCGGGCGACGCGTGGCGCCACGTCGAAGGCTTCACCCGCTCCGAACCCTGGGCGGAAGTGACCGACGACGAAGGAACCAGGCACCGCGTCTGGCGGATCAGCGACCCGGAGGCGCACCGCGCGGTCACGGCCGAGCTTGCTGAGGCGGAGCTCCTGATCGCGGACGGCCACCACCGCTACGAGACCGCGCGCACGTATGCCGACGCCATCGGCGGCGAGGGGCCGCATCGCTACACGCTGATGGCGCTGGTCTCGCTCGAGGATCCCGGCCTGGCCGTGTTCGGCTATCACCGGCTGCTCTCGAACCTCGGCGAGCCGCCGGCGCAGGAGGCGCTCGCCGCAACGCTGCGCGAGCGCTTCGAGCTGGAGGAGGTGCCGCTCGAGCGCCTCGACCCCGCGGGTGAGTCGGGCGTCGGCGTCTTCGGCTACGTCGACGCGCACTTCCGGCGCGGCTTTCGCCTCCGCCTCTCCGAGCCGGAGTCGCTCGCGGACGTCATCCCGGACACGTCGCGGGCATACCGCGAGCTCGACGCCGCGATCCTCGAGACACTCATCCTCCGAGGCGCACTCGGGATGACCGAAGGCGACGTCGAGGCCAAACGCGGCATCGCGTACACCGCCTCCGCACAGGCCGCGCTCGCGTCCCTCGACGAGGGCACCCACGCCGTCTTCCTCATGCGCCCGACGCCGGTCGAGCAGGTCCGCGCCGTCGCGGACGCCGGCGAGACGATGCCGCCGAAGTCGACGTTCTTCTTCCCGAAGGTGCTCACCGGGATCGTGTTCAACCCGTTGAGTTAACGTCGCGGTTGTGACCCGCATCTATACGAAGAAGGGCGACGACGGCACGACCTCGCTCTGGTACGGCGGCCGGGTCGCGAAGTCCGACGTCCGGACCGAGGCCTACGGCGCGCTCGACGAGGCGGCGTCGGCGCTCGGCGTCGCGCGTTCGCTCTGCGGCCCGGACGACGGCGAGCTCGCCGGCGACATCCTGCGCCTCCAGGACGACCTGTTCATAGCGGGAGCGGAGCTCGCCACAGCGCCCGAGGCGAGCGAGCGGCTCGTCGACGGCATCAGCCGCGTCACCGCGGAGATGGCGGTCGAGCTCGAGGAGCTGATCGACCGCTACATGGACCGCGTCGAGCTGCCGCCCAAGTTCGTCATCCCCGGCGGCACCAAGCTCTCCGCGCAGCTCGACCTCGCGCGCGCCGTCCTGCGCCGCGCGGAGCGCCGCACCGTGGCTCTCGACGCCGCCGGCGGCCTCGCATCCGGCGAGCTCCTGCGCTTTCTCAACCGCGCCTCCGACGCCGCCTACGCCATGGCGCGCTTCGCCGACGTCGATGACCCGGAGCTCTTCGCGGGGCGGGAGCGCGAGGAGCCGAAGGCGTAGCGATGGCGGTCAGGGTCGTCGCGCGCCGGCGTTCGGGTTTCGCGCACGAGGTCGAGATCGAGGGCGGCCACACGCTCGTCATCGACGAGCGGTCGTCGGAGGGCGGCAACGACGAGGGTCCCTCCCCCACCCGCGCCGTGGCCGCCGCGCTCGCCGCCTGCACCGCGATCACCTGCGAGATGTACGCCGACCGCAAGGGTTGGGACCTGGGCAGGGTCGAGGTTGAGGTCGACGTCACCTACGGCCGCGCCTCCTCGCTCGAGGAGCTCGCGGTCACGCTCCGCATCCCGGTCCCGCTCGACCACGAGCAGCGGCAGAAGCTGCTCGTGATCGCGAGCCGCTGCCCGGTCCACCGGGCGCTCACCGGGGACACGCGCGTGACGATCTCCGACCGCATCGAGAGCGGCTAGCGGTGGAGCTCGGGCTCGAGGCCCGCGCCTGCGCGATCACGGGCGCGAGCCGCGGCATCGGCCTGGCGACCGCACGGATGCTGTGCGCCGAGGGCGCCTCGGTCCTGCTCGTCGCTCGCGGAGCTGGGCCTCTCGCCGAGGCCGAGGCCGCGTGCCGCGGGGCTGCCCGGCCGCCGGCCGAGGTCGCGAGCCTCGCACTCGACGTGACCGATGCGGGCGCGGCCGAGCGCATCGTCGGGGAGTGCGAGCGCCGGTTCGGCAAGCTCGACGCGCTGGTCAACAACGCCGGCACCTCGCAGCGCCGCGACATGGACGAGGTCCCCGACGAGGACTGGTACGCGGCGTGGGAGCTCAACGTGATGGCGCCGCTTCGCGCCATGCGGGCGGCCGTGCCCGCGATGGTCGAGCGTGGGTGGGGCAGGATCGTGAACGTCTCCTCGAGCGCGGGCAAGCGCCCCTCGGCCCAGATGTCGGAGTACTCGGTGGCGAAGGCGGCCGAGCTCTCGCTCTCGCGGCTCTTCGCCGACCGCTACGCGGGCCGCGGCGTCCTCGTGAACGCCGTCTGTCCGGGCCCGGTGAAGTCGGAGCTCTGGATGGAGGAGGGCGGCCTTCTGGACCAGGCGCGCACCGGCGCCGAACGCACGCGCTCGGAGGCGCTCGAGGCGGTCGGCTCAGGGCGGCCGATCGGCCGCCTCGCGGAGGTCGATGAGATCGCCGCCGCGATCGCGTTCCTGTGCTCGGAGCGCGCTTCCTACGTCGCCGGGTCGGCCTGGTCGGTGGACGGCGGGACCGTCCAGGTCATCATCTGAGAGCGATGAGCTCCGTCGAGGCGCTCCGCGCCGCCCTGCTGCGTCCGGAGGAGGCCGAGGCGATGGATGCCCACGGCCGCACCGTGGCCGCGGTGCTCGTGCCGATGTTCGGTCATCCCGACGACCCGGGCCTCGTGTTCACCGAGCGGCGCGCCGACCTGCGCCGGCACGCGGGCGAGATCTCCTTCCCCGGCGGGCGCCGCGACCACCCCGGCGAGGAGCTGGTGGCGACGGCGCTTCGCGAGGCCGAGGAGGAGATCGGACTCGCCCCGAAGGACGTCCAGGTGCTCGGCGCGCTGCCGCCGATCGGCACCTTCGTCACCAACTACAGGGTGCACCCCTTCGTGGGGCTGATCGGTGCGGACCTGCTCTTCGACCCGAACCCGGCGGAAGTAGAGACGGTCCTCGCCTTCAAGCTCCCCCAGCTCTCCGAGGGCTTCGCGATGCGTCGGCTGGTCCGCCGCGGCGTCCCGATCCGGACCCCGACCTACGTCGTTGGCGAGCACCTGATCTGGGGAGCGACGGCGCGCATCCTCGGCGAGCTCCTTCAGCGGCTGACGCGGTTGTAGCGGCGAAGGAGGCGGCGCGCGACTCCCTCGATCGACTCGGTGCCATAGCTCATAGAGGGCTGCTCACGCGTCAGGATCGCCAGCGAGAGGCGGCGCGGCGGGCGGCGCAGGAGCATCACCTGGTTGACGCGCCAGCTGGGGGCGCCCGACCAGCCATCCTTGAAGTGGAGCGTCCAGCCGCGCGGCGCGACGGGCGGGATCCCCCATCGCTGCGAGGACACGATCCGGGTCAGCAGGTGCATCGCGTATCCGCGGTGGCGCTTGGGGATGAACCGATCGAGCCGGAACATGAATCGGGCCTGATCACGGGCCGTGATGTGTGTGAGGCCCCAGGTCGGCTGGGTTTGAAAGCGCTTCATGCCCGCGTCGCGCGCCAGGCGGTAGAGCGCGGCCTCGCCCACGCGATCGAAGACCGCGGTCGCCGCCTCGTTGTCCGAGCGCTTGATCATCGGCCCGATCAGGTGGCGCTCGCCGGGGCTCAGCGCGTCGTGTCGGACATCCGGCTCGCGGAGCAGCGCCACCATGAACATCACCTTCACGACGCTCGCGGACTCGTACACGCGCTGGACGTGGCTTCCGTGCAGGCGTCCCCGCTCGTCGACGATCGCGAACGAGACCCTCCCGGCGCGGTGGGCGGCGAACCGCTTTGCCGCCGCAACGCGCTTCGCCCACGGATAGCCAGACGCATCGGCCGCCGGCGCGCCGAGCGCCGGCGCGTTCAGCAGCGCGGCGGCCGCGGCGAGCGCGAGCAGCGCGCTACACGTCTTTTTCGATCGGGACGTCGACGAGGTTGCCCCACTCCGTCCAGGAGCCGTCGTAGTTCTTCACGTCGTCCTTGCCGAGCAGCTCGTGGAGGACGAACCAGGTGTGCGCCGAGCGCTCGCCGATCCGGCAGTAGGCGATCACCGGGTTCTCGCCGTCGAGGACGCCGGCGTCGATGTAGAGCTGGCGCAGCTCGTCAGCCGACTTGAACGTCCCGTCCTCGTTCACCGCCTTCGCCCACGGCACGGAGGCCGCGCCTGGGATGTGGCCGGAGCGCTGCGCGCCCTCCTGCTCGTAGCCGGCCATCGCGATCAGCTCACCCGAGAACTCCTGCGGGCTTCGGACGTCGACGAGGCGCGTGTCGCTCTCGAGGGCCGTCAGCACCTCGTCGCGCTTGGCGCGGATCCGCTCGTCGGCACGACCCGCGTCGAACGTGGTGCGCGGGTAGTTCGGCACCTCGGTCGAGGTCTCGCGCCCCTCGGCGACCCACTTGTCGCGGGGCCCGTTGATCAACCTCACGTTGTCGTGTCCGTAGTAGCGGAAGTACCAGAAGGTGTAGGCGGCGAACCAGTTGTTGCGGTCGCCGTAGAGGACGGCCGTGTGATCGTTCGAGATCCCCCGGCTGCCCATCAGCTCGCCAAAGGACTCGGGGCTCAGGAAATCGCGCTTCACCTGGTCCTGGAGGTCCTTTCGCCAGTCGAACCCGATCGCGCCGGGGATGTGCGCCTCGGCATAGAGGGCGGGGTTCTCGTCCACCTCGACGATCCGGATCGAGTCGTCGTCGAGATGCTCCGCGACCCAATCGGTGGAGACCAAGACGTCGTTCGCGTACTCGGACACTGCGCTCCTCCTTAACTCGTAAATCTTGATCGGAGTTTATTCCTTTTCGTTCGCGCGCTCGACACGCAAGACGACGGTTGTCGGTGGTAGGAGCGGCGCTGCCCGGGTAAGGTCGCCGGGGGATGCGCGAGGAGCGTTCGAAAGAGGACATCAGCAGCACCACGGCGCCATCGATCGGGCCGAACACGGTGATCGAGCGCGAACCGCCGGAGCAGCGGCTCGCGCGTGGCAACCAGTCGCGGGAGGACGCGATGGGCCTCGACAAGCGCCGCAGCGTAATCGGCGGCAGCTACAGCCCCTCGCCGCGCCGCCAGGCCGCCATGTGGGGGCTCGCGGTCGCCGTCGTCATCGGCCTGGCGATCGGCCTCAAGCTGCTCGCCGACGAGCTCGACCAGCCGCCCGCGAAGATCGAGAACACGGCGCCGTGGGCGCAGCGCGACGCGCCGCAGAAGAAGCCGAAGCCGCTCGAGTAGCGCCCGAGCCGCTCAACCGCCGAGCGTCTCGTCCGCCGCGGCCAGCATTGCGTCCGCCCACGCCCCGATACGGCTCGGATCCGCCCCGACCGTGACGCCGCGAACCCTCCACCGCTCCCGGGCCTCGGCGAGCGAGCGCGAGCCCGCCTGGAGATGCTCGGGCGCGACCGTTCCCGCCGCCTCGTAGACGAGCCCGCGCACCGGCGTATCGACGATCTCCTCGAGCAGCCGCTCGAGCCGCCCGCCATGGAGCGCCGCGACCTCGCCGTCGGGGCCGGCCGCCGAGCCGAGCAGCCAGAAGATCAGGGAGACGCCGTCGAGGGCCTCGAGCACGGTGCCGACGCGATCCGGGTCGGCGAGCGCGGGCTCAATGCCCGATTCCTCGATCACCTCGGCGCGCGCCGGATCACGCGTCGTCCCGCGCACGACCCAACCGCGCTCGATCAGCCGCGTCCCGAGGTCCCGCCCACGGCAGCCGCAGCCGACGATCAGCGCCCGCGCCACGCCAGGGTCATGCGCCGAGCTCGTCCTCCAGCTCGTCGAGCTGTGCCTCGGCGCCGCGGCGCGCGCGCTCGCGCACGGCCTCGTCCTCGCGCGCCATCGACTCGGCGTCCTCGGGCGTGAGGTCCGCCGCCCCTCGGCGGCGCCGGTATTCGTTCTGGGCATCGAGCATCTGCTGGACGTCGTCGAGCTCGAGCTGCGCCTCGAGCTCGTGCGACCGGGTCGGCTTCCAATCAACCAGGTCCGCGCCGCTGCCGGGGTAGGCGCGGGCGAGGAGGACGAGACAGAGGACGATCAACCCCACCCCCGCGAGCGTGATCAGGACGAAGTCCACGCGGTCACCTTAGCCCGGACACCGCCGCGGGTCGATGCTCGGATAGCCTCGGCGCATGGCGAGCATCGAGCTGATCTCGGTCGACGGCGCGATCACTCCGGCGGCGCAGGCACGGATCTCGGTCGCCGACGACGGCCTCTACCGCGGGGACGGGGTCTTCGAGGTCATCCGCCTCTACGCCGGCCGCCCGTTCGCGCTCGATGCCCACCTCGACCGCCTCGACCGCTCAGCGGAGCGCATCGAGCTGCCGGTCGACCGCGCGCGCCTCGCCTCGGAGGTCGGGGCGCTCATCGAGCGGGCGGGCGACGCCGACGCGCAGGTCCGGATCGTCGTCACCCGTGGCGGCCGCAGGATCTGCGCGATCGAGCCGCTGGTCGATTGGGGCGAGACGGTGAGTCTCGCGAGCGTCGTCTACTCCCCGTCCGTGATCCTCACCGGCGTCAAGTCGATCTCCTACGCCGCGAACATGCAGGCGACCCGGATCGCGAAGGCGCGAGGCGCACAGGAGGCGCTTCTGGTCCGTCCGGACGGCGTGGTCCTCGAGGCGCCGACGGCCGCGATCTTCTGGGCCGCCGACGGCAAGCTGAGGACGCCCTCTTTGGAGGCGGGGATCCTCGACTCGATCACCCGCCGCGCGGTCGTCGAGGCGCTCGGCGTGAGCGAGGGCGAGTTCCAGCTCAGCGACCTCCTCGAGGCCGGCGAGGCATTCCTGGCGGCGACGACGCGCGAGATCCAGCCGGTGTCGGCAATCGACGGAGTCGAGCTCGGCCGTGGCCCGGCGACAGAGGAGGCTCGTCGCGCGTTCGCCGCGGCGATCGCCGCCGAGCTCGGTGAGGAGGCTCGCGAGAGGGTCGCGCCGTGACCGCCGGGATCGCGGAGCTCACCGAAGAGCAACGGCTGATCGCCGAGACGGCGCGGGACTTCGTCGACAACGAGGTCATCCCCCGGGCGCGCGAGTTCGACCGTGCGGAGCGCTTCGATGCCGAGCTGGCCCGCCGACTCGGGGACATGGGCTACCTCGGCGCACCGGTTGCCGAGGAGTACGGCGGCGGCGGGCTGGACTACACGACCTATGGGCTGATCGTCGAGGCGGTCGGCCGGGGCGACTCGTCCATGCGCACCGTCGTCTCGGTCCAGACCTCGCTCGTCTGCGGGTCGATCGAGCGCTGGGGCTCGGAGGACCAGAAGCAGCGGTGGCTGCCGAGGATCTGCGCGGGCGAGGCGTTCGGCTGCTTCGGGCTCACCGAGCCCGACACAGGCTCCGACGCCGCCAGCCTGCGGACGCGCGCCGAGAAGATCGACGGTGGGTGGCGGATCTCAGGCCAGAAGATGTGGATCTCGTTCGGCAACGTCGCCGAGGTCGCGCTGATCTTCGCCCAGACTGATCTGGAGCAGCATCACAAGGGGCTCGCATGCTTCCTCGTCCCGACGGAGGCGCCCGGCTACTCCGCGCAGGAGATCCACGGCAAGCTCGGGCTGCGCGCCTCCGACACGGCGGAGATCTCGCTCGACGCCGTCGAGGTGGGCGACGACGCGCTGCTGGGCGAGGTCGGCGACGGCTTCAAGGTCGCGATGTCGGCGCTCGACTCCGGCCGCTACTCGGTCGCCGCGGGGTGCGTCGGGATCTGCGAGGGCTGTGTGCAGGCGTCGGTCGCCTACGCCAAGGAGCGCCACCAATTCGGCGTGCCGCTGGCGAGCTTCCAGCTCGTCCAGGCGATGATCGCCGACATGATCGTGCGCCGCGACGCGGCCCGGCTCCTCGTCCGCAGGGCCGGGGCCCTGAAGGACGCCGACGCGCCGAACACCGTCGAGACCTCGATCGCGAAGCTCTACGCGACCGAGTCCGCGGTGGAGTGCGCGAATCTCGCGATCCAGGTCCACGGCGGATCGGGGTACGTCGACGACCACCCGGTGGAGCGCTACCTGCGCGACGCGCGCGTGACCACGCTCTATGAGGGCACCTCGCAGATCCAGAAGCTGATCATCGGCCGCGACGCGACCGGGATCAACGCGATGGTGCCGCCGCGGGCCGGATGAGCCGCCTCGTCGAGACAAGCGTCGAGGGGCAGGTCGCGCTCTGCCGCCTCAACCGGCCCGAGGCACGGAACGCGCTCTCGCCCGAGCTCATGGAGGAGCTGGTGGCCTCGGTCGAGCGCCTCGATGCCGACCCGGAGGTGCGCTGCACCGTGATCGCCGGCTCGGATGAGAGCTTCGCCGCGGGGGCCGACATCGGCGCGCTCGCCGAGCGCGAGTTCCACGAGGCGATGTTCCACCCGGCGGCGGGATTCTGGCGGCGGATGGCCGAGTGCCGCACGCCGCTCGTCGCGGCGGTGTCCGGCTGGGCGCTCGGCGGCGGCTGCGAGCTCGCGCTTCTGTGCGACCTGATCGTCGCCTCCGAGACCGCCGAGTTCGGACAGCCCGAGATCACGCTCGGGATCATCCCCGGGGGCGGCGGTACGCAGCGCCTCGCGCGCGCGATCGGCAAGCAGCGGGCGATGGAGCTCGTGCTCACCGGCCGGCGCTTCGACGCCGAGGAAGCTGCGCGAATGGGGCTCGTGAATGCCGTCGTCGGCAAGCGCGAGTGGCTCGACGCCGCGTTCGAGCTCGCGCGGCGGATCGCATCGCGCCCGCCCCTCGCAGCGCGCCTTGCCAAGCAGGCCGTGCTGGCCGCGGACGAGACCGCGCTATCGGCCGGCCTCGAGCAGGAGCGTCGGCTCTACGAGCTCGCGATGGCGACCGAAGACCGCGTGGAGGGGATGCAGGCGTTCCTCGAGAAGCGAAAGCCGGAGTATCGAGGGCGATGAGCGAGCCGAACCTATATGAGCCGAGCTTCGACGACGAGTCCGAGCGCCCGGGATTCCGCGGCCGCCGTGCGCGTCTCGGCCGCCAGGCCGGTGCCGAGCACCTCGGTGCCAGCCTGTTCGAGCTCGAACCCGGCTGCGCGGCGTTCCCGCTCCACTACCACCTCGGCAACGAGGAGATGCTCGTCGTCATCTCAGGCGAGACGTCGCTGCGCGAGCTCGCCGGCGAGCGGCCGCTGGCCGAGGGGGAGGTCGTCGCCCTCCCGCGCGGCGAGCCGGGCGCGCACCAGATCGTGAATCGCGGCGAGGCTCCGGCGCGGATCCTGATCGTCAGCGAGATGAACGCGCCCGACGTCGTCGTCCGGCCGGAGTCCGGGAAGGTCAGCGCCTTCGGCCGGCCGCCCGGCGCGGCCGGCGAGGGATTCCACGACGTCTACTACCGGCGCGACACGGCCGAGTTCTGGGAAGGCGAGGCGCCGCCCCCGCCGGACCGTTGAAGGTCGAGCGGGTCGGCATCGCCGGCGCCGGGACCATGGGTGCGGGAATCGCCCAGCTCGCCTGCCTTGGCGGATACGGGACGCTTCTGCACGACCCCGAGCAGGCGGCGCTCGAGCGCGGGCTCGAGCGCCTGCGCGGGGACCTGGCGCGCGGGGCCGAGCGCGGCCGCTGGAGCGCGGCGGATGCGGAGTCGGCCGCGGCGCGCGTCGCGCCGGCGCCCGAGCTCGAGGATCTCGGCGGTGCGGAGCTGGTGATCGAGGCGGCGCCGGAGCGCCTCGACCTGAAGCGCGAGCTGTTCGCGCGCCTGGAGGCGGCGTGTGCGCCGGACGCGGTGCTCGCCACCAACACCTCCTCCCTCTCGGTCACCGCGATCGCGGCCGCGGCCGAGCGCCCTGAGCGGATCTGCGGCATGCACTTCTTCAACCCTCCCGCGTTGATGACGCTCGTCGAGGTCGTCGCCGGCGAGGCGAGCGGGCAGGCGGCGCTCGAGGCGGTGACGGAGGTGGCGGTGCGGATGGGCAGCACGCCGGTGCGCGCGGCCGACGGGATCGGCTTTCTCGCCAACCGCGGCGCGCGGCCGTTCAGCCTGGAGGCCCTTCGGCTTTACGGCGAGCGCGTCGCGGAGCCGGATCAGATCGATCGCATCATGAGGATCGGCGGCGGCTATCGCATGGGCCCGTTCGAGCTCATGGACCTGATCGGGATCGACGTCAACCTGAGCGTCGCGAAGTCGTTCTACGAGCAGAGCTTCGGCGAGCCGCGCTGGCGCCCGCACCCGCTTCAGGAGCGGATGGTCGTGTCGGGGCGGCTGGGACGCAAGAGCGGCCGCGGCTGGTACCGGTACGACGAGGGGCCACACCGTCCCGACGATCCCGAGCCGCCGCCGGCGCCGGCGCGCTTTGAGCGCGACCACGCGGTCGAGCACACCATCCGCTGGATGGCGCTGCCGGACCTCGAGCGGGCGCCGCTGGTGGAGATCGCCTCCGTGCCCTCCACCGGTCCCGGCGAGCTCGCCGCCGCCGGTCGCTACTTCGCCGCGCTCGGAAAGCACGTCGAGTGCACGCCCGGCGACGCGCCCGGGCTCGTCCTCGGCCGGATCGTCTGCCAGCTCGTCAACGAGGCCTGCTTCGCGGTCGGCGAGGGCGTCGGCACCCGCGAGGACATCGACACGGCACTGCGGCTCGGCTTCAACCACCCGCGCGGGCCGTTCGAATGGCTCGAGCAGATCGGCCCGGCGCGCGTCCTCGCCGTGCTCGACTCCTTGCGGGACGAGCTCGGCGAGGAGCGCTACCGGGCCGCTCCTCACCTGCGCCGGCTGGCGGCGCAGGCCGGCTAGTCGTTTCGACTCAGCGCTCCAGCTGGCCGCGGACCGCGCCGTCCGGGTACTTCGACGTGGTCACGTCGACGTAGTGCTGTGAGGGCTTGCGCTTGAGACGCTTCACGAGCCGCTTCTTGACGTCGTGGACGCACGCCTGGACCGGGCTGGCGTGATCGCCCTCGAACAGGGTGATGATCGGGCGCGCGATGTCCCCCTCGTCGCCCTTGTGGATGAAGGCTCCGGTGACGTGCCCGGAGAGCTTCTTGTAGGTGAGCACGAAGCAGACGCGAGCCTTCTGCCTGTTCACGCGAAGGCTGATGTTGGCGGTCCCGTTCGGGTCGCCCCCGTTCGGGTTCACGACCTGAGATCCGGTCAGATGGCCGCTGATGCCGGTCGCGCCGGTGGCGACGATCGGCACCGTGAGGCAGATCGCTCCGACCGCGGTCAGGACCGCGAGCCTGATCTTGGTGCGCATGTCTCCTCCAGGATCGGTTGGTGACGAGGGACTAACCGGGGGCCTTCGCCGCTGCCAGCCGCTCTCCTGCGCGGTCGGCCTCAGCCGAGCCCCCCGCCGCCAGGTACGAGCCGCCGATGATCAGGGCGAGGCCGGCGAGCGTCGACACCGTGATCGCCTCGTCGAGGAAGATCGCTCCGTAGGCGACCGCGAACGCCGGAGCGAGGTAGGTGACGATCCAGGTCCTGGCGGGGCCGATGCTGCCGATGAGGTCGTAGAAGATCGCGAATGCGATGCCGGTCCCGACCACGCCGAGCACCGCAACCGCCGCCAACGGGCCGATTCCCGGCGCCTCGTCCGGCAGCGACAGCAGCGCCGGCGGGGCGAGTAGCGCGGTCGCCGCCACCATCACCCACGCCGCGACCCCAAGGGGCGCAGCGGCGCCGATCCGCCGCTTGGCGACGAAGCCCCCGACCGAGTAGCAGAGCCCAGCCGCGACGACCGCGAAGCCCCCGAGCAATTCGGCCCCACTGCCGCCGAGGTCGACGCCGAGCAGCAGAGCGACGCCGGCGAGCCCGAGGAGGATGCCGACCAGACGCAGGCCCTGCGAGCGCTCCTCGTGGTCGAGCCAGATGGCAAGTACGGCGGTGAAGAGCGGTGTCGAGGCCACGAGGATGCCGGCGAGGCCGGAGGAGATCTCCTGCTCGGCGGCGCCGATCAGGATGAAGGGGGCCCCGACCTGCGTGATCGCGAGGGCGCCGAGCCAGCCCGCGCCGACGCCCCGCGCCGCCCGGAGCGCGCCGCGGCGGGCTGCCAACGGCACCAGCACGATCGCTGCCAGGGCGAGCCGCAGCCATGCGATCAGCGCCGGCGACATGTCGCGGACGCCGATCTTGATGAACAGGTAGCTCGCTCCCCAGATCGCCGCCAGGACGATCAGGAGTGTCCACGCCCTCCGATCCATCCAGACGAGGTTAGGAGGCGACGAATCCAGGCCCGGGCGCGCGGGTGAACGCTACGACTCGGTGAGCTGCGGCGCGACCTCGACCGGCTCGCCGCCGGCCTGCCAGTGGGCCTCGGGCGATGGCGGCGTATCGCGCAGGTACCACTCGGCGTCGAGGGCGCCCATGCAGCCGGTGCCGGCGGCGGTCACCGCCTGGCGGTACGTCCGGTCGACGAGGTCGCCAACGGCGAAGACGCCGGCGAGGTTCGTGCGGGTGGACCTGCCGTCGGTGAGCACGTAGCCGTCCTCGTCGGTGGGCACCTGGCCTCCGACGAGCTCCGACCGCGGGATGTGGCCGATCGCGACGAAGGCGCCGCCGACCTCGAGCTCCTCGGTCTCGCCCGTCTCCGCGTTGCGCAGCCCGACCGCGCGAACCTTGCCGTCGTCGCCCGGGATGAACTCCTCGGGCACGAAGGGCGTCTTGAAGCTGATGTTGTCGCGCTCGCGGGCGCGCTCGAGCATGATCTTCGAGGCCCGGAACTCGTCGCGCCGGTGGACGATCGTGAGCTCCGAGGCGTACTTGGAGATGAAGATCGCGTCCTCCATCGCCGAGTCGCCGCCGCCGATCACGACGACCTTCTCGCCCTTGAAGAATGCGCCGTCGCAGACGCCGCAGGTCGAGACGCCACGCCCGGAGAGCTCGAGCTCGCCCGGGATTCCGAGCCGGCGCGGATCGGCCCCCATCGCGAGGATGACGGCCTTGCCGACGTACTCGTCAGAGCCGACGAAGACGTGCTGCAGGCCGCCGTCGGAGAGCTCGACTCGGTCGGCGTCGTCCGTCACGAAGCGGGTCCCGAAGCGCTCCGCCTGGCCGCGGAAGAGGTTCATCATCTCCGGGCCCATGATCCCGTCCGGGAAGCCCGGATAGTTCTCGACGTCGGTCGTGTTCTGAAGTTGACCGCCCCACTGAAATCCCTCGATCACCAGCGGCTCGAGATTGGCGCGCGAGGCGTAGAGCGCGGCGGTGTATCCGGCGGGCCCGCCGCCGAGGATGATCAGGCCCTCATGGGATGTCGATTCGCTCATCTTTCGTCTGTCTCTCCAAGCTCGAGGATATCACGCTTTACTTTGTGAAGTAATGGGTCCGCCGGGCAGCGATTCGGCCAGATCCCGGCCCACCGGAGGCCCCGGCCGCTCCCGCTCCCACCGCTGCACCGTCTTGCGCAGGTGAAGGAACGCGACGATGCCCGGCGGGATCGGCATCCAGAAAGCGAAGATCCGGTAGATGAGGACCGCCGCGAAGATCGGGCCGTGGACGTCGAAGAGGGCGAAGGCGCCGAGCATCCCGGCGTCGACACCGCCCACCCCGCCTGGCAGTGGGATCAGGTTCGCGAACATGCCGACGAAGAACCCCTCGACGACGACCGCGAGCGGGACCTCGATGCCGAAGGCCTTGAACGACGCCCAGAGGATGCCGATCTGCGCCGCCCAGAAGCCGATCGCGCCAAGCAGCGCGAGCCCGCCCCGGGACGGCTCGCGCACGAACGCCATCGCCGTGCGGGTGCCGACGGCGACGGTCGCTGGGACGGTCGCCAGGCGCCTCGTGATACGGCCCCAGAGCTTCTCCTGAGAGGCGTGGGAGAAGCGCCGCTCGAGATCGCCCGGGATCAGCGCCATGAGCAGGAAGACGATGATCACGCCACCCGCGAAGGCGGCGGGGACCACGGTGAGCCCGGGAGGGGCCTGACCCGCGAAGACCCCGGCGCTCAGCAGCACCCCGTCGATCACGAGCGTGGTCATGTAGACGGCGTAGACGAGGACGAGGAAGGCGACCATGCGCGCGGCCGTCTCCTTCGTCGGCATCCCGGCCTTGCGCAGGGCCCAGTAGGTCAGCACGATGCCCCCCGCGCCGCCCGCCGAGAAGAGCCGGGTCGCCGCGAGCCCCGCCATCGTGATGTCGTAGGAGTCCTTCCAGCGGAGCTTCACCTGCTGCCCGACGACGCCGCGGAAGAGCGCCACGTAGGCGGCGAACATCGCGACCGAGAACACGAACGCCACCACGATCCACTCGATTTCGGCGTCGCTCAGCTTCGCGCTTGCGTCCTCGTCTTCGACCAGCTTCGGGAACAGGAAGTAGATCCCGGCGATCAGGAGGACGACGAAGAGGGCCGTCTGCGCCAGGCGCTTGCGGTCGGCGAAGAACGATGGCTCGTAGTCGACCTCGGCCGCAGCGGCCTCGAGCTCCGCTTCGGCACCCTCGACCGCGAGCGCGTCACGCTCCTTCTCACCCCCGGCGCCCTGAGTCGCATCTCCACGGGGCATCGTCCTAATCCTGGCAGGAGCGAGGGTCGTCTTCGCTCAGACGACGGCGGCCGCCCGCTCGAGCCTGCGGAGCACCGAGTTGACGGCCTCGACGATCGGCTCGGCGAGCGGCTCGCCGCGGCGGACGAGCGCGACGAGCGCCGCGCCGGCGGCGAGATCGGTGACGTAGTGCTCGCCGAGATAGACGAGCGCGAAGGCCAGCGCACCCGCGTACGCCCAGCCCACGACGCCGGGCGCGCGCCCAGCCTCGGCGAGGTGGATCGCCGCCATCAGCGAGGTGGCGAAGTGAAGCGATGGCATCGCGGCCCACGGGTTGCCGTTGAAGGCGTCATAGAGCGGGCTCCAGGCCCGCCGCCAGAGCTCCTCGCCGGCGTCGACCATGATCCGACGGACCTGCGGCGCCTCTGCTGCCGCGACCTGCGCCGGCACGCGCTCAACGCGCTCCGGGATGTAGCCCTGCTCCGCGGACCACCACGGCGGCGCCGTGGGGATGGCGAAGTAGATCGCGCAGCCGAGGTCGTATGTCGCCGCGATCTGGCGGGCGGCACGCGGGAAGCGGTCAGGGTGGCGCGCCTGGACGAAGAGGAGCGCCGCATGGGGCTCCATGAACCAGATCCAGTGGACGACCGAGAGCACGCGGTCGAGCACCGTGACCCGCCCCGGCGCCGAGAGCGCCCGCTGAAGGCGCACGTTCGGGAGCTCGCCGAGGCCGAGGAATCGGTCGGCGACGATCGGGTAGCGGATCCGCAGCCGGCGCCGCAGCGCCTCGCGATCGTCGTAGGGGAGCTCGTGGGCCATCGTGAACGCCCACATCTGAAGCGCGAACAGCACCACGTCCCTGGCGCGGGTTCGCGGTCGCAGGACCGCGACCGCGAGCGGGCCCGACACAAGCGACGCCATCGTCACCGTCGCCGGAATTCGCCGCCGGCGCCGGACCAGCGGCACGACGATCGAGGCGGCGAGCACAGCCCCCGCACCCAGCCGCACCGTCGCGCGCAGCGCGGGCGATCGCTCGGGGCGCTGGAGGCGGAGGGGGCGCAAGGCGGGCGAGTATAGGTCGGCGCGCCCCGATTAGAATGCGGCCGCCTTGAGCCGCCGGACGATTCTGATCGCGCTGGTCACCGCGCTCGCGCTCACCCTGACGGCGACGCCCGCCTTCGGGATCCGGCTCGGGCCGGAGGAGCCGCACTCGCCGAACGCGGATGCGATCGAGTCCACCTACTGGGTGATGATCGTCATCGTCTTCGCGCTGATCATCGCCGTGAACGCGGCGCTGATCGCGGCGATCGTGCGATTCCGCCATCGGCGGGGTCGCGAGGCGGCGCGCTTTGCCGCGGGCCGCGGCGCGCTGCTCCCGGCGATCGCGGGCTTCGCCGTCCTCGCGATCGCCATCTTCGTGTTCGGGGTGATCGAGACGGTGAACGTGCGCGATGTCGAGCCCAGCGGCTCCGACGGCCTCAACGCCAACCAGACCGCCCAGGTCGGGGTCAGCGGCCTGCCCGCGACCAGCGCGCTCGAGGACACGGAGTCGGCGGAGGGAGGCGAGCCGATCTCGGGCTCCGAGCCGAGCGAGAGCGCGCCGCTCGCGATCGACGCCATCGCCCAGCAGTGGCTGTGGCGCTTCGAGTATCCGGGTGGCCAGCCGGGGCAGCGCACCTTCTCCTACGGCGAGCTCGTCGTTCCCGTCGACACCACCGTCGTCCTCAACGTCAGCGCGATCGACGTCGTCCACACCTGGTGGGTGCCGGCCCTGGGCGGACAGGTGCAGGCCGTGCCCGGTGAGGTCACGCAGACGTGGTTCAAGGCCGACGAGGTGGGGCGCTATTCAGGCCGCTCGACGGTCTTCTCCGGTACCAGCTTCCCGGCGATGCGCAGCTGGGTTCGCGTGGTGTCCGTGCCCGAGTACCGGCAGTACGTCGAGCAGCTCCAGCGGGACCTCACCAACGCCCAGGACATCATCAGCCAGGCCCAGCAGGAGGAGCAGGGATCGCCGTGACGCCCCCGCCGACGATCGCACCCGCACGGCCCGAGATCGTCACGCGGCGGATCAAGCCGCCGCGACAAGCCTGGCTCGAGCGCGCGACCAGCGCCGACCACAAGCTCGTCGGCCTCCTCTACGTCGGCACCTCGCTCACGTTCCTGGCGCTCGCGCTGACGGAGTTCGTGCTCATGCGCGTCCAGCTCATCGCCCCGGAGAACACGCTGCTCAAGCCGGAGATCTTCGACCGACTGATGAGCGCCGCGCCGGTGACCTTCGTCGTGCTGTCGTGCATTCCGCTGCTAATCGGGCTGATGGTCTACGTCGTGCCGCTCCAGCTCGGCGCCCGCGGCGTCGCGCTCCCGCGGCTCAACCAGCTCGCCTACTGGCTCTACGCGGCCGGCGCGGTCACCATCTATGCGAGTTTCCTCTACACGGTGCCCGAGACCGGGACGGCGGCGCTGCCCCCGCTCTCGAATCTCACGTTCTCGCCGTCGAACGGCGCCGATGCCTGGATCGCGGGCACCGCCCTTGTCACGCTCGGCTTCGTCTGCTTCGCGATCAACATGATCGTCACGATCCGCAACCTGCGGGCGCCGGGGATCGCCTGGCGGCGGATGCCGGTGTTCGCGTTCTCCTCGGCGGTGATCTCGTGGCTCATGGTCGTCATCGGGCCGATCATGATCGCCGCGCTGACCATGCTCGAGATCGACCGGCGCTTCGACGGGATCTTCTTCGAGCCCGGCGAGGGCGGCGCGCCCGTGCTGTACCAGCACCTCTCCTACATCTTCCTGACGGGCGCCTACCTCACCGTGTTCATCGGCGCCGCGGGCGCGATCTCCGAGATCCTCCCGACCTTCGCGCGAAAGCCGTTGTTCAGCCGGGGCGCGGCGCTCGCCTGCCTGGCGGTGGTCGCGGTGCTCGGCACCCTCGCCTGGATGCAGAACATGTACACGGCGCCCCTGAACAGCGGCTGGACGATCGCCGCGATGGCGGTCGCGCTCGCGCTCGTCCTCCCGATCGGCCTGCTGATCTACAACTGGATCGCGACGATCTGGGGCGGCACGCTTCAGCTCCGCGCCGCGAGCTGGTATGCGCTGCTCGCGATCTCGACCATGGCCTGCGGGCTCGCGGGCGAGCTGGGCTACTCGGTGATCCCGGTCGGCTGGGCGCTCGACTACACGACCGCGAGCCAGGGCGACACGCTGTACGTGTTGGTCGGCGGCGGCGTGATGGGCGGCTTCGCTGGCCTCCACTACTGGTTCCCGAAGATGTCGGGGCGACTGCTCGGCGAGGGCTTGGGCAAGGCCGCGCTGGTCCTGATGACGATCGGCGTCCACCTCTACGTCATCCCGATGTTCCTGGCGGGCCTCGAGGGGCAGCCCGTGGATACCTGGCAGTTCTACGAGGACACCGGGACCGACGGCTACAACCTGGTCGCCTCGATCGGCGCCTTCGTGCTGGCGGTGGGCATCCTGCTTCAGCTCACCAACGCCGCCCGCAGCTGGAACCACGGGTTGCCGGCCCGCGGCCATGACCCGTGGGGCGGCGCGACGCTCGAGTGGTTCGCGCTGTCGCCCCCGCCGCCGCACAACTTCGACGCCGTGCCCGACGTCCGCAGCGGCGAGCCGCTCTACGACATCCGCGAGTCGATCGCGAGGCGCGAGCGCTCGTTCGAGGCCCCGGCGGCGCGCGCTCTCGCGGCGCCGCCCGAGCCCGCGGAGCCCACCGCGGCGGTCATCAGCGAGGCCGGCGAGACCGCCGATACGGGACGGCGGGAAGCGTCCGAGCAGGGGCCCGGCGGGACGCCGGGCGACGGGGACGACGGCGAAGAGCGCCCGGTAGCCTGAGCTGCATGACCTCAGTCGCCCTTCGTGGCGATGCGGACGAGGCCCTGGGCCGCTTCCGCCGCCTCGTCACCGCGACCATCCTCGCGACGTTCGTGCTGATCCTCATCGGGGGGATCGTCCGCGTCAGCGATTCGGGACTCGGCTGCGGCGCCGCCGGCAGCGGCACCCACGGCTGGCCGCTTTGCGAGGGGGGGCTCCTGCCCGCCGACTCGGCGGAGTCGACGATCGAGTTCACGCACCGCGTTGCGGCGACCGTCGTCGTCGTGCTCATCGCGCTGCTCGCCTGGCGCGCGTTCCGAAGCCTGCGCGAGCACCGGTTCCTGGTCCGGGGCGCGGTCGCCGCCGGGGCCCTCGTGCTCGGTCAGGCCGTGCTGGGCGGGCTCACCGTCGAGAAGGGCCTCGAGGACGAACTCGTCGCCGCGCACCTCGGGCTCGCGATGCTGCTGCTCGGCCTCCTGATCGTCCTTCGACGCGCCGCCGATCCCGCCGTCGCTGCGCCCCCGGCGCACCTAACACGAGGGCTGCGGCCGCTCACGACGGTGACCGCGGTCCTGGTGCTGGCGACGATCGTCGCCGGCGGCTACGTCGCTGGGACCGAGTATCACGGCACACCGACGCCCGCCGTCGTCGGCGCCCACGAGGCGTGCGGGACGGGGTGGGACGCCGCCCAGTTCCCGGGGTGTAACGGCCAGGGCTGGCTCTCCTTCGGTCAGTCGCGGCTCGCCGACATCCAGCTCACGCACAGGCTCTTCATGTATTTGACGGCGATCTCCGTGGTCGCGATGGCGGCGCTGGCGCTGCGCCGCCGCGCGCCCAGCCCCGCGTTCTGGATCGCCGCCCTCGTGCTCGTCGGCCAGATCGCGCTCGGGGCGATCAACGTCTGGGCGGGAAAGCACGCCGGACTCATCCTCGCCCACCTCGCGCTCGGGACGACGCTGTGGGCGACCGTCGTCTACGCGCGCGCGACTTTGATGCCGGCCCCTGCGCCGGCTCCGGCGCCCGCCGGCCGAGCTGACGCGACCGGTACCGTCACCGCCTGATGGAGAGCGCCACCAGCACCAGCCGTCCGGTCGAGGTACCGCTTCGCCGTACGCACGAGCGCTCCCTCGCGGCGACGCTGCGCGACTACGTGGCGCTCACCAAGCCGCGGATCATCTCCCTGCTCCTGCTGACGACCGTCACGACGATGCTCGTAGCCGACCCCACCGGCCCCGCGGTCTCCGTGATCCTGTGGACGATGCTCGGCGGGTACCTCGCGGCGGGAGGGGCGGGCGCGATCAACCACTACATCGACCGCGACCGCGACGCCCGGATGGCGCGCACCAGGGCGCGGCCCCTGGTCGCGGGCCGGATCGAGCCGCTCCACGGCCTCGCGTTCGGCATCGCGCTCGGATCACTTGCGACCGTGCAGCTCGCGCTCACGGTGAACGTGCTCGCCGCGGGCCTGGCGCTCGGCGGTCTGCTCGGCTACGTCTTCGTCTACACCGTCTGGCTCAAGCCGCTCACGCCGCAGAACATCGTGATCGGTGGCGCCGCCGGCGCGATGCCGCCGCTGGTCGGCTGGGCGGCGGCGACCGGCGGCCTTTCGGTCGAGGCGCTCTACCCGTTCGGGATCGTATTCCTCTGGACCCCGCCGCACTTCTGGGCGCTCTCGCTCCTGATCAAGGACGAGTACGCGCGGATCGGCGTGCCGATGCTGCCCGTCGTGCGCGGCGAGGAAGTCACCCGGCGCCAGATTGTCGTCTACGCGGTCATCCTCGCTGCCTTCAGCGTGCTTCCGGTGGCGACCGGATTCCTAGGCGCCTTCTACGCCGCGGCCGCGGCGCTCCTCGGGGTCGCCTTCGTGGGCCTCGCGCTGCGACTGTTGCACCGCCCGTCGCGCCCCGCCGCGCTGCGCCTATATCTGTCCTCGCTCGCCTACCTGGCGCTGCTCTTCTGCGCCATGGCCGTGGACCGGGTCATCTGATAAAACCGCGCCGATGGACCGGACCCGCGCGACCAGCAACATGACGTCGGGCCTCGCCACGGCCGCGATCGCGCTCGCGATCTTCGGGCTCACCTTCTTCGTCGCCGTCGTCTACATCGGGTGACGGTGGCCGCCGGGCTGCGCAACGGAGAGCCGACTGAGCTCGTCTACCTGCCGGAATCGTCCTGGCAGCCGGCGTTGATCGCCTTTGGGCTCGCCGCGGTGGTCGCATCGATCTTCACCTGGTGGCCATACGGCGTCGCCGGGGCGATCGTCGCGCTCGTCGCCCTGATCGGCTGGATGCGCGACGCGCGCTACGCCTACAGCCGCCTGCCGCGCCGCCAGCGGGTCGCGACCGCGGTCCTCCCGGCCACTCCGCTCGAGCGCTCCGAGTAGCGCTACGCGGTCGCGCTCTGCTGCTCGGCCTCGGGCGAGATCGTGCTCGAGGTCGCGCCGGCGGCCGTCCAACAGCGGACGATGTCGCGCATCGAGAGCACGCCGACCAGGGCGCCGTTGTCGACGACGACGAGGTGGCGGATGTGGCGACGAGACATCTCAACCGCCGCGCGCTCGAGGCTCCAGTCGGGCGCCGCGGAGATCACGGACTCGGACATGTGGTCGCCCACCCGTTCGGTGTCCGGGTCCTCGCCACGACCGAGTGAGTTGAGGATGTCGCGCTCGGAGACGATCCGCGGGCCGGGCTCCTCCTCGTCGAGGACGACCGCCGCGCCGACCGCCTTCTCGGTCATCCGGCGGGCGGCCTCGCGCAGCGTGTGGCCGGGACCGACGGTCAGCACGACGCTCGACATTCCCTCACGAACTTCCACTTTTTGCCGCCTTCGACGCGATAGTGCCGATCCGCTCGAACCCTAACGAAACCGCCGGTCGGACGGGCCGAGGGCCGGCGGCCCGCAAGACCCGGACAGATAGGATGCCGGGCGTGCTGAGAGCACCCTTCCGCAGTCGCCGGCGGTCAGCCACCGCCCGCCTGGGCGCGGTCGCGGGCGCCCTCGTGGCGCTCGTCGTGCTGGCCGGCTGCGACGCCAGCGAGAACGCCGACGTCGAGCGCGGCAGGACGCTTTTCCAGAGCAACTGCGGCACCTGCCACACGCTCGCCCAGGCGGGGACGACCGCGAGCGTCGGGCCGAACCTCGATGACGCATTCGCGACCGCGCGCGCCGACGGCATGGACAACGACACGATCGAGGGCGTCGTTCAGACGCAGATCGACAGCCCGCGGGCCATCGACGCCGGCGTCGAGGACTACGACCGCGTCTACATGCCCCCCGACATCGTCACCGGCGACGACGCCGAGGACGTGGCCACGTACGTCGCGAGCGTTGCCGGCGTGCCGGGGGCGAAGCCGCCCGAGCTGCCTCCTGGCGAGCTGTTCACCGAGCAGTGCGGGATCTGCCACGCGCTTCAGGCAGCGGGCACGACCGCGACCACCGGCCCGGACCTCGACGAGGCGCTCAAGGGCGAGGACGAAGCCTTCATCCAGAAGCAGATCGTCGACCCGAACTCTCAGATCGCCAAGGGCTACCAGCCGAACATCATGCCCCAGACCTTCGAGCAGAGCCTGTCTTCGAAGGACCTCCAGGGGCTGGTCGACTACCTGCTCCAGAACGCCGCCAAGTAGCGACGCTCAGGCGGCCGTGCCCGCTGCGCGCTCCGCCTCGAGGTCGACGATCACGTGGGCGACCGGGAGCGGGACGTCGCGCTCGGCCCGTTCCACCACGCCCTGCTCGAGCCAGCGCGACCGCTCCGGCGGGTGGGTCGAGATCATCACCTCGTCGGCCGGGAACGTTCGCAGCGCGTCCTCGATCGCGACGTTCGGATCGTGGTGGTCGCCGACGTGGCCGCGGGCGGAGATGCCGGCGGCGGAGATCGAGCGAAGCGACGCCGCAAGCCGCTCCCGAGCCTCGGCGAGCGCCTGGTCGACGTCGTGGGCGAGGTGCTCGAGCCGCGACGATGGAAGCGCCGGGACCACGACCATCACCTCGATCGGACCGCCGGCGCTGCGGCTGCGGATCTCCTCGAGGAGCGCCCTTCCGCCGACGGTCTCGTTCGCGACCACGAGCACGCGGCGCACCTCGTCGCTGGAGCGGGCGACGTCGGCGGTGTGGGACTCCGTGCCCCGGAAGCTTCGCCACGCCAGCCCAATGCCGATGCCGAGCTCGATCGCGAGCAGGATCGCGCCCCACTCCGGGCCGGCGACCAGCCCGAGCGCGACGACGGGCGCGGCGGCGATGCCGACGATCACCACCACCCTGAACATCTCGGCCTCTGAACGGAGCGGGTTGTGCATACCGGCCTCCTGTTGAAGCGATCCGGGTCACGTCAACGTAGCGCGACGGCGACCGGGGGCGCCACCTCTGTTTGGAGGTTGACGTTGACGTCCAACGTGAAAAAGTTGAATCAGAGCGCATCCAGCGCGAGCGCGGTGTCCTTGCATTCGCAGTTGCCTGGGGTAGGTTCGGTGAGGATCCGAAACCGGGAGGTTCGACGCTGATGTCCAGGACGCTTACCCCGAAGTTCATGCTTGCCGCGATCCTCGCCCTCGTCTTCTCCGGCTTGGCGGTCAGCGCCGCTCCGGCGACCAACACGGTCGAGATCGACAGCGAGATCATCATGCGCCCGAACTTCCCGGCGTTTCACGGCAAGGTCACGTCGTCGAATGAAGCCTGCATCCAGAACCGGCTGGTCAAGCTGTTCAAAAAGAAGCGCAACGGTGGCCGCCGGCTGCTCGGCGAGACCCACACCAACAACGCCGGAAAGTGGGCCGTCATCGTTGACCCGCTCAGCTCCGGCGTGTACCGGGCGGTCGTCAAGCAGCGCTCGGAGGGCACCGCGGGTACGGTCTTCGTCTGCCTGCGAGACAAGTCGCAGCGAGTGGTCGTCGACTGACGCGCCACCGTCTTCCCCGGAAGCTCATTCGCGGATAAACGCGGCGCTGCGCGAGTAGGCGATGTCGCGGGAGAAGGTGGAGGTCGTGCGCCGCAGCATCGCGGCGTGGAACAGGCGCGATCTGACCGCTTGGATGGCGGGGTTTCATCCGGACGCAGAAATCGACTGGTCGCGCTCGCGGGGGCCGCTCAAGGGCGTGTATCGCGACGAGGGACTTCGGGCTTCTGGGCTGACTTTGGTCGATGTTCGAGGATGTCCAACTGGAGGCTGACGACTACACCGAGACAGCCTCGGAAGTCGTGGTTCCCAACACCACCCGATTCCGGGGGCGCGATGGCATCGAACTGGTGGCCCGGAGCGCGTTCGTGTTCACCGTTCGAAACGGAAAGATCACTCGCCTCCGAATGTTCCAAGGGCGAGGTGAAGCCCTCGAAGCCGCCGGGTTATCAGAGTAGGTCTCAGAGGTTGTCGACCGTCGTGACCACGATGATCCACATCACCCGCGCCTGGCTTGAGTCCGGTTATAAAACTGGCGCTCAGTCGGCCGCAACTGGGCGCAACGACGTCTGGCGGTTCCCACCAAGAGTGGGCTTATCGTGCAGCGCTACTCCGCGAGGCCGGCGACTTCGAGGGCTTCAGCGTGGGACTGGAACCACCGAAACCGCACGGCCTGTCGGTGACGAACGGTCCACACGTAGCCGTGTTCTCCGCCAACGGGAACTCCGCTACCTCGGCCCGAGGCCGTGTAGTGAGCGAGCACGACGACGTCGTCGCCCGCGTCGAGAAACCGCTCCACGTGGACCTGGAAGTCCTCGTACGTATCTCGAACGGCTGCGAGACTCTTGCGCCCGCGCCGGATGCCTGGCTCGACCGCGTAGCTCGGGTTGACGTACTCGATGTCCTCGGCAAGGAACGCGCGCGCGGACTCGTTCTTGTCCCAAGCGTCATAGACGCTCCGGATCAGGTCCACGTTCTGCTGGGACATCGTCCACGGAGTATCTCGCGAAAAGTCGGCTTTCGTGCGAAGCGAGGGTCGGTCACGCGGCGCCGCGCCGGCCGTGAGGTCGACGTCATCGGGCCGTCGCGCCCAGGAGCGCGCGCAAGCTCTCGCTCCGCAGAGCGCGCGTGCTCTCGCTGCCGCCGAACGGGTCTCGTTCGCCGCCGAAAGGGGCGGGTACTGCGGAGGCGATGTCGCAGGAGAACGTCGACGTCATCCGGCGCATGTACGACCGCTGGCTCCAGGGCGACCCGTCTCTCTTCGACGCTTTCGATCCAAAAATAGAGCTGCACCCTGATCCCGCAGCGGACTGGGTTGGCGTCGACGCCGTCTACCGGGGCCACGATGGAGTTCGCCGCTACATGGCTCACGTCTATGAAGCCTTCGAGGACTATCGGCCCGAGGTCGAAGAGTTGGTCGACGCCGGGGACAAAGTCGTCACGCTCGCAATCGAGCATGGCCGCGGCAGAGTGAGCGGCGCAACGGTGGAAGCTCGGCGCACCGCCCACGTTTGGACGATGCGAGCCAACAAGGCGATCCGCCTTGACCTCTACTTGGACCGAGCGAAGGGGCTCGAAGCGGCGGGCTTGACCGGGGGACCGCGCTGGTAGATGCTGAGCGAACCGGCTTCCCTCAATGACAGGATGTGGATTATGCGGAAGATCATTTACGCGACGATCCCCCTCGGGCCGATGGCCGCGGCGGCGACCCCCGCTCAGGCGGCGAGGCACAACTTCGACGGGACCATCACGCTCGCGCCGATCGCCGAAACCGGCAATCCGCCGTTTTCCGGAAACGCGGACTACGCCGGGAGCGTCACGAGTACGCTCGGCCGGGGTGCGCTGCTCGCCCACAACGACTACACCTACTCGCCTGCGTTTCAGGGCACGTTCCGCATCTTCTTCAACAAGGGCACGCTGAGGGCCACCACGTCGGGCTCCGGAAGCGCCGCTCCCGGTGGAGGCATCGGCATTACAGGCGCGGGTCAGATCACCAAGGGCACCGGAAAGTACAAGGGCGCGAAGGGCAAGTTCACCTTTACGGGCACCGAACCCCCCAACTCGGAGATCACGACCTTCGAGGTCGACGGCTCGGTCAAGTACTGAGTAGCGCTGGACGCCAGCACGAGACGGCTCCGGTGGATCCCGTGTCAGTCAACCGTCATCTCGAGGCCGCCCGCCCGGCAGCCGTGTCGCTCGCGGCGTGCCTGACCGTCGCGGCCGGTGTCCTCCTAGCAATGAGCGGCGCTGACGCCGCCTCGAAGCAGCTGAGCTGCGGCGACACGATCACCACTGACAGGAGGCTGGATGCCGACCTCGTCGACTGCCCGAACAACGGCGTCGTGATCGGCGCCGACGGGGTCACGCTCGACCTCAACGGTCACCTGATCGACGGGGATGGCACTGAGTTCGCGGACTGCCGGGGGAACGACGTTTGCGACGTCGGGGTGCTGAACGACCGCCACGACGGAGTGACCGTCAAGGACGGGTCAACGCGGGGATTCGGGGTCGGGGTTTTCGTCTTCGGCGCCCGTGACAACCGCATCCGGCATATCTCCTCATCGAAGAACGACTTCTTCGGCGCCGTGGTGGCCAGATCGACGAGAAGCGAGGTCCGCGACGGATCGTTCAGCCACAACGTGGCGCCGGAGGGAGACGGGATCGGGTTGTTCGGCTCCGACCACATCAAGATCGCGGGCAACTCGATCAAGGACAATCCTGGGCCGGGAATCCACGTCGATGCCACCGACAACCTGATCAAGCAAAACCGGCTGGCGAAAAACGGGCCATCGATGCTGATCGACGGCGACGACAACGAGGTGCGACACAACCGCGTCGTTCGCGGTGCCGGAATCCTGGTCGGTCCGGGTGATGACAATGTGATCGTCGCCAACCGCGTCTCCCGGGCAGACGAGGGCCTCGCGGTCGAAAACGGAAGCGGCAACCTCGTCGCCCGCAACGTCGTGATCGATGCTCGCGGCTACGGCATCCGCCTCGGCATCGGGAATCCGTCGCTTGGCGGTGGCCACAACATCGTCCGTCGGAACCTGGTCAAGCGAAGCGCCGGTGACGGGCTTCGCGTCTTCGCCAAGGACGGTCACAGCCTCCTGAGGCGAAACGTCGCGATCCGCGCGGGAGGCGACGGCTTCGCAATCAGAAATCCGACCACGAAGCTGGCCGGCAACCGCGCACTGCGCAACGCCGACCTTGGTATCGCGGCAGTACGCGGCGTGATCGATCGCGGCGGCAATCGCGCCAGCGGCAACGGAGATGCTCGCCAGTGCGTGCACGTTAGGTGCGATTAGGCGCGGTTCGCGAGAGCCGACCCCTCGAAGCGCCGCAAAAACGGCTTGATTAAAGGATGTAGACCGTCGTGAACACGATGATCCACATCACGTCGACGAAGTGCCAGTAGATGCCGGGCACCTCGACGCCCAGGTGGTCCTCCGGTTTGGAGCCGAAGTGACCGCGCCAGGCGCGGATGTTCGCGAAGGTGAGGAGCATCAGGCCGACGAAGACGTGGGCTCCGTGCAGGCCGGTCAGCGAATAGAAGATCGAGCCGAAGGCGCCGTCGCGCGCGCTGAAGCCGAGGTGGATGTACTCGTTGATCTGGATGAAGAGGAAAGTGGCGCCGAGCAGCCAGGTGAGCGCGAGCCCCATCTGCATCGCGGCACGGTTGTTGCGGCGGATGCCCTCGAGCGCCCAATGGACGGTGAAGCTCGAGGAGACCAGGATCGCGGTGTTGACGCCGGCGACCGCCTTCGGGAGCTCGAATCCCTCCGGGGGCCAGGAGCCCTCGTTGGCGACCACGCGAAGGAAGAAGTACGAGGCGAAGAACGCCCCGAACAGCATCACCTCGGAGACGATGAAGAGCAGGATCCCGAGGGTCTGACGGTCGATCCGCGAGCTCTGGTGGGCCTCGGGGGGTCCATGGTGCTCGTGAGCGGCGCGGCCCGCCGCGACCGAAGCGCTCTCCATCAGACGGCCACCTCCTCCTGCGCCGTCCCCGTGCCGACGACCTCGCCGCTTGCCTCGAAGTGCTCGACCGGCTTGTCGGTGATCGCCCGCACCCGGTCGATCAGGCCCTCCTCGAGCCACCTCGATCGCTGGCCGGCGAAGGTCGAGATCAGGATCTCGTCGATCCGGTAGTGCTCGATGCCGTTCTGGATTGCCGCGAACGGCTCCGGGCTCATCGGCTGGCCGGTCGCGTCGATCTCCGAGCGGTAGAGCTCGGCCAGCGTCCTCGCGAGGCGGTCGACGACCTGCTCGCGTTCGAGATCGCCCGAGCGCGGGCAGATGATCGTGTAGCGGTGCGGTTTCTCCGCCGCGCGCGACTTGAGCCGCTCGATCAGGTCGGGGCTCGCGATCGTCTGCGTGCCGACGACGAGGGTGTGGACCACGTCCCACCGCACAGCATCGTCGTCGACCCGCACCGGCACGTGGACGACCGGGACCTCGAAGCGCGCCTTCGCCCACTCGACCAGGTCCTTGCGGGTGAGCCCGAAGCGGGTCTCATAGAGCGCGGAGAGCAAGACCTCTCGCGGCGCGAAGGCGCGCACAGCGTCGTCGAGGGCGAGCGCCGAGTGCGGGTCCATCACCGCGCCCAGCGAGTCGATTCCGAATTCCTCGAGCACGGCCTGGGTCACCTCGACCCGGCTCAGCGCCGCGGCGCGAACCTCGTCCCGGTCGACGATCTGGCCGACGATCGGCTGGTTCTGCGGCGCCACCACGGCGACCGAGCCGGCGCCGGCGTCAACGCGTTCGCGCAGGCACTCGAGCAGCCGCCGCCCGCCCGCCACCTCGTTGAGGAAGGCCAGCACCGTGCCGCCGTCGTTCCAGTCGACCTTCGTGCGCAGGTCGTCGACCGGGTAACTCGCGCTCTCGGCGTCGGTCATGGGCTCGCGCCCGTCGTGGTCGTCTCACCGCCGCCGCCGGCCGTTCCCGCCACCGCGGGCTCGGGCCTGCGGACGTCGGCCTCCTCGCCGGGCATGATCGCGTGGCGCGCGCCCGGCACGCCGAACTCGTACGGTCCGCCGACGACCCGCGGGATCTCGTCGAAGTTGAAGATCGGCGGCGGCGAGGAAACCTGCCACTCGATCGTCTTCGCCCGCCACGGGTTGGCCGTCGCCTTCGGGCCCCACCTCCAGCTGACGATCATGTTGTACATGAAGACGAGCTGGGCGATGCCGAGGAGGAATCCGAAGATCGAGATCACGAGGTTCCAATCCCCGAACTGCGCCGCGTAATCGGCGACGCGGCGCGGCATCCCCTCCATCCCGATCCAGTGCATCGGAATGAACGTGCCGAGCATGCCGACGAGCGTGAGGTAGAAGTGCACGCGGCCGAGCTTCTCGTCGTACATCCGGCCGGTCATCTTCGGGAACCAGTGGTAGATCCCGGCGAAGATCGTGAACACCGAGCCGCCGAAGAGCACGAAGTGGATGTGGGCGACGATGAAGTAGGTGTCGGAGACGTGGATGTCGATCGGGACCATCCCCAGCATCACCCCCGAGATGCCGCCGATCGTGAACGTGGCGATGAACCCGAGCGCGAACAGCATCGCCGTCGATCTCAGGTGGATCACCCCTCCGAACAGGGTGGCCAGCCAGGAGAAGATCTTGATCCCCGTCGGCACCGCGATCAGGAGCGTCGTGATCATCATCGGCACCCTGAGCCACGAGAACATGCCGCTCACGAACATGTGGTGCGCCCAGACCGTGTAGGAGAGGACGACGATCCCGATCAGCGCGAGCGCCATCAGCCGGTAGCCGAAGATCGGCTTCCGCGCGTGGGTCGAGATCACCTCGCTGATGATCCCGAAGCCCGGCAACATCATGATGTAGACGGCCGGGTGCGAGTAGAACCAGAAGATGTGCTGGTAGCTCAGCACGTCACCGCCGAAGCTCGCCTGGAAGAAGTTGGTGTGCAGAACGCGGTCGAAGAGGATGAAGAACTGCGACCCGGCGATGAAGGGCGTCGCTACCACGACCAGGGTCGACGTGGCGAAGTTGGCCCAGACCAGCAGCGGCAGACGCCAGAAGGACATCCCCGGCGCGCGC
>Ga0126307_10000100_pt1 | contig 48754 bp, 52 predicted proteins | sample Plot28_FD_89955 | JGI IMG/M metagenome (GOLD analysis project Ga0126307, IMG submission 89955) | Serpentine soil microbial communities from UC McLaughlin Reserve, CA, USA - Plot28 | ecosystem: Environmental > Terrestrial > Soil > Grasslands | place: USA: UC McLaughlin Reserve, Lake County... | reverse complement strand
CGCCGCCTCGCGGCTCTCGGGCGAAGCGCGGCTGCGGGCCTATGCGCGGCTTGACCGCGACCTCGCCGACCAGGCCGCGCCCGAGGCGGCCTACGCCAGCGGCGAGACGCATTATCTCCTCTCGGCACGCATGGGATGCCAGGTGCCGCACCCGATCTACGGGCTCGACTTCGCGGCTTTGTGCATCAGGGATGACTCCGAGGAGGATTAGCGGAGCCGCAGGCTGACCTCGCCGGAGCCGAGCGCGAGCCGCTCGCCGTCGCCGAGCTCGACGACGAGGTTGCCGCGCTCGTCAACGGCGGCGGCCCGTCCGCTGCCCGGAGCCGTCCCCGCGCCCTCCCAGCTCACCTCGCGCCCGGAAAGCGCGTCGCGGCGGCGGAACTGCTCCAGGGTCTCGGGCGCCGGCGCGTCGACCCAGTCGCCCAGCGCCTCGCAGAGCGCAGTGCGCATACTTTCGACGGTCACGTCATCGCCGATCGACGTCGCCGGCCAGCGAACGTCGGGCGGGAAGTCATCGTCCGCGATCGCGACGTTGACGCCGACGCCGATCACGGCCCACGCCGGCGGGCGCGCCTCGATCAGGACGCCGGCGACCTTGCGCTCGTCGAGCCAGACGTCGTTCGGCCACTTGATCGCGCACTCGACCGGCGCCACGGACTCGATCGCCTCGCAAACTGCGACGGGCGCCGCGAGCGGCAGGAGCGAGTGTTCGAGGTCGAGCGGGCGAAGGATCGCCGAGAAGAGAAGCGCCTGGCCCGGCGGGGCGGACCAGACACGCCCGTGGCGGCCGCGGCCGGCGCTCTGCTCGGCCGCCGTCACGATCGTCCCGCTCGGCGCCCCGGCCTCCGCGAGGTCGCGGGCGCGGTCATTGGTCGACTCGGTGAGCCGCAGGTGGACGTGCGGGCGGCCGAACTCGGTCACATCGGGGTCAGCTCGACGCGGTCGCCGGCGCCGAGCTCGAGCCGACCCGCGGCGTCGCCCTTGTTGACTGCGAGCGCGAGCGAGTGCGCGGAGTCGACGAGCAGGACCATCTGCCCCGCCTCCGCATCCGCAAACGTGAGCGCGTACCGGGCCTCGTCCTCGCCACGCGCCGCGCGCACCCGCAGCCGCTTTCCCACCTCGAGGCCGGCGTCGTCGGCGTCCGCCGCGGTGGCGACGAGCGACACGTTCCCGAACGCGTCGACGTGGCTCACCTGCGCCTCGAGCCGGCGCCCGGGCTCGACGGTGGCCTCGCTGCGCTCGATCCTCACTAGGGCATCGCCGTCGAGCGGCTCGCCGAGTGCGCCGAGCTCCGCGCCGAGCGCGAGCCGCGCCGCGACCGGGGCGAAGAGGTCGCGGCCGTGGAAGGTTGCCGAGACCGGCTCGAGCCCGGCCGGAGAGTTCGAGATCTCGACGGCGGCCGCGGAGCCACCGCAGCGCTCGAGCGCCGGCCAGAGGAGCCCGTTGTCCGGGCCGACGAACCAGTTCTCGCCGTCCGCAGCGGCGACGGCGACGCCGGCCCTTCCGGTTCCGACGCCCGGGTCCACGACCGCGAGGTGCACTGCGTCGGGCGCGTACGCCACCGCGTTGGCGAGCACGGCGGCGCCGTGCGCGACATCGTGGCGGCGGATGCCGTGGGTCAGGTCGATCACGCGCGCCCCCGGCGCGATTTTCGCGATCACGGCCCGGCAGACGCCGGCGAATTCGTCGTCGTTGCCGTAGTCGGAGAGGAAGGTGATCGGGCGGGGCACGCCGCGGAATCTAATCCGCGGCGTGGACCCGGACGGCTCAGCGGTTGACCGTGGCCATCCCCGCCTCGTCGTAGCGCTCGCCCGCGGGCTCCGGAAGCTCCGCGTCGATCCGCTCGAGATCCGATTCGGTGAGCTCGACCTCGACGGCGGCCGCGTTCTGCTCCAGGTAGGTCCGGCGCTTCGTGCCGGGGATCGGGACCACGTCGTCGCCCCGCGCGAGCACCCAGGCGAGCGCGAGCTGGGCGGGCGTGCAGCCCTTCTCCGCCGCGATCTCCTCGACCTTCGCGACCAGCGCCCGGTTGCGCTCGGTGTTCTCCTCGCTGAACCGCGGCTGTGTGCGCCGCCAGTCGTTCTCATCGAGCTCCTCGGGCGACTGGAAGCGGCCGGAGAGGAAACCGCGCCCGAGCGGCGAGTACGCGACGAGGCCGATGCCGAGCTCTCGCAGCGTCGGCAGGACCTCGGCTTCGAGATCCCGCGTCCACAGTGAGTACTCCGTCTGCACGGCGGCGATCGGATGCGCTGCCTGGGCGCGTCGGATGGTGTCCGGCGCCGCCTCGCTGAGACCGATGTGACGCACCTTGCCCGCCTGGACGAGCTCCGCCATCGCGCCCACCGTCTCCTCGATCGGCACGCTGGGGTCGACGCGGTGCTGGTAATAGAGGTCGACGTGGTCGGTCCCCAAGCGCTCGAGCGAGCCGTCGATCGAAGTGCGGACGTGCTCCGCCGAGCCATCGAGCGGGCCGACGGTCGACATGTCGCCGGGCACCGCGTTGTCCATGCGGCGCTGGAACTTCGTCGCGATCACGTACTCGTCCCGATGGCCCTTGACCGCCCGGCCGACCAGTTCCTCATTCGTCAGTGGCCCGTAGAGCTGCGCGGTGTCCAGGAAGTTGACGCCTAGCTCGAGCCCGCGCTGGATCGTCGCGATCGACTCCGCCTCATCGGTGGAGCCGTAGAAGGCAGACATGCCCATACAGCCGAGCCCGATCGCCGAAACCTCGAGTCCCGACTCGCCGAGCGGTCGCTTCTCCATCGTGTCCCCTTTCGTCGTGTTCTCGTGAGTCGACATCACGCTACGGGTTGAAGTGCGCTCTAAGTCAAGGCCCGAAACCCCCGCCAGAAGAACTCCTTGACCTAGAGCGCGCTCTAACTTCTACGCTGCTGATATGCCGACCGTTGAAGCGCCGGAGATGTCGATTGCCGAGGCTGCGTCAGCCGCCGGCGTCACCGTCCACACGCTTCGCTACTACGAGCGCGCCGGTCTGCTCGCCCCGATCGTGCGCAACGGCTCCGGGCACCGCCGCTACGCGCCGGACGATGTCGAGTGGATCACCGTCTGCACGAAGCTCCGCGCCACCGGAATGCCCATCCGCCGCATCCGCCGGTACGCGGAGCTCGTCCGCGAGGGCGACGGCAACGAGGACGAGCGCCTCGACCTCCTCGAGGCGCACCGCGAGGAGGTTCGCCGGCGCCTGCTCGAGCTGCGGCGAAACCTCGAGCTGATCGACTACAAGATCGAGCTCTACAAGGGGAAGTGCGCCGACGCGGACGGGGTCGCGTAGGGCTCGGGCTAGCCCGGCTTCGCGTCCTCGAGTAGCGCCTCGACCAATCCGTCAGGGTCGTGCCGCTCCGCCTCGACGGCGACCTCGAGCCCGGCCTCGCGGGCGGTCGCGCTCGTCACCGGGCCAATCGAGACAACGCGTGCGCCGCGCGGGAACCCGTCTCCGACGACGTCGAGCAGGTTGCGGACGGTCGAGGATGAGGTGAAGGTGACGTAGTCGGCGTTCCGCGCGGCCTCGATCGCGGCGGCGTCGGGCTCCTCGCGGACCGTGCCGTAGAGGGCGACGACGTCGACCTTCGCCCCGCGCTCGGCGAGGGCGTTCGGGAGCACGTCGCGAGCCTCGGCCGCCCGCGCGACGAGCACGGGCCTCTCGGCGACCTCGACCGGGGCGAGCGCCTCGACCAGCGACTCGGCGACGAAGCGCTCCGGGACGATGTCGGCGAGCACGCCGCGCTCGGCGAGGGCGGTCGCCGTTCCCGGGCCGATCGCCGCGATCGTCGAGTTGGAGAGCGCGCGGGCGTCGCGGCCCTGCTCGGCCATCGCCTCGAACAGGAGCCGGACTCCGTTCGGGCTCGTGAGACAGACGAGGGCGTAGGTGTGAACACCGGCGACCGCGTCGCGCACCTCGGCCGAGTCAAGCCGCGGCTCGACCCGGATCGCCGGCAACTCGACGACCTCAGCGCCAAGTGCGCGCAGCGTCGTCGCGAGCCCGCTCGCCTGCGCCCGCGCTCGCGTCACCACGACGCGCCGGCCGTGGAGCGGGCGGCGCTCGAGCCACGCGATCGTCTCGCGGCGGCGTGCAACCGGGCCGAAGAGCAGGATCGTCGGCGGCTTGATCGCTGCGGCGTCGACGGCGCGCGGAAGCTCGGCGAGCGTCGCCGTCACCGTCCGCTGGGCGGGATGCGTGCCACGCTCTATCGCCGCGGCCGGCTCGGACGGATCCCGGCCGGCGGCGGCGAGCCGCTCCGCGATCGTGGGCAGGTTCTTCACGCCCATGTAGAGCACGAGCGTCCCCGGAAAGCGCGCCAGCGCGTCCCAGTCGAGGGCCGTCTCCGGCTTCTCCGGGTCCTCGTGGCCCGTGACGAACGCGACAGCGGAGGCCTCGGCGCGGTGCGTGACCGGGATCCCGGCGTAAGCCGGGGCGGCGACGCCTGCGGTCACCCCCGGCACGACCTCGAACTCGATCCCCGCGTCGGCGAGCGCCTCGGCCTCCTCGCCGCCCCGGCCGAACACGAACGGGTCCCCGCCCTTCAGCCGCACCACGCTCAGCCCCCGCCGGGCGCGCTCGACCATCTCCTCGTGGATTCGCTCCTGGGCCACCGAGGCATCGCCCGGTTGCTTCCCGACGTAGCGAAGCTCGGCGTCGGGCCGCGCGCCCTGAAGCGCGACTGCTGGGATCAACCGGTCAAAGAGGATCGCGTCGGCGCTCTCGATCAGCTCCAGCGCACGGGCGGTGATGAGCCCGGGGTCGCCGGGTCCGGCGCCCACCAGGTACACGATGCCGGGACGAGCACTCATCGGGCGAACTCTTCGGCGCGCGCCAGGATGCCCTCGGCGCCCGCGGCGAGCATCCGCGCCGCGAGCGCCTCGCCGAGTGCCACCGGCTGCTCGGGATCGCCCTCGACTCGGTCGCGCACCCATTCGCTGCCGTCCGGCAACCCGGCGTAGCCGGCGATCGCGAGGCCGGAAGAGCGGTGCCTGGCGCAGATCCCGACCGGCGTGTCACAGCTCGCGCGGAGGGCCCGCGTCGCCGCGCGCTCCGCCGTCAGCTCGACGAGCGCCGCGCGGTCGGAGATGCGCGCCGCGGCCGCGGCCGCGTCGGCGTCATCGGCCCGCGCCTCGAGCGCGAGAGCGCCCTGGCCCGGCGCGGGGGTGAGCTCTTCGGCCTCGAACTCGAACGCGATCTCGCCGGCACGTCCGAGCCGCACGAGACCGGCGGCCGCGAGCACGATGCCGTCGTAATCGCGATCGGCCAGGCGGCGCAGGCGCGTGTCGACGTTCCCGCGGAGCGCGGCGATCTCGAGGTCGGGCCTCAGGGCGAGAAGCTGCGAGGTGCGCCGCAGGCTCGAGGTGCCGACCCGCGCGCCCTCGGGGACCTCGTCGAGCGAGCCGGCGGAGCCGACGAAGGCGTCGCGTGGATCCTCGCGACCGGGGACGCCGACGAGCTCGAGCTCGTCCGGCAGCTCGCCGGGCACGTCCTTCGCCGAGTGGACGCCGATCGCGACCTCGCCCTCGAGGATCGCGGCCTCCACGCCGCGCACGAAGCGTGCCTTGTCGCCGACCTCGGAGTCGGCCGTCTTGACCGTCACGACCTCGGCGCCGCCGAGCGCCTGCGCGATCGCCTCGGCCTGTGCCAGCGCCAGGACGCTCGAGCGGGTGCCGAGCCGCAGGGCGCTCACAACACCTGGATCGCGCATCGCATCGAATCGGCTCTCGTTGATCGTTGCTCCGCGCTCAACGGCCGCCGCGGCGCCGCTGGCGCTCACGGAGATCCGAGACCTCGGCGGCATCGGAGGAGACCGGCTCGCTCGACGCGTCGAGGCCGAAGAGCTCGCGCAGCACCGCGACCTTGGCGTAGGAGTCCGCCTCGCCGGCCGAGCGCCTCAGCCGCAGCGTCGGTTCGTGCAGGAGCCTCGATGCGATCGCCCGCGCCGCGCTCGCGACCCGCTCGAAGTCGGCGTCCGTGAGCCCCTCCCACCGCTCCGCGTTCTCGGCCAGCACCCGCTCGACGACGTCGTCGGCGCGGCGGCGAAGCGAAGCGATCGTCGGCATCACGTCCTGCGCCGCAAGCCACTGGTCGAACCGGCCGTGCTCGGCCCTCAGGATCGCGTCGACCCGCTTGACCTCGGACTCGCGCCCCGAGAGATTGCGCTCGACGAGCGCTTGGAGGTCGTCCATGTCGTAAAGGCCGACGGCGGCGAGCTCCCGGCAGCTCGGATGAACGTCGCGCGGGACGGCCAGGTCGATGAGGAGCAGGGGGCGGCCCTCGCGGGCCGACATGACCTCGGCCAACCCCTCGCTCTCGATCACGTGGTGGGGCGAGCTGGTCGAGCTGACGACGATGTCGGCGTCCACGAGCTCGTCGGGGAGCGCCTCGAAGCGCACCGCCGTCCCCGAGAAGCGCTCGGCGAGCCCGATCGCCCGGTCGTAGTGGCGGTTGGCGATGAAGATTGCGTGCACGCCCTTCGCGGCGAGCGCCTTCGCCGTCAGCTCTGCCGTCTCGCCGGCGCCGACCACGAGCACGCGGCGATCGTCGAGGTCGCCGAGCGTCCGCTGTGCGAGATCCACCGCGACGGACGGGATCGACATCGACCGCTCGGAGATCCCGGTCTCGGCGCGGGCGCGCTTGCCGGCGGCCAGCGACGCGCGGAAGAGCCGGTTGAGGATCGGTCCCGTGGCGCCCTCGACCAGCGCGAGCTCGTAGGAGCGCTTCACCTGCCCCTGGACCTCGGCTTCGCCGAGGATCATCGAGTCGAGCCCCGAGGTGACCCGCATCAGGTGCTCGGCGGCCGCCGCGCCGCGGAACGAGTAGAGGTGGCCGACCAGCTCGGTCGGCTGCGTCTCGGCCTCGCGCGCCAGCAAGCCCAGCGCGGCGGACTCAGCGCCAACCGGCTCGGACGCGTAGAGGTAGAGCTCGGTGCGGTTGCAGGTCGAGATCGCGGCCGCCTCTTGAATCTCCTCGCGCTCGCGCAGCTCGCCGAGCACGCCGACGGCGCGACCCTCGGTGAGCGCCATCCGCTCGCGGAGCTCGAGCGGCGCGGTCTTGTGGGAGACGCCGAGCGCCAGGAGCTCAGCCATCGCGCCTCTCCTCCGCCAGCTCCGCGAGCTCGCCGAGCTCGCGGTCGATGCGCTGGAGCCGCGCGGCCATGATCGCGAGGTAGATCAAGAGCAGCGCGACGAACACGACGTAGGCGCCGGCGACGTACTTGCCGGCCTCGTCGAGCGGGAGCGCGGGCGCCGCGAACAGCATCAGCGAACCTCCGTCGCCTGCTGGGGCACGGGCGCGATCCGCGACGAGCGTGCGATCGCTTCCTCACCCTCGAGCGCCCGCCGCAGCCGCCCGAGTCGGGCCCGCGTCGACTTCGCCGCGAGCTCGAACCGCACCAGCGTCTCCCAGAGGAGCGCCATCCCGGCGAGGCAGACCACAAATGCGACCCACATCTTCCCCGGCATCCCGCCCTCGGTGGTCGCGAAGACCCGCGGGTGAACGAGGCTCTCCGCGAGCCGCACGGCGAGGAAGTTGAGCGGCACGAAGGCACCGGCGGTGATCGCGAACACCGAGGCGTAGCGCGATTGGCGCTCGCGGTCCTCGATCGCGTAGCGCAGCGGGTAGTACGTCGCGTAGAGCAGGAAGACGATCAAAAACGAGACCAGCGTCGGCTCATCCCAGACGAACCACTTCCCCCACGAGGCGCGCGCCCAGATCGCGCCGGTGATCAGAACCGCGACCCCGAAGATCACCGAGATGTGGATGGAGACGTAGGAGCGGACGTCCCACTTCGGGTCGTCCGTGCGCAGGTGGAGGATCGCCTGGACGGCGGCGATCATCCACCCGAGCAGCGCCATCGTCGCCAGTGGCACGTGCAGGTAGAAGATCTTCTGGATGAAGCCCTGGTCGGCATCGTTCGGCGCATAGAAGAAGACCAGCGCGAAGCCGACCGTGAGTGCGGCGACGGTCAGCGTCGGGAGGATGCGAGGGCTCTTGAAGGTCATCCGAGAGGCGGGCGCGTCGCCTAGTCCTCGAGCAGGAACTCATAGACCGCGTAGCCGACAAGCCCGAAGACGACATCGTAGAGAGCGAGCACCGCCATCCACTTGCCGAAGCCGTCGTACGAGGGCCCGCCGGCGGCGAGCAGCGGCTCGGCCGCACCGGCCGCCGCGATCATCACCGGGACGAGCAGCGGCAGCAGGAGAAGGGGCGCGATCAGGTCGCGGGCGCGGGAGTTGACCGCGATCGACGAGACGAGCGCGCCGATCACAGCGAGGCCGAGGTCGGCGAGCACGAGGACGGCAGCGAGCGGGGCGAGGCCGGTGCCGTCGTCGAGGAAGAAGAGCCAGAAGACCGGCACCGCGATCAGCTCGAGCACAACCAGGTAGATCGCGAGCCCGCAGACCTTCGCGACATAGAGCGCCGTGCCGTCGATTGGGGCCAGGCGGACGACGTCGAAGCCGCCCTGTTCGCGCTCGGCGACGAAGACTCGGTTGATCGCCAGGATCGCCGCGAACAGGACGGTGGCCAGCAGGACGCCGGCAGCCAGGCTGCCCTCGAGCTGTTCGCGGTCGAGGCCGAAGCGAAAGAGGACGAACGTCGTCGTCGCGAAGAGCGCCATCGCCGGCACCGATTCGAGGGTCCGCAGCTCCGTGCGAAGGTCCTTGGCGAGGAGCGCGCGGAAGGCGGTCACCGGACCGCGCCCTCATAAAGCGCCCGGGCCTCGGCCGGGGCCAGCTCGGGCGACGGCCCGGCGTGCGCGACGGTGCCGTCGGCGCGCAGGGCGAGGACCCGGTCGGCGCTCTCGAGCCCGCGCTCGATCTCGTGCGTGACGACCACGCGGGTGCGTCCCGGCCGGGGGCCGAGCATCTCCTCGACGATCTCCGCCGCGGCGACGTCGAGGTGTGCGCGGGGCTCGTCGAGGATGAGGAGCTCCGGGTCGTGCAGAAGCGCCCGGCAGATCGCCGCCCGCTGGAGCATCCCGGCGGAGAGGTTGCGGACGAGCTCGGTGCCGCGGCGGGTAAGCCCGGCGCGGCCGAGGAGCTCGGCGATTCGCTCGCGCGGGCGGTCGATGCCGTGGAGCCGCGCGTTCAGCTCCAGGTTCTCGACGACGCTCAGGTCCCGGTAGAGAAGCGGCACGTGTCCGAGGTAGCCGATCCGGCCGCGCGCCCTCCAGGCCTGGCGCGGGAGCTCCGCCCCGAGGACGCTCGCCTTGCCCGCCGTCGGCCGCAGCAGCGTGGCGAGGATCCTGGTCAGCGTCGTCTTGCCGGCTCCGTTCGGGCCGAGGACGACGAGCGTCTCGCCGGCGGCGAGCTCGATCGAGACGTCGCGCAGCACGGGCAGATCGCCGTAGTCGCGGCGCAGGCCGCGCAGGGCGACCGCTGGCTCGGGGGCTGCGGCTCCTGGCATGGCGGGAAGGATCGCGGACCGCGCGCGGGGCGGTATCCGTAGGAGGGGGCGTGTGGCGAGAAGTTGCGCTAGCGATCGTCGCCGGGCTCTCTGCCGGCGGCCCGCGCGTCGAGTGGCACGACTCGGTCGCGATCGGCACGCCCGAGGACGGAGCGCTCGAGCGAGGCGTGCAGCTACCCGCGGAGGGCAACAGCTACTTCACGTGGGACCCGATCCTGAGGCGCCAGCCTGATCGCGACTGGCGCCGGTGGGGAACCGACGAGCTGGTGCGGACGACGCTGCGCGTCCTGCGCGAGTTCCACCGCGCGCACCCTGGAGCGCCGAGGATCGGCGTCGGAGACCTGGGCCTGCCGCACGGCGGCTACTTCGGCCCGGAGGTGGGTGGCGGCATTGGCCACGCGACCCATCAGAACGGTCGCGACGTCGACGTCTACTACCCGCGCCTCGATGGAGTCGAGCGCCCGCCGGACACTGTCGCCGACATCGACCACCCGCTCGCGCAGGATTTGGTCGACGCGTTCGTCGCTGCCGGCGCCGAGGTTGTCTACGTCGGGCCGAACACCGGGCTCACCGGCCCGCCGGGCGTCGTCGTGCCGCTCGTCAACCACGACAACCACCTGCACTTCCGAATAGGGGGATAATCACCCCCATGCAAGCCTCTCCCGCGATCGCGGCTCGCACCACGGTCGCCACCTACGACAACTACGGCGACGCCGAGCGCGCCGTCGATTTCCTCTCCGACAAGGGGTTCCCGGTCGAGCGCGCCCAGATCATCGGCACCGGGCTGCGCACGGTTGAGCAAATCGCCGGGCGCATGACCACCGGCCGCGCGGCGCTGATCGGCGCGGGCCAGGGCGCCATGATCGGCCTCTTCTTCGCGCTTCTGATCGGGCTCTTCTTCACGATCGACCAGGGCTTCTTCGGCGTCCTCGTCTACGGCCTCGTGGTCGGGGCGCTCTTCGGCGCCACCTTCGGCGCCCTCGGCCAGGCGATGCAGGGCGGCCGACGCGACTTCGCCTCGGTTCAGGGGATGACCGCGCAGCGGTACGAGCTCCAGGTCGACCACGAGGTTTCCGCCCAGGCGAAGCAGCTCCTGGCGGAACTGCCGGCGGCCTGAGCGGCGACTACCGCCCCTTCCGCATCATCCGCGCACTGACGCGCGCGATTGGGCCGAGGCCCTCGCGAAGTGCCCGCAGGCGGGTGCCGTTGCGCCCGTAGAGGATCCTGGCGGAGGCGCGCAGGGCGGTGCCGAGGTCGCGGTCATAAGGCTGCCACCACATGTCGCGCGTGTAGCCCGGCTCCCAGGCGACGTGCTTGATGTTCACGCACTCATAGAGGCCGAACTTCGAGTGCGAGCGGCCGAGGCCGGACTCCTTCACGCCGCCCCACGAGGTCTGGGCGGCGCCGTGGGAGTAGGAGTGATCGTTGATCCAGACCATGCCCGACTCGATCCGCCGGGCGATCCGCTCGCCTTTGGCGCGGTCCTTCGTCCACACCGAGGCGCCGAGTCCGAAGTTCGAGTCGTTGGCGCGCTCAAGCGCCTCGGCCTCGTCCTTGACCACGACCACCGGCGCGACCGGGCCGAAGATCTCCTCCCTCATGATCCGCATCTCGTCCTCGACCCCGGTGAGCACCGTCGGAGCGATGAAGCGGCCGCTGTAGCCCGGCACCTCGCGCGGTCCGCCGGTGAGCCGGTCGGCGCCGGCGGCGACCGCGTCGTCGACGAGCTCGGTCACCTGGTCGGCCTGCTGCGCGGAGACCATCGGGCCGATCTCGGTCTCCCACTCGAGAGGATCGCCGACCGTGAGGCGCTCGGTCTCGCGCCTCACGCCTTCGAGGAACTCGTCAGCAATCGACTCGACCACGTAGGTGCGCTCGATCCCCGAGCAGGTCTGCCCCGCGTTCGCGAACGCCCCCCAGACGCACCCGGAGACGGCGTTGGCGAGGTCCGCGTCGGCGCAGACGATCTGCGGGTCCTTGCCGCCGAGCTCGAGCACGGAGCCCTTGAGCCGCTGCGCGCAGACCTCACCCACCTTGCGCCCCACCTCCACCGATCCGGTGAAGAAGATCTTCGCCGTCGAGGCCTCGCAGAGGGCCTGGCCGATCGCGCCGCCGCCGTGGACCGTGCGCACGAGCCCCTGCGGGAAGCCCGCGTCGTCGAAGACCTGCTGGATCCGCTCGCCGAGGAGTGGCGTCAGGCTCGCGGGCTTCAGCACGACGCCGTTTCCGGCCATCAGCGCGATCGCCACTTCGCCGAAGGGGATCGACCACGGGTAGTTCCAGGGCGCGATCACCCCCACGACCCCGAGGGGCTCGTAGCTGAAGAAGCTCCGCTTCGTCTTCAGGAAGGCCTGCGGGTAGGGGATCTTCTCGTCGGCGAGGATCTCCGGCCCCGCGGACGCGCACCACTTGAGCGCATCGATCGTGGGGATCAGCTCCATCACGTAGCTCTCGGTGATCGGCTTGCCCTGCTCGCGGGTGAGGAGCGCGGCGACCTCCTCCATGTCGGCGACGAGCGCGTCCGCAGCGCGGCGCATGTAGCGGGCCCGGTCGGCGAGCGAGAGCTGCGCCCAGAACGGCTGCACCTCGGCGACGTCGTCGACGACCGCCTGCACCTCCTCGGGCGTGATCGTCTCCACCGTTCCGACGAGCTTGCCGGTCGCCGGATTGAACGACTCGAGCGTTCCCATCGTCGGCTGATTCTATGGCGGTCCGGCCGGGTAACGAGCCGCATGCGGCCGTCGCCGGCATCGTCGCGGGTGGGCCGAGCCATTCGTTGACAACGGCGGCGGCCGCGCGTTAGTCGGGCTCAGCTCTCGCGCATTCGGCGCCACTCCGCGAGCCGCTCGGCGACCCGGGCCTCGAAGCCGCGGTCGGTGGGCTCATAAAAGCGCTCTCCCTGAACCTCCTCGGGCAGAAGCGGCTGGCCGGCGACGCCGCCCGGAGCGTCATGGGGGTAGACGTAGCCCTGGCCGCGGCCGAGCACCTTGGCCCCGGGATAGTGCGCGTCGCGGAGGTAGTCGGGCGGCAGCTTGGCGCCGTGCTCGCGGACGTGGGCGCGCGCCGCGGCGATGCCCTTGTAGGAGCGATTCGACTTCGGCGCCGTCGCGAGGTACACGGCGGCCTGGGCAAGGTTGAGGGCGCACTCCGGCAGCCCGACCCGGTCGACGGCCTGCGCGGCGGCGGTCGCCACCACGAGCGCCTGCGGGTCGGCGTTGCCGACGTCCTCGGAGGCGAGGATCACCATGCGGCGCGCGATGTAGCGCGGGTCCTCGCCACCCTCGAGCATCACCGCGAGGTAATAAAGGGAGGCGTCGGGGTCCGAACCGCGGGTCGCCTTGATCCAGGCGGAGATGTAGTCGTAGTGCTGGTCGCCCTCGCGGTCGAAGGTCACCGCCTTGCGCTGGAGCGCGTCCTCGGCGATTTCCAGATCAACCTCCGGGTCGCCGCGCGCGCGGACGGCCTCCGCCGCCCGCTCGAGGGCGCCGAATGCCGTGCGGGCGTCGCCGCCGGAGCGCTGGGAGAGCAGCTCGAGCGCCTCGTCGGCGACCCGCGGCGGGTCGGCGATGCCCCGCTCGCCGTCGGCGAGCGCCCGCTCGAGCAGCTCGCGGACCTGGGACGGCTCGAGCGCCCGCAGCTCGTAGATCTGGCTGCGAGAGAGGAGCGCCGAGTTGACCTCGAAGTAGGGGTTCTCGGTCGTGGCGCCGATCAGGGTCACGAGGCCCTCCTCGACCGCGGGCAGGAGCGCGTCCTGCTGGGCCTTGTTGAAGCGGTGGATCTCGTCCAGGAAGAAGATCGTCGGCTGGCCGGTGCCGCGCCGTCGCTCGGCGGCGCGACCGATCACGGCCCGCACCTCCGCTCGGCCGGCGTTCACCGCCGACTCCTCCTCGAAGGCGCCCTGCGCGGCGGCCGCCACGATCCGTGCCAGCGTCGTCTTCCCCGAGCCGGGCGGCCCGTAGAGGATCATCGAGTGCGGCTGGCCGCTCTCGATCGCCGCTCGCAGCGTCGAGCCCTCTCCCAGCAGGTGCTCCTGGCCGACCAGCTCCGCCACGGTCCGCGGGCGCATTCGCACGGCGAGCGGCGCGTCGGACGGCGGCACCGGCGTCCGCGTCGCCCGCCGCTCGGGCTCGGTCTCGAACAGGCGCTCCTCCATCCCACGATCAGTATGGCTGCGGCCGACGGCGTAATCTGGACCGGCATGGCTGAGGAGACGGCGCTCGCGGGAAGCTCGCTCGGGTCGGAGGCGGCGTTGCTGCTCTCCGAGCTCATCCGGATCGACACCTCCAACCCGCCCGGCCGCGAGCGCCCGGCGCAGGAGCTGCTCGCCGCGCGACTCCAGGACGCCGGCTTCGAGTGCGAGCTGATCGCCGCCGAGCCCGAACGGCCGAACCTGGTGGCGCGGTTGCCGGGCGAGGCGGACGGCGAGACGCTCTGCCTGCTCGGCCATGTAGACACGGTTCCGGCCGACGCGGGCGAGTGGAGCTTCGGCCCGTGGTCGGGTGACCAGGTCGACGGGGAGGTGCGCGGGCGCGGGGCCCTCGACATGAAGGGGCAGGTCGCGGCGGAGGTCGCCGGCGCGATCGCGATCGCGGGCTCCGGATGGCGCCCCGCGCGGGGTGAGCTCAAGGTGGTGATCACCGCCGACGAGGAGAAGGGCGGCCACATCGGAGCGGCGTGGCTCTGCGAGGAGCATCCGGACGCGGTTCGCGCCGACGTGGTCGTGAACGAGGGCGGCGGCTCGGCGTTCGAGCTCGGCGGCCGGCGCTTCTACACGCTGTGCGTCGGAGAGAAGGGCATCAACCGCTTCCTGCTGCGCGCGCGCGGCACCGCCGGCCACGGCTCGATCCCGGGAATCGGTGACAATGCGCTGCTCAAGCTGGCTCCGGCGCTCGAGCGCCTGCGCCAGCAGCCGCCGCTCGAACCGACGCCGGAGGGCGTCGCCTTCCTGGAGACGGTGCTCGGCGAGGAGCTCGCCGGCGCCGACTCGACCGAGCTCGGGGCCGCCGTCGAGCGGCTGCGGGGCCTCTCCCCCCAGCTCGTGACGCTGCTCGCCGAGCCGATGCTGCGGGTGACGATGGTGCCGACCAAGGTCAGGGCCTCCGAGAAGGCGAACGTGGTCCCGTCTCGCGCCGAGGCGCTGATCGACTGCCGCGTCCCGCCGGGCGGCGGCCCGGACGACGTGCGGGCAGTCCTCGGGGACGTCCTCGGGCCGCTCGCCGACCGGATCGAGGTCGACTTCGAGGGTCAGGAGCAGGTGATCGGGAACCGATCGCCGGTGGATTCGCCGCTTGCCGAGGCGATCGCGGCCTGGCTCGCCGAGGCCGATTCCGACGCGGTCCTCGTGCCGACGGTGATGCCCGGGTTCAGCGACAGCCACCCGTTCCGCGAGGCCTTCCCCGACGCGACCGTCTACGGCTTCTGCCCGCACCGTGCCTACGGCCTCCTCGAGGCGTGGCCGCTCATCCACTCGGCGGACGAGCGGGTCGCGGTCGAGGACCTCGAGCTCGCCGCCGGCTTCTTCGCCGACCTCGCCAAGCGGGTGCTCGGGTGAGCGAGAACGGGTCGGGGCCGCAGGAGTCGGACCGGCTGCGGCTCGGCGGGATGGCGCTGCGGAACGGGCTCCTGATCCACGGTCCGACCTCCTGGGCGATCGCGGCGCGGGCGCCCGATGGCTCCGTCGAGGTCGTCTCCGGCCCGAAGCCGAACCTGGCCCGCGGAGCTCTCGGCCGGGTCCCGCTCCTGCGCGGGCCGCTTCGGCTCGCCGAGGCGCTCGCGGTGCTGCCGCTAGCGCGAGCGCGGCTCGCCTCGGCGCGGCTGCCGTTCGAGGACCGCACGGTCGCCGCCGCGATCGCCGTCAGCCTCGCGGGCAGCGCGGTGTTGCGGCGCATGCGCGGGGCAACGATGCGGCGCGAGCTCGCGGTGGCCGTGCTCGGAACGCTCCCGGCCCTGACCGCGCTTCGCGACCGGAACCTCGCCTCGTACCACGCGGTCGAGCACAAGGCGATTGGCGGCTACGAGCGCGATGTCGACCCGGCGCAGGTGCCGAAGGAGCACGAGCGCTGCGGCTCCAACCTGATCGGGCCGATGATGGTGCTCTCGATCACCGGCCAGGTCCTGGTCGAGCGGTTCGCGCGAAACCCGGGGCCGGCGCTGCGCGGGCTGGCGGCGCTCGGCGGAGTCGGCGCGGCGGTCGAGCTCTTTGTCTATGCCGAGCGGAACCCCGACTCCGCCGTCGGCTGGGCGGTGCACGCACCGGGGTATGAGATCCAGCGCCGCGTCTCGACCCGGGAGCCGACCCCCGAGCAGCTGGAGGTCGGCGTCGCGGCCCTGAACGAGATCCTGCGGGCCGAGGGCGAAGGCGCGCCCGGCACACCCGCGGAGGCGCTCACGAGCGAGCCACCACCCGAGCCGCCGGGCGACTGACCGCCGGGCGCCGAGGCCGGGCCCGCGGCGTCTTTAGACTCCGCGGCCCCCATGTTCGAGCTCATCGACCACATCGGCGTCGCCACCGAGGACCTCGACGCGGCGCTCGGGCTCTACGAGGGCTCCTTCGGGATGCGGCTCGCGCACCGGGAGACGGTCGAGGGGCAGGGCGTCGAGGCGGCGCTTCTCGACGTCGGCCCGTGCCACGTCGAGCTGCTCGAGCCGCTCGGCCAGGAGACCCCGGTCGGCAGGTTCCTCGACCGAAGCGGGCCGGGTGTTCACCACGTGGCCTACCGCGTCGGGGACATCGACGCGGCACTCGCGGAGCTCGAGCGGGCGGGCGTCAGGATGATCGACAGCGAGCCGCGGACCGGGATCAGGAACAGCCGCGTCGCCTTCGTCCACCCGAAGGCGACCGGGTCCGTCCTGACCGAGATCGTCGAGCCGGCGGCGGGACACTGAGAGGTAGGAGATGGCCGAGGAAGAGAGCAGGGTCGAGATCGGGTTCGGAATCGGGCAGGTCCTGTCCGTGAAGCTGAGCGAGGCTGAGCTCAAGGACCTGCGCAAGGCGGTGGAGTCCGAGGGCGGCTGGTACGACCTCTCCACGCAGGAAGGCTCGGTGGCACTCAACCTGGCGACCGTCGTCTTCATCCGCCACGATCGCAGCGCGCACTCGATCGGCTTCTCGGGCTAGCGCCGCGATGCGTCCCGGGACGGTCCTGATCGGCGCGGCGGGCGCCGTGCTCGCGGCGGCGCTCTGGTGGCGGAAGAACCCGTCGGCGTGTCCCTACGGGCAGCGCTTCTGGGTCGAGGCGCCGCATCCGCTGATCACCCGCGAGCGCCTTCGCGAGGTGCTCGAGCCGCAGCCCGGGGAGCGGGTGCTTGAGATCGGTCCCGGCACCGGCTACTACACGCTCGAGCTAGCGTCCTGGATCGAGCCGGGAACGCTTGAGATCGTCGACCTCCAGCAGGAGATGCTCGACCACACGATGCGCCGGGCCGCCGACCGCGGGCTCGACAACCTCGTCCCGACGCCGGCCGACGCCACATCGCTTCCCTACGAGGACGGCTCGATCGACGCGGTCGTGCTCGTCGCGGTGCTCGGCGAGATTCCCGACCAGGGCGCTGCGGTGCGCGAGGTCGCCCGCGTCCTGAAGCCCGGTGGGCGGCTCGTCGTCGGCGAGCTCTTCGGCGACCCGCACTACACCTCGCCTGGCGCCCTGCGGCGCCGCGGCGAGGCCGCAGGCCTGCGCTTCGATTTCCGGAGCGGTCCCGCCCTCGGCTACTTCGCGCGCCTCGTGGCCTGAGCACGCGGCGCGCGTCGCGCCGCCGTCGACGGGTAGAGGTCGGGCCCATGCCCCGGTTGCGCCGCGTCGACTGCTCCGAGCCCGGCATCCGCCGGATCCGTCGCGGTGCCGGCTTCTCCTACGAGGAGGAGGACGGGACCCGGGTCGAGGACGCCGAGACGCTCGACCGGATCAGGGAGCTCGCGATCCCGCCGGCGTGGAAGGACGTGTGGGTCTGTCCCTTCCCGAACGGCCACATCCAGGCAACGGGCTACGACGACGCCGGGCGCAAGCAGTACCTCTACCACGAGGGCTGGCGCGCCAAGCGCGACCGGGAGAAGTTCGCCGACATGGAGCGCTTCGCACGGGCCCTTCCGAGGATGCGCAGGCGCACCGACGACGACCTGGCCAAGCGCGGGCTCGTCCGCGACCGGGTGCTCGCGTGCGCGGTGCGGCTTCTCGACTTGGGCTTCTTCCGGATCGGCAGCGAGCGCTACGCCGAGCAGAACGAGACTTTCGGGCTCGCGACGCTGCGCCGCAGCCACGTGCGGATCGAGCGCGGCGCGGCCGTCTTCGACTACCGCGCGAAGAACTCCAAGCGCCACCGACAAACGATCGCCGACCCCGCGGTCGTACCGACGATCCGGGCGCTTCGCAACCGGCGCGGCGGCGGCCAGGACCTGCTCGCCTACCGCCGCGGACGCGGGTGGGCGAACATGCGCGCAGACGAGATCAACGAGTACCTGAAGGCCGTGATGGGGGGCGATTGGAGCGCCAAGGACTTCCGGACCTGGAACGCGACCGTGCTGACGGCGGTCGAGCTCGCCAGGAACGGCAACGGGGCCGGGACCAAGACGGCACGGCGGCGGATCGCCAACGAGGCGACGAAGCGAGTCGCCGACTACCTCTCGAACACCCCCGCGGTCTGCCGCTCCTCCTACATCGACCCGCGCGTCTTCGACCGTTTCGACTCGGGCGAGACGATCCGCCGAGCGCTCGAGCGCATCGTCGACGGCTCGGGCCCGGACGAGTTCCCGGACCGCGAACGAATCGAGCGGGCCGTGCTGCGGTTGATCGCCTGAGAGTTATATAGCTGTTTGGTAATCTAGGATGCGGAATGAGTCCGTTCGAGGTACTCGCGGAGCCGAACCGCCGCCGGATCCTCGAGCTGCTGCGCGACGACGAGCGCTCGGTCGGCGACCTGGTGGAGCGGATCGGGATCAGCCAGCCCGGCGTCTCGAAGCACCTACGGGTGCTGCGGGAGGCGGGTCTGGTCGAGGTCCGCATCGACGCGCAGCGGCGCTACTACGGGCTGCGCCCGGAGCCGCTCGCCGAGGTGGACACATGGCTCGAGCCGTACCGGCGCATGTGGGGCCGCAAGCTCGACGCCCTCGAGCGGAACCTCGACGAGCGAGCGAAGGAGGACCGACGATGAGCACCGACGCGAAGATCGCCGACGGCGTGGTGACCAGGGCAGGCGACGGCCGCGACCTGATCCGCTTCGAGCGGCGCATCGCGCACCCGATCGAGTCCGTGTGGGCGGCGATAACCCAACCCGAGGAGCTGATCAAGTGGTGGGGCAACGCAACCGTCGATCTCACGGCTGGCGGTGAGTTCACGCTCAGGTGGCTGAACGAGGGCGACGAGGGCGAGGCCTCGGCGCTGCGGGCACGGATCGCCGAGCTCGAGGAGCCGCGACTGCTCGAGCTCGTCGGCACCTGGGGGGCCGAACGGCCCGACGGCAGCGTCTTCGAGCAGAGCGACACCGTGTTGCGCTTCGAGCTCGAGGCCGCCGGCACCGACACGATCCTGAGCTTCGAGAACACGCTCATGTTCGGCGAGGAGAAGTTCAGCACGATGGTTCCGGCGGGCTGGCACTTCCACCTCGACGCGCTCGCCCGCGCGCTCGACGGCCGCTCGACCGACCTCGTCGACGTCGGCGAGCAGTGGGAGCCGCTGCACGAGGCGTACGTGGCCCGCGGTTAGCTACCCGCTCGTGAGCGCCGGCCAGAGCCGCTCCTCGGTCGCGAGCGCGCGCTGCGCCTGCTCGTCGACCGCGCGCCAGAGGCGGGGCTCCGGCTCCTCCGCCTCACTTGCCGCCTGCAGGGCGGCGGCGAGCGCCGTCCAGTGGCGGGCGGCCTCGGCTGCGAGCTCCGCCTCCGGGCGCTCTAGCTCCGCCAGGAAGTGGGCGTACATGAGCCTGAAGTTGCCGCCGCCGGTTCCCCGGCGCTCGATCACCTGGTAGCCGAAGCGCGCCGCCCAGCGCCAGTCCTCGATCTCCCGCGGCCAGGAGCCGACCTCGGCCGCGAAGCGGCGGAGCGCCGGCAACCCCTCGAAGTCGCCAAGCGGAGGGTCGACCATCTGGCGCGCGTTGCGCTCGATCGCCGCCGGCGCCGCCGCGCGCGGATCCGGCAACGGCCCGTCGCCCGGCAGCGTGAACATGTGGCCGTCGAGCGGGAAGATCGGATGTGTGCCGTGGCGGGCGCGGGCGAGGCTCTCAAGGCGCGTCGTCTGAAGCTCCTCGAACCCGGTGTCGGAGAGATAGGCGAGCTCGTCGTCGAAGCCGGCCAGGACGACGGCGTGGCCCGGGAAGTGCGCGGAGCGGCCGTAGTGGTCGAGGTAGTAGAGGTCGGTGAGCAGGAGCGCCGGCCGGCCATCCTCGACCGTCGCGCGCGCCGCGGCCCAGGCGGCCTCGGGATCGTCGAACGTCGAGCGCTCGAGCGGCAGGCCGGTCAGCTGGCGGAACTGATCCTCGAGCCGGCCCACGCGGCCGTTGATAAAGCGCGACGGCGACTGCTCGTCGAGGGCCACGTAGTAGAAGCACACCCCGGCGCCGAGGCCGAGCGCCATCTCCTCGGAGATCTCTAGCCCATCGAAGGCCAGGACGTTGCGGAGCGCGGTCGAGCCGCAGTGGTTGCCGGGGTGGTGCCGGTATCCCGGCACCATCGTCGCGCTCACGCGGGTGCCCGCCGCAGCTTCAGGTACTCGGCCCGCTCCCTGAAGCTGGTCCGCATCTCCTCGGTGAGCTCGACCAGGAACTCCTCGCGGTAGGTCGAGTCGGTCAGCATCGCAACCGCGAAGTAAAACCCGGAGAAGGCGGCGAGGCCGCCGGAGACGCGCAGGAGCTCGCTGGTGAGCTGATAGTCCTGGTCGCCGATCGAGAACGAGACCACGGTCTGTCCGGCCGTATCCATCCATTCCGTTCGCAATCCCGCATCGACCGCGAGCAGCCCGAAGACGACGAAGAACAGCCCGACGGTGAGGCTCACGACCAGCACCTGGAGCGCCTGGCTGACGAACAGGACGAGCCCGACGTTGACACGCTGCGCGCGGCTCAGGGGCGGCCCCGCCTCGCCGGCCTCGCGCTCGAGCCGCCGCGCCTCGCGCGGTACGCGGACGATCAGGAACGCGGAGCCGAGCACGACGAAGAGCCCGATCACCGCGAAGTAGTCGGGGGCCGCCATCTTCCCGAACATGTCCCACATCTCCTCGGTGGTGAACGAGAGCAGGGCGAAGATCGCCAGCAGCGGCACCGCCTTCGCGAGGAGGCCGAGCGACGACCGAAGCTGCCCCGCGAGACGCCCGAGCACCCAGCGAAGGATCGCAAGCAGGCCGTAGACGAAGATCGCGTAGATCAGCCCGAGGAGCACCAGGTTGAAGGCCAGGGTCGCCACGGCGCTGCCGAGCTGGCCGCCGAAGATCAGCGGCAGGACCGCCGGCAGGAGGACGAACGCGGCGAGCTCGGTCTTCCCGAGTCGGTTCGGGATCGCACGCATCGGCCGACCCTGGGCGACGTTGAGGGCCGCCATGCCCGCGAGCAGGATCGCCAGCGCGCCGAGGATCGCGAGCGGGTTCTGCCACCACGTCCAGTCGAGCTGGCCGGCCCCGAGGATCTCGGCGATGAACACCAGCCCGAGGAGCGGCGCGGCGCGATTGAAGACGTCGGTCGAGGCCGAGAACCCCTCCACGAAGAGGGGCAATCCGGCGCGGCGAAAGCGGCGCTCGAACACGTTCAGCTGCTCCGCCGAGCTCACGGCCGCTGATTCTCCCCCAGTTTCCGGCGCCCGGGCGGGGGTACGGGCGGTTGAGAATGCACCGCCGCGGAGGAGAGAGCCGATGACGATCGTGGTGATCGCCGGCGTCTGCGTGGTGCTCGCGGTGCTCGCCTTCCTGTTGCCGCGGGCGTCGTGGTGGCCGCAGCGCGGCGTCGACAAAACGCTCGGCACCGGGCAGCGCGGAGCCTCGAACCTGCCGGGCAAGGCGGGCGAGCTAGCTCAGAAGCCGTTCCAGGCGTCGCGCCGCGCAGCCGACACGAGCGCCGCGAAGGGGCGCCAGGGGCGAAGCAAGCTACCGGGCTGATGGCGCGCATCGCGCTGCTCGCCAACCGGCTTTCCGGAGGTGGCGAGGCGGCGGAGGTCGACCGCCTGCTCGCCGCGCGCGAGCCCGGCACCCGAGCCTTCGAGCTCGACGAGCTCGAAGCGGTCGCCCAATGGCGTCCGGAGCGGATCGTGGTCGCCGGCGGCGACGGCACGATCGGTCCGGCAGCCGAGCTCGCAGCGCGGACGGGAGCGCCGCTCGCCGTCGTGCCGGTCGGCACCGCAAACGACTTCGCACGAGCGCTCGACCTGCCGCGCGACTCCCTCGCGGCGGTCGAACTGGCGCTCGACGGCAAGCGCCTGCGCGCGGTCGACCTCGGGACGCACGTCCGAAACGACGCCACCCACCCGTTCGTGAACGCGGCGAGCGCGGGCCTCTCGCCGGTCGCCGCGCGAGAGGCCCACGGGCTCAAGCGCCTCGTCGGCCCGCTCGCCTACGCGCTCGGCGCCATCCGGGCCGGCGCGCGGGCCCGGCCGGTGCTGGCGCGGGTGCGCTGCGACGGCCGCGAGGCGTTCGCCGGCAGCGCGTGGCAGGTGACGGTCGCCGTCACCGGCGCCTTCGGCGGGGGCGCCGAGGTCGCCGCGGACCCACACGACGGCCTTCTCGACGTGGTCGTGATCGAGGCCGGCTCCCGCGCGCAGCTCCTCCTCCACGCCTACGGCGTCCGCTCGGGCCGGCCCGAGCGCCACGAGGACGTCCGCACGGCGCGCGGCCGGGAGGTCGAGGTCGAGGTCGAGGGCGACGCGGGGTTCAACGTCGACGGGGAGCTCGTCGACGCTCGGGCGCTGCGGTTCGCGGCCGCACCCCGTGCCTTCGAGGTCGTGGTGGGATGAACGGGCCGAATGAATCGGTCGCGCGGCGGGCGTGGAGGCGTTACCGACTCGGCGGCGCCGTTGCCGCGGCCGTGATCGCCTGGTACGCCGCCGACAGCCTCCGACACCGCCGTGAGGGCGCGTTCGGGTATGAGATCGCCACCGAGCTCGACGTCCGATCTCAGGACTTCCTCCGAGCGTCCGAGGCGCTCACCGGCGCGCCAATCTCACGCGGCAACGAGGCGGAGCTCCTGATCAACGGCGATCGGATCTTCCCAGCCATGCTGGAGACGATCGCGAACGCCGAGCGGACGCTCAACGTGGAGACCTACATCTACTGGCGCGGCGAGATCGCGCACGAGATGGCCGGGGCGATCGGCGCCCGCGCCCGCGAGGGCGTCGACTGCAGGGTGATCCTCGACGCGCTCGGCGCCGCGAAGATGGAGCGCTCGCTGGTACGCGGGATGACCGATGCGGGCGTCCGCGTGATCCTCTTCCGGCCTCCGAAGCCGTACGCGATCCGCCGCATCGTCAATCGCACGCACCGGCGGCTCCTCGTCGCCGACGGCCGCGTCGGAATGACCGGCGGGGTCGGGATCGCGAAGGAGTGGACGGGCGACGCCGAGGATCCCGAGCACTGGCGCGACACGCACGTTCGCGTGCGTGGGCCCGTGGTGCGGGGCATGCAGGGTGCCTTCGTGGAGAACTGGCTCGAGGCGACGGGGGAGGTGCTTGCCGGCGACGCCCACCTGCCCGACGTCGAGCCGGTCGACGAGGGCGGCCCGATGCAGGTGGTGCGCTCGAGTGCCAAGGTCGGCGACACAAACGCCGAGGCGCTCTACTACCTCGCGATCGCGTCAGCGCGGCACTCGATCGATCTCACTGCCGCCTACTTCGTGCCGCGGCCCGCCTTCACCGACGCGCTCGCCTCCGCGGCCGAGCGCGGTGTCGAAGTCCGCATCCTGGTGCCGGGGCCGCACATCGACAAGGAGATCGCCCGGGTCGGCGGCCGCGCCTCCTATTCCCGCCTGCTCGAGGCGGGTGCCCGGATCTTCGAGTTCCAGCCCACGATGCTCCACGCAAAGAGTCTCTGCGTCGACGGAACCTGGTCCTCGGTGGGCACGGTCAACTTCGACAACCGCTCATTCCAGCTCCACGATGAGGTGACCCTGTGCGTCTGGGACGAGCGCTTCGCCGGAAAGCTCGGCGAGGCATTCGAGCGCGACCTCGAGCGCACCGAGGAGATCGAGCTCACTCGCTGGCGGCGGCGCCCGCTCCACCAGCGCGCCGGGGAGGTTGCGACCACCCTCCTGCGCCGCGAGCTCTGACGAGGCACCCTTATCCTCCTGCCGGTGCTCGAGCTGCGACAGCGAAGGGCGAAGCGGCCCCGCGGGTTGCTTCCCGGGCGACGCGTCACTCGGCGCCGTAACCCCGTCCTCGCAGCGCTTGGCGATGCCGACCAGGGGCTGCTGCGGCTGCTTCGTACGCGCGGTCACGCGGAGCCCGTCGAGACGGCGATGAAGACGCTCGGCATGGCCGGCGAGTACGCGGCGATCTGGATCCTCGCCGGAGCCGCCGGAGCCTCGATCGACGAGCGCCGCCGGGGCCAATGGCTCGCGGGGGCGGCGATCGGTCCGCTCGCGGTCGGTCTCAACTTCGCGATCAAGGTCGGGATCGGCCGCGAGCGCCCCCTGATCGAGGAGCACCCTCCGCTGGCGCGGGCGCCCACGAAGCTCTCCTTCCCGTCGGCCCACGCGACCTCGTCCGTCGCCGCGGCGACCGCGCTCGCGCGGGTCGAGCCCCGGGCGCGCCCATACCTGTTCGCACTCGCGGGTGCCATCTGCGTGGGCCGGCCCTACCTGGGCATGCACTACCCGTCGGACGTGCTCGGAGGGGCGGTGCTCGGAGCGCTGGTCGGGAAGCTCGTGCCGGGTCTCGGCACGGCGCCGACCGAGGAGCGGATGTTCGCCCTGGCGATCGACGCCAACGAGCGCGCTCAGGCGACCGCCCGCGCCCTCGGTAACGGCGGCGCGGGCGCGGCCGAGCGCGCGGGAGCCGACGCGGACGCGGATCCGGCCTCACCGGGGGCGTGAGGGTCGGGATCGTCGGCCTGCCGAACGCCGGCAAGTCGACCCTCTTCAACGCCCTGACCCGAGCGGGCGCGGAAACGGGCGATTACGCCTTCACCACGATCGACCCGAACGTCGCGATCGTGCCCGTCCCCGACGAGCGCCTCGAGCGGGTCGCGGAGACGGTGGGCTCGAGTGAGGTCGTCCCCGAGACGACCGAGTTCCGCGACATCGCCGGACTCGTCCGCGGCGCCTCGCGGGGGGAGGGGCTCGGCAACCAGTTCCTCGCGGCGATCCGCGAGACCGACGCGATCTGCCACGTCATCCGGGCCCACACGAGCGGTGCCGTCCCGCACCCGGAGGGACGGATCGACCCGCTCGACGATGTGGAGTTGATCGAGACCGAGCTCCTCGCCGCGGACCTCGAGAGCGCCGAGCGCCGGCTTGAGCGAGTCACCAAGCAGGCGCGCTCGGGCGACCCCGAGGCGATCGCCGAGCGGGAATGGCTCGAGCAGGTGGTCGATGCACTCGCCCGCGGCCGTCCGGTGCGCGAGGTGCCGGTCCCGGACGCGGCCCGCGACGCTCCCCGCCGGCTCTTCGCGCTCACCGCCAAGCCCGTGCTGTACGTCGCCAACGTCGACGAGGGCTCCGACGAGGTCCCGACGGCGGTCGCCGAGCGCGCGCGAGCAGCCGGCGCCGCCGCGGTGGCGATCTCGGCGCGGGTCGAGTCGGAGCTCGGCGAGCTCGACGAGGCGGAGGCCGCTGAGATGCGCGCCGAGCTCGGGATTGCCGAGTCCGGGCTCGAGCGGCTCGTCCACGCGGTATTCGAGCTCCTCGAGCTGATCGTCTTCTTCACCGCCGATGAGGACAAGGAGGCGATGGCGCGCAGCATGAGGCGCGGCTCGACCGCTTGGGACGCTGCCGGCAAGGTCCACACGGACATCCAGCGCCGATTCGTGCGGGCGGAGGTGATCTCCTGGCGCGACCTGATCGAAGCGGGAGGCTACGTCGCGGCCCGGGAGCGCGGCCTACTGCGGACCGAGGGCCGCTCTTACGTGGTCGCCGACGGCGACGTGATCACGATCAAGGTCTAAGCGCTGCTCAGTGGGGCAGGAGCTCCGCGCCGTGCCCGGAGACCGTCACGTGGATCGCGCCCGGCTCGACCGCGTAGTCGAGCAGTGCGAGTGCACGGAGGCGGTCGAGCTCGTACTGAAAGGCGGCCGCCTGCGCACTCGAGGCGTAGTCGCGCAGAACGTCGAACGACCAGCCGGTTGTGTGCAGCGAGTACTCCTGGGTCGCCTCGGGGTTGGTGGCGATCAAGAGGCCCTGGTATTCCAGGTCGCGAACGGCGCTCGTCACCCGAAGCGGTGTCGGGTCGTCGCTCTCGTTGCGCACGAGGCCCGCCAGGTACGTCAGCGTCGCGAGCGCCTCGGGGCGCAGAGCCCGGTAGAGCGCGGGCTCCTCGTCGAGCTCCGGAGCGTGCTCGCCCATCTCGTGGTCGATCTCCCAGCCGAGCCCCGGGTCGTCGGGCAACGGGACGAGGTCACCGTCGCGGATCGCCGCCTCGATCTCGCCGGGATCCTCGAAGACATCGGTCTCGTTCTCCGGGTGGAAGACCTCCTCCAGCGTCGCCTTGTTCGTGGCGAGCTCCGCCGTGGCCGCGAGCGCCTCCGCGTCGTCGCGGTAGCCGCGCATGATCTGCTCGGAGGCGAGCACCTTCCAGGGGTAGGTCGACGACTCGTCGCCGAACCCGGCGAGGAGCTCGTACGCGTCGGCGTGGCGGCTTGGGCCCGAGTCGAAGTAGAGCTGGGCGTAGGACAGATCGGCGTCGGCCACCACCTGTCCGATCGGAACCGAGCCGTCGGCGCCGGTGTAGGCGCGGATCACGCTCTCGAGGTTGCCGATGCCCATGTGGTAAGAGGCGAGCGCGAGGTCCTCAGCACCGAAGCGGCCCTCGGCGATCTCCAGGTAGCGCGCGCCGCCATCGAGGGCTGCCGCGGGCTCGAAGCGCTGATCCACGGCGGCCCGCTCGGCCTGGAGCCGCTCGGTCTCGCCCGGCGAGCGCGAGCGCCCGATCCGCTTCGTCAGCTCGATGCTTCGTGGCAAGTCGACGGACATCCCGAGCAGGTCCGTGGCCGTCCCGGGGAGGATCTGCGCCAGGCCCGCTGCCGATTCAGGAGTTGGACCGGCGATCACGTCGGGGCGGCCGGCGCTCTCGATGAAGACGAGCGCCTCGAGCGTGTCGGCGCCGACGCCGTGGCGCTCCGCGGCCGCTTCGATCTGCGGCCGCCACGCGGCGGTGCGCTTGGCCGACGCGACGGCGCCACCTGGGCTCATCTCATAGAGCACGTGCGACTCGCCGAGCGCGGCGCGGCGCTCGAACGCCGGCTCGCGCGCGCGTCGCCAGGCGAGCGGGTCCGAGGCCGGACGGGCCGCCGCCGAGGCGCTGGTCGCGATCCTCGCGACCCGGACGTCGAGCGGCTCGTTCTCGCCGAGGCCGAGCGCGATCGCCACCGTCACGAGCGCCGCCGCGGCCCCGACGAGCAGCAGGATGCCGCCGGCGACACGAACGAAGAAGCCCCTGCCACGTCCGCCGTCGCTCACGGCGGGCCATGTTAGGCTCGGGCCCGTGGTTGGGGACAGGGCCGTGACGCGGACGGCGGCCCGCTTCCCCTCGTTGGGCGCGGGCGCAGGGCACTACGAGAGCTTCTACATCAAGGCGACCCGGCCGGGCGGCGGGCGGGCGATCTGGCTTCGCCACACGGTCCACAAGCGCCCGGGCGCCGAACCTCAGGGCTCGCTGTGGTTCACACTCTTCGATGCCGACGCGCCGCGCCCGCGCGCGACGAAGCTGACCGTTCCGGCCGGCGGGCTCTCCCCTCCGGTCGGCGGGTTCATCGAGATCGCCGGGGCGCTCTTCGAGCCAGGTCGCGCGCGCGGCGAGATGACCACCGACGCGATGACCGTCGCCTGGGAACTCGAGTTCGGCGACGGAGCAGAGGCATTCCGCCACCTGCCCTACGAGTTCCTCTACGGCGCGCCGCTGCCGCGCACGAAGTTCCTCTCGCCCTACCCGGACACGCGCTTCACCGGGGCGGTAACCGTCGACGACGAGCGGATCGAACTCCCGGGGTGGCCGGGGATGGTCGGCCACAACTGGGGCACAGAGCACGCCGAACGCTGGACCTGGATCGAGGCAAACGAGTTCCGCGATGGCGATGGCTACTTCGACGCGGCGCTCGGCCGGATCAACGTGGGCCCCTGGACGACGCCATGGGTCGGCAACGGGATGCTCGCGCTCGACGGCGAGGAGCACCGGCTGGGCGGCTTCGAGCGGATCCGCTCGACGCGAGTGGCGGACGAGCCGACCTCGTGCTCCTTCGAGCTCGCCGGAAGGGACATGCGCGTGCGCGGCCGCGTGTCCTCCGAGCCGCGCAACTTCGTCGCCTGGGTCTACGCGGACCCGAAGGGGCCCGAGCACAACACGCTCCACTGCTCGATCTCCGACCTCGAGCTCACCGTTGAGCGCAGCGACGAAGCACCGCGGCGGCTCGAGTGCGTCGGTGCTGCCGCCTATGAGATCGGCATGCGCGAGACCGACCACGGCATCCCGCTCGAGCCGTACCCCGACGGCTAGCGGTGCGCGAAGCGCGCCCAGGTCGAGCGCAGGCCGAGGCGCGCGCGCAGCGTGTCGCCGCTCACCCCGCTCGAGCCGCGGCTGCCGACGACCCTGGCGCGGACGATGCGCGGCGACCTGCCCGTCTTCACCACGTCGACCTTTCGCAGCTTGCCTGAGAAGAGGCCGTCGAGCTCGCGCTCCATCTCCTCGTCGGAGAACCGCATCGTCCAGGTGTGGACGGGCGAGATGTCGTCGAAGGGGTCCTTGACGGACTTCAGGTACGGGACGGCCGTCCCGCCCGAGAAGCCGAAGCGCGCGTCCTCGGTCTGCCCGCCGGAGGTCGAGAAGTAGTAGGTGACGGCGACCTTGCCGCGATACTCCACCGCTTCCCCCCTTGTCGCCTCGACCGCCCGGTTCGTCGCCTTCGTCTCCGAGCCCTTGCCGCCGTACACCTGGCTGCGGGTGTCGGCGTACTGATCGAAGGCGCCGCCCTGGCCGGTGGCGAGCCCGTATGAGCGCGCGACTACGGCCTGCGCGCGCAGCGCGTCCTGCGGCCACGAGGACGGCATCTCGTTCGGGACCACCCCCTTCACGTAGTCCTCGAGCCCCACGGCGTTGATCACCAGGAGCTCGCCGCCATCCGCGTGCGCGACGAGCTGACCCCGAAAGCGGCCGAAGCCGTCGATCAGGACCCCGCCGCCCGCCTTGCCCTCGCCCCCGCACCCGGTGATCCGCTTGCCGTCGGAGTCGCGGAGCTCGATCGAGCCGCCGCCCGCCGCGAACGAGTAGCGGCGGCGCGAGTTCAGTTTGTGGCCGCACGCGGAGCCCGAGCCACGGAAGCGGACCGAGCCGTTGCGCGAGCCAAGCAGGACGCGGACGGTGCCGCCGGCGCCCTTGCCGACCTTCGTGTGCGAGTAGTAGTGGCCGAGGATCTCGCGGTAGGAGCGACCGTGCTGCGCATACCCGTAGGCGCCGTACTGCGAGAGCCCGACGCCATGGCCGAAGCCCCGCCCGTGGACCTTCCAGGCGGCGTCCGCGGCCGCGGGCGCGAGCAGCGCGGCGGCGGCGAGCAGGATCGGCGCTGTGCGCTTGAGGAGGCTCATCGATGCCTACGAGGTGCAACAGGGTAGGAGGCGGTTAGTAGCGGCCGTCCCCGGCCGGCCGAGGCCGGCCGCTAGGCTGCAAACGGTTGCCATCGCGGGTCGAATGGAGGTCGAAGTGAGCGTTGTCGAGCGGGAGAAGACGATCGTCGACGAGGTCCCCAAGCAGCTCCTGATCGGCGGCCAGTGGCGCGACGCGAGCGGCGGCGCGACGCTCTCGGTCGAGGATCCGTCGACCGGCGAGAGCCTCTGCGAGGTCGCGGACGCGACTCCCGAGGACGCGAAGGCAGCACTCGAGGCCGCCTGCGACGCGCAGGCCGACTGGGCCGCGACCCCGCCCAACGAGCGCTCGGAGATCCTCCACCGCGCCTTCCTCGCGCTGAATGAGCGCGCCGACGAGCTGGCGCTCTTGATGACGCTCGAGATGGGCAAGTCGATCGCCGAGTCGAAGGCCGAGATCGCCTACTCGGCGGAGTTCTTCCGCTGGTTCTCGGGCGAGGCGCTGCGGATCGACGGCTACTACAAGGTCGCCGGCAATGGCGCCTCGCGCGTGCTGGTCATGCGCCAGCCGGTCGGGCCGTGCTACTTCATCACCCCCTGGAACTTCCCGAACGCGATGGGTACCCGCAAGGTCGGGCCCGCGATCGCGGCTGGCTGCACGATGGTGATCAAGCCAGCCCAGCAGACGCCGCTCTCGATGCTCGCGCTGGCGAAGCTGCTCGAGGACTGCGGCCTGCCGCCGGGCGTCCTCAACGTCGTCGTCGGCTCCTCCTCGAGCGAGATCTCGAAGCCGATCATTTCCGACCCGCGGCTTCGCAAGCTCTCCTTCACGGGCTCGACCGAGGTCGGTCGCAAGCTGATCGCGCAGGCCGCCGACAACGTGCTCAAGGTCTCGATGGAGCTCGGCGGCAACGCTCCGTTCCTGATCTTCGACGATGCCGACCTCGACGACGCGATCGAGGGTGCGATGCTCGCCAAGATGCGGAACATCGGCGAGGCCTGCACCTCGGCGAACCGCTTCCACGTCGCCGAATCGGTGGCCGACGAGTTCGCGGAGAAGCTCGCGCAGCGGATGTCGGGCCTGAGGCTCGGTCGCGGTACAGAGGAGGGCGTCGACGTCGGCCCGCTCATCGACGAGGACCAGCGCCAGAAGGTCTCCGAGCTGGTGAACGATGCCATCGGGAAGGGCGCCACCGCCGTGATCGGCGGCCAGGCCCGCGACGGGAGCGGCTACTTCTACGAGCCGACGGTGCTCGGCGACGTGCCCGAGGGGGCGCGGGTGCTCACTGAGGAGATCTTCGGCCCGGTCGCGCCCGTGAAGGGGTTCGGCTCCGAGGAGGAGGCCGTCGCCGCCGCGAACGCGACCGAGTACGGGCTCGTCGCCTACGTCTATACGAGCGATCTGAAGCGGGCGCTCCGCGTCTCCGAGGGTCTCGAGACCGGCATGATCGGCCTCAACCAGGGCATGGTCTCCAACGCCGGTGCCCCGTTCGGCGGCGTCAAGCAATCCGGGATCGGGCGCGAGGGCGGCAACGAGGGCATCCACGAGTTCCTGGAGACGAAGTACGTCGCCGTCAACCTCTGAGCCGCCCCCGACCCTCTATGAGTGGGCCGGTGGCGAGCCGGCGATCAGGAGGCTGCTGGACGCCTTTTACGACCGGGTCGAGGGTGATGAGCTCCTCTCGCCGTTCTTTCCGGGAGGGGTGACCGAGGAGCACCGCGACCACGTCACCGCGTGGTGGTGCGAGGTGTTCGGCGGCGCGCAGCGCTATACGGAGGAGCTCGGGGGTTACGACGCGATGCTCGCCCACCACCGCGGCCTCGGCATCACGCCCGAGCAGCGTTTCCGCTTCGCGTCCCTGCTCAGCGTCGCCGCCGACGACGCGGAGCTGCCGGACGACGCCGAGTTCCGCTCGGCGCTCGTCGCCTACGCCGAGTGGGGCACGCGCCTCGCGATGCACAACTCGACTCCGGGCGCCGAGGTCGCCGAGCACGCTCCGGTCCCGCGCTGGGGCTGGGGCGAGGCGCCGCCGTTTCAGCCCTAGCGCGCCCTACGGCGCCGCGGCCGCCCTCAGCGGCCGAGGAGCTGCCCGATCAGGCCGCCGCTGCCGCGCTTCTCGAGGTAGCACTGGTGGTACTCCTCGGCGCGCCAGAACGGCTTCGCCGGCTCGATCTCGGTGACGATCGGATCGCGGAAGCGCTCCTGGTTTCGCTCGAGGACGCGCCGTGCCGCCTCCGCCTGCTCGTCGGAGTGGGCGAAGACCACCGACCGGTACTGCCAGCCGACGTCCGGCCCCTGGCGGTTGAGCTGGGTCGGGTCGTGGATCTCGAAGTAGAGCTGGACGAGGTCCTCGTAGCTCACACGCGCCGGGTCAAACTCGACCTGGCAAACCTCGACGTGACCCGTGGTCCCGGTGCACACCTGCTCATAGGTGGGGTTATCGACGTGGCCGCCCTCGTAGCCCACCGCGGTGTCGAGCACGCCGTCGAGCTCCCGGAACCGCTCCTCTACCTGCCAAAAGCACCCGGCGCCGAACGTCGCCTTCTCGGTGCCGATGCCCGTCGTCTCGTTGCCGTTCTCCATCGTCATCCCTTCGTCTTCGTCGCTCACTGAACAGTCTCGCAGGGGCGCGTTTCGTTACGCGCCGAGCGGCTCGGCCGGCGGGCGCTCGAGCGCCAGCGCGGCGGCCGCGGCGACGACCAGGACCGCGATCTGGGCGATCGCCGAGATCTCGGTGCCGATCGGGATCGTCGCGATGGCGACGGCGGCGACCAGCAGGCGGGTCCCGGCCGCGCCGATGTCGAGCACGCGCCTGAACATCGCCTCGCCGAGCATGTACGCGGCGACTCCGCCGCCGAGGGCGAGGGCGCGCGCGAAAGCGAGCTCCTCCGAGGCGTGGGCGATGGCGACCTCGAGCGCCGAGGCGGAGGCTATGACCCCGAGCAGGATCGGGATATGCCAGTACCCGTAGGCCGCGATCACGAGCGGCGGCCTCGTCTCTCGCGGCGCGGTCGTCAGCGCGTGCTCAGCGCGCGTGTCATCGCCGCCGAAGTAGGTCCACCAAAAACAGGCGCTGAGCGCCAGGCCGAGCACCGCGACCGCGATCATCCCCGCGTCCACCTCGAGCTGCGAGGCGCCGATCCCCACGGCGATCACCGACTCGCCGATCGCAACGATGACGACCAGGCCGTGGCGCTCGACGAAATGGGCGGGGCCGATCTCGAAGCCCGACTCGTCGTTGCCCTTGGGGAGGAACCACCCGACCGCGAAGGCGGCCGCGAACAGGACGTACTCCACCGTTCCGCCGATCGCCCCGCCGAGGATCACCAGCGCGCTCATCGCGAGGTTGTAGGGGACGACGCCCCGGAACGAGGCGGCGACCGAGGCCGGCGAGGCGCGCAAAAAGAGCCCGGCGTGGATCGCGACGACCAGCAGGTAGGCGACCCCGAACAGGGGGCCGTCGCCGCTGAACGCGGTCGGGATCACGAGCGCGAGGACCATGAACCCCGCCATCCCGCCGAGCAGCAGCAGCCGCACGATGCCGATGTCGGCGCGGACCGTGTTCGTGAGCCATGCGTAACCCCCGTACATCCACCAGATCACGCCCAGCATGAGCACGACCTGGGCGAGTCCCTCCCAGCTCGGGTGGTGGGCGAGAACCGCCGTGAGCTGGGTGATCGTGAAGACGAAGACGAGGTCGAAGAACAGCTCGAGCGTCGAGACCCGCTCGATCGCGGGGGCGTGGCGCGCCGTCGCTGTCAAGCGACCCTCACCCGTGCGGGCGGGCCATCTTCACGTAGTCGAGCGCCTCGTCGAGCACCGCCTCGTCGACGCCCTGCTCGCGCGCGACCTCGCGCACGGTGCGGTGGCTGGTCGCCGCCTCCTTGACGATCTCCGCCGCCCTGTCGTAGCCGATGTGCGGGTTGAGCGCGGTCGCCACCTGAAGCGTCGACTCGGCATGGCGTCGGAGCATCTCCTCGTTCGGCTCGATCCCGCGCACGCACCTGGTATCGAGCAGGCGGCAGGCGGACGCGAGCAGCTTGATCGAGTCCAGGAGGTTGCGCGCGATCAGCGGGACGCGGACGTTGAGCTCGAACTGCCCCTGCGAGCCCGCCGCTGTGATCGCGGCGTCGTTGCCGATCACCTGGTCGCCGACCTGGATCGCGACCTCCGGCATCACCGGGTTGACCTTGCCGGGCATGATCGAGGAGCCCTTCTGGAGCTCGGGCAGGCGGATCTCGGCGAGGCCCGCTCGCGGCCCGGAGCCCATCAGGGCGAGATCGTTGGCGATCTTGATCAGCGAGACCGCGACGACCTTGATCGCCGCCGAGAGCTCGACGAGCGCGTCGCGGTTGGCCTGTGCCTCGAAGGGGTCGAACGGGGCCGAGATATCGAGCCCCGTCGCCTCGGAGAGCTTCTGGCGAACGCGCTGGGCGAACTCGGCGTGCGTATTGATCCCCGTGCCGGTGGCCGTGCCGCCGAGCGGGATCTGCCCGACCCGCGCGAGCGTTCCGCGCACCCGCTCGGCGCCGAGCCGGATCTGCGCTGAGTAGCCGCCGAACTCCTGCCCGAGCGTCACCGGGACGGCGTCCATCAGGTGCGTGCGGCCGGACTTGACGTGGCTCGCGAACTCCTCGGCCTTCGAGGCGAGCGCATCCGCGAGCCCGTGGAGCGCCGGCAGCAGATCCTCGTCCACCTCACCCAGCGCGGCGAGGTGCACCGCCGACGGGAAGACGTCGTTCGAGGACTGCCCCATGTTCACGTGGTCGTTCGGGTGCGCCTCGTCGCCGGCCAGGTTCGCGATCACCTCGTTGGCGTTCATGTTCGAGGAGGTACCGGAGCCGGTCTGGAAGACGTCGACCGGGAACTGGTCGTCGTGCTCACCCGCCGCGACCGCGTCGCCGGCGGCCGCGATGCGCTCCGCGATCTCCGGATCGAGCTTCCCGAGCTCGGCGTTGACGCGAGCGGCGGCCGCCTTGATTCGGCCGAGCCAGTGGATCACGGGGGCTGGAACGGGCTGTCCGGAGACCGGGAAGTTCTCGACCGCCTTCACGGTCTCGCCACCCCAGAGATGCGCCTCCGTCTCAACTGCCATTCGGTGCCTCCTGATTGCAAGTTCTCTGTCTCCGAGGCTATCGGTCGCCGTGAGCCGGCCGGCTCAGCCCTGGTCGAGCCCGGCGCCGCGCCCATACGCGAACGCCTGCCGGAGGGACGCCGGCAGCCGCGGTGCACCGGCACCCGTGTAGCCGGCCGCGGATTCGACGCGCAGGACGAGGTCGCGATGGATGCCGCCGGTCTCGTCGGCACCGCGCTCGACCGCTCCCGCGAGGTAGCCGAGCTGCACGAAACCGTCGGGATCACGCGTCCTCAGCGCCTCGCGGTTGAGCTCGTTCGCGGCGTCGACCATCGACTTACCGACTGTCTCGAGCTGGCCCGCCGCCTGCTCGTCGACGAGGCAGTCGCTGATCGGCGTGCCCCCGGCGAGCCGGACGTCGTTTGGCGCCGAGCGCAGCGCCTCGACGTACGCGGATGCCGGCGCGAGGCACGCCGCCGGGGTGTCGGGCGTGTCGGACGAGCCGCAGCCGGCGAGCACCAGCGCTCCCGCGATCGCGGCGGCGACGCAGCTCGGCCTCATGCGACCCATCGTACGGGCGTGCCCGCTCGTATCAGGTAAAGAACGTCGCCGCCGCGTGTTTGAAAGAACGTGGTGCCCGCTGACGTCGTGAGCGAGCGTCGCCTCCGGAGGAGATGGAACGACATACGAGATTGCAGCCGCTCGCCCGGGCGGTGCTTCGCGCTCAGCCCGACCGCCGCCTGGTCGCCCTGGCTCGGGAGGGCCGCGAGCCCGCGTTCGAGGAGATCGTGCGGCGCTACCGGCAGCCGCTGGTCGCCTTCGCCGCAGCCTACGCGCCGCCCGCGAGCGCCGAGGACGTCGTCCAAGAGAGTCTCGCCGCAGCGTGGCGGGCTATGGAGGCGTCGCCGGGAGAGATCCGCTTGAAGCCGTGGCTCTACACGATCGTTCGCAATCGCGCGCTGAATGCCCGCCGGGACGCGCGCCCGGCCGAGCCGCTTCCCGACGACGTCGGCGGCGTCCACGAGCTGCACGAGGTGGTGCTGACGCGGGAGGAGCTGAACCGCGTGGTGGCGGCCATCAACGCGCTGCCCGAGATGCAACGGGCGGCCCTCGTGCGCAGCGCCGTGGAGGGACGAACGCTCGATCAGATCGCCGGCGAGCTCGGCTCGAGCCCCGGCGCGGTCGGCCAGCTCGTGTTCCGCGCCCGGGCCGCACTTCGAAGCGGCGTCGGGATGCTGGTTCCACTCCCGCTCCTGCGGGGCCTGCTCGAGCCGGCGGGCGAGCTCGCGGCGGGCGCCGCGGCGGTGGGCGGTGCGGCCGCGGCGAGCGGCGGCGGCGGCTCGGTATTGGTCAAGGGCGCCGCGGTCGCGGCGGTCGGGCTCGCGGCGGCATCGGGGGTCGCGATCGAGCGGGGCGAGGTCGCCCTCGACCGCCCGCAGGCCACGAAGCCCTCGCGGGATGCCCCGCGCGACGGCGCGGGCGATCCCGCCCCCGTGAGCCAGACCACCGCGGGCGACGAAGCGGGCTCCACCGCCTCGAGCTCCTCGAGCTCCTCGAGCGCTGCCGACGGGAGCTCCGGGCCGAGCGAGAGCTCGGGACCCGGCGGCGGGAGCTCCGGTCCGAGCGGGAGCTCCGGTCCGGGATCGGGAGAGGGCGGCTCTGGGCACGACGGCTCCTCGAGCGGACCCGGAGGCGGCGGCGGCTCGGGCTCCGAGGGGCCCGGCTCCGGTGAGGAGACGACGGCGCTTGAGACGACGACCACCACCACCACCACGACGACGACCACGACCGATTCCTCCGGCAGCCCGGGGACGTCGGGAAGCTCGGGCTCCGGCACCTCGGCAAGCTCCGGTTCGGGCGACGGCGGCCCCGGCGGCTCGTCGGGCCCCGGCTAGCGCCAGCGCGGCTTGAGCGGCGCCAGGCGCGGTCGCGGCTGGTCGTCGAGCACCGCCTCGAGCGCCTCGACGACCTCCCGGGCGCTCGGGCGCTCGGGAGGTGCCGGCGCGAGGCACGCGGCTATGGCTTCGACGACCGACGGGTGCATGCGGCCGCCGATCCGCTCGGGTCCCCGGACGAGCTGAGGCCAGCGCAGCGCGGGCTCGGGCGCACTGGGCTCGCCCTCTCCGAACGGGCGGTCGCCGGTCAGTGCCCTGTGCAGCGTCGCCCCGAGGCCCCAGACGTCGGCCGGCGTCCCGACGGGGCCCCGGCCAAGCGGATCGCATTGCTCGGGCGCCATGTAGGAGTCGGTGCCGACCGGGTGCGCGAGCCGCGCCGCCTCGTCGACGTCGAGCGCGACGCTCAGGTCGATCAGCCGCGGCGGCGCGCTCATGATGATGTTGGCGGGCTTCACGTCGAGGTGAACGATGCCCTCGGCGGCGACGTATTGGAGCGCCGAGCCGATCTGGATCGCGAGCGGGACGAGCTGCTCGACCGGAAGCGGGCCGTGCCGGCGGATCAGCGTCGACAGCCGCGGCCCCTCGAGGTGTTCGAGCACGAGGTGCGGCCGCGAGGCGCCGAGCTCTGCGTCGAAGCGCCGCAGGATCACCGGATGATCAAGCCGGGCGAGCATCTCCGCCTCGGCCGCCAGGCCGGCCAGCGTGTGCGCGTCGTCGATCAGGTGGGGACGGACGACCTTCGCGACCACGATCGCGTGCAGATGGTCGTCGAACGCCAGGTACGCCTCATAGCGGCTGCCGCCCCCAAGGCGCCTCAGCGCGTGGCGGCCGGGGACGATCTCATCCCCCTCGGCGAGCCGCCACTTCGTCTCGGCGTTCTCGATCGTGGTCCTCAACATCCGCCTCACGCGGCCGCGGCGGGCGAAGCCGTGACGGCCTCGCCCGCCTGCGCCGCTCCCTGGTCAGCCCGCGACCGTCTTCGTTCCGGTCGCGGTGTCGTTCGTGGCCGTGTTGCTCGGCCCGGTCCCGCGGGTCGTGCCGGTGGCCGTGTCGCCGCCCGTCCGGGTACCCGTCGCGGTGTCGTTCGTGGCCGTGTTGCTCGCGCCCGTGCCGAGCGTCGTGCCGGTGGCCGTGTCGCCGTCGTCATCGCCGTCGCCGCCGCCGCCCGGACCCGAGTGGTCATCGTCGTCGCCCGAGCCACCGTCGTCGTGGCGCGCGACGATCTTGTCGTCGGCGTTCGCCACCCCGGTGATCACGCTCATCGCGCTCACGCAGAACGCGGCGAACAGGAGCAGCACGATCACGTAGCTGACGCGGTTCAGGAGCGTTGGCCTTGCCTGCTCCATCTCGATCCTCCTCGCGTTCGCTTGCCTTGAGGCCCGCGCCGGCCGGCGCGCGCCCTCACCCCCTGAGACACCAGGCACGCGGGCGTTTTACGGAGCCGAGGCGGCAGGGTTGCGCTGATCCCGCGCTCCTAGAATCCTCCGCCCGTGTCCGGCTTTCGCCCCGTCGACCCGAAGCAGTCGTTCCCCGAGCTCGAGCGCCGGGTGATCGAGGGGTGGCGCGAGCGCGACGTGTTCGAGCGGCAGGTCGCCCAGCGCCGCGAGGCCGGGGCGCCGATCTGGACCTTCTACGACGGGCCGCCGACCGCGAACGGCCGCCCCGGCTCCCACCACGTGCTCGCCCGCGCGTTCAAGGACGTCTATCCGCGCTACCGCGCGATGCGCGGGCACTACGTCCCTCGCAAGGCCGGCTGGGACTGTCACGGACTGCCGGTCGAGCTCGAGATCGAGAAGGAGCTCGGGATCGCCTCGAAGGTCGAGATCGAGGAGTACGGGATCGCCGCCTTCAACCAGCGCTGCCGCCAGTCGGTGCTCCGCTACGTCGAGGACTGGAACCGGCTCACCGAGCGGATTGGGTTCTGGATCGACCTCGACGACCCGTACGTGACGATGACCAACGGCTACATCGAGTCGGTCTGGTGGGGGCTGCGCCAGATCTGGGACCAGGGTCGCCTGTACGACGCGTACAAGGTCGTCCCCTACTGCCCGCGCGACGGGACCGCGCTCTCCTCGCACGAGGTGGCCCAGGGCTATCGCGACGTCCAGGACCCGTCGGTCTACGTGAGGCTTCAGGTGACGTCGGTGCCGCCCGCTGACGAGATCCCGGAGAACGCGGTCGAGCCCGGCGACAACCTGCTCGTCTGGACGACGACGCCGTGGACGCTGATCTCCCACGCGGCGGTGGCGGTCGGCGCGGAGATCGAATACGTGCGCGCCCGCCTCGACGACGAGGTCTTCATCATCGCGCGGCCGTTGGTCGAGCGGGTGCTGGGTGAGGACGCGCAGGTGCTCGCCCACTTCCCGGGCACGGCGCTCGAGGGAGTCCGCTACGAGGCGCCGTTCGACTTCATCAGGGGCGAGGAGTTCGGACCGCTCGGGCACTCGGTGCTGCTGGGCGACTTCGTCTCGACCGAGGATGGCACCGGCCTCGTCCACACCGCGCTCGCGTTCGGCGAGGACGACTTCAGCCTCGGGCAGCAGTACGGGATGACGCTCCAGAACCCCGTTCGCGCGGACGGCACATACGACGAGCGGGTTCCCGACTTCCAGGGGAAGATGGTCTTCGAGCACAACCCGGAGATCGTCGAGGCGCTGCGCGCCCGCGGCCGACTCTTCCGCGCCGAGGTCTACGAGCACTCCTATCCGCACTGCTGGCGCTGCGGGACGCCGCTCCTCTACTACGCCAAGTCGAGCTGGTACATCCGCACGACCAACGTCCGCGACCGGATGCTCGCCGAGAACGAGACGATCGGCTGGCGGCCCGAGCACGTCAAGCACGGCCGCTTCGGGAAGTGGCTCGAGGGCAACGTCGACTGGGCGCTCTCGCGCGAGCGCTACTGGGGCACCCCGCTGCCGGTCTGGGAGTGTCAGTCGCCCGACTGCGACGAGACCTTCTGCGCCGGCTCTGTGGCCGAGCTGGCCGAGCGCGGGGGCTCGGTGCCGACGGACCTGCACCGTCCCTACATCGACGAGGTCGAACTCGACTGCGAGCGCTGCGGCGGGACGATGCGCCGGGTCGAGGAGGTCATCGACGCTTGGTTCGACTCCGGCGCGATGCCGTTCGCCCAGTTTCACTACCCGTTCGAGGGCACCGAGGAGTTCGGCGAGCGGTTCCCGGCCGACTACATCTGCGAGGCGCAGGATCAGACCCGCGGCTGGTTCTACTCGCTGCTCGCCGAGTCGACGCTGCTCTTCGATGAGACCAGCTACCGCAACTGCGTCTGCCTGGGGTTGATCTCCGACCCCGAGGGGCAGAAGATGTCGACCAGCCGCGGGAACGTCGTCGATCCGTGGGAGGTGATCGACAGCCACGGCGCCGACGCCTTCCGCTGGTACTACCTGAGCTCGCAGCAGCCATGGACCGGCTACCGCTTCTCGGCCGACACCGTCGGCGAGTCGCTGCGCCAGTTCCTGCTCACGCTCTGGAACACGTACTCGTTCTGGGTCCTGTTCGCGAACGCCGACGGCCTCGGCCCCGCGGACCTGCCCGCTTCTGCGGAGCCCGCGACCGAGCTCGACCGCTGGGCTCTCTCGCGCCTTCAGGGGACGGTGCGGACCGTGATCGAGCGGATGGAGGACTTCGACTGCACGACCGCCGGGGCCGCGATCGCCGCCTACGTCGACGAGCTCTCGAACTGGTACGTCCGGCTCAACCGCCGGCGCTTCTGGGACGGCGACACCAACGCGTTCTCGACGCTGCGCCACTGCCTGCTCGAGGTCGCGAAGCTGCTGGCGCCGTTCACGCCGTTCGTCACCGAGGAGATCTACTCGAACCTCGTCGCGGGACACCCCGGCGAGTTCGGCGATGCGCCCGACTCAGTGCACCTGGCCGATTACCCGCAGCCTGACGTCGAGCTCGAGGACGGCGAGCTCGAGGCGGGGGTCGAAGCGGCGCTGCGGGCCATCGAGCTCGGGCGCGCCGCGCGGGCGACCGCGAAGGTGAAGGTCCGCCAGCCGCTCGCGAAGGCGGTGATCGTCGCGACCGAGCTCGAGCGGGCCGAGATCGAGCGGCTCGCCGAGATCGTGAAGGCCGAGCTGAACGTGAAGGAGCTCGAGTTCGTGTCGGAGGAGGGTGAGCTCGTCCGCTACTCGGTGAAGCCGAACTACCGGACGCTCGGCCCCCGGTTCGGCAAGGCGATGCCCCAGGTCGCGGCGGCGGTCCAGGCACTCGAGCCGAGCCACGTCGCCGGCGCGGCGCGCGGCGAGCGCCGCGTCGGAATCAACGTGGACGGCGCAGATCATGAGCTCGAGCCGGACGACCTCACCCTGGTCATGCAGCCGCTTGACGGCTACGAGGTGGAAGCCGAGGCCGGCCGGGCCGTCGCCCTGGCGCTCGAGCTCGATCCGGAGCTACGGCGCGAGGGCCTCGCCCGCGAGGTCGTGCACGCGGTCCAGAACGCCCGCAAGGCGGCCGGCCTCGACGTCTCTGACCGCATCCGGCTGGAGCTCGGCGGCGACGACGAGCTCCTGGACGCCGCGCGCGCACACGAGCCGTACGTCGCGCGTGAGACGCTCGCGCTGGAGGTCGGCTACGGCGCCGACGGCGACGCGGCGACGACGATCGAGGGTTGCGAGCTCGTGATCGGGATCGAGCGCGCGGGCTGACGGGGCTGGCCTAGGTCCCGGCGCCAGCAGCGAGTTTGTGTCGAATACGGGGGATAAGTGCGATCTCGCGGGGTCGCGGCCCGCCAGCGAGTGCGCTAGACCAGAGCCGGATCGAGCTCCGCCTCGAGGCGGCGCTTCGGGAGGGCGCCGACCACGCGCTTCGCCTCGGCGCCATTGCGAAACAGGATCAGCGTCGGGATCGAGAGGACCTCGTACCGGGCGGCCGTCTGCTGGTTGTCGTCGACGTTGAGGCTGACGACTCGGAGCTCGCCGTCCCGCTCGGCAGCCATCTCCTCGAGGATCGGATGAACGACGCGGCAGGGACCGCACCAGGGCGCCCAGAAGTCGACTAGGACCGGGGACTCGGATTCCAGGACCTCGGTCTGGAAGTTCGCGTCGGTCACGTCGGGGAGCTTGCCTGTCACTGTCGGTCTCCTAACGCTCGTCTCTTACTTCAGAAAATATAGTACCCGCTTCGTCCCCATCGAGGCAGCATAGGCGCCGTCACCGACGGCGCGAGAAGCGCATCGCGGGAACCCTGAGGGCGGCCTCGACAACGATGTGGCCACTCATCTTCGAGTCCCCCACCCGGCGGTCGCGAAACACGATCGGCACCTCGACGACGCGAAAGCCCGCATTCAGCGCGCGGTAGGTGGTCTCGACCTGGAAGGCGTAGCCGAGCGAGGCGATCGTCTCGGGCTCGATCGCCTCCAGCACCTCCCGCCTGAAGACCTTGAACCCCGCGGTCAGGTCGCGTATCCCGATCCCGAGCATCAGCCGGGCGTAGGCGCTGCCGCCCCGGCTGATCAGCCGCCGCGCCGGCCCCCACTCCGCCACGGCGCCGCCGCCCACGTAGCGGGAGCCGATCACGAGATCCGCGTCGTCGGCCGCGGCGAGCAGGCGCGGGAGGTCGGCGGGGTCGTGCGAGAAGTCCGCGTCCATCTGCGCGACCAGAGCCGCGCCCTCGGCGAGCGCGCGCTCAAAACCGGCCACATAGGCGGGGCCGAGGCCCAGCTTGGTCGCCCGATGGAGCACCTCGACGGCCGGCTCGGCGCGCGCGAGGCGATCGGCCCTCTGCCCGGTGCCGTCCGGCGAGCCGTCGTCGACGACCAGCACCCTCGCGCCCTCCGGCAGGCTCTCGAGCGCCGCGCCGACGATCGCCTCCACGTTTTCGGCCTCGTTGTAGGTCGGCAGGACTAGCCAGACCGCTTCGGTTGCTGGCACCCGCGGCAATCTAGAGTGACCGCCGTGCGCAACGCAGAGATCGCAGAGGCGATGTCGGAGCTAGCCACTCTGTACGAGCTCGACGGCGCGATTCGCTACCGCGTCCTCGCCTACAGGGAGGCCGCGCGCGTGATCCGGCAGAGCCCGGTCTCGATCGAGGAGCTCGCCCGCGACGGCCGGGCGACGGAGCTCCCCGGGATCGGGGAGACGCTGCAGCAGAAGATCGTCGACCTGCTCGACACGGGCGAGATCCCGGCCGCGGCGAAGCTGAAGGCGAAGTACCCGGCTTCGCTGATCGAGGTGACGCGGATCCCGGGCCTCGGCGCGAAGACCGTGCGCCGTCTCTACGACGAGCTCGGCGTCTCGAGCCTCGACGACCTGCGCGAGGCCGCGGAATCGGAGAAGATCCGCGACCTGAAGGGGCTCGGGGCGAGGGTGGAGGAGAACGTCCTCGCAGCGCTCGCCCGGCTCGGAGAGGAGGGGCCCGCCGAGCGGCTGCTGCTCTCCGAGGTGCTCCCGATCGCCGAGCAGCTCGCGGAGACGCTCCGCGAGCATCCGGCGAGCGATCAGGTCACTGTCGCGGGATCGGCGCGGCGCATGGCGGAGACCTGCAAGGACATCGACCTGATCGCCACCGCGAGCGACCCGAAGGCGCTCTCGGCGGCGCTCGTCGAGCACGAGCTCGCCGCCCAGGCCGGCACCGCGGGGGACGCGGGAACCCGCATCACGACCTTCAACGGCGTCTCGGTCGACCTGCGGATCGTCGCCCCTGACGCCTACGGAAACCTCCTCCAGCACTTCACGGGCTCCGCGAAGCACAACGTGGAGCTGCGCGAGCGGGCGGTGAGGATGGGTCTCTCGGTCTCCGAGCACGGGATCACCGAGGTCGAGTCCGGGGACGTCGTGCGCTACGCGGACGAGGCGGAGGTGTACGAGCGCCTCGGCCTCGCCTACATTGAGCCGGAGCTGCGCGAGGGCAACGGCGAGATCGCTGCCGCGGCGGCCGGCGAGCTCCCAGGGCTGGTCGAGATCACCGATATCCGCGGCGACCTGCACTGCCACACGACGCTCTCCGACGGGCGCAACACGCCCGAGGAGATGGCGGCCGCGGCCCGGGCGCGCGGCTACAGCTACCTCGCCGTGACCGACCACTCCGCCAGCCATGGGTTCGGAAACCACGTCACCCCCGAGGCGCTGCTCGAGCGGGTCGAGGAGGTGGCCGCCTACAACGCGTCCAACCCGGGGCGGTTTCGCCTCCTGGCCGGCTCGGAGGTGAACATCCTCCCGGACGGCTCGCTCGACTACGAACCTGCGGTGCTCCAGCGGCTCGACTGGGTGATGGCGAGCGTCCACACCTCGTTCCGCATCTCCGAGAAGCGCATGACCGAGCGCGTGATCGAGGCGCTTCGCAACCCGCACGTCGACTGCATCGGCCACCTCACCGGGCGGCTGATCGGGAAGCGCGAGCCCTACGGGGTCGACGTGGGGGCGGTGATCGACGCGGCGGTCCAGAACCGCAAGCTCATCGAGATCAACGGCAACCCGAACCGCCGCGACCTCAACGAGGGCTATGCGCGGCTGGCGGCGCAGGCCGGGCTGCCGATCGTCGTGAACACCGACGCGCAGGGAGTCGACACGCTCTCGAACATGACCTACGGGATCGCGACCGCGCGCCGCGCGTGGCTGACCAAGCGCGACGTGGCCAACACGCGGAGCTGGAGGGAGCTCCTCAAGCTGCGGGGACGCCGGAGCTGAACGCCTGAAGGGTAGTTCGCTAAGCTAATTAGCGATGGAAACTACCCAGCCAACGGTCGTCGAGATCGCATCCAGGCTTCGCTTCGCGATCGTCCGCACGGCTCGTCGGCTGCGCCAAGAGGCCAACGCCGCGGAGGGCAAGGGGCTCCTCAGCCCGACGCTGACCGCAGCCCTCGGGACGATCAATGCCCACGGGCCGCTGACGCCGAGCGAGCTCGCCGACCGCGAGCGCGTCCGCCGACCGACCGCGACCAGGATCGTCTCGAGCCTCGGCGAGCTCGGTCTCGTGAGCCGGACTCCGGACCCGAGCGACGGCCGTGCCTCGTTGGTCGCGACCACCGCCGAGGGACGGGCGCTGCTCATCCGGCTGCGCAAGCGGAAGAACGCCTACCTGGCGAGACGAATGCGGAACCTGGACGCCGACGAGGTCGCGACCCTGGAGTGCGCCGCGGAGATCCTGGAGCGGATGCTGGATGACGGGAGGGTCGCGCGGTGAGCGCGGCCCTTCGGCGCTCGTTCAGCTCGCTCGAGATCGGCAACTACCGGCGCTACTTCGCCGGGCAGATCGTCTCGCTGAGCGGGAACTGGATGCAGATGGTCGCCGAGATGTGGCTCGTCCTCGAGCTCACCGGCAGCGGCGTCGCGGTCGGCGTCACCTCGGCACTCCAGTTCCTGCCGATCCTCCTGTTCGGCGCGTGGGGCGGCGTGATCGCCGACCGCTGGTCCAAGCGCAGGCTCCTCATCGCCACCCAGGCGACGATGGCGCTCCCGGCGCTCGCGCTCTGGGGGCTGACCGCGAGCGGCGCCGTCGAGCCGTGGATGGTCTTCGGGCTTGTGTTCGCGCGGGGCGCCGTCAACGCGATCGACAACCCGACCCGCCAGAGCTTCGTGATCGAGATGGTCGGGGCCGACCGGGTCGTGAACGCGGTGGGACTCAACAGCGTTCTCGTCCACTCGGCCCGCATCTTCGGTCCTGCCGGCGCCGGCCTTTTGATCGCCACGGTGGGGGTCGCGCCGTGCTTCCTGCTCAACGCCGCAACGTTCGCCGCGATGATCGTCGCGCTGCGCGGCATGGATCCGGCCCGGCTCTCGGAGCCTTCGGCCGGCGACAGCGACCGCGAGGCTGCCGGAGTCGGCGCGGCGGTCCGGTACCTGCGCGGCGAGCCGCGGCTCCTGATCCCGCTCCTGATGATGGCACTGGTCGGCACGCTCGCCTTCAACTTCCAGGTCCTCCTGCCGCTGCTCGGGAGCTTCACGTTCGACGGTGGCGCCGCCGCCTACACGGCCCTCGCGGTCGCGATGGCGATCGGCTCCGTGACCGGGGCGCTCGCGACCGGAGCCCGCGGGCGCGTCAGCGAGCGGCTGATCGTCGGCGCCGCGCTCGCCTTCGGCGCCTGCGCGCTGCTGGCCGCGGCGGCCCCCTCGCTGCCGCTCGCGATGCTCGCGCTGGCGCCGCTCGGCTTCACCTCGGTGACGTTCGCGGCCACGATCAACTCGACCCTCCAGCTCGGCGCGCGGCCCGACATGCGCGGGCGCGTGATGGCGCTCTACTCGGTCGTCTTCCTCGGCTCGACGCCGATCGGCGGCCCGATCGTCGGCTGGCTCGCCGAGGTCGCCGGGCCGCGGGCGGGGCTCGTGGTCGCCGGCTGCGCCGCGATCGCGGCGGCGATCGGCGGCACGGTCGCCTTCGCGCGGCACCGCGACCCGGAGGTGAGCCCCACGGAGGCGCTGCGCGCGTCGGGCGCCGCCCTCGCGGTGCCGCTCCTAACCGCTCGGTACCGGGGGCGGCGGCGGTGGCGCGGCGGTGGGGGCGCGGTCGCGGTAGAGGCCGGGGGTGCGGATCAGCTTCAGCGGCTCGAGGGCGGAGGAGGGCTCGACGTAAAAGCGGACGCCGTCGCGCTCCTCGATCGCGACCACGGCGGTCTCGCGCCCGCGCCAGGCGAGCGCCATCAGGATCGCGTAGCCGGCGCCGATCAGCGCGACCTGCGGCCAGACCCAGCCGGCCCCCCCGACGACGATCGCGAACGCGGCCACCGGCCAGAGGCGCAGGAGGGCGATCCGGGCCGGGCTCTCCCGCGGCAGGCTCGTCGCCGTGCGCGCACCGGCGAGCACGCGCACCATCGCCCCGGCGGCGCGCGACGGCCGACCTAGGTAGAGGCCGATCGCAACGGCCGCGACCCACCAGGCGCCGGCGACGATCAGCGCCGGCTGATCGACGTCGCGCGCGGCGACCACGACGCCGACCGCCCCCAGCGCCGTGGCCACGCCGCCGATCAGGAGCACCGTGACGCGCAGCAGATCGATGAAGAGCATCAGAGCGACCTCAGCAGCTCGAGAAAGCCCTCGGTGCCGTCGACGAGGAGGTCCGATTTCGATTCGAGCTCTGGTGGCCCCTCGGCCGATGCGACCCCGACGCAGATCCCGCGCTCGAGCGCGCCCGATGCGCTGAGCTCGCGCAGAGCGGCGAACGCGTCGAGGTCGGTGCGATCGTCACCGCCGAACATCGCCATGGCGGCGCCGGCGTCGGCGACCAGTCGCCGCGTCGCCGCGCCCTTGTCGACCGGGACCGGCGGCCGCAGCTCGACCACCATGCGGCCGAAGTGCGGCGCGAGCCCGTCGGCGGCGGCGCGCTCGGCGAGCTCGCGGGCGCGGGACTCCGCGACCTCCGGATCGGCCGCACCGCGCCAGTGGACCGCCTGGATCGGCCCCTTGTCCTCGAGGCGCAGCCCGCAGCTCCCCAGGGCCCGCCAGTCAAGCCGCGAGACGAACCCGGCCGCGGCGCCCCCGTGCCCATGGAGCGCCGGGTCGAGCCGCGACTCGACCTCGCCCGGGCCCAGCAGCTCCAACCCGTGGTTGCCCGCGTACGTGAGCTCGGCGAGGCCCACCATCCGGCGCGCCGCGGACGCCCGCCGGCCGCTCACGCAGCCGACCAGCAGGTAGCGGGCCGCCAGCTCCGCGAGCACCGTCCGGGTCTCCGCGCCCACCCGCGCGGCGCCCGGATCGCCGACGATCGGCGCGAGCGTCCCGTCGATGTCGCAGAGGAGCGCAGAGCGACCGGGCTCGGCGCGCAGCGGGTCGAGCGGGCCGGAGGTCTCAAGCACGGCACTAGTATCGTGGCGCATGCCCGGCTCGCGGTTGCTGAAGCTCGCCGTGATCGGTACCGCAGCGGGGATCTTCAGCGGCCTCTTCGGCGTCGGCGGCGGGAGCGTGATCGTCCCGCTGCTGATCCTCTGGTTCGCCTACCGCGAGCGCGAGGCGACCGGAACCAGCCTGCTCGTGATCGTCATCATCGGCGCGCTCGCGGCCGCGATGCAGGGCCTGCACGGAAACGTCGACCCGCTCGAGGGCCTCCTGATCGCGATCCCGGCCGTCGGCGGAGCGCTCGCCGGCACCGAGCTCCAGCAGCGGGTGCCGGAGCCCGTGATCTCGCTGCTCTTCGCGGTCCTGCTCGTCGCGGTCGCGGCGGAGCTCGCGATCCCCTGATGGAGTACGTGGCGGCAGCCCTGCTCGGGTTCGCCGGCGGTGCCGTCGGCGGCATGCTCGGCGTCGGGGGCGGCATCCTCTTCGTCCCGGCGCTCGTGATCTTCCTCTCCGAATCGCAGATCCGGGCCGAGGCCACCTCGCTGCTGGCGATCGTTCCGGTCGCGATCGCCGGCGCCTGGCGCCAGAACAGCTACGGCAACGTGCGTGTTCGCGACGGGCTCCTCGTCGGCGCGCTCGCGGCCCCCGGCGCCGTGATCGGCGTGCAGCTCGCCAACGCGCTCAGCCAGCGGGCGCTCGAGCTCCTGTTCGCCGCCCTTCTCGTGGTGGTCGCGGCGCAGTTCGTGCGCCGCGGGCTCAGGCCGCCGCGAGACCCCGCTCGAGAGCGCCCTTGACACTCGCGTCGAGCGCATTGAGGCGGTAGAGCGCGAGCGCCTCGGGGCTCGCGAAGCCGCGGCCACCGGCGCGCGCCCGGGCCGGGCCGGCCTCCGGCCCGTGGTGGGAGAGCACGCAGTTGAGGAGCGCGAGCCGCCGCTCCGCGGGGAGCGGCGCCGACGCCTCGCCGACAATCTGCGCCCCGAGCGTGAGATGGCCGAGCATCTCGCCCTCGTCGCTCAGCGCGAACTCGGCGCCGTAGGTGAACTCGCGCGCCCTGCCGACGTCGTGGAGCACCGCGGCCGCCATCAAGAGATCGGAGTCGAGCTTCGGGTGAAGCGCGCACGTCTCGAGCACCAGGGTCGCGACCGACACGGTGTGCTCGAGGAGGCCGCCGAGATAGGCGTGGTGTGAGCCGCGGGTGCACGGGGCGCGGCGAAAGTCCTCGGCGATCGGGCCGTTCACCACACGCTCGCAGACGCGGCGCAGGCCGGGATCGTGGACCTCGCGCATCAGGTGCTCGAGGAACCCGTCGAGCTCCTCGACCGAGCGGTAGGCGGCGGGCAGGAACTCGGCCGGGTCGAAGCTGCCCGGCTCGATGCGACGGACGTCGTCGAGCTCCGCCGAGAGCTCGCCGCGGTAGCGGTCGGCCTTGCCGCGCACGACGACCGCGTCGCCGGCCGCGAACCGCAGGCCGATCCGGTCGGCATCGCGAAAGACCCGGGCCGCGATCGTGCCGCTGCGGTCACGGAGCCGAAGCGACAGGTAGGAGGACCCGTTTCGGGCCGTCAGCCGCTCCTTGGAAACGCAGGCGTAGCGGCCCTCGAACCGCTGCCCCGGGCGGAGCTCGGCAACCGCGGGGTGGATCTGGGCGACAGCTGCCTCCATCGCCTCGATCTTGAACTCCTTGCCGGATCGAACCGGTGCCGCTGCGGGAGCCGCTCGCTACTCTCGTCGCCGTGGAGGCCTTGAGGTGGGAAGCGGAGGCGCCGGACCTGCGGGAGCCGGTGCTCGTCGCGGCCTTCGCGGGTTGGAACGACGCCGCGAGCGCCGCCACAACCGCGCTCGAGGCGATCGCCGTCTCCCTCGCCGCGGACCGGGTCGCAGAGATCGACCCCGAGGAGTTCTACGACTTTCAGGTCGCGCGCCCGACGATCCGGATGGCCGGGGGCGAGACGCGCGAGGTCG